>Ga0070665_100002918_pt1 | contig 18465 bp, 20 predicted proteins | sample KBSS13metaG_FD_65862 | JGI IMG/M metagenome (GOLD analysis project Ga0070665, IMG submission 65862) | Switchgrass rhizosphere microbial communities from Kellogg Biological Station, Michigan, USA - KBS S1-3 metaG | ecosystem: Host-associated > Plants > Roots > Rhizosphere > Soil ...
GGCGTCGCCGGCCGCGCACGCTTGCGCGAGATAGAGGTCGGTCGCGTGGAGCTCGGCCAGCGCGGCGACCGACTCCCAGCCGCGGACCACGCTGCGGGCCATCGCGGACGCGAACGAGCTCGGATCGACGGTGAAATCCGGCCATTGGGCCGCGCCGGCGCGCAGCGCCTCCGCGATCGCGGCTTCGATCTCGGGGCGCAACGCTGCGAGCTCTGGCGGCGGGTCGGCAAGCGCCGCCGCAAAGGCTGCGAAGACGTCGTCGGCCGGCACCACCGTCGATGCTACTGCATGTCGAAACCCCGCAACACCATCGGCTCGCTTCGCTCCAAGGGGCAACCAACGAGAGGCGTACCGATGAAGCGGATTTCCAGCGTGATGATCTTCACGGCCTTAGCCGCATGCAGCAGCGGCGGCAGCGGTGACGGCAAGGGCTCGAGCGCCGACGCGCTCGGCGTGAACGCCAGCGTTCCGCAGACGTGTCAGATGTGCCTGGCCACCTCGACCGGCAACGAGTGCGCGCAGCTGCAGAAGGACTGCTCGGGCGACAAGGAGTGCGAGGCGCTCAACAAGTGCGTCAACGCCTGCGCGAACATCAACGAGGCCTGCATCCAGAGCTGCGGCGATGCGGCGTCCCAAAACGCGATCGACGAGTGGAACAACTGGTGGAGCTGCACGTGCGACACGTGTTCGAGCCAGTGCAACCAGACGTTCTGCAACGCCGGTAACGGCAGTAACGGCAGCAACGGCTCGGGCGCGTGCGTCCCCGACAACCAGGCGTGCTCGTCGAACGAGGCCTGCTGCACGTTCTGCGCGAGCGACGGCGGCTGCGGCTGCATCCCGTCGAACAACCAGGGCTGCCAGACCGATCACGACTGCTGCAGCGGCGTCTGCGACCAGGGCGTCTGCGACTGACGCGGCTCGCAAAGCGAGCGCCTCCGCGCGTCGGCCGGTCGTGGCTCGGTTCATGAAGCAAGAGACAGCGTGATGAAGCGAATCCTTCTGACATCGCTCGTCCTGCTCGGAATCAGCGCCGCTGCAGCCGCACCGAAGCCATCGGGCGAGCATCTCGTCGCGATCGACATCGTTATCGAGCCAGATCAAACGATGCTCGACGCGGCTACGGCGCTCAACGCGCGGCTGCGAGCGAACGATCCGGCCGGATTTACCTTGGACGGCACGCACGCACCGCACGTGAGCCTGTTGCAACGCTACGTGCGGGCCGCCGATCTGGACGCGGTAGAGGTCGCCGTCGCGAACGTCCTCGCCGCCGACCGACTGACCGACCTGCGGCTGAAGGCGATGGGGATCGACTACGTGATGTGGGCCGGAAGCGCTGTGATCGTGCTCGCGCTCGAGCGCACGCCCGAGCTGCTGCGGCTGCAGCAAGCGGTGGCCGATGCGGTCGAGCCGTTCTCGCAGACCGGCGGAACGGCTGCAGCGTTCGTCGGTTCCAAGATCAATCACGAGACCATCGCGTACGTCGAGACGTTCGTCCCGAAGTCCAGCGGAGCGAATTACCTCCCGCACGTGACCGTCGGCGTCGCGAAGGAAGACTTCGCGAAGCGTCTCAAGGCAGAGCCGTTCACGGCCGTCTCGGCGGCCGCGCGTGGCGTCGCGATCTACCAGCTCGGGAACTTCGGAACCGCGGCCAAGAAGCTCTGGGAGCCGCGACAGCCGGTCACGTCGCGACGTTAGGGCCAGCCCGGAATGTGCCGGGTGTCGTAGTTCCCGCGCGCGAACGCGTCGCTCGCGAGGATCTGCCGGTGCATCGCGATCGTCGTCGGTACGCCCTCGACGCGGAACGCCGCGAGCGCCGCCTGCATCTTCGCGATCGCCGCCGGCCGATCGGCCGCCTTGACGATCAGCTTCGCGAGCAGCGAGTCGTAAAACGGCGGCACCACGTAGCCGCGCTCGACGTGCGTGTCGACGCGAATGCCGTCGCCGTGCGGCGGCTCCCACGCCGTGATCGTGCCCGGCGCGGGCGCGAAGTTGTTCGCCGGATCCTCGGCGTTGATCCGGCACTCGATCACGTGGCCCGAAAACTCGATCGAGCTCCACGGCATGCGCGCACCCGCGGCAACCTCGAGCTGCGCGATCACCAGATCCTTGCCGGTGCGCTCCTCGCTCACCGTGTGCTCGACCTGGAGCCGGCAGTTCATCTCCATGAACCGCAGGACGCCGTCCGGGCCCAGCAACATCTCCATCGTGCCGGCGCCGACGTAGCCGATCGCGGCAGCGGCGCGGGCCGCGGCATCGCAGGTCGCGGCGCGCAGGTCGGCACTGACGGCCGGCGACGGGCTCTCCTCGATCAGCTTCTGATGGTTGCGCTGCACGGTGCAGTCGCGCTCGCCGAGGTGCACGGCGCGGCCGTAGCGATCGGCGAAGATCTGGATCTCGACGTGGCGGCCGCCTTCGATCAATTTCTCGACGAACACGCGGTCGCCGCCGAACGCAGCGCGGGCCTCGGCCTGGGCCTCGGCGTACGCCGACTCGACCTCGGCCTCGCTGCGCGCGATGCGCATGCCGCGACCGCCACCGCCGTTTTCGGCCTTGAACAGGAGCGGGAACCCGATGTCGTTGCCGATCGCGCGCGCCTCGGCGACGCCCGACAGCACGCCGAGGCTGCCCGGAATGACCTGCAGCCCGGCGGCGCGCATCGCGGCCTTCGCGCGCGTCTTGCTGCCCATCATCGCGGTCACGTGTGCGGGCGGCCCGACGAACGTCACGCCGTGCTGCTCGCACAGCGTCGCGAGCAGCGGGTTCTCCGACAGGAATCCCCAGCCGGGATGCAGCGCCGAGCAGCGCGATTGCACCGCAGCCTGCACGACGCGTTCGACGTCGAGGTAGCTGTGGGTCGCGCGGCCGGGGCCGAGCACGACGGTCTCGCGGTCACGCGTGTACGGCGCATCGCGATCGGCGTCGCTCACCGCGAACACCGGCGTGATCTTCATCGCGTCGCATGCGCGCGCGACCCGAACCGCGACCTCGCCGCGATTCGCGATCATCAGGCGATGAAACATCAGCCGAGCTTGATCATGCACGACTCGACGTTCGAGACCTCGAACTTGCCGGCGGCCTCCATGTCGACCGACTTCACCGTGCCGTCCTCGATCACGAACACGCCGCGGTTGCAACGCATGCCCATCGACGCCTTCGTGAGGTCGAGCTCGATGCCGAGCGCCTTCGAGAACGCGGCGCTGCCGTCGGCGAGCATCACGATCTTGCCGAGCGCGTCGTGCTGCTCCGCCCACGCCTTCATGACCCACGCGTCGTTGACCGACAGGCACGCGACCATGTCGACGCCCTTGGCCTTGAGCGCCGGCAGCTCCTTGACGTAGCCGGGCAGGTGCTTCTGCGAGCACGTCGGCGTGAACGCGCCGGGCAGCGTGAACATGACGACCTTCTTGCCCGCGAACAGCGCGGCGGGGTCGACGTCCGAGCCGCCTTCCGGGGTGGCCTGCTTGATGGTGACGGAGGGAATCTTCTGGCCGACTGCGATCATGGTGCTGGGTTACCACACATCGTGGCGGCCATGCGACACGCTCGGTCGAGGTCCGCGCGATTGCCGCGCAACGCAGCGTCCGCGACGACGAACCCGATCTCGGTGCATTTGCCGAGCGGGCCGGCGAGCGCGACCTTGGCGGCGCAATCGGCGTCGAGCGCGCGGACGTGCGCGAGCACCAGCTCGTCTAGGCCGAGCAGCGCGCGCCAGCTCCCGTCGTAGATGAAGACCGCGTCGACCGGATGGCCGCCGACGTCGGCAACCATGCTCGGATACTGGACGGGCAGGGCCCAGCGCAGCCGCGCCTCGGCGAGCGTGAGGTGCGGGTCGCCGGCCCAGTGCCGGCGCGTCGTCACCGGATCTAATGATGCGAGCTGCGCGGCGGCGATCGGCACGCGCGAGGCAAACTGCGCCGTGTACTCGGCGTAGAGCCCGCGCCACGCCGGCACGATCGTGCGATTCCACGTGGCCTCGGGCACGAGCCAGCCGGCGACCGCGTGCTCGCGCGTGGTCTCGTCGGCGCCCGCGATCGTACGCAGATACTCGGCGAGGTCGGTGGCCGAGCCGGGTGCGGGCCGCGGCGGTGGCGCGTTGCACGCGATCAGCACGGCGAGGACGGACAACCTCACGCGAGCAGCTTCACCGCGACCGATGCGAGCGTCATCCCGAACACCGACGGCACGAACGCACTCGAGCCTTCGACGCGGTGCTTGTGCTCGCAGTCGTTCACGCCGTTCTGGCCGCCGGGGCACACGCAGCGAAATGCGCCGTCGTCGTAGGCGAGCTCCTGCGGCGGCAGCGGCGGCTCTTCGGAATACACGGCCGGGATCCCGACCGGCTTCGTGAAATCGAAGCCGTACTTCTTGCGCAGGTTGTGGCGCAGCGCGCGCGCGAACGGATCGACCTTGGTCTCGCTCAGATCGGCGACGCGCACTGCCGTCGGATCGAGCCGCGCGGCCGCGCCCATCGCGGAGACCAGCCGCAGCTTGTCGCGCAGGCACGTCGCGATCAGGTGCATCTTCGCCGCGATGTTGTCGATCGCGTCGATCGCGACGTCGGGCTCGGGAACGAGCAGCTTCGCGGAGGTCTCGGGGCCGTAGAACTCGGCGCGCGCCTCGATGGTCGCGTCGGGGTTCACGAGGCGCAGCCGCTCGGCCATGACCTCGACCTTCGGCTTGCCGAGCGTGCCCTTCATCGCGTGGAGCTGGCGGTTGACGTTCGTCACGCAGATCCGATCGTAGTCGACGAGGATCACGCGGCCGACCCCGGTGCGCACGAGCGCCTCGGCCGCGAACGAGCCGACGCCGCCGACGCCGAATACCGTCACCGTCGATTTCGCGAGCCGCGCGAGGCCGGCGTCGCCGAACAGGCGCGCCGCACGGTCGAAGCGGCGGTGCGTGGACATCGCGGCACTATACCCAGGATCCCCGAGATCCAAAGATTCGCTTCGCGTTCGCGACGGTGAGCGCGGCGATCTCGTCGGGTTCTGCACCGCGCGCGGCGGCCAGGCCCGCGACGACGTCGGCCACGAACGCCGGCTCCGAGCGCTGGCCGCGATGGCTCGCCGGCGCCTGATCCGGCGCGTCGGTCTCGGCGAGGAGTAGCTCGGCCGGCACGGCGCGCGCCGCTTCGATCGGCCGGCGCGCGTTGGGATACGTGATCGGCCCGGCGAACGAGCATGCGAAGCCCAGCGCCGCGTACGTGGCGACCAGCTCGGCGCCGCCGGAATAGCTGTGCAGCACGCCGCCGACGTCGCCGGCGTGCTCGTCGCGCAAGATCGCCGGCGCGGCGTCGTGGGCGCGCAGCACGTGGACCACGAGCGGCAGCTTCGCGATCCGCGCAGCGCGGATCTGCACGCGGAACAGCTGCTCTTGCAGCTCGCGCTCGCCGGTGCCGCCGTCGAGGCCGCACTCGCCGATCGCGACGGCGCCGTCGGCTATCGCCGCGAGCTGTTCGGGATCGAGACTGCGCTCGGCCGCGTCGAGCTCGGGCACGATCTGCGGATGGATGCCGACCGCGATGCGGACGATCGGATGATCGATGACGCGCGGCCGCAACCGGATCGCGGGCACGACGATCCCGCACACGCCCGCCGCGATCGCGCGTGCGATCACGTCGTCGCGGTCGCGATCGAACGCGGCGATGTCGAGGTGGCAGTGCGTGTCGATCATGTGCGCGTGTAGGATGGGGGAGTGAGCTTCTGGCGGCAACTGGAGCATTGGTTCCAGACGAGCGACCGGCGCATCGCGATCTGGCTGCGCGCCGCCCGTGCCGCGCTGCTGGGCGAGATGCCGATCCTCGCCGCCGGCACGGCGCTGTACGCGATCATCGCGACGGTGCCCGCGCTCGCCGCGGCCGTGTCCGTGTTCGGCATCATCGCCGATCCTGCCGCGATCCAGAGCCACTTGCAGGGCCTCGAGAACGTGATGCCGCACGAGGTCGTGCAGTTCATCGGCGGCCAGCTCGAGCGCCAGGCCGAGCGATCGAGCGGCGAGCTGAGCTTCCAGCTCGTCACGGGCCTGGTCGCCGCGACGATCTCGGCACGCAGCTCGGCACGCGCGCTGATCGACTCGCTCAACCGCGCGTACCGGATCGAGGAGCAGCGCGGCAAGCTGTTCAAGTTCGCGTTCACGCTGCTCATGGCGTTCGCGACGATCATCGGGCTGATGGTGATGTTCGCGATCATCGTCGCGCTGCCCGTCGTGATCGCGGCGGCGGGCCTGCAGGGCTATCACCTCGTGAAGATCCTGCGCTGGCCGATGATGCTCGCGCTCGTGGCCGGCACGCTCGGGCTCATGTACCGGTTCGCGCCGTCGCCGCGGCCGCTCTCGAAGCGCCACATCTGGCCCGGCGCCGGCATCGCGACGACGCTCCTCATCATCGTGTCGTGGGCGCTGTCGCTGTGGGTCGAGCGCGTCGCGACCTACGAGGCGTTCTACGGCGCGTTCGGCAGCGTGATCATCCTGATCTTGTGGTTCTACCTGTCGACGATCGCGTTGATCGTCGGCGGCTTCGTCAACGCAGAGCTCGAGCGCGGCGCCGGCGCACCGCAGCCCGAGCGCCGGATGTACTGATGAAGGTCGCGCAGCTCCGGCTTGCGGCGCAGCGCATCGTCGGCGGCACGCCGGCCACGCCAGCCGACGTCGTGCGCCACATGCTCGCGCTGCAAGGCCAGGATCTGGCCGGCGCGAAGTGGGCGATCGGCGTGCGCGCGCCCGACGTCACGCTCGCCGACGTCGATGCCGCCCTCGAGTCGCGCCAGATCGTGCGGACCTGGCCGATGCGCGGCACGCTCCACCTGATCGCCGCCGAGGATCTGCGCTGGCTGATCGCGCTCGCCGCGCCCGGCATGCAGTCGCAGTACGAGCGCCGGCGCCAGCAGCTCGGGCTCGACACCAAGACGCTCGCGAAGGCGCGCGCGATCGCGGAGCGGGCGCTCGCGGGCGGCAACCGGCTCGCGCGCGATCAGCTGATCGACCTGTGGAACCGCGCGAAGCTGAACGCCGAGCCGCACCGCGCGTATCACATCGTCTGGCACCTCGCGCGCGACGGCGTGGTGTGCCAGGGCCCCGACGAACAGTTCGTGCTCGTCGACGAATGGATCCGCGAGCACGCCACGTACGATCGCGACGAGGCGCTCGGCGAGCTCGCGCGCCGCTACTTCACGAGCCACGGCCCGGCCACGCTCGCCGATCTGTCGCGGTGGGTGAAGCTGCCGCAGCGCGACCTCCAGATCGGCATCGCGGTCGCCGGCAAGCGGCTCGCGCATCACGCGGGCATGTATCTCGCGCCCGATCTCGCGGCGCCGAAAGCGGCGGCGACGAGCTGCGTGCTGTTGCCCGGCTTCGACGAGCTCGTGCTCGGCTACGACGATCGCACCGCGACGCTCGACCGCGCGCACGAGGAGCGCATCGTGCCCGGCGGCAACGGCGTGTTCCGAGCGACCGTCATCTCGGGCGGCCACGTCGTCGGCACGTGGAAGCGGATCGCGAAAGCGAAGGAGAACGTGGTCGAGCCCGCGCTGTGGAGCGCCAAGCCGCCGCGAGGGCTCGCATCGGCCGTCGCCGCGTACGGGCGATTTCTCGGCAAACTCACGCGGCTGGCGTAACGGACAGCCGCGGTTAACTGGCTGCTGGAAGTGAGTGACCGTTACTTCGACGGTCCTTGCAGCCTTGCTGCACGATGAAACACCCAATCTGGATCGTCGCCCTCGGATTGCTCGCGTTCGGCTGCACCCGCGGCTCGACCGACGCGCACGACTCGTTACCCGAAGCGGCATTGGCAGAATCTGCCGACGGAACGACGATTCCGGACGCCACTCAGATCGTCGATTCGGACGGCACGACCTGGACGGTGAGCGACGGCTACTCGTACGAGAACGGTGTTGCGGACGGCGGGGCAAACATCGTCGAGCTCCTCTACCTCGACCACACGATCTACGCGAACACCGACGGCTACGGCTGGTGGGTCCACACAGACGGCTACTGGTCGTGGACGCCAGATCCGCTACCGAGCGGCAGCGACGGCCCTGGCAACGGGCCCGTGCTGCTCGGCGGCTGCGGCAGCTGTGACGAGCACGAGAGCGGCATCGATGCGCTCGACGCGCTCATCAACCGCCCCGTCGACTACGTCCTCGTCTGGGGCTGGGCGCAAACCGCCGGCGACCTGACGTACGCGTTCCATTACCTGGAAGACGAGTACCCGACGGGAACGCTGCACTACGACGTTCCGATGCTGATCTCGGGACACACGTTCGCGGATTGCTACAACGGGAACGACGACGCGACGTACCAGGATGTCGCCCAGACCATCGCTGCTCGCGATCCGAATGGAGTCATTCGCATCGGCCACGAGATGAACGGCGGATACGACTACCAGATGAACGGCCCGGCAGGGACCGCGGCGGAGTTCGCGCTCTGCTACCAGCGACTCGTGCAGGACTTCCGGGGTGTTTCTGCCGGCTTCAAGTTCGTGTGGAACCCAGGTGCCGGCGCGTCGTACGGCGACTTCACGACGACGTATCCCGGCGACGATTACGTGGACTACGTCAGCTTCGACATCTACGAGGACGCGTGGATCGCCCAGTCCTACGACTCGGACGATCGCTGGAACTACTTCCTCGACGACGGCGGTCTCGGCCTGAACTGGTTGGCCGACTTCGCGACGCAGCACGACAAGCTCATCGCGTTCGACGAGTGGGCCTCGGCGACCGACGACGGCTTCTTCATCACGCACATGCACGACTGGATGCAGGCCCACAGCGACCGCATGGCCTACCAGATGTACTGGGACAGCGATGGCGCATTCCCGGGCTCGTTCGCGACGCATCCCGTGAACGCGGCGACGTTTCAGCAGCTGTTCGGTCAGTAACTAACTAGCGCTGGCCGCCGAGCTTGTCGAAGTCGAGCGCCGACGACGGGACGCCCGCAGCGAGCGCCGCGTTCGCTCGCGTCTGGCAGCGCTCCAGGTAGCCGCGCGAGTCGCTCCACGCGAGCGACATGGCGCGGTTCAGCTGCTCGGCACTGCCGGGCATGCCCGGCTGAGCCAGCCGGTGCACGTCGTTGGTGTACTGCTTGTCTGCAACCACCTTGCACGAGGCATCGGTGAAGCCGTTGCCGCCGACGACCTGCGCGAGGTGATGGATGTCGATCGTGCGGCTCATAGCTTGAGGCTCGGAATGCTGGGGAGGGCGAGCGGCTGGAGCAGGCTGGCTTTGCAGCGGTCGGCGTCCGCTGCGGTCGCAGCGGCCTCGGCGCCGGCGGTCGGAGCGGCGGTGCCGGTCCACTGGCGCGCCACGGATTTGAGGCGCGCGCCGAACGTGCACAGCGCATCAGTGCTCCGGTCACCGCCGGAGATCTGCGCCAACCGCGCAGGGTCGATCGAGTCGAAGCTAGTCATGCTCGCGTGAATTGCAGCGCGGATGCCGAAACTGGCGTGTCGACCGCAGATGGCAGCGATCGCGGAAGCTCTCGAATCCGCTGGGGGACCAGTTGCCGTCACGCGTTGACGACGACGCGACGCGCCGGATAGCGGCCGAGCCGTGGCCAGCCGAAAAAAGAACCGGCCGAGGGACCATTCCCTCGGCCGGCCAGCCATCCTCGACGTGCGAGCCGCAGGGGGCAGCTCGCTTCGTCGAACCGTTTAGTGACGCTTCGCCGTGAAGGTCGCCGCGTCGAGCGGGGCCGACGTCGCGCCGGTGTAGGTCAGCGTGCCCGTCCACTTGCCCGTGTTGATCTGGTCGATCATGCCGTCGTTGTTCGAGTCGACGCCCTTCGCCGTGCCGGTGCGGTCGAAGTTGAGCGCCGTCGCGCTGATGTTCGCGATCTGCGTGTTGATGAGGTTCGCGCCCGCCTTGAGGCCGTCCTGGCACGCGGTCACGAAGACGCCCGAGCCGAGGTCGATGCCGACGTCGTCGTTGATCGCCTCTTCGACGTACTGGCCGACCGCGTTGCAGTCGATCTCGTCGGCGAAGAACGAGGCGAGGTCGGTCGCGTTCGCGTCGACGAGCGGCAGGATCGCAGCGTTGAGGCCGATCTCGAGGACCTTGCCGTACGCGAGCGGCAGCTGGTTGTCGGCGATGCTGATCTTCGCGGTCGAGTCCATCGTCATGCCGATGTTCTTCACGACGATGTTGCTCGCGCCGTAGTCGGTGAAGTTGAAGTCTTCCTGCACCGTGCCGATGGTGAAGTGCAGGCCGGTCGCGGTGTCGACGGCCGTGTACGCGCCCGACGCCTTGGTCACGACGAACGACTCGTTGATGCCGAACTTCGTCGCCATGTCGCCGAAGTCCTGGCCGACCGTCTTGATGTCGCCGAGGAAGCTCGGCGCCCAGTTGAGCAGCTGCTGGTTGAGGTAGCCCGAGACGAACGGCAGCGCGTCGTTCGCGATGCTCTGCACCGTGCCGCTCGGCAGCTGGTTGATGAGCAGCTGGAGGACCCACTGCGTCGGATCGTTCGGGTCGTCCGTCGCGGCGATGAAGTCGTTGATGATCGTCCCGACCGTGCCCGGGATGTTCGCGGCGACGTTGAACTGGCTCGTCATGTTGTACGTGCCGGTCAGGTCGAGCGACGGCGAGGTCGACCCACCGCCCGGCTGGTTGCCGGTGTCGCTGCCGGTATCACCGCCCATATCGCTGCCTTCGTCGCCCGGCTGGGGAGAAGCTGAACCTGCGCACCCGGTGACGAGGCTGCCGAGGGCGAGAAACGATGCGAAACCGAGGGTCTGGGCGATGGTCTTCATATGAATGCTCCGGGGTCGAAGATGGATGTCGACCCCTTGTGCAGCGCATGTGCCACCAAGCGCAGTACGCCAGATCCACCACTTGCCGCGCGATCGGCGGCTGAACGGCAACTGGTCCAGCCAGGTCAGTAGTGGCTTGTGGAGTCAGTCGGCCAGAGCAGCGAGCGCGTTCGGCGTATCGACGTCGAGCAAGATCGCGGGATCGTCGATCGCGAGCTGGAGCGCGCGATCGGCATGGCGCTCGATCACCGCGCGTGCACCGACGTCGCCGTGCAGCGCGAGCACTTCATCGAACAGCGCGCGGTGCAGCAGCACCGGGTTGCCGCGCTTGCGCTCGTGCGTGGGCACGACGATCTGAACGTCGTCCGTGGCCGCCGCGATGATCGCATCGAGATGCGCGGCGCGAACGCGCGGCATATCGCCCAGGCAGATGAGCGCGCCCTTGAGATCGCGCTCGTGCTCGATCGCCGCGATGCCGGCGCGCAGCGACGTCGACATGCCGGCCGCGTAGTCCGGGTTATGGACGACGCGAACGTCGAGCCCTGCGAGCGCGGCGCGCACGGCCTCGTGATCGTTGCCGGTCACTACAATGACGGGCCGCGCGTTCGAGCCAAGCGCGGCTTCGACCGCGTGGCGCACCAGCGGCCGGCCATCGAGCGTGGCGAGCAGCTTGTTGGCGCCCATCCGGGTCGAGCGCCCGGCGGCGAGCACGATCGCCGCGACGCGATCGCCGTGCGGCGCGCGCGGCTCCGGGCGCTGCGCGATCTCGTCGAGCAAGCCGCCGACGCCCATCGCGGCGATGTCGCCGGTGTCGACCGGCACGCCCGCGGCGAGCCGCTCGATCACGTTGTCGAAGCCCGAGCGCTTGAGCGAGCGCGCACAGCCAGGCACCCCGACGATCTGCGTGGCGCCGTGATGGCCGAGCACGAGCAGGTTGCCGGGATCCACCGGCATGCCGGTGCGCGTGACCGTGCCGCCGACCGCGCGGATCGCCGCGGGGATCACGTCGCCGGTGTCCATCACCGCCGACGCGCCGAGCACGAGCACGAGGTCCAGGTGCAAGAGGTCCCGCACGGCCTCGGCGACCGGCTCGAGCGCGTGCTCGGTGATGCGCTCGGTGACCAGCGCGCCGCCCAGATTCGCCACGCGCGTGCGCTGCACCGCGGCCACGCGTTCGAGATCGTGCGAGCCGCGCGTCATGATCAGGCCCGCCCGCACGCCGCGCCACGGCCGGATCGCGATCGCGCCGCGGCCCGCATCCGTCGCGGCCGAGACCGCATCGCGCGCGACCGCGAACGGGATGATCTTGATCGTCGCGACCATCTGGCCGCGCCGCACGGCCGCGAACGCCGGCAGCGTCGCGCACGTGATCGCCTCGTCGCGTGCGTTGAGCGCGTGGAGGCGCGCGACGTCGAGCATCACCAGGCCGCCGACCTCGGCGAACACGTTGGCGCGGCCGGTCGTCGCGTCTTCGACGCGAACGTGTGCGCCGGCGAGCGCGTTCGCGATCGACGCCGCGGCGGCATCTTCGTCGAGATCGCCCGGCTCGAGCCGCGCGACCGTGAGCTCGTGAAACCCGGCCGCGGCCAGCGCGAGCACGTCCTCGTCATCGAGGATCCGGCCCTTCTTGAAGACGTGGCCGCCCGCACGCAGCGTGTGCGCGAGCGTCGCGCCGGCGGCGCTGCGGGTCGGCAGCGGGCCGAACTTCACGGTCCCTTCCTTAGATCCGACACGATCTCGGCCATGATCGAGACCGCGATCTCGGCGGGCGAGCGCGCGTGGATGGGCAGGCCGATCGGGCCGTGCAGGCGCGCCAGCGCGTCGCGCGCGACACCGGCCTCGGCGAGCCGCTCGAGCCGCGATGCGTGGGTCTTTGGCGAGCCGAGGCAGCCGATGTAGAACGCCGGCGATGCGAGCGCTTCGAGCAGCGCGGGATCGTCGAGCTTGGGATCGTGGGTGAGCGTGACCACCGCGGTCCGCGCATCGGGCGCGAGCTCGCGCAGCGCCTCGTCGGGCCAGGTCTGCACGAGCGTCTCGCCGGGAAACCGCTCGGCGGTCGCCCACGCGCGGCGCGGCTCGACGATGACGACGGCGAACCCGGCCAGTCGCGCCATCGCCGCGAGCGGTGCCGAGACGTGCACCGCGCCGACGATGATCAGCCGCAGCGGCGGGTTGAACGGCTCGACGAACACGCCGTCGCCGACGACCTCGGCGCGATCGCTCGACAGCGCGCGCGCGACGGCCGGCGCGAGCTCGGCCGGTGCGTCGCCGGCGGTCACCAGCTGCTGGCGGCCATCTTTGAGCCAGGTGAGCAGCACGACCGCGCGATTCGCGGCACGCGCCGCGCGCACGGCCGCGAGCGTCTCCGGCGTCATGCGAGCGGCTCCACGTACACCTCGACGCGCCCGCCACAGGCGAGGCCGACCGACCACGCAGTCTCGTCGGCGACGCCGAACTCGAGCACGCGCGCCGGCGCGCCGTTCATGATCGCGAGCGCCTCGTCGATCACCGCGCCTTCGATGCAGCCGCCCGATACCGAGCCTACGAACGCGCCGCGCTCGTTGACGGCGAGCTTGCTCCCGGCCGGCCGCGGCGACGAACCCCACGTCCGCACGACCGTCGCGATCGCGACGTGCAAGCCGGCCGCGTGCCATGCGGCCGCTTGCTCGAGCACGTCGTTGACGTCGTGTTGCACCTTGGTAGTGTACCGAACGTGCGGGACCCCGCAGCATGGCGGTTGGAGTTCCCGGCCCTGGAACAGCCTGTCCACGGGCACCGGCTCGCATACCTCGACAGCGGCGCGACGGCGCTCGTCCCGCGTCCGGTGATCGAGGCGGTTCGCGCCGCCTACGAGCGCGACGCGGGAGCAGTTCACCGAGCGGTCCATGCGCTCGCGGAGCAGGCGACGCTCGCATACGAATCCGCCCGTACGGACGTCGCCGCGCTGTTCGGCGTGCCGTCCGACGAGGTCGTGCTGACGCACGGCACGACCGACGGGCTCAACGGCGTCGCGCACGGCTGGGTGCGCGCTCGGCTCGGCGCCGGCGACGCCGTGATCGTCAGCGAGCTCGAGCATCACGCCAACCTCGTGCCGTGGCAGCTGGTGTGCGCCGAGCGCCGCGCCGAGCTGCGCGTGTGCCATATCAGCGATGCGGGCGTGCTCGATCTCGATCATCTCGAGCAGCTGCTCGCCGATCGCCGCGTGCGCGCGGTCGCGATCACGCAGCTGTCGAACGTGCTCGGCACGGCGCCGCCGATCGACGCGATCACCGAGCGAGCACACGCCGCCGGTGCGATCGTGATCGTCGACGGTGCGCAGGGCGCCGCGCATCTGCCCGCGCGCGCGTGCGGCGACTTCTACACGTGCTCGGGCCACAAGCTGTACGCGCCCGGCGGCACCGGCATGTTGTGGGCACGGCGCGAGTTGCTCGCCGAGCTCGCGCCGTGGCGCACCGGCGGCGACATGGTCGCGAGCGTCGAGTACACGCACGCGCAATTTCGCGATCCGCCGGCGCGATTCGAGGGCGGCACGCCGAACGTCGCGGGCGCGATCGGCTTTGGCGCGGCGGCGCGGTTCCTCGCATCGCTCGGGCCCGATCGGCTCGCGCACGAGCAGCGCCTGCATCGCGAGCTGGTGGCGGCGCTTCGCGCGGCGCCGGGCGTCCACGTGCTGGGCGAGCCCGAGCACGCGCTCGCGAGCTTCACCGTCGACGGCGTGCACCCGCACGATCTCGCGACGCTGCTCGATCAGCACGGCGTCGCGATCCGCGCCGGCCATCACTGCGCGCAGCCGTTGCACGCGCGGCTCGGGCTGACCGCGAGCGCGCGCGCCTCGCTCGGCGTCTACAGCAACTCCGATGACGTCGCGCAGCTGATCGACGCCATCGCGTGGGCCAGAGGCGTGCTCGGATGACGGTGCACGCGCTCTACCAGGAGCTGATCGTCGAGCACGGCAAGCGCCCGCATCACAAGGGCACGCTGCCGGCTCCCAGCCACGCGGCGACGATCGACAACCCGCTGTGCGGCGACGTCGTCACGATGCAGCTCGCGATGGAAGGCGAGCGGATCACCGACGTCGCGCACACCGGCCACGGCTGCACGCTGTCGATCGCAGCGTCGTCGGTGCTCGCCGATCGGCTGATCGGCCTGACGCTCGTCGAGGCGCGGGCGCTGATCGCGGCGTTTGAAACGATGATTGCCACCGAGCCCGATGCTCCGGATCGTGCCGACGAGCTCGGCCCGCTGGCCGCGTTTGCGGGCGTGCGCGCATTTCGCTCCCGTCGCGCGTGCGCCACGCTTGCAGCGCGTGCCGTGAGCCGTGCTCTGACGCGTTGAGCCGGGGAAGCGCGCAAAGATTGTTGCAGCTCGGGAGCGCGAGCGTCAGGTCGTTTACGGCGGTAGCGTGTGCCAGGAGGCGTGTGTGAACCGGCCGCTCAAAGGTGAGCTGTTGGAGTTGGCGGCGCAGCTGGCGCAGCGCGGCGTCGCGTTTGCGATGGCGACGGTGGTGCGCCGCGAAGGCGAGAGCTCGGCACATCGCGGAGACATGGCGATCGTCACCGCCGACGGCGCATTTCACGGATGGGTCGGCGGCGGCTGCACGCGGCCGAGCGTCGAGCGCGAAGCACATCTCGCACTCGCTGACGGTGCGCCGCGCTTGATCTGCCTGTCGCCGCTCGAGCCCACGCCGCGCGACGGCGTGACGGTGCTGCCGATGACGTGCAAGAGCGGAGGCACCGTGGAGATCTACATCGATCCCGTGCTCGCGCGGCCTCGGCTCGCGCTGTACGGCCGTTCGCCGATCATCCGCACGCTCGCCGCGCTCGGTCGAGCCGTCGGCTATCGCGTCGACGTCGCCGATCCGGATCTGCGCCCCGACGAAGCACCCGACGCCGAGCGCACGTTCGCCGATCTCGGCGCGCCCGAGCTCGCCGAGCCCGGCGGCTACGCGGTGATCGCGACGCTCGGCGAGAACGACGAGGAGTCGATCATCGCCGCGCTCGCGCACGATCCCGCGTATCTCGGCGTGATCGCGAGCCGCAAGCGGTTCGCGGGCGTACGCGAGGCGCTCGTCGCGCGGGGCGTCCCGGCCACGCAGCTCGCGATGATTCGCAACCCGGCCGGGCTCGATCTCGCCGCGCACACGCCCGAAGAGGTCGCGGTGAGCGTGCTCGCCGAGATCGTCGCGGCGCGCAACGGCGCCGAGCTCGTGCGCACGCGGCCCGCACCGGCGGTACCGCTGCGGCGCTTGCCGGTGAAGGCCGAGGACACGGCCATCGATCCGATCTGCCAGATGACCGTGCGAACGCAGGACGCGGTGCACACCGCGAGCTGGGCTGGCCGCACCTGGTACTTCTGCTGCGCCGGTTGCAAGACCAAGTTCCTCGCCGAGCCCACGCGATACGGCGAACAGGCGGCGCGATGACCCTCGACCCGCGTGCGCCCGAGGTCGGAACCGATGACGATCGTGCGCGACTCGAGTCGCGCACGATCGATCGCGACCAGCTCGCGCGCGCGCTCGAGCGAGCGGGCTACATCGCCGACGACGCGCTCGTCATGACGCTCTTCTTGGCGCTGCGCATGGAGCGCGGGTTGTTCGTCGAGGGCGCGCCGGGCGTCGGCAAGACACTGCTCGCAGTCACGCTCGCCGAGATCTTCGAGACGCCGCTGATCCGGCTGCAATGCTACGAGGGCTTGGACCTCGCGAACGCCGCCTACGAATGGAACTACCCGCGCCAGCTGCTCGAGGTGCAAGCCGGGCGCGGCGGCGACCTGTACCGCGACGAATTCCTGCTGCGCCGGCCGCTGCTCCAGGCGATCGATGCGTCGCACGCGCGCGCGCCGGTGCTGCTCGTCGACGAGATCGATCGCGCCGACGAAGAGTTCGAGGCCTACCTGCTCGAGCTGCTCGGCGACTTCCAGATCACGATCCCCGAGCTCGGCACGCTGCGCGCGAAGCATCGGCCGATCGCGATCCTCACGTCGAATCGCACGCGCGAGGTCCACGACGCGCTCAAGCGGCGCTGCCTGTATCACTGGATCGAGTACCCGTCGGCCGAGCGCGAGGTCGCGATCGTGCGCGCGCGCGTGCCGGAGCTCGACGCGGTGCTGTGCACGCGCGTCGTCGCGTTCGTGCAGGCGCTGCGCAAGGTCGAGCTCGCGAAGCCACCCGGCGTGGCGGAGACCGTCGACTGGGCGACCGCGCTGCACCACCTCGGCGCGACCCGGCTCGACGCCGCGATCGCGCGGCCCACGCTCGGGCTCTTGCTCAAGTACGTCGATGACGTCGAGCGCGCAGGCGGACCCTTGCTCGACGACCTGCTCGGAGCGACCGATGCGTGACGCGCTGGTCGCCGACGTCGTCGGGTTCGCGCGGTCGCTGCGCGCGGCGGGCTTGCCGATCGGCATCGATCAGATCGCGCGCTGCACCGAGGCGCTCGCGCTGATCGATCCGCCGTCGCGGCGCAACGCCTACCTCGCGGCGCGCGCGACGCTCGTGTATCGCCAGCCCGACCTCGCCGTGTTCGACCGCGAGTTCGCGCGCTGGCTCGGCGATCCGACCGCGGAGCCTCAGCCGATGCCGCGCGCGCCGCGCCACGGTCCGAAGGCGTCGAACTACACCGCGCTGGTCGCGTACATGGCCCAGCGCGCGAATCCGAGCGATCCCGAGGCCGACGTGCCGGAGCAGCGCAAGGCGGCGAGCGCGACCGAGCTGCTCCACAGCTGCGACTTCGCCGACTGCACCGACGACGAGCGTCGCGCGCTCGCCCGCGCGATGCGCGAGCTGCGGCTCGATGTCGCGCGCCGCACGTCGCGGCGATTCCAGCCCGCGCACGCCGGCGATCGGCTCGACCTGCCGCGCATCGTTCGCGATGCCGCCAAGCACGGCGGTGTGCCGGCGCAGCTCGCGCGCCGCCGCGCGAAGATCAAGTCGCGCCCGCTGATCGTGATCGCCGACATCTCGGGCTCGATGGAGCTGTACGCGCGCCTGCTGCTCCAGTTCCTGCATGGCCTCGAGCATCGCCACCGCCCGACCGAGGTGTTCGTGTTCGGCACGCGGCTCACGCGGATCACGCACGAGCTCGCGCTGCGCGATCCCGACGAGGCGCTCGACCGCGCGGCGCGCGCGATCTCCGACTACGGCGGCGGCACGCGGATCGCCGACAGCCTCCACGAGCTCAACCGGCGCTACGCGCGGCGGTTCGTCAAGGGCGGCGCGGTCGTGTTGATCCTGAGCGACGGCTGGGAGACCGGCGATCCCGCCGCGCTCGCCGCCGAGGTCGCCAAGCTCCACGCGCGCGCACATCGCCTCGTCTGGCTCAACCCGCTGCTCGGCCGCGAGGGCTACGAGCCGCGCGTGCGCGGCATGGCGGCCGCGCTCGCCCACATCGACGATTTCTTGCCGATCCACAACCTGAACGCGCTCGAGCAGCTCGCCCGTCATTTGAGCAAGCTGCCGCGGCGCAAAGGTGCCCTCGTGTCATGAAGCTCGCAGGCGATTACAAGTTCGACGCCAACGTCGATGAAGTTTGGGACGCGCTGTTCGATCCCGCCGTGCTTGCCGCCGTGTTGCCCGGCTGCGAGAAGCTCGACCTCGTCGATGGCGTGTACGTCGGCGAGCTCAAGATCAAGATCGGCCCGGTTCAGGGCAACTTCACCGGCAAGGTCGGCCTCGCCGACATCGTCAAGCCGACGAGCTACACGATGGACGTCGACGGCCGCGGCGC
>Ga0070665_100002919_pt1 | contig 18464 bp, 21 predicted proteins | sample KBSS13metaG_FD_65862 | JGI IMG/M metagenome (GOLD analysis project Ga0070665, IMG submission 65862) | Switchgrass rhizosphere microbial communities from Kellogg Biological Station, Michigan, USA - KBS S1-3 metaG | ecosystem: Host-associated > Plants > Roots > Rhizosphere > Soil ...
AGGATGTCGTTCAAACGGCGCTCGTCCATCAGCCCGCGTTCGAGCACGATCGCCCGGATCGATTTGCCGCTCTTCACCGATTCCTTCGCGATGTCCGCCGTCGCGGCGTAGCCGATATACGGGCTGAGCGCGGTCGCGGCAGCGGTGCTGCGATCGAGCAACTCGCGCGCGCGCGGCTCGTCGCTGGCGATGCCGTCAACGCATCGCAGCCTGAACACCTTCAGCGCCTCGCGCAGGATCCGTGACGCGTGCAGCGCGTTCCACGCGATCACCGGCATCATCACGTTGAGTTCCAGCTGACCCGATTCGCACGCGATCGCCACCGTCGCGTCGCATCCCATCACCTGGAAGCAGACCTGGTTCACCATTTCCGGCACCGACGGATTCACCTTGCCGGGCATGATCGACGATCCGGGCTGCACCGCCGGCAGCGCGATTTCGGAGAGACCCGCGCGAGGACCCATACTGAGCAGTCGAAGGTCGCTCGCGATTTTGGATATCTCCACCGCGAGACGACGCATCGCGCTCGAGTACGCGAGGACGTCGCCCATGCTCTGGGTCACGCGGAACAGATTGGCGGCCGGTCGCAGCGGCAGATTGGTGTACCGCGACAGGTTCGCGATCATCCGCCGCCGGTACTCGTCGCCCGCGTTCAGTCCCGTGCCGACCGCAGTCGCGCCGATATTCAGCTCCAGCAATTGATTCGACGCAGCCGCCACGTCCTCTGCCCCGCGGCGGACGCAGGTCGCGTAGCCGCTGAACTCCTGTCCGAGCGTAATCGGTACCGCATCCTGCAGGTGCGTGCGGCCGGTCTTCAGCACGTGGGCGAACTCCTCGGCCTTGCGCTCCAGGCTCCCGGCGATCGCATCCGCTGCCGCGGCGAGCGGCCCATCGCCGAGCAGCAGCGCCAGTCGCGTGGCGGTGGGATACACGTCGTTGGTGGACTGGCCCATGTTGACGTGATCGTTGGGGTGCACGCGCGTGTACGTGCCGCGGCGTTCGCCGAGGATCTCGCCCGCGCGATTGGCCAGCACCTCGTTGGCGTTCATGTTGTGCGACGTGCCGGCGCCGGCCTGATACACGTCGACGACGAATTGATCGCGCAGACCGCCGGCGAGGATTTCGTCGGCCGCGGTACGAATCGCCGCGGCCACGTCGACGTCGAGCCGGCCGAGTGCGGCGTTGGTTTCGGCGGCGGCCTTTTTGATGAGAATGGTCGCGACGATCAGATCGTCCGGAGCGCGCAGACCGCTGATCGGAAAGTTCTCGACGGCGCGCGCCGTCTGCACGCCGTAGTACGCATCCTCAGGGACCTCGAGCGCGCCCAGCGGATCGGTTTCGCTCCGAAATCCCTTAGCCATCAGCCCTCGATCTTCAGCCCTGAGCCCTCAGCTCTAAGCCCTTTGAGCGCTTAGCCCTCAGCCCTGAATAAGTATACTCACCGTATGCTGCCCTCATTCTTCGACAGCGTTCTCCAGCTCATCGTCCGAACTTCGACCGATCTTCCGCCCGACGTGCGCGCCGCGATGAAACACGCGCTCGTTGCGGAGCCGGCAGCCACGCGATCCTCCCAGGCGCTGACGATCATCGCGCAGAACATCGACCTCGCCGCCGACGGCGAGGGAGCCATCTGCCAGGACACCGGCATGCCGACCTTCGAAGTAAAGACACCGGTCGGCGCCGATCAGATCTGGATGCGGCGTCAGATTCGCGAGGCAGTCGCCGAGGCGACGCGCCGAGGCAAGCTGCGGCCCAATTCGGTCGACTCGATCACCGGGAAGAATTCCGGCGACAACCTGGGACCGGGCACGCCGATCATCCATTTCGATCAGTGGGAGCGCGACGCCATCGAGATCAAACTGATCCTGAAAGGCGGCGGCTGCGAGAACACGAATGCGCAATACGCGCTGCCCGTGGAGTTGCCGCATCTCGGGCGCGCCGATCGCACGCTCGATGGCGTGAAGAAATGCATCCTGCACGCGGTCTGGAGCGCGCAGGGCAAGGGCTGCGCCCCTGGCGCGGTGGGCGTCTGCGTCGGCGGCGATCGTACGTCGGGCTACACGCACGCGAAGGAACAGTTGTTTCGCACGTTGGACGACGTCAATCCGGATCCGCGGCTGGCGGAAGTCGAAGCGTCGATCATGGCGACCGTCAACGATCTCGAAATCGGGACGATGGGATTCGGCGGAAAGGTGACGCTCATCGGATGCAAGATCGGCGCGCTGAACCGTCTCCCCGCCAGCTTTTTCGTCTCGGTCGCCTACGACTGCTGGGCGTTCCGGCGGCTCGGCATCGAGATGAACGCGTCGAGCGGCGCGATTGAGAAATGGCTCTATCGGGATCCCTCGCATCCTGTGATCCCGATGCTCGATCAGGCCGGCTTCGTGCGCACGGGAAAGGAAGTCGCGCTGCGCGCGCCGCTGAGCGAGGCCGACGTCCGCGGTCTCAACGTCGGCGACGTCGTGATGATTTCAGGCCGGATGTTCACCGGCCGCGACGCCGTGCATTCCCATCTCATGAAGCACGAGCCGCCCGCCGATCTGCGCGGCTCGGTCCTATATCACTGCGGGCCTGTCGTCGTGAAGGATCCGGAAGTGGCCAGCGGCTGGCGCGTGACGGCAGCCGGACCGACGACCAGCATTCGCGAGGAACCGTACCAGGGCGACATCATCAAACGCTACGGCGTGCGCGCGGTCATCGGCAAAGGCGGCATGGGCGCGAAGACGCTTGCCGCACTGAAAGAGAACGGCGCCGTTTATCTGAATGCCGTCGGCGGGGCGGCGCAGTTCTACGCCCGCGCGATCAAACGCGTGGACGACGTCTCGCTGCTCGAGTTCGGGACGCCGGAAGCGATGTGGCATCTCGAAGTCGAGGACTTCCCGGCCATCGTCACGATGGATGCGAACGGGAACTCACTGCACAAGGACATCGAGCAGGAATCCGGCGCGCACCTCGAAACCATTGGTGTCTAGAAATGACTCAGGGCTGATGGCTAATGGCTGATGGCTGTCGTTGAACGCCCGAGCCCTTAGCCATGAGCCATAAGCCATCCCGAAGCGCGTCGTATCCCGGGCGCTTCGGGCTGCGTATTGATCGGTATGGATGCTTCCGCCGCTATGCGCGATTCCGGGACTTTCGAGGCCCGGTACCTCGCGTTTCTTGAAACCGTCGCTCAGCTCAGACCCAGCCTGCACCGCTACTGTTCGCGCATGACCGGGTCGGTGCTCGATGGCGAAGACCTGGTCCAGGAGTCGCTGTTTCAGGCGTACCGCAAGCTGGAATCGTTCGACGACTCGCGTCCGCTCTCGCCGTGGCTCTTTCGCATCGCGCACAATCGCTGCATCGACTTCCTTCGCCGCCGCGGCGTGCGCGAAGAGGCCGAGCTCGCGGCGATGGAGCCGGACCTGGTGGCGCCGCCGGATCCGACGGGCCCGGATCTGGGCCGCGCCGTCGAGCGTCTCGTGTTGACGCTGCCGCCGAAGGAACGCGCGTGCGTGCTGCTGAAGGACGTCTTCGACTACTCGCTGGAAGAAATCAGCGAGCTCGTCGGCTCCACCGTGGGAGGCGTCAAGGCCGCGCTCAATCGCGGCCGATCGAAGCTCGCACCACGGCCGGAACCACCGGCCGCGTCGACCGCCGAGATGACGCAGCTCCTCCGTCTGTACGTGGAGCGATTCAACCGGCGCGACTGGGACGGGCTGCGTGAGCTGATCAGCGCCGACGCGCGGCTGGAAGTCGCAGACCGTTTCTCCGGACGCCTGGTCGATTCGCCGTACTTCAGCCGCTACGAAGAGCGGACGATTGCGTGGAAGATGGCGCTCGGCATGGTCGACGGCACTCCGGCCGTGGTCGCGCTCCACCCCGGCGCATCGGGATGGATGCCACGCTCTCTCGTCCGCCTCGACATCGTCGATCAGCACATTGTCGGCGTCAGCGACTACACGCACTGCCCGTGGATGATTCCCGCGGCGACCTCCTTCGACGTATCCCTGGTCAACGGCGAGCCGTAATACAGGGCGGAGGAGAAACCATGCAGACGAAAGAGGCAATCAAGTTCGCGCTCGCCGCTTCGAATGGAGCGGTGCTGAGCGTGATCGACGAAATGAGCGGCGCGCCGACGACGTTTCCGACATCGAATGGCGGATGCCATCCGCTCTGGGTCCTCGGTCACCTGACGTTCGTCGAGGGGATGATTCCGGAGGCGCTCTTCGGCGAGCCGAACGCGGTAACGGGCTGGGCGCAGTATTTTGGTCAAAACACTGAGCCGGTCAGCGACCCGGCAGCGTATCCGCCGCTGGCAGAAATCCGGGAGAAGTACACGCAGCTGCGCGCGCGTAATCTTCAACTGCTGGATGCGTTGAGCGAGTCGGATTTGGACAAGCCGTCGGTGGCGCCACCCAAGGGTCTCGAGCGCGAGTTCGCGACCTACGGTCGGAGCTTTCTGGCGCTGGCGCTGCACCAGATGAGCCATCGCAGCCACGTGACCGACGCCCGCCGCGCCGCGCGCGTGACCGTTTAAAACACGATCAGAAGGAACCGCGGAGACCGCAAAGACCGCAGAGTTCTTTTTCTCAGCGATCTCCGCGGTCTCCGCGGTTTCTTCTGGTTCGTCAGACCTTCTTGGTGAAGTTTTTCAGCGGCGGCCTCGCGTAGCGGTTCTGCATCGCCGCGACGTCGAGGTCCGTCGTTTCGATATCCGAGATCGATAAAAGCGGGAACGGCGACAGCGCAGGGACGTCGAGCGTCTTCAGGTAGCCCCCGCAGGTGGCGCAGACCTCGATGCGCCGATCGTTCCGCTCGGCATTGGGCGCGGCGGTGACGAATGCCTCACCGCCCTCCTCACAGTAAATGCACGCGCAGGTCGTCGGCTCCCATGCGCACGAGCAGAACGAACATCTCAACGTGCGATGGCCCGCCGCCACTTCACCGACCGCCGGCCAGGAGCCGCACGCCGGACAGTAGCCGCGATTCCACGAATCGAGCGCGCTCCGCAGTTCGCCGGCCTCGACGGATCCGAAGAGCATCTGCTGGAGCGCGTGCGCGAACGGGCTCACCGCAAGCTCGGCGACGAGCCACATCAGATCGGGCGAGAGCCCCCGGTGCATCGCGCCCGTGCGGAGGGCCGCCTGATCGCGATTCAACGAGGCCGTCAGGAGCGACGCGGCCTCGAGCTGTCCCCGGTCCATCGACTCGCGGATATGCGCCGCGGCGTCGCCGGCGCCGCCCGCGGCCAACGCATCGCAGAGCTGGAAGAGCGTGGGTGTGAGCACCGCGACCGGCAGCGGAACCGGTTCGCCGGCCAGGGCCGGGACCCCGCGCGCGAGCTTGGCGGCCAGATACTTCGGCGGCAGCGAGAGACGGGGCAGGCGCCCTTTTGCGAGCGCGCCGGCCAGGTCGATGAGGCGCGTGAGCAGCTCGCCCTGGAGCGCCAGCGCCGGCTCGAGGTCGGGACGCGCCTCCCGGATGACCTGCCACCGCTGCCTGGCCGAATCGAGCAGATTTTCCCGGGAAAACGCCTGGATCGTCACGTACGGCATGGGCCAGCTTCGCAGTATACCAACCGCGATCTTGGTATAATGACCCCATGATCAACGTTTCAGAAACGGCGGCATTGAAGATCAACGAGCTGCTGGCGGAAGAAAACAAAACCAACAGCGGACTCCGCGTATTCGTTCAGGGCGGCGGCTGCTCCGGATTCCAGTACGGTCTGATGATCGAGGAAAACGGCCAGGGCTCGGGCGATCAGGTATTTGAATCGCACGGCGTCAAGCTGTTCGTCGATCCGATCAGTATCCGGTATCTCACGGGCGCCGAAGTCGACTTCGTGGACACGATCACCGGCGGAGGATTCACCATCAAGAATCCGATGGCGACGTCCACCTGCGGCTGCGGATCCTCGTTCTCGGTGGACTAAGCACCAAGAATTGGCGCGTTCTCTTCCAGATCTCTCCTCTCTTCGCCCCGCTGGAAGCAAGCGCTCTTCCAAACGCGATCGCATTCTGCAGGTATTCCTGCGCCAGGAAGGGCACGTCAGCGCGGACGATCTGTTCGACCTCGTGCGCCGCGAAGCCGCCGGCATCGGGCGCGCGACGGTCTACCGGACGCTCCAGTGGATGGTCGGGGCCGGCATCGCGCGCAAGGTCGACTTCGGCGAGGGCCGCTCGCGGTTCGAGCCCTCCTATCGCCACCCGCGCCACTTTCACCTCATTTGCACCAACTGCCACTCTTCGTCGGAGTTCCTGAGCTCGGACGTCGAGTCGCTCCTCGAAGAAATCGCCGCGGCGCGGAATTTCCAGACGACGCAGGCGACGGTGCAGATCTACGGAGTGTGCGAGCAGTGCAGCACCGGCCGGCAGATTCCATCGGTTGACGGCTCGACCACGGAGCTGGTCTTCGCGCGCGACGCGTTGCGCATGGCGATTGCCACCGAACGCAGCGGCCTCGACTTCTATACCCGCGCGGCTGCGATGACGAGGGACCCGCGTGGCCGTTCGGTCTTCCAGAAGCTCGCCGCCGAAGAAGGAGAGCACCTCGGCACGCTCGAGAAGCGCTACAGCGAGCTGATTGCCGGCGACCCGGGACTCGAGGCGCGGCCCACGTTCCTGTTCTTCAAGGGCGCGGCCAGCGGCCTGTTCGCGGAAGGCGCCAAGCAGCTCCGGGACGGCGTGAACGATCAGGAAGCGCTGCTCATCGGCATCAAGTGCGAGCGGGGATCCCACCAGTTTTTCAAGAAGTACGGCGAGCGATTCGAAGACTCCGAAGGCAAACAGGTCTTCCTGGAATTCGCCGAAGAGGAACGCGCGCACCTCGACCTGCTGAAGCGCGAGTACCGTGCGCTGCGTGAACGCGAGGCCAGCAAGCCCGCCGGCGCCGCCGTCTCGCGCCGCGCCGGACGAACCCGATGATCGATCTGCACACGCATACGACCGCCTCCGACGGCCGCTGCAGCCCGTCGGAGCTGGTCGCGCGCGCGGCCGCTGCGGGCGTCACGGTTCTGAGCGTCACCGATCACGACACCGTGGAGGCCGCCGGCGCCGCGGCGGCCGCGTGCACCGCTGCCGGAATCACGTTCGTCCCCGGCATCGAGATCACGGCCGTCCACGACGAGTCTGACGTGCACGTGCTCGGCTACTTCCTCGATCCCGCCGCGCCTGGCCTGCGGCAGTTTCTGGCGGAGCAGCGGCAACAGCGGATCGATCGCGTCGGGCGAATGGTGGCTCGACTGCAGGCGCTCGGCATGCCGCTGGACGCCGGCGCGATCCTCCAGCCCGTGATCGATCAACCGGGCAAATCGATCGGGCGCCCGGCGATCGCCCGCGCGCTCGTCGCCGCCGGTTACGTCGCGACCACCGGCGATGCGTTCGACACGCTGCTGGCGAGAGGGCGGCCGGCCTTCGTCGCTCGCGAGGGTGCGTCACCGGAAACGGTGATCGAGCAGATCCATGCCGCCGGCGGCGTCGCGTCGCTGGCGCACCCCGGGCTCTTGAAGCACGACGACTGGATCAGTGGCTTCGTCTCGGCGGGACTCGATGCGCTCGAGGCGTATCACACGAGCCATGACGAGGCGCAGATCGGCAGCTACCGCGCGCTCGCCTCCCGTCTCGCTCTGTGCGTGTCCGGCGGCTCCGACTTCCACGCCGACGAGTCCCACGGCGCCGCCCACCCGGGCAGCGTGGCGTTGCCTCGAGACGAGTTCAATCAGCTTCGCGATCGCGCCACGATCCGGGCGATGGCCTCCGGCGCGCACATCTCTTCGTAGAACAGCTCGTCGAAGCCGTCGAAGCAGCGCCGCAGCTCGCCCGGTTCCAGCAGGTGATCCGGCGACGTCGGCGGCCGTCCCAACGCCCGCTGGTTCGTGGTGAACGTCTCGTAGATGACGATCCCTCCCGGCGCAACCGCCGCGCGCAGGTCCGGAAACAGATCCCGCTGCAGATACCGGCACACCACCACGATGTCGAACCGCGAACGGGGCAGCGGATGCTGCGTGAGGTCCGCGCACCATCCCTCGATGCGTACGCCTTCGCGGCTCCCCGCCGCGATCGCCGCACGGACCGATTCCAGCTTCACGTCGACGCCAAACGTCAGCAGTCCTGCCCGCGCGAGAGGCACGGCATGACGTCCGGTTCCCATCGCCACGTCGAGCGCGCGCAGACGCCCGCTTGCCCCGAGCTGCGTCGAGGGGTCGCGCTCGCGCGCGATCCGTTCGATCCATTCCACGATGAAGGGCGAAGGTGACATAATTCAGCCACGTTCTCGTGGCCCAAGCACTGCTGACCGGCGTCTTCCTCGGCGTAATCGGACTGGTGACAACCGCGGTCTTCGGCCTGCGCGGCACCGACATCTCACGCCACATCTCCTACGGCATCTTCTCCACGCTCATCACGCTGTTCGCCCACTCGATGATGATGTTTTATCTCATCGGCAAGGGAAAGTCGGTCAAGGATGCGATGGCCGAGCACAACGTGACAGGCGATTTCTATCGCCGCATCGCCGCTGCGCGCAAGCCGGTCTTCTCGATCGGCACCTTCGCGATGGCCGTCACGATGGTGACCGCGATCATCGGCGCCAGCGTCGACACCGGCGTGCTGCCGCCGATGGTCCACGCGACGATCGCCTACGGCGCGATTGTCCTCAACGTTGCCGCCGCGAAGATCGAAATCGCCGCCCTTGCCGCATCCAGCCGCATCGTGGACGAGGTCAACCGCCAGATCCAGTCGTGACGAGGGAAGGCGTGCTGGAATTTGCCGGCGTCGCCAAGACGTACGGCGGCCTTCGACCGTTGCGGATCGCCGAGCTGCACGTCGCGGCCGCCGATCGCGTCGCGTTGCTCGGATTCGATCAACCCTCCGCGGAAGTGTTCGTCAACCTTGCCACCGGCGCGACGCTGCCCGACGCGGGAGACGTCAGGATCTCGGGCCGCTCCACTCGTTCGATTGACGATCCGGCCGACTGGCTCTCCACCGTCGACCGGTTCGGCATCGTCAGCGATCGCGCGGTGCTTCTCGACGGGCTGACGGTGATTCAGAACCTCGCGATGCCGTTCACGCTCGACATCGAACCGCCGCCCGACGATGTGCGCCGGCGCGCCGAATCGCTGGCGCGGGAAGCCGGACTGCCCGAAGCCTCGTGGACGCAGCCGGTCGCGTCGCTGGATCCGTCCGGTTGGCTTCGCGTGCGTCTCGGCCGGGCGATTGCGCTTGCGCCGGCCATCGTGCTGCTCGAGCACGCCAGCGCGCAGCTGTCTCGCAAGGACGTGGCCTCGGTCGGCGCTGCGATACGGGCCGTCGCCGCGGCACGCGGGATCGCGCTGATCGCGGTGACGGCGGATGAAGAATTCGCGTTATCGGTCGCCGACCGCGTGCTCACGCTGGAACCCGCCACGGGACGTCTCAGGCCGCTGCGTCGATGGTTCGGGCGGCTGGGTTCCCGGTGATCACCACGCATATTGCCGGCAGCGACAACGGTTCGGCTAGAATGGCCGCGAAAAGGAGATCGCGTTTATGAAAATCAGCAAGCTCGTGCTCCCGGTGCTCGTGATGATTGCGGGGCTCGGTGCCCTTGCCAGCGCGCAGGCGATGAAGGCCGCGGCGAAAAAGGCGACGGCCGCGAAAGTGTTTTTCATCGAGCCGAAAAACGGCGCGACTGTCACCAGCCCCGTGCACATGAAGTTCGGATCCTCGGGCATCGAGATCTCCGCCGTGCCGCCCGGCGACTTGAAGGAGACGCGTCCCGGCGTGGCGCACTATCACGTGGGCGTCGGCGTCGACTGCCTGCCCGCGGGTAAGAACATCGTCAAGGGCACGCCATCGTGGGTGCATTTCGGCGATGGCAAATCCGAGATCGACATGCAGCTGACGCCTGGAAAGCACAAGCTCGCGCTGCAGCTTGGCGACGATCTGCACAACACGCTGCCGGGCGCCTGTCAGATGATTACAGTCACCGTGAAATAGCCTCGTCTTTGTACACAGAGGCGTATTCGTTTTGGTAGGTGGAGTCGGCTGAGCTTAACGCTCAGCCGCAAACTCCTGAGATTCATCGGCGGCTGAACTGGAACGAAACTTGATACCTGAGGCTCCGGGTACGTGTACGTGCCCAAGGAGACTCGGATGTCGAGTGGTACCATCAAGCGACTCGTTCGCGATCGGGGCTTTGGGTTCATCCGTGACGAAGGCGGGCAAGAGTGGTTCTTCCACCGGAGCTCCGTCCAGGGCAGCTTCGACTCATTGAATGAAGGCCAGCGCGTCAGCTTCGACGAGGAACCGTCGGCCAAAGGGCCGCGAGCTGGAAACGTCCGCGGCGAAAGTTAGGACGAGCGCCTCCACACTCATCCTTTTCGACATCGACGGTACGCTTGTACTCACCGGCGGAGCGGGTGGCCGGGCGATGTCGCTTGCCTTTGAAGAGATCTTCTCCATCGAGAACGCCTTTCAGGGCATTCCGATGGCGGGCCGCACCGATGCCTGGATCCTGAGCGATACCGCGGCCGCGCACGGGATCCCGCCAGACTCTCCGCAGCTGGCGACGTTTCGAGAAACCTACCTGCGTCATCTCGCGATCGAGATCGAGAAGCCCGGTCCGACGCGCAAGGGCTTGATGCCCGGTGTCCGCGAGCTCCTCGATGCCCTCGCCTCGAACGACGATGTGTATCTGGCGCTCGTGACGGGGAACTACGAGTCAGGGGCGCGGATGAAGCTCGAATACTTCGATCTCTGGAAATATTTTCCGTGCGGAGCCTTCGGGGATGCCGCACCGCATCGCAACGTGCTGGTGCCCAGAGCGCTGGAGGCCGTGGAAGCCTGCGGCGGGCCGGCGTTCGCTCCGGCCGATGCGATCGTGATCGGCGATACACCGCTCGACGTCGGCTGTGCCGCGCACGTCGGCGCGCGCTCGCTCGCCATCGCGACCGGAAGCCACTCAGTCGAGCAGCTTCAGGCGGCCGGCGCGGACGTCGTCCTGAAGGACCTTGGCGATACGGCGCAGGTCCTTCGCGTCATTGCGGATTTTCGGCTAGATTGACGAGGTTACAGTTGTGCCTGGAAGCGAACGGGGTCCGGTGGCCCTCCCGGTCTTCAAAATCGGTCGCTCCCCGTTCACCGGGGAGGCTGGGTTCGACTCCCAGGCGCTTCCGCCACTCTCTCAGCAGGTTCGATGAGGCTGCGGTCGAAAAACCGCGGGATAGCCCTTCGAGAGCCTCAGGAAGCCCTGAGCCTGTCGAAGGGCGAATCCCCAATCCGCGATGGCTTATCCCTCGATGAGCCTGACGTCGCCGGCGCGCGGTCCCTTCTGCGAATCTTCCGGGGTGAATTCGACCCGCTGACCCTCGCGCAGCAGCTCGAACACGGCGCCGCGGACTGAGCTGCGGTGGAAAAAGTGTTCAATCCCGCCTTCGTCTCGGATGAACCCGAACCCCTTGTCGATCAGGAGCCTTGCGATAGTCCCGGTTGGCATGCCCGAACCCCTCCGTTCCGCAGAGTCTGTCCAGCCGTTGGTTGAGCTGGAAAAGCGGGGCCAGTCTAGGCAAGTTCAGTCGCGGAAGTCAAGCAGAGAGCAGCCTTTAGCGGAAACGTCTCCAAAGATACCTGCCACGTTTCAGTCTCTTCTTCTTCGTCCTCGTCTTCGTCGTCTCCGTCTTCATCGTCCTCGTCGAAGTCGTCGTCATCGTCTTCGTCGGGATCGTCGACGGGATATTCGAGAACGTAGCGTCGAGACATTTTGTGACTTACTTGACGGGTTCAGCAGCGGGCTTCGCAGCAGCTGCCGTTGTCGCAGCAGGTGCGGGAGCCGGAGGAGCAGCGGGCTTCGGCGGCGGATACGTTGTCCAGAAATGACGCCCGCAATTGTTACAGACCCAGAACTGGTCAGGAGTCCAGGGCATTCCCGGACCGGGATCGCGCATTTCCATCGCGGCGCCGCAGCGCTGACAACGGATGTGAAGCTCGGCGTCGCTCATGGTCGCGATTTTATAACATGGCGTTCGTGATCCCCGCCATCGTGCTCGCCGCCGGCCGTTCGTCACGAATGGGCCGGCCGAAAGCGACGCTTCCCGCCGGCGACGGCCAGACATTCCTCACGCGCATCGTGCGGACGTTTCTCGCGTCGGGCGTCGACGATGTGATCGTCGTCGTGGGGCACGACGCGGACACGATCGCCGCTAGTTTTTCAGAGAGCGGTTTGCCGGCGCGCTTCGTCGTGAACCGCGACTACGACAAGGGGCAGCTTTCATCGCTGCTTGCAGGACTGAATGCGATCGATCGCCCCGGCGTCTCAGCGATGCTGGTCACGCTCGTCGACGTCCCGTTCGTCTCGGCGGCCACTGTGCGCGCTGTCGTCGACGCGTACGGCCGTACGAAAGCCCCGATCGTGCGTCCGACTTCTCGCGGCCGTCATGGGCACCCGCTGCTCATCGAGCGCTCGTTGTTTGCGGCGCTTCGCGCCGCGGACTTGTCGTCGGGTGCAAAACCGATCGTTCGCGCGCACGCTTCGCCGATCGGCGACATCGCCATCGACGATGAAGGGGCGTTCACCGACATCGATACTGAAGAGGAGTACAGAAATACTATCGCCGCTCGTTTCGGCGTCGGCGGGGAGCCTTAGGGGCCCGATCGGCGGCGGTCGCGCGTCCGAACAGAAAATCTTCCTCGTGCGTTCGAAAGTCGCGGCGCATCTCCGGCTCGGCGAGCCGTTCCGTAATCAACCATGAGCCAATGCTCGACGATACTTCGTAGACCATTCCGGGCCTCATGTTGTCGACACGGATACCATCCACTTCTCGAACGTCCGGCGTTTTTCTTATTCGGACCTTCACGATTACCCACTGTGTCTCCGGAGGGTGACACCAATACCGGCGAGTGGGCCTCTGACTGCCAAGGCAGCAAGCGTGGTACCCGGTAGAGACACTGGCAGTCGGGCTTGGAGGAACAACCGCTGTGGCGCACGGCTTCAGCCGTGCGGCCGATTTCGCAGCGCTGAAGCGCTGCGCTACATCGGAACTCAGCTGCCTGGTCTGCGCGCGACCTCGCGCGGACGGGAATCGGTGACGGCCGCTTCGAGCCGCGCCGCGAGCGGCTGAAATGCGGGCGTTGGTCCTTCCCACTTCAGCTCGTCGACCGAATCGAACAGCGCGATGTCTTCTCTCAGCGTCGCCAGGTCGCGGAACAGCAGCACCTGATCACGTTCGCGTTCCAGTGTCTGTGCCAGCATGCCCGGGCGGCTCGCGTTCACGCCCCAGGTCTTCCAGTCAGCGGGGATCTGTTCGAGGTGTCCGAACTTCGCCAGAACGGCCGCCGCTGATTTCGCGCCCCAGCCTGTCAGTCCCGGATAGCCGTCGGAGCTGTCGCCGACCAGCGCGAGGTAATCGGGAATCGACGCCGGAGGCACACCGAACTTCGCGATGACGCCGGCTTCGTCGCGATCGATGCGCGCGCGCCGATCGCGTTGCACCACACGCGTGCCGCGGACGCATTGCGCGAGATCCTTGTCGGGCGTGCAGATGACCACGCGATCCACCCGCGGATCGCGCGCCGCCGCCGCCGCCGCGGCGGCCAGGGCATCGTCGGCCTCGTACTCGACCATCGGCCACGTCGCGATGCCGAGCGCGACGAGCGCCTCTTCCAGCAGCGGGAACTGCGCGTACAGATCGGGATCGATCCCTGCCCCTGTCTTGTAGCCGGCCCACATCCGGTTTCGGAACGACTCGATGACGTGATCGGTGGCCACGCCGATGTAGCGCGTGCCGCTGTTGATCATGCCGAGCATCGAAGTCAGCACGCCCTTCACGGCGCCGACTTCGCGCCCGTCAGCCTCTCGCGCGGAGGGTGCGCCGTAGAAGTGCCGGAAGAGTTCGTACGTGCCGTCGATCAGATAAACGTCCACGTGCAGGCTCCAGGATCCCAGTATAGGTTTTTGGTTTCGTGCGTTTCGCGTCTTTCGTGCGTTTCGTGATAAGCCTTTGGGTCTGAGATGTCGACCGAGCCGGCGTCAGAATATGCGATCGCCCCTCCCGTCGAGCCGATGCTCGCGAAGCTCGCCGAGGAGCTTCCCGCCGGCGGGCCGTTTCTGTACGAGCCGAAATGGGACGGGTTCCGCGCGATCGTGTTTCGCGGGCACGCGGATGTGTTCATCCAGAGCCGCGATCTCCGTCCGCTCGATCGCTACTTTCCCGAGCTCCATCGCGCGTTTCTCGATGCGCTGCCCGCTGGATGCGTGATCGACGGCGAGATCGTGATCGCGACCCCGCGCGGCCTCGATTTCGACGCGCTCCAGCTCCGGCTGCATCCGGCCGCGTCGCGTGTCGCGAAGCTGTCGAAGGAGTGCCCAGCCGAATTCGTCGCCTTCGACCTGCTGGCCGTTGATGGATGCGACGTGCGCGCGGAGCCGCAACGCGATCGACGCGCGCGGCTCGAAGGGCTGCTGACGAATATCGGCTCGCCGATCCACCTGACGCCGATGACCCGTGATGCGGGCGTTGCGGCGGAATGGCTCGCGAGATTCGAAGGCGCCGGACTGGACGGCGTCATCGTGAAACCGGAGGAGGGCATCTACGAGCCGGGCAAGCGCGCCATGATCAAGGTGAAGCACGCGCGCACCGCCGATTGCGCCGTTGCCGGTTTCCGCTGGCACAAGGCCGGGAAGAACGAGCTCGTGGGGTCACTTCTTCTTGGCCTGTTCGATGGCGAGGGACGACTGCATCATGTCGGCGTGACCTCGTCGTTCACCATGGCGCGCCGGAGAGAGCTGGCCGCGGAGCTGGAACCGCTTCGCGACCACGCGATGGACGAGCACCCGTGGCGCGAGTGGGCCGAGGCGTTCGGCGGCGAGATGACGCGCATGCCCGGCGGCCAGAGCCGATGGAGCGCGGGCAAGGATCTGTCGTGGGAGCCGGTGCGGGTCGAGAGAGTCTGCGAAGTGAAGTACGACCACATGCAGGGCTCGCGATTCCGGCACGCCGCGGTGTTCCAGCGGTGGCGCTTCGACAAGCAGCCGTCCGATTGCCGCTACGACCAGCTGGAAGTCACGGCGCCTTACGAGCTTTCGAAGGTCTTCGGTGCCAGGTAGAAGGGTCGACGTTGGCCCATTCGTTGGGTGTGTCGTCCGGATCGAGAGGCTCCTGCGCCGGCCTTAGCGTTTCAGGAACGTGCTGCAGGTTCACGCGGATCCGTGTCCAGGTGCGAAACCGTCCACGCATCGCGTCGACGAGCACGTCGGCCGGTTCCAGATGCGACGCCGCTTCACGGTGCCGTTCCTTCCAGCGCTCGAGACCGGCGAGCGCTGCGTTCTTGTCAGGTGACCGGCCGATTTCAATCAGCGGATGTTTCCGTCTTCGCTCCTCGAGCTTCGGCGGGCTCGTCGATGCTCGCCGCTTCGACGGCTGCACGCGGGCCGGCTCGCCGATCTGTTTCCTGTAGTGCGGCGGCCAGGGTGCGTCGCCCTGTCCTTCGCGCTCCTGCTTCGCCGAGAGCTCGAGCAGCCATTCGATGGAGCACGGTCGCTCGTCGATGCCGGCGTGACGATCCCCGACTTCCGCGAACCTGCCCGGCATCGTCTTCAGCGTGAAGTCGGCCGGATTGCAGTCGTCGATCTCCTCCCATGTCAGCGGCGCCGACACACGTGCGTCCGGCGTGGGGCGCACGGAATACGCGCTCGCGATCGTGCGGTCTTTCGCGTTCTGGTTGTAGTCGAGGAACACGCCGTGGCGCTCCTCCTTCCACCATTTGCTCGTGGCGATCGCCGGCGCGCGACGCTCCACTTCCCTCGCAAATGCCAGCGCGGCGCGGCGGACCTGGTCGAAGACCCACCGCCGTTCGATCCGCACGTAGACATGAACCCCGCGCGACCCCGATGTTTTCGGCCACCCGATCAGCCCGAGGTCGTCGAGCGTGGCGCGCACGATCTTCGCGACGTCGCGAATCTGCGGCCACTCAACGCCGGGGACCGGATCGAGATCGACGCGGAGCTCGTCGGGATGATCGAGATCGTCGGCGCGAACGGGATGCGGGTGGAGCTCGAGGCAGGCCAGGTTGGCCATCCACACAAGAGCGGCGGCATCGCGTGGCACTACTTCTTCAGCTGTCCGTCCCGATGGAAAGCTGAGCGTGACCACTTCGATCCAGGGCAGCCTGGATTCGGGCGCGCGCTTCTGAAAAAAGAATTCGCCGCCGACGCCGTTCGGATAACGGACGAGCACGTTGGGCCGCCCTCCGGCGCCGCGCAGCGCGCCGTCAGCGACCGCCAGGTAGTACTTCGCGAGATCGAGTTTCGTGTACCCCGCGTGCGGGAACAGAATCTTGCGAGGGTTCGAGATGGAAATCTCGCGTCCGTCGACGCTCAGGACTTCCTTCTCGGTGGCAGCCATCCCTGGAAAGACTACACCGGCGATTCGCAGGCCTAAAGCCCTGCGCGTCAGGTACCGGCATCGAGTCCGCTTTGGTGTGTCGGCTTCGCGGTGTAGCGCTCGCGAGTCCGGCTAAAGCCGGACACTACCTAAACCGCGCCCGGTGTGGCGCACGGCTTCAGCCGTGCGGCGGGACTCTCAACCCGGCGAGACCGACAGCCCCAGCGTCCACAGTGACATCCCGCTCTTCGCGTCCACGATTGCTACCGTGACGGCCGTAGCAGCCGAGACCGGACTGGTCGCCAGAGAAAACTGAAACGTCGTGGCGCCTGCGGGCACGGCGACGGTCGGCGGCGGAGCGACTGATGGGTCGCTGCTCGCCATGGCCAGCAGCCAGCCTCCGGTGGGACTCGGGCTCGCCAGCGTTCCCGTGCACTGGATCGCCGTTCCTCCCACAGCCGTCGTCGGGCTGCAGCTGACCGCAACCAGGTTCGCGAACGCGACGACAGTCACATTCGCCGTCTGACTGACGCCGCCGTAGGTAGCGGAGATCGTCGCTGTCGTCGTCGGTGGTGAAAGGACAGTCGCGATCGTGAACGATTGCGACATCGAACCCGCCGGAATGATCACGGACGCGGGGACCATGGCGTTCGGCGAGTTGCTCGTCAGCGCGACCGCCGCGCCGCCGCCGGGTGCGGGCGTCGGGAGCGACACGATGCCTGTGTCGGGAAGACCGCCGGCCACCGAGGGGAGACCAATGGAGAGTGCCAGCTGACCGATCGTCAATGGCGCGCTGAAAGAGACCCCCGCATACGACGCGGTGATTGTCGTTGATGCCGTTGACGCCGATGGTGCGATGCCGATCTGGAATGCCTGAACGGTGATGCCGAAGGGCACGAGTATCGCCGATGGCAGCGTCACCGACGGCGAACTGCTCGAGAGGTTGACGATGAGCCCGCCGGTGGGCGCCGGGGACGTGAGCGTGACCGTTCCCTGGAGCGGCACGCCCGATGTCGCGACGGGGCTCGAGAGGTAGAGGCTCTGGAGCGCGGGGACAATCACGACCGTCGTGGTCAGCGTCGCCGTCTGGCTTGCGCCCGCATAGCTCGCGGTAATCACCGTCGACGCAGCGACGGCTGTCGTCGTGATCGAGAAGCTGATGTTGTTCGAGCCTTCCGGAATCGTGATGCTGGCCGGTACGGTCACGCTGGCCGTGCTGCTGGAGAGCGTGATAGGCGCCCCGCCGGTTGGCGCGTTTCCGTTCAGCGTCAGGATGCCCGTTACCGAGGTTCCGCCGAGCACGGACACCTGCGACAGGACGATGCTCGCCAGCGCAAGGGTCGTCGTGGGAGTCGTGGTCGTCGCCGTATCGGAGCAACCTGAGGCGACGAAAGCTGCGACGGCCGCCACCGCGACGGCCCGCCGCATGGAAGAGCACAACCGGCTGAGATTCACGCTCCGATCGTGGCGTCAAAGCCTCGACCAGGGTGCGACAGGAAGATGGCGGAGGCGTGACACATTCGTGAAGTTTGTTCGACACGCCGTCGCCACCGCGCGAAATTGGGACAGTTACATCCGGGTGGCCCTCACGTCGCACAGCGGCTCCCAGGCGACCCCGTTGTGCGACCGATCCCAGTGCGTAATCATCGTGCGGCCGTCATCGGCGAACATGATCGAGCACCGCTCGCGGGACCCCGTGAAGGTCCACACGCGGTCGCGTGCCTTCGCCTGGTAGATGCGCGCCCACCCGTCACTGTCGAAGAAATGCACTTCGTAAGCGTCCGCTCCGGGGTCATACCCGATGATTTCGACGCCCTTGCTTTCGTGTGAGCCAATGAAGCCGGCCCAGCGGTGGAGAACGTGGAAGCCGCCCGGCAACCATTCATACGTGTGCTGATGAGTCATGTTTTCAGACGTGCCCGACGGTCCCGATTCAGTCCGGCCTTCCGCCGCCCAGCGGCCCACGAACACATCCAGACGCCGGTGCTCCGGCCCCAGCGTCGGTTGGGGCTCGATCGCCTGCAGTTGCGGCCCCATCGCTGACCAAGTCGGCATTTTTGGCCCTCCTTTTGGCAGGCGGCGGGTGCAGCAATCATTCCACGCGGTTTCGTCTCAGAGGTTTCGTCTCAGAGGT
>Ga0070665_100002922_pt1 | contig 18449 bp, 15 predicted proteins | sample KBSS13metaG_FD_65862 | JGI IMG/M metagenome (GOLD analysis project Ga0070665, IMG submission 65862) | Switchgrass rhizosphere microbial communities from Kellogg Biological Station, Michigan, USA - KBS S1-3 metaG | ecosystem: Host-associated > Plants > Roots > Rhizosphere > Soil ...
CTCCCACACGAGCTGCTCGAGCCGGCCCATCAGGTAATGCCGTGCAGGAGAGTCGCGCAAGGCCGCCAGTTGCGAATCCAGTCTGGAAATCATCGAGTCCTCAAAACATGCCGTTGGAGTTCGCGGCTTTCTCCGGAATGTCCTGAATGACATCCCAGTGCTCGACCACTTTTCCATCCTTCACGCGGAAGATATCGACGATCGCGCGGCCCGGCCCCTCTCCACGCGTCGAATGCACGTGCAACACCACGAGGTCGCCTTCCGCCACGACCTGCTTGATCTCGCCGCGCTGGTTCGGGAAGCGGGCCTTGAGGAAGTCGATGAAGCCCTTCAGCCCTTCCTTGCCGTCCGCCGCCGTGGGGTTGTGCTGTTTGTATTCTGCACCGAGATATTTGACCGCGGCGTCGTAATTCTTCTGGTTGATCGCCGCGTCGTAGAACGCGGTGACGAGCTTCTTGTTCTGCTCGAGCTTTCCCGCATCGGCACCCGCCGCGGCGCCGGGCACAACAATCACCGCTGCCAGCCACACCAGCGCGAAGCCAAGCCTGTTGAAACGTGTCATCGATTCCCCCTGCTTTGTTTATGGAACGCCCCGTCTCACCCGATGAGACGCCAAGCCAACGTGCGGCGTTTTCTGCATATACGCACGAACTGCACAAAACCCTCACGTGGACAGCGAGTGAGGGAAATCGTCACTCGGAGCGTATAGCAAAAGATCGCCGTCGCCGGCCGATCGACATACGAAATATCAGAGGGGGGATTCAATGTCCTTATGGGATTCGTTCGCGTCTCACGGCACCGTCAACGCTCATCGCAACACGCCTGTATACCGCGCAGTGGTCTTCGCACTTGCCGTTGCGGCGTGTGGGGCCGCGCCCAGTCATGCGCAGGAGCAGGCTCAAGGAGCCGACGAGGTGGTGCGCGAAGTCGTGATCACCGGATCCCGCATCATTCGCGAAGGCATGACCTCGCCCACGCCGGTGACGGCCCTGACCACCGACGAGGTGCTGCAGAACAATCCGCAATCGCTCTCCCAGGCGCTGGCGGAATTGCCGTCGATGACGAACTCGACCACTCCGCAGTCGATGGGCGGCCGCAGTACCCTCGGGCCCGGCAGCTTCCTCAACCTTCGCAACCTCGGCACCAATCGCAATCTCGTGCTGCTCGATGGCCGCCGTGTGGTGCCCAGTAACATCGCCGGCAACACGGACATCAACCTGCTGCCGCAGGGCCTCGTTTCCAACATCAGCGTCGTGACCGGCGGCGCCTCGGCGGCCTACGGCTCGGATGCGGTGGCGGGCGTGACGAACTTCATCCTCAACACGCACTTCGAAGGTCTCAAGTTCGAAGCGAACGTCGGCGCGTCCACTCACGACTACGACGGTCAGTCGAAGCGCGTGGCGCTGTCGGCAGGCTCTTCGTTCCTCGATGGACGCCTTCACCTCATCGGCTCGTTCGACTGGAGGCACACGCAGCAGGCCTACAAAGAAAACCGCGACTGGGCCGGCCGCTATTGCGGCGTGGCTCCGATTCCCGGTGTGACCGCCGCGAACCAGTCGGATGCCAATCCGCGCCAGACCTTCGCTTGCGGACTGACGCAGCCGAACGCTTCCTACGGTGGCGCGATCATCTCCGGCCCGCTGGTCACACCGAACCAGGGCATCTCGTTCGGCCCTGGCGGCGTGCCTCAGCCTTTCAACTACGGCACTTTGCGTACCACCAACCTGCAGGTCGGCGGCAGTGGCAACTTCGTCGGCGACACGGTGAACTTCAACACCCCGACGGACAACAAAGTGTTCTTCGGTCATGCGCTCTACGACATCACCGACAACACGAACGCCTTCCTGCAGTTGACGGTCGGCAAGGCCGATGCGCACTACCCCCAGACGCCGGCGTATTTCTTCGGCGCCACACCGCTCACGATCTTCAGCGGCAATCCGTTCATTCCCTCGACGATCCAGCAGCGCATGACGAGCCTCAGCACGCCGAGCTTCGCGCTCAACATCGTTCCGAAGTCCTGGGGCAACATCGACCTCGACTCGAACTATCGCGCCTGGGATGCGGTCATCGGCCTCAAGGGCAAGCTGGGCGAGACCTGGAACTGGGACGCGTACTACGAAAACGGCCGCACGTCGTTCAAGCTGGACTACAGCAGCCAGATCTCACTCTCCCGCTTGTATCGGGCGGTCGACGCGGTCGTTGCACCGAACGGCACGGTCGTGTGCCAGAGCGCGCTCGTCAATCCGTCGGCGTATGGCGATTGCGTGCCGTTGAATCCGTTCGGCGAAGGCGCGCCTTCGCAAGCGGCGCTCAACTACATCTACAGCAATTCGCAGCCGTTCAACTACAACGTGATGCATCAGCAGGTCGCCGCGACGAGCATCAGCGGTGAGCCGTTCTCGTCGTGGGCGGGGCCAGTTTCGATCGGCGGCGGCCTCGAGTACCGCAAGCTCGAGGGCGAGGTCTCGTCCGATCCGGGCTCGAACACGGTGCCAACCCAGGCTGGCATCCGCGGCCTGCCCGTCTCCCTCGCCGGACGCGTCGGCGACTGGTCCACGAGCAACGTGCTTCCGCTCCAGGGCGATTACAACGTGAAGGAAGCATTCGTCGAAACGCTCGTCCCGCTCGCGCGTGATGTGATCGCCGCGCGCTCGCTCGATCTCAACGGCGCGTTCCGCTACACGGACTACTCGCAGAGCGGCTCGGTTCACACCTGGAAAGTGGGCCTCACCTGGAAGCCGCTCGATGAATTGATGGTGCGTGCCACGCGCTCGCGCGACATCCGTGCACCCGGCATCGGCGATCTGTACAGCAAGGACAGCTCGGGTCCGAACACGATCGTGAACTACCAGAACGGCTCGGTCAGCACGCCGATCCTGCTGTCTGGCAATCCGGCGTTGAAGCCTGAAGAGGCGGACACGAAGACCTACGGCTTCACCTATGAGCCCGATTGGCTCTCCGGATTCGGTGCCTCGCTCGATTACTACGACATCAAGATCCAGGACGCGCTCGCGACCGTCAGCGCGCAGGAGACGGTGGATCGTTGCGCGCGAGGCCAGCAGCTCTACTGCGACAACCTGATTCTCTCGGGCGGACAGCTCGTCGGCATCCGCCAGCGCACGATGAACCTGAGTGAAGCGCGCACGCGCGGCGTGGACCTCGACTTCAGCTATCGCACCACGCTGAGCAGCGCGAAGACGGTATTCCGCCTGCTCGGCACGCGGCTGCTGGAACAATCGACCACGGTGCCCAACCTCACCGGCGCAACGTTCACCGACCGCGTCGGCGACATGAGCCTCGGCTATCCGAAGTGGCTGCTCATTGCCAGCGCGAACGTGGACATCGGTGCATTCGGCTTCAACCTGAACGGCCGATACATCGACGGCGGCAAGTACAACACCACGTACGTGCCCGGCGATCTCGATCCGCGTTTCACTCAGGTCGCGAGCAACGTGACGTTCGACGTCGGGGCGCACTACGACCTGTCGTCGTTCCCCGGCGAGCCGCAGCTCTATGTGAACATCGCCAACGTATTCGACCGCGATCCGCCGCTGATTCCGTCGAGCGCGCTGGTCGGCGGCCAGACGAACGTCGCCCTGTATGACACGCTCGGCCGGTACTACACCGCCGGCTTCCGCGTGAAATTCTGAACGGAGGCAACCCCATGATCAGATCCTTGTCGAAACGATTCATCGCGCTGGCCGTCGGCGCATCGCTCCCCCTCGCCGCGTTCGCGCATCACTCGTTCGCGGTGTTCTTCGACTCGCAGAAGTCGATCAGTCTCACGGGAGTGGTCACCGAGTACAAGTTCGTCAATCCGCACGGCCTCATCGTGATGCAGGTCAAGAACAGCGACGGCGCGGCGGAGCAATGGAAGATCGAAACCAACTCGCCCTCGATCCTGCGCCGCCGGGGCTGGGCGCCGGATACGCTGAAGGCCGGCGAGACCATTACCGTCGAAGGCTGGCCGGGACGTAACGACGCGCACTACGCGCGCCTGCGCGCCGCGAAGCGTGCGAACGGCGAACCGATCGGCAAGCCGTTCGGCACGGAGGATTGAGGCATGCCCAATAGGACTCACCGCTCCTGGGGCGTTGCGCTCGTGGCGCTGCTCATCGTCGGCAGCGTGACGGCGGCCGACGCGCCCGCCAAGCGCGGAGCCGCTCATCCGGATCTTTCCGGCTTCTGGCGGCTCTCCGACAAGATCCCCGCCGACAAGAAGCTCATGCAGCGGCTGCCCGCGAATACCGTCGTTCTGGCGGATACCGGCGCCGCAGAGTTCCCGAGTGGTGAATACGGCGGGCTGAAGCTGAAGCCGGCGGCCGTCGCCGCCGCGGACAAGTGGGATCCCCGCGACGACATGTCCCTCTCCAATGCGTGCAAGCCGCCCTCGATCGTCTACGCGATGCAGGGCCCTTTTCCGATGGAGATCTACCAGGGCACCGAGCTCATCATCATCAAGCTCGAGTATTTCGACATCATGCGTATCGTCTTCATGGACGGCCGCAAGCCCGATGCGACGACGCCCGACTCGAAGAGCGGCTTCTCCGTCGGCCACTGGGAGGGCGACACGCTCGTCGTCGACACCACGCACCTCGAAGCTGCCACGATCACGAACAACGGGCTCTCACACAGCAACAAGGTGCACGTGATCGAACGCTTCCGCCTGAGCGAAGACGGCAGCGAGTTGCACTCGACGCAGGAGTTCGAGGATCCTCTCGTGCTCGATAACCGGGGCGCCCGCTTCATCGCCTGGAAGAAGAAGACGGGCGACCACGTGTATCCTTACGAGTGCGATCCAACGTTCGCGCTCGAGTATCAGAATCAGGCAAAAGGCGGCAAGCAGTGAGTGATTTTTCGCGTCGGCAGTTCATCGGAGCATTGGGTGCGGCGGCGTCGCTGCCCATGCTGGGTTCCACCACCACCCTCGCAGCCGAGCCGGCCAAAAGTCTGCTGCCGCTCAACACGCCGAAGATCGATCATCTGGACGTCATCGTTCCGGACGTCGAGAAAACCGCCCGCTTCTACATGAGCGTGTTCAACACGAGCCTGCATGCGCAGCCCTTCCAGGGCGGGCAGCGTTATTTCGTGCTGCTCGGCGACCTGCCTGAGAACCGACAGGTGGGCTATATCGCCGTTGGCGATTCGCGCGGACGCGGGACCTACATCGGCCACTTCTGCACGTCCGTGTTCAACTATCGGGAGAATGCGGCTGCGATCATGCAGCAGCTGACCGAAGCGTATGAGCATGCGGGGTTCGGCAACATCGCCTCGGTCAGCCGCGGTGGTGTCGCGGGCATTTTCGCCGACCCCGACGGCATCGAGCTCCAGTTCCTGCCGGCGCCCGACACGCTGGTCACCGCCGCCGTGCCCTCGAACCTCGTGGAATGGCACAAGGGTCTGCTCACACCCAAGGGCGTGGATCACGCGCTGCTGAAGGTGTCGAACATGAGCAAGGCGCTGCAGTTCTATCGCGTGCTCTACGGCAAGAAGGACGTGAAAGACCGCAAGACCGGGCGCGTGTGGTTCCCGATCGGCGATACGCGGCTCGGGCTCGAAGAGGCGAAATATCAGTTCGGCGACAAGCCGCGCATCGGGCATTTCGGCATCAAGGTCGCGCCGTTCGATCGCACGGCGGTGAGCGAAGGGCTCACGACGCTGGGCGCGCAGATCCTGCCCTCCAACGATGAGCCGGATGTGCTGCGATTCAAGGATCCGGACGGCATCACGGTTGAGCTGAAAGCGGTGTAACCGAGCCGAACTGCCTCGCGATCATCGCCGGGTCGCAGCGATCAGGCGACCGCGTCTTCGGCATAAGGCACCGCCGTCACTTTGTGCGCCTTGAGCCGCGGCAGCACCTCGGTGCCGATGCGCCGGATCTGGTTCAGGAACATCTCCTGAGGCATGTGGCCGCGATTGCAGACCAGCAGCACGGACTCGGCGCCCGCCTGATCGCACTCGGCGATGACCCGCTCCACGATCTCGTCCGGCGTTCCCAGGGGCATGTGCTCGGCGGCGGCGCGCAGGGTATCCATCGTCCATTGCGTGAAGAACGTGTCGTCCTCCGCCAAGGTTCCTTTCGAGCCGTGGCGCAGATGCTCGAACGCGGTGGAGCTGTAGTAGCCCTTCGTGTCCTTCTGGCGCACCTGGTCGTATTTGAGGAGCGTGTTGAAGAGGTACAGGATGTACGGCCCGTACTCCTCGACGGCCTTCGCCTTCGAATCGGCGACGTAGCAGTCGATCATCACGTTCAGGTGACGCGGCGTGACCTTGCGACCGTAGCGCGCCTGGCAGCGTGCGTAGTGGCGAATGGTGTCTTCGCGCACCTGCCCGGGAAACACGCCTGGTGTGATCGCGACGTCGTTCGCCGCCGCCCACTCGATGGTCTCGCGCGAGGCCGTGATCGGCACCCAGAAAGGCGGATGCGGCTGCTGCACCGGTCGCGGCCAGATCGACACATCCTTGAACTTGTAGAACTGCCCATCGAACGAGAAGCTCTCTTCCGTCCACGCCCGGCGGATCACTTCGAACGCTTCCTCGAAGCGCCCGCGCGACTCGGACATCGGCACGTTGAAGATGCGGTACTCGCGCGGCGCGCCGCGCGCGACACCCGCGATCAGCCGACCGTTCGAGAGACAATCGAGCATGGCCAGCTCTTCGGCCAGCCGCAGCGGCTCATGGATCGGCAGCAGGTTCGCATAGACGAGGATCTTGAGCTTCTGCGTCATCCGCGCGATGGCGGCTGCGATCAGGTTGGGCGAATTGCCCAGACCGAACGGCGTGCCGTGGTGCTCATTGATGCCGACGCCGTCGAAGCCGTAACGCTCCAGGGCCACCCACGCTTCGAGGTGCTGCGAGTACGTGTCGACGGCGATCTGCGCGTCGAAATGCTTGCGGCCCAGGCGGGGCATTTCGCCGTTGACGCGAAACTTGTCGAGATTCGCGCCGTACGGCAGCCAGTCGAAAACGAATACCTGCATGATCGTCTCCGACGGGTCAGTCAGTGTGCGGATCGGGGCGCGGCTGCGGCGCGCCGGTGCGTATGGCGATCTCTTCGAGCCTCACGAGACGCGCATGGCCGTCCTGCTGCCAGGGGTCCTGGCACAGGCGGTTGCGTACCTGGTCCTCGCTCTCGGCGTGGAAGATGAAGAGCACGTCGAAGCTTTCCTGCAGGAGGCCCGCGAGCACGATGAACCCTTCCTCCTCCAGGCCGCCCATGAAGCGGGCATGGTCCTGGAAACCGGACTGCTCGTGCGCGGCCTTGGACGGATCCCACAGCGACGTGCGTTCAACAATGGCGGCGAAGTAACGCTTCATGGGTTGAGTACCGCAAGGGTCCGGATTTCGAAGCTCTCCCGCGCGCGTGATCCGGGCACGGCGCTCGGATCCACGAAACTGGTGTGCGCGGTCATGCGCCAATCGGGATCGCCCGTGTCGAAGAGCCTGAAGGCCAGCACTTCGTCGGGCTGCATGTGCGGGTAGTAGTACCAGCGATGCTTGGGATTGAAGGCGAGATTGAAGCCGCCGGCGGCTTCCGCCATGGAAGCGGTCTGGCCTTCTCCGAAGCGCACGTTCATGAAGTCGGTCTTCTCGACGGAGCGCGAGTCGCAGACGGCGAGCGGCATGTTTTCCACGGGCCGCGTGCCGCGCCAGAGGTTGATGTTCACGAGCCGTTTGGTCACGAGCTGCTCGGCGCGATCGGGCGCGAGACGCTGCACCCAGCCGCGAAGGCTGACCGCATTGAAATCGACGTGTGCGCTCAGGGCCGGCCCGCCGCCCGCCTTGGCCTCGCCACCGCGCAGGATGCCGAGAAAGGCGAAGACTTCGGACGCGCCGGTCAGCTCACGCACGAGCTGACAGGCCTGCGCGTGATAGCGACCGGTCACGTCGGCCGGGTCGCTGAAATTCACATCGGTGGAGTGCCGTAGCAGCGTAAAGCCGTGCGTGCCGAACTCGATCTCTTCCCGCCGGGCGTTGTGCACGCGCCGGGCATGGTCCTCCATGCCGAACGTGTAATCGCCGTTGGCTTTGATACAGCCGCCTTCGGCGGTCCGGTCCGAGTAGCGGATGACTGTGTCGACATAAGCAAGCTCTGGGCTCATGGAACGATTGTGGCGGGACGACCCGCCGCGAAAATAGTGTGCATAATTCCTTCCGGAACCTGAGGGGGTGCCATGAACGCGGCAGAGCGAATCTACGTCGCTTCGACCAGCGAAGGCGACACGTCGTCGCGGCTCGCCGAAGAGCTTGCCCGGCGCATCGAGGACGACATCGCCTCCGGCGATTTCGCCGCCGGGGTCGCGCTCGGCGGGCTGCGCGAGCTGTCCGGGCGTTACGCGGCGGGCCGCTCGGTACTGCGCGAAGCACTGGGGTTGCTCGAGCGCCGGGGTCTCGGGCGGATGCGACCGGGACCCTGCGGTGGGTTCATCCTTTCCAAACCGAAGCCTGAAGTGATCGGCGCGCAGCTCGCGGATTATTTCCGGGCCGGCGGAGTCACGCTTCGTCAGGTGATGGATGCGCGTGAGGCCGTGGACCCGATGGCAGCGAGACTCGCCGGCGAGCCGGTACTGCTGCCGTTAGTCGAATGCCTCAATGCGTTGACTGCGGACTTTCACGCAGCCGGGGAATCGACGCCTGATGACGGGTGTCGCGCGGAAGCGGCGCTCGGCCGCGCAGGCGGGCTCTCGCACACCATCGCGCGCAAACTCGCGGCAGACATCGCCCAGCGCAGCAGCGCCGGTGCGCGCCTCGGCTCCGAGTGGGACCTCTGCGAACGCTTCAATGTCAGCCGGCTGACCTTGAGGCAGGCGATCCGCTTGCTTCAGGACAGTGGCCTCGTCGAATGCCGTCGTGGCCGGGGCAACGGCCTGATGGTTCGCGATCGCCGTGCTGCGGGCAGCATTCGGTTGCTGCTCGCGTTCCTGATCAGCGAGAAAGTCGATCCGATGGCCGCCGGCACCATCCTGTTCCAGCTGAACTGCTTTGTCCCCGCGCTGGCCGTCGCGCGCGCCGACACGAGCGGCCGGCAACAGCTCGAAGCGGCACTCGCACGAGTGGAGTCGTGCGATCCGTTCGATCGCTATGACCTGCTCGGCCTCGTGCATTGCGTGTCGCGGCTGGCCGATAGTCCGATCATCGATCTGTTCTCCCGGTGCCTCGCGGCGTACGAGGCCCGGTTCCGCGCGTCGCTCGCCGAGCGGCTGCCGCGCCACGCGCAGGCGCAATACTTCCAGCTCGTTCGCCGGTTGCTCGATCGTGTACCCATCGGTGATTCCGGGAAACTCGAATGGGCGAAGGCGGAATCGTCCGCGCTCATGCTGGAGATGAGCCTGCACCGGCCGATCTGATCTCTGTCGGGGGCCGATAAAGCTCTTGTCGCAGCGTGCGCGCTGCGAGCAGGTAGTGCACGGTTCCCCAGATGAAGAAGACCAGCACGGCGATCAGCGCGTGGCGCAAACCTGCGGTGGACGCCGCGCGACACGCTTGATCGAGTGCCTCCGCCGCGCCCGCCGCGGCCCGGCCACCCGGGCAGCTCGCGATGAACTCCACGCCTCCGAACGCGCGGCCGGCGAAGAAGTCGCTCGCCACGCCGAGCAGCGTCGGCCCCCCTCCAGCGCCCACGAGCCCGATCGCGACAGCCACCAATGCGGCGGTGGATGCGCGCATCCGCGGCCCCACCAGGTTCTGAAATGTCGCCTGAGTGGGCGCGAAGTGGCTCGCCAGCACGAGATTGCCGACCCACACGAAGCCCATCGAAATCCACACGTGCGCCGCGACGAAGGCGCCGAAATAAAGGGGTATCGCCAGCAGCAGCGCCACCGCGGGCCCCCAGAGAATCCATCGAGCGTCTCGCCGCGACAGCCGATCGAAACCGAAGCCACCGAGCAGCATGCCGATGCTGTTCGAGGTGAACGCGACCAGCCCGAACGCCGCACCGGCAACCGCAAGCGGCAGATCGAAGCTCCTCAGATAAAACGGCAGAACGAACTGCGCCACGCCGTTGAACGCAACGCCTGTGATACACCATGCAGCGAGCAAGTGGCGGAAAGTACGCATCGCCCACACGTGCTTCAGCACGGCCCGCAGCGACGGCGCCTCCGCTTTCGACACGTAACCATCAGCCAGTCCCCGGGGCGGCTCACGCAAGGTGAACCACACCAGCACCGCCGTCAGAAGGCCCGGCACGCCGAGTGCGAAAAATGCTGCACGCCAGTTCCACTCCGCCGCGATCCAGCCGCCGACCGACTGCCCGACCAGGAAGCCAAACGGCGAACCCAACGCGATAATGGCCAGGATCGAGCCGCGCCGATCGGCCTTGAAGTGATCGGAGATGAGCGACGACACCGGTGGCTGGAACCCCGCCTCCCCGATGCCGACACCGATTCGACCCAGCAGCAACGTGATGAAATTCCCCGCGAGTCCACACGCCGCCGTCATGAACGACCAGACCGCGATGCATGCGGCTATCACGCCCTTGCGGCTCACGCGCTCCGCGAGCCAGCCCAGTGGCACGCCGAGCACGGAATACAGGATCGCGAAGGCCAGTCCCTGCAGCATCCCGAGATCGGTGTCGGTGAGCTGCAGGTCTTCCTTGATGGGCTGCGCGAGCACGGAAAGGATGGCCCGATCCGCGTAATTGAACACGCTGACCAGGAAGAGAACGAAGACGAGCCAGACTTTGTATTGCCGGGACAGCAGCGATTGGTTTGCCATGTGCTAGCCGCCGGCGCGCATGCTCTCCATCCCTGGCGCTTCGGGGCCGTATTCGTTGATGGTCGTGCGACGCAGATCGCGCTTGTAGCGATAGCGTTCGAATGGTGTCGGGCTGTGCATCGTGCAGCGATTGTCCCAGATCACGAGATCGCGCGGCCGCCACTTGTGCGAGTACACGTACTTCGGCTGCGTCGCGAACGCATAGAGCTCATCGAGCAGCTTCAGCGCCTCCTCTTCGCTCCAACCCACGATGCCGACCGCATGCCAGCCCAGGTAGAGCGCCTTGCGCCCGCTCGCGGACACCCGCACACACGGATGCGGCATCGTCGGAAAGGCCTTTCGCATCGCCTCGTTGCCGAACTCGACGCCGCTGCGCTTGAGCGCGCGAAACAGGTCGTGCTCGACGACGAGGTTCTCGACCCGATCCTTCAGGGCCTGCGGCAGGTCTTCGTACACGGCGCGGGTATCGACGTATTCGGTGTTCGCCCCTTCGGGCGGCGTGATGTACGCCAGCAGCAGCGACCACTTGGTCGGCAACGAGTTGAAGGGACTGTCCGTATGAAACCGTTCGAAGTCCGCCGGATTCGGCCCGCTCGGGTTCGGCGGCTTGATCTCGCCGTTGGCGTCGAGATTGCCGATGTCGTAGAGCTCGGGCGCGATCCGCTTGCCCCCGGGCGGTGGCAGCTCCAGCGGCCCGAAGGCGCGGCTGAAGCGGATGTGATCTTCGTCCTTGAGACTCGCATCGCGAATCACGCAGACGGCATATTTCGCCATCGCCTCTTCCACCGCCTGAACGGTCTCGGCAGTGACCGGCGCCGACGTGTCGAGCCCGGTGATCTCCCCGACGAACAGCGGATGAAGCTGACTGACCTGCATCGTGGCGCCCCTCGAACGTCCCCCACTCTGACGCACGCAGGCCGCCGGATAATAGTGCTCTCAATTGCACAGGGAGGAATGACAGCACTATTTTCGCCGTACGACTGCGTCACACACTGGCCGGATGAATGAACCCAGTTCCGCTCTCCAATCCCGGGACGCTCCCTGGCCGGCGCTACGTCAGGCGTATTACGTGGCGTGGATACTCGCCCTCGTGCAGATGTGCGCGCAGCTGAACAACGGTGTCATGTCGCTGCTCGTGGAGCCGGTGAAACGCGACCTGCAGCTCACCGACCTGCAGATGAGCTACCTGCTCGGTTTCTCGGTGGTGATGTTCTACGTGCTCATCGGTATCCCGGCCGCGAGGCTGGTCGACCGGCACAATCGCAAGTGGCTGCTGACTGTCTCGATCGCGATCTGGAGCGCCGCGACGGCCGCGTGCGGGCTGGCACAGAACTACTGGCAGTTCTTCGCGGCGCGGGTCGGCATCGGCACGGGCGAGTCGATCAACGGTCCGCTCGCCTACTCCCTGCTCGCGGACTATTTTCCACCGGACAAGCTGCCGCGCGCGATCGCCGTCTACAACGTGGGATTCCAGGGAGGCACCGCGCTCTCGCTGCTGCTGGGCGCGTTCATGATCCACATCCTGGTCGGCTTGCCCACGATCGACGTGCCGCTGCTGGGAGTCGTCCGCGACTGGCAAGTGGTGTTCATCTGTACCGGACTCGTCGGCTTGCCAATCGCCCTGCTCGTCGCAGGCATTGCGGAGCCGGCGCGGCGCGGGACACCCGGCGTCGTGCTGAAAAAGGAAACGCAGGCCGGCGGCGCCACGCTGCGCGAGGTGCTAGGTTACCTGGTCGAGAACAAGCGCGTGTACGGACCGATCTTCCTGGGCCTGTGTTTCACCTCGATGCACATGTTCGGTCTTGCCGCCTGGAGCGCGGCGTTCTACGGCCGCACCTACGGGTGGAGTCCCGCGACCGTGGGGCTGTACTCCGGGCTGCTCAATCTCGGGCTCGCCCTGCCGGCGCTGGGTGGCGCGGTCTGGTTCAACGATCTGATGCGCAAACGCGGCCATGCCGATGCCAACATGCGCGTGCTCGCGTTCGGATTTTCGAGCGCGGCGCCCTTCATGATCCTCGGGCCGTTGATGCCGTCTCCGTGGCTTGCGCTCGCCCTGTCGGGGCTGGGTTCGGCACTGATGCTCCTCGCTGCGCCGTCCCTGAACGCCGCGCTACAGATCATCACGCCGAACGAAATGCGCGGTCAGATGACGGCGCTCTACATGTTTGTGATGTACGCGATCGGGGGCGGACTCGGCCCCACCTACTTCGCGTTCCTGACCGAGCACATCTGGGGCAACGAGAAGTTACTGAACTACACGATCGCAACGTCGGCAGCGCTGCTATTCCCGGCCGCATCGCTCGTGTACTGGGCAGGCGTGAAACCCTATCGGGCGCGCATCCTCGAGATGCGCGCGGCCGGCGCGCCGGTCTGATCAGGGCACCGCCGACTCGATCATGTCGGCGGTTTCCTTCGCTGCGACGTGCTGGAGGTCATGCGTGTAAGGCATCTCCTCCACGCGCCAGCCCGGCCGCTTGCGCAGCTTCTCGGCGACCTTCGTGAAGGTGTTGTTCTCGTAGCCGGTCGCGAGCACATACGTCTTGATCGGGATACGATCGCGCGCGCCTGTCAGTCGCGCCTTCTCGGAGAAACAATGAACGGATTGGGGCGAACGGATCGCCTCGTACGCGGCCCGCTCTTCCGGGCTGAGATGTGCGTTGAATCCGACCGCCGTGACTCGTGGCGGCGGCACGAGGTAGTCGTTGGGATCGGCCGGCAAGTGCGGCGGCCCCGGCACCAGATCGTTCAGCGCCTCGCCATCTTCAGGAAAGAAGGCATCCAGATACAGGATCGACTGGATGACACCCTCGGGCACGAGCTCCGCCGCGACGGAGATCGGCATGCCGCCATAAGAATGCCCGACGAGCAAAACGTTGCGCAGTCGCTCGTACTTGATGAGATTGGCGATGTCGAGCGCGTGCAGCGACAGATTGACCGCCGGGGTATTCAGATGCGCCCGGTCGCCAAGCCCGGTGAGCGAAGGCGTGAACACGTGGTGACCGCGATCGGTGAGGTCATCCGCTACGTTTCGCCACCGCGCGCCTCCAACCCATGCGCCGTGAACGATGACGATCGTTGCTCGCTTGCTTGCCATTCTTTGCTCCGCTGACGCACCACTTCCCTTCCGAAGTGTGAGGTCATCCCTGCAGCGAAAATAGTGCAGCCAATTCGCACGTCCCGTTCGAGAGCTGCGGGCATTGCGACCCGATCGATGCCACGGCATTCTTTGTTCGCATGAGCGGCCCGTTCCAATTCTGTGGTTACTGTGGAAGCTCCATCGCCGGGCAGCGAACGTGCGCACAGTGCGGCGGCCTCATGCCCGAGGTCGACTGGCATGGCGGTCCAGCGCTGCTGGTGCTCGTCGCAGTCTTTGCAGACGATCGCGTGCTGCTGCAGAAGCGCGGGTTACCGCCGTACCAGGGTCAATGGGCGCCGCCGGGCGGTTTCGTCGAACGCGGCGAATCGCTGGAGGGTGCCGCTGTTCGCGAAGTGCGCGAAGAAGTCGGCCTCGAGCTCGACCGCGCGCAGCTCGTCCCCTGCGCTGTCATCAGCCTGCCGCAGCTCAACCAGGTCTATCACGGGTTCCTGGCCCGGTTGCCGGCGACCCTGCCGGCGCGTGCGGCGCCGCCCGAATCGCTCGAGGTCGGCTGGTTCACCGAAAGCGAATGCCGCAAGCTCGACAGCTGGGCGCCGGCCGCCAGCATCGACCTGGGCATCCAGTTCGAGTTCTTCCGTGCACGCGCCTTCGGCTTCATTCAGAACACCGATGCCTTCCTGCGCGTGATCAGCGGCGACAGCATCCGCTACCTCTGAGCGTCGCGCTCGAGCGACATTTCGCCGGCGCCGAAACCTCGGAAATACCAATCTTGTTATCGCTCCCATAGAGATTGTGATTATTCGCCCCTGACGGCGCCGGGTAGCATGGAAATGCAAAAGAACAACAGGGGGAACTCGAATGTCATCGACGTTGTTGTCGCGCGCCTCGACGGCCGCGCTCATCGGAAGTACGTTGCTTTCTGCGGGCGCGCTGGCGCAGCAGGCCGCGGAGTCAGACGCGCTTCAAGAGGTCAAGGTCACCGGCTCACGCGTCATCACCGACAACGTGAGGTCGCCGACGCCAATCACATCGGTCAGCGTGGAGGACATCGTCAAGACGACGCCCAGCGACATCCCCGATGCCTTGAACAAGCTTCCGGAGATTCTCGGCGGCCGCACCCCACGCTCTCAGGGCAACGCCAGCACCAACAACGGCGGCAACGTGCTTTCGCTGCGCAATTTCGGCCCGTCGCGCACCCTCGTGCTGCTGGACGGCCATCGCGTGCCGACCTCGAACCAGGACGGCAGCGTCAACGTCGATATCCTCCCGCAGATGCTGGTGAGCCGGGTCGACATCGTCACCGGCGGCGCATCGGCGGTTTACGGCTCCGACGCCGTGGCTGGCGTGGTCAACTTCATTCTCGACAAGAGATTCACCGGCCTGAAGGTCAAGGCCGACGTCGGCATCTCCGAGTACGGAGATGGCGAGGAAGGACAGTTCGGCGTGGCCTGGGGCACGGAGCTCTTCGGCGGCCGGGGTCATCTCGAAACGGCGCTGCGCTACCGCGCGCAGGACGCGATCCCGATCCACGACCGGCCCTACGGCAAGGACGGCCAGGCCTGGCTGCTCACCGGCAATGGCTCGGCGACGAACCCCTTCACCAACACGCCTTACGCCCGTGTCTACAACAGCGGCCCGGCCGGTAACGTCAATTGCGGCACGGCCTGCTCGTTCAACGGCTTCACTTTCAGTCAGCCGGGTGTGCTGAGCGCGAGTCCGTTGGTTCACGGCGTACCCACTGGCACCACCAACGTGGAGTCCGGTGGCGACGGCGCCTACGTGAAGTACGGGACGTTCCGCTCCGGGATCGACATGAAGGATGCCTTCGGTCGCCTGAGTTACGACTTCACCGATAACGTGAATGGCTATGTCCAGGCCATGTGGGCGCAGGCCGGAAACGAATCCAACTGGATTCAATGGGTGGTGAGCCCGTCTGCCAGCCGCCCCAATACGCTCTTTGCCAACAATCCGTTCCTGGCCCCGGCCACCCAACAGGCGCTGGGCGCGAATATCGTTTGCGGTACACCCGGCGCAGCGGGCTGGCGCTGCTTGCCCACTGCGCCTGCGACCTCGCCGCAGACCGGCAGCACACCGCCCGCACCGCCTGCCACGCCGTACTTTTCGAATCCGTCTTATATCTGGAACAAGGTCGATGGCGTGGATGCCGAGAGCGGCAACCGCCTGTACATCACCGAATCGGACCAGCGCAACGTGAATTTCGAAACGGGCCTGACCGGTTCGCTCGGCACTTTCGACTGGGATGTTTTCTACAGCCATGGCCAGAGCCGTCTCAAAGTCACCAACCCCAACAACACGGATAACGGCCGATATCTCGCATCGCTGGACGCGGTGATTGCCCCGCCGGGCACGATGGTGAACGGCGTGAACGTCAGCGGCACTGTGGTGTGCTGGGTTTCGACTCAGCCGCAGTTCGCGAGTCTCTATCCGGGTTGCGTGCCCACGAATATCGTCGACCCGAACGGGCCGTCGGTCGCGGCGTACAACTATCTCAGGCGCTCGACCTCCTGGACGCTTCGCCAGAAGCTCGATGACGTCGGCGCGTCGATCGGCGGCGGGCTCTGGGGACTCGGCCTTCCGGCCGGTGAGATCCGGGCCAACCTGTCCGTCGATGCGCGCTGGGCCACTTACGAGATGCAGAGCGATGCCCTGCCGACTGAGTTCGTCAACTGCACCGGCCTGCGCATGTGCCTGGCCAACGGGCCTGCACCGGTGCGCTGGGTGCAGAACACGAACGCCCCGGTGGACGCGAGCAACCACGTCATCGAAGGCGCGCTCGAGGTCAACGTGCCGCTGCTGAAGGACGTGCCGGTGGTGCAGGAGCTTTCGACCAACTGGGCGGGTCGCTACACCAAGTATTCATCCTTCAGCGCCGTCGAATCCTGGAAGGGCGGTCTCGACTGGCACCTCAACAACACGATCCGCTTCCGCGGCACGCTGTCGACCGATATTCGCGCCCCCAATCTCAACGATCTCTATCAGCCGGCCGGCGTTTCATCGACGAACTTCAGCGACCTGCTGACGGGAGTCGGTAACACGACGCGGCTCGTGTCGCGAGGCAATCCCAACCTGACGCCGGAGAAGGCCCGCACGATGACCGTGGGTCTGGTGCTGACCCCCACGTTTATCGAGAATCTCGACGTGTCTGTCGACTATTACCGGACCAAAATGACAGACGCGATCACGCAGATCGGCTACGCCGGGGTACAGGGTCTGTGCCTGGCCAGCGCGCCGAACTACAACTCGCCCTACTGCACGCTCGCGATCCGGCCCATCACCGACCCGTCCGATCCCAACTACAAGACGGCCGCCAACTTCCCGAGCGAGATCCGCAATGCGCCGCTGAACGTGGCGCGCCAGGAGTTGCACGGCTACGACTTCCAGCTCAATTACGGCTGGGAAATGTGGAGCGGCCGCTGGTCGTTCCGGCACCTGGCGAATTATCAGCCGCTCAATGAGACCCTCAACATCCCGGACTCGCCCGGCGCATTCCCGACCTGGGCGCGCGAGCCGAAGCTCAAGCAAAGCACCTTCCTGTCGTACGGCAAGGGCGATTGGGATGTGTCGCTGCAGAACCAGTGGCTGAGCCGGGTGAAACTGGCGACCAGCGACAATGCCCGCAACAACAACAGCCAGAACTACAAAGAGCCGTATCTGAAGGCATATGATGTCCTCGACGTCACCGTCAACAAGCGTTTCCAGGCGTGGGGAGCGGACAATTCGGTGTTCCTGACCGTCAACAACGTTCGCAACACCCGCGCACCGCTGTTCCCGTCGGATTCGGGTCTGCCGGGGCTGTTCTATCCCACGCTGCCGTTCTATGACGACATGGGTCGCTATTACACGCTGGGAATCAGGGCCAGTTTTTGACACCACGCGAGATCCCCGCTGACGAGATTGCCGACTACGAAGGCTTCCTGCGCCGGGTGGCAGAACCCTGCCACCCGGCGGTGCTTCGGGGACTGGTGCGCGACTGGCCGGTGGTACGGACTGCGCAGGCTTCTCCGGCTCGCTTCCGCGACTACGTCGCGCCATTCGACTCCGGCCGGCTTGCGGAAATGTTCGTCGGTGAGGCACCGATCGCCGGCAAGTTCTATTACAACGAGGCGCTGACCGGATTCAATTTCGACCGGCAGCGAATGGCGTTCGGCGAGGCGCTCAATCGCATCGTTGCCGGTGTCGGCGAGGCTAGCCGCGGCTCGATGTATCTCGGCTCGCTGTCTCTCGAGGACTACCTGCCGGGCTTTACCGCACAGAATCCGTTGCCGATCGTGAGCCCCAACGCATCGGCGCGCATCTGGCTCGGGCACGAGTCGAACGTATCGGCGCACTACGATTCGCTCGACAATCTCGCGTGCGTCGTGACGGGCAAGCGCCGCTTCACTCTGTTCTCACCCGAACTGACGGACCGGCTCTACATGGGGCCGATCGACTTCACGATGGCCGGCCAACCCGTGAGCCTGGCGGCGGCGGCAGGTGGCGACGATCCGCGATATCCGCGCTTCCGCGAGGTGCGCGATCAGGCGCTCGTCGCCGAGTTGCTGCCGGGCGATGCCCTCTACATTCCGAAGTTATGGTGGCATCAAGTCGAGGCCACGAGTCCGTTCAACGTGCTGGTGAA
>Ga0070665_100002927_pt1 | contig 18440 bp, 16 predicted proteins | sample KBSS13metaG_FD_65862 | JGI IMG/M metagenome (GOLD analysis project Ga0070665, IMG submission 65862) | Switchgrass rhizosphere microbial communities from Kellogg Biological Station, Michigan, USA - KBS S1-3 metaG | ecosystem: Host-associated > Plants > Roots > Rhizosphere > Soil ...
TCGCGCACCAGGCGACGCATGGGCTGTGACAGCCAGCGCAGCACCAGCGTGAGCGTCGCCAGCAACAACAATGCGAGGCCGGTGAACCAGCCGATCAGCTGCTGCCGGAAGCTCGAGATCTGCGCGTAGTAGGTCTCCAGGTTGGTGGCGACACTGAACGTGAAGCGCGCCGGATGGCCGTGCAGGTCGTCCCAGACGATGCCGCGGCTCGAGACCGCGAGTCGCACGTCGGTGCCGGCGATGTCGGTGAACATGAAGGTGCGCCCACCGGGTTCGAGCGGCGGGCCGAACTGCACCGCGGTACCGGTGGTCGACTGCGAACGCCAGATGCTCTCGCCCGCCGACGAGCGGATCTCGGCGTACAGGCCCGAGCCCGGCGTGTCGAAGCGGGTGTCGAGCAGGGCCGTGGGCGTGACCGACTCGGGTCCGTCGGGATCCGCGGCCGCCACCAGCGCCACCATCTGTGCGTCGAGCACTTCGCGCAGGCTGCGCTCGGCCGCGTGCCGGAACAGCATGTCGAGCAGGAAGATCGTGAGTGCGAAGAACACCACGATGACGCTGAATACGGAGAGCAGCAGCCGCCGCCGCAGTGAGGGCTGTCGCGGCGTGCTCTGCGACAAGCGCTACGTGCCCTGGTTGCGGGGTATGGAGAAGCGGTAGCCGCGGCCGCGCAGCGTCTCGATGGGCTTCAAGGTGTCGTCGGGATCGAGCTTGCGCCGCAGCCGGCCGATGAAGACCTCGATGACATTGCTGTCGCGCTCGTAGTCCTGGTCGTAGAGACGCTCGGTGAGCTCGGTCTTCGAGATCACGTCACCGGCTCGCAGCATCATGTGCTCGAGGATCCGGTATTCGAAGGTGGTCAGTTCGATCGGCGTGGCGTTCAGCGACACCTGCTGCGCGCGTGTGTCGAGGCGGATCGGGCCGCACTCGAGGATGGGGCTGGCCCAGCCACCGGCGCGGCGCATCAGCGCCTGCATGCGCGCCAGCACCTCCTCGAAATGATAGGGCTTGGCGACGTAATCGTCGGCGCCGGCCTGCAGGCCTTCGACCTTGTCCTGCCAGCGGTCGCGCGCCGTGAGGATCAGGATCGGGAAAGTCTTGCCGGCCGAGCGCAGCTTGCGGATCAGGTCGAGACCGGAAATCTTCGGCAGCCCGAGATCGATGACCGCGATGTCGAGCGGGTACTCGTTGCCCGCGAACAGGCCCTCCTCTCCGTCCGCCGCCACGTCCACCGTGAAACCTTGTTTGACCAGCTGCTCGCGCAGGCCCTCGCGAAGCGCAGCTTCGTCTTCGACTACCAATGCCCGCATCAGCGCATCCTTCCCGTGGCGGCGTCGATGCGTACCGTCATCACGCGACCGTTCTCCGACAGCAATTTGAGTACATAGACCTTGCGGCCGTCTTCGTCCTGCACGTCGGTACGGACCACGCGGGCGCGATATTGTTGCTCGGCGCGGCGCACGGCCTCGTCCAGCGAAATGCCATCGCGGCGCACCGCCTCGACTTCGGGAGCCTCGACATTGCTTCCGCCCTGGACCAGCGGGCCGGGCATGGCGTGCGCCTGCGAGAACGAGCCGAGCCCCGCGGTGAGCAGGGCAAACAACGCGGCGGGAACCAGACCCTGGCGGACTTTCCTCATGACGGGCGCGAGTTTAACGCTTTGCGCATGAAACGCGATGTGGGCGGTCGACCTCAGGAAGGTGACCGCCCACACCGCCACGGCAAACAACTCGGTGATCACTCAGCCGGGCTCACGTCGACGCGCACGCGGATGCGGTCACCGGGACGATACGGCAGCTCGGTCACCTGGCGGCGGCCGTGGTACACGTAGGTCACGCGGTAGCCATCGACTCGCTCCTGGTATTCGTCGTGGTAGCGCGTCTCGCAACGCTGCACGCTGTAGGGCTGCGGCGCGGACACCGCCCCATAACGACGCATGCCCTGCTGGTGACCGATGGCCGCGCCGATCACGGCGCCACCCGCAGTGGCCGCCTTGCGGCCCTGGCCGTCGCCGATCTGGTGGCCGATGACGGCGCCGATGGCCGCGCCGAGCAGCGTGCTGCCGGCGACCTGCGAGCCGTGTCCACCATACTGGCCACCATTGTCGTAACGCGTCTCGTCCCAGCATTCACGCTGCGGCGTGCTGACGCGGACCCGCGTGGTCAGCGGCTGCACGTCGACGACCTTGGCGTAATCGTAACCGCCGCCGTCGTCGTAACGATCGTCGTAGCGGCCGTCGTTGTAGCGCCCGTCATCGTAACGGTCCTGCGCAAATGCTCCGGCGCTGGCCGTGAAGATAGCGGCCGCCAGGAAACCCACCAGAACCTTCTTGCTGTACATAAATCCTCCATCGATCGCACCGCGACCGTGGGGGCAATGTACGCAGGGGTCGATGAATACCTACTGAACGCTGGATTCCGCTGCTTTTTCCAGCTTTTTGACTTCGTTCCACAACGCGTCCCAGGCCGGCGCGTCGAGCTGCGAAAGAACCAGCAAGCGCTCGCGCGCCAGGGCCTCCATGGCACGGAAGCGACGCTCGAACTTCGCGTTCGCGAGGCGCAATGCCTCTTCCGGGTCCACGCGTAAATGGCGCGACCAGTTCGCGGCCGCGAACAACAGGTCGCCGATCTCGTCGGCGCGCTCCTCGGGTGAGGCCTCGGTGACTTCGCGCAATTCCTCGTCGATCTTCGCGCGCACGCCCCGCTCGTCCGGCCAGTCGAATCCGACACGCCCGGCACGTTTACCGAGCTTGGCGGCGCGCGCCAGCGCCGGCAGCGCCAGCGGCACGTCGGCGAGCTCGCTCGCGGATCCTTCGGCGCGCGACGCCCGCTCGCGCGCCTTGTGCTCTTCCCAGGCGCGGTTCAATTCGGCGGCGGAATTCACCTCGACGTCTGCGAACACGTGCGGGTGGCGGGCCGTGAGCTTGTCGGAGATCGCGTCGGCCACGCTGGCGAAATCGAACCAGCCGCGCTCCTGGCCCATGCGCGCATGGAACACCACCTGGAACAACAGGTCGCCGAGCTCTGACTCCAGTTCCCTCGGCTCGCCACGCGCGATCGCGTCGGCCACTTCGTAGGCCTCTTCGATGGTGTATGGCGCGATGCTGGCGAAGTCCTGTTCCAGGTCCCAGGGGCAACCGCCCTGCGGATCGCGCAGTCGCCGCATGACCTCGAGCAGCCGCGTCAATGCGCGCTGCGCGCGCTCCGCGCCGTCGCTCATGCCGGTTCCTCGCGCAGCATGCGCACGAAGGTCAACAACATGCCGGCGGTGGCACCCCAGATGTTCTGGCCTTCCCAGGGGATGTCGTAGAGCAGCATCTCCTCGTCACCCACCTTGCGCAGCCGCGCCTTGTGATTGGCGCTGTCGAGCACGTGGTCCAGCGGCACTTCGAACACGCCGGCCACTTCGTGCGGGTTCAGTTCCAGCGAGAACGGCGGCGTGACCAGTCCGAGCACCGGTGTCACCCGGAACCCGCTGATCACCGCGTGGTCGGGTAGATAGCCAAAGACCCGCACGCGCGCGGGCTCGAGGCCGATCTCCTCCTGCGCCTCGCGCAGCGCCGCGCTGGCCACATCCGCGTCGGTCGCATCGACGCGCCCGCCCGGAAAGGCGATCTGCGCCGCGTGCCGCGCCATCTGCGACGCGCGTTGTGTCAGCAGCACGGTCATGCCGGCGGGCCTGTCCACCAGCGGGAACAGCACGGCCGCGGGCACCGGATCCTTGGGGAAATGCCGCACCAGCCGCTGGCTGCGTTCGGCATCGACGCCGAGGACGCGCCAGTCCGCCAGTTCGTGTTGCGGTTGCGTCCCGGAGAAGCGCCGCAGGATGCGTTCTCGCACTTCGCTCAACCGCCGCCTCCGCCCCCGTGCAGGCCGCCGCGGGTGAGCGCCGCCGGATCCAGCAGCCGCTGCAAGTCCTCGCGCGAAAGTCCGGACATCTCGAGCGCCACGTCGAACACCGGGCGGCCCTCGGCGTAGGCACGCTTGGCGATCGCGGCGGCCTTTTCGTAACCGATCACCGGATTGAGCGCCGTCACCAGGATGGGATTGCGCGCCAGCGCGTCATCCAGGCGCGCGACATTGGGCTCGATGCCCGCGATGCATTGTTCGGCCAGCGCGCGCGCGCCATGCGCCAGCAGGTGGATCTCGCCCAGCAGATTGGTGCCGATCAGCGGCAGCATCACGTTCAACTGGAAATTTCCGGACTGGCCGGCGACCGCGATCGCGGCATCCAGTCCCAGGACCTGTGCGGCGATCATGGACACGGCTTCCGGGATCACCGGGTTCACCTTCCCCGGCATGATGCTGCTGCCGGGCTGCAACGCCGGCAGTTTCAGCTCGGCGAGGCCGGCCAGCGGACCGGAGCCCATCCAGCGCAGGTCGTTGCAGATCTTCATCAGCGTGACGGCCAGCGTGCGCAGCTGGCCGGAGTACTCCACGGCCCCATCCTGCGTGCCCATGGCCGCGAAGAAGTTGTTTGTCGTGACGAACGGCACCGCGGTCAGGGCGCGCAATTCCTCGGCGAAGATGGCGGCGAATTTTTCATGCGCGTTGATGCCGGTGCCGATGGCCGTGCCGCCCTGCGCCAGCGCCAGCAGCCGCTTCTCGCTGTCCTGCAGCCGCTCCCGCGCCAGCTCGATCTGCGCGCGCCAGCCCGACACTTCCTGGCCCAGCGACACGGGCGTGGCATCCATGAGATGTGTGCGCCCGGTCTTGAGGATCTTGTCCCAGTCGCGTTCCTTGTCGGCGAGCACCTTGCGCAGCGTTTCGAGCGCCGGATACAGCTCGCGGCGCGCGGCCAGCACGGCGCTGACGTGGATGGCGCTCGGGATGCAGTCATTGCTGCTCTGGCACATGTTGACGTGGTCGTTGGCATGCACCGGCTTGCCCAGTGACATGCTCGCGAGGCGCGCGATCACCTCGTTGGCATTCATGTTGGTGCTGGTGCCGCTGCCGGTCTGGTACACGTCGAGCGGGAATTGCGCATCGTGCGTGCCGCGCGCGACGGCCAGCGCGGCCTCGGAGATTGCCACGGCCATGTCGGCCGGCAGCAGGTTCAACCGGGAATTGGCGCGGGCCGCGGCGGCCTTGATCAATGCGAGGGCGGCGATGAAATCCGCCGGCAGCGTGGTGCCGCTCAGCTGGAAATTGCGCCGCGCCCGCTCGGTCTGCGCACCCCATAGCGCGCCGGCCGGCACTTCGATCTCACCGAAGCTGTCGTGCTCTTTGCGACTGCCGTCGTCTGCCTGCGATATCATGCGCGGCCAGTCTAGCAGCAGAGATTTCGAGGCAGTTCGTTCATGGATTCCGCAGCCCTTTCCGCGCTCTCCCCGGTCGATGGTCGATATCGCAAGGCTGCCGACGGGTTGCGCGCGGTACTGTCGGAAAGCGGCCTGATCCGCGAGCGAATCCGCATCGAGGCGGCCTGGCTGCTGAGCCTCGCCGAATCCGTTCCCCAGGTGCTGCAGCAGCCGCTGCCCGACGCGGTGCGCAAGCTCGCGGCCGGCATGGCGCTCGAACCCGGCGATGACGCGCCGGCGGCGGTCAAGTCCATCGAGGCGCGCATCAACCACGACGTCAAGGCCGTGGAGTACTACGTGCGCGAGAAGCTCACGCAGGCCGGCGCGACCCCGGCGGTACTCGAGCTGGTGCATTTCGGCTGCACCTCGGAAGACATCAACAACCTGGCCTATGCGCGCATGTTGCGCGCGGCGCGCACGCTGCTGTCCGCCGAGCTCGACAAGGTCATCGAAAAGCTGCGCGGCTTCGCGCACGAACACGCCGCGTTGCCGATGCTGTCGCGCACGCATGGCCAGACCGCCAGCCCCACGACGCTCGGCAAGGAATTCGCCAACGTGGTGGCACGCCTCAGGCGCGCACGCCGGCGCTTCGACCAGGTGGAAATCCTCGCCAAGTGGAACGGCGCCGTCGGCAACTACAACGCGCACGTGGCGGCGTTGCCGGGGGTCGACTGGCCCGCGGTGAGCCGGAAGTTCGTCGAGTCGCAGGGGTTCACCTGGAACGAGTACTCCACGCAGATCGAGCCGCACGACTGGATCGGCGAGTACTGCGACGCCCTGGCGGCCATCAACGTGATCCTGGTCGACTTCGCGCGCGATACCTGGGGCTACATCTCGCTGGGCTACCTGCGCCAGCGTGCCGTGGCCGGCGAAGTCGGCTCCTCGACCATGCCTCACAAGGTCAACCCGATCGACTTCGAGAACGCCGAGGGCAACCTCGGCATCGCCAACGCGCTGCTGCAGCACTTCGCCAGCAAACTACCCATCTCGCGCTGGCAGCGCGATCTCACCGACTCGACCGTGTTGCGCAACGTCGGCGTCGCGCTGGCGCACAGCCTGGTGGCGTGGAACTCGCTGCAGCGCGGGCTCGGCAAGATCGCCGCCAACCCCGAGGGCATCGCCGCCGACATCGACGCCGCGCACGAGGTGCTGGGCGAAGCGCTGCAGACCGCGCTGCGCGCCGCCGGCGTTCCCAACGGTTACGAGCTGCTGAAGGACTTCACGCGCGGCGCGCGCGTGGACGCGGCCGGACTCGCGGCCTTCATCGACAAACTACCGCTGCCGGACGCGGATCGCGCGCGGCTGCGCGCGCTGACGCCGGCGCAATACGTGGGTCTCGCGGCCAGCCTGGCGAAGGCCATTTAACACCTGCCGGTTTCCCCTGATGCGGCGCATTCAAAAGTGCGTCTAAATTGCGACCGAGCACACGGTTTCCGGCCGATCGGCCTGTCATTGCGATGAAAGCGTGACGCATTTGGCACGACCGGCCGCAATACGACCCCTAGGCTTCGACGGGCACAGGTCACAATCCGCCTTGACCATGACGAACGGGGAATTCGACTTCAACAGGTTCACGCGCGCGCCAACCGCGCCGGGAACGCCGCTGCCCGCGGCGCCGGCCGGACGCGCCGAAGAACACGTGCGCGTGATCGGTTCGCTCGAGGAAATGCGCGCCGCGGTCGACGCCGTGGCCGCCAGCGCCCAGCGCCTCATGTCTATCTACACGCCGGACCTCGAGCCCGATCTGTACGACCAGAACGGTTTCCTGGAGATCGTCAAGCGTTTCGTGCTGGCGCGCCGCTTCGCCAAGGTGCGCGTGCTGCTGTCCGACTCCGGCCGGCTGCTGCGCGACAACAACCGTTTCATCGCCATGGGCCGCCGGCTCACCAGCTGCATCGACATCCGGCCCGCGGTGGGCGAAGCCCGCCAGCGCGCCTGCGCCTACCTGATCGCCGACGACCGCGCCATCGTCTACCGCGTGCACTCGGACCGTTGGGACGGCGTCGCCGACCTCAACAATCCGCCGATCGCGCGCCAGTATCTCGACGAGTTCGACGAGATCTGGCACGCCAGCTCGGCCGACGCCTCGCGCCTCGCCGTACGCTAGTTAGTCCATGCCCCTGAATCCCGAGGTCACCGTCGCCGCCGTCGTCATGCGCGACGGACGCTTCCTGCTGGTCGAGGAACGCATCCAGGGACGCCTGGTGCTCAACCAGCCCGCCGGGCATCTCGAGGACCGGGAAACCCTGATCGAAGCCGCGGTGCGCGAGGCCCGTGAGGAGACGGCCTGGCGCTTCCATCCCGAGGCACTGGTCGGCACCTACCTGTGGCGCAACCCGGCCAATGCGCGGAGCTTTTTGAGATTCGCCTTCTGCGGCGAAGTCGACGACCACCAGCCGCAACTGCCGCTCGATACCGGGATCGTCCGCGCCCTGTGGCTGTCGCCCGCCGAGCTCGAAGCCCAGCCCGCACGCCTGCGCTCGCCGCTGGTCATGCGTTGCATCGAGGATTTCCTGCAGGGCCGGCGCCAGCCGCTGGATTCGGTGTCCGAGCTCGACCTCGAGACCTCCCTGAGCTTTCCGGCGGTCGTCAACCTGTAGCGGCCGGTTGGGGGCGGTACAATCCGCGCCCTTGAAAACCCCGGGTGAAAGGATCGTGGTCGGCATGTCCGGCGGAGTCGACTCCGCGGTGGCCGCCCTGTTGCTGGTGCGCGCCGGCTACGACGTGCACGGGCTCTACATGAGCAACTGGGACGAGGACGACGACTACTGCACCTCCGCCCAGGACTTCCAGGATGCGCGCGCCACGGCCGCGGAGCTCGGTATCACCCTGCACCGCGTGAGCTTCGCCGAAGCCTATCGCCAGCGCGTGTTCGACTACTTCCTCACCGAGTATCGCGCCGGCCGCACGCCCAACCCGGACGTGCTCTGCAATCGCGAGATCAAGTTCGGCGTGTGCCTCGACTACGCGGCGCGCCTGGGCGCGAATCGCTTCGCCACGGGACACTACGCGCGGCTGGCGCACACCGCCGACGGGCCGCAACTGCTCAAGGCGCTCGATCCCGACAAGGACCAGAGCTACTTCCTGCACGGCGTCGAGCGCGAGCATTTCGCGCGCGTGTTGTTTCCGCTCGGCGAGCTGCGCAAGCCCGAGGTGCGCGCGCTGGCGCGCGAAGCCGGCCTGCCGGTTTTCGACAAGCCCGACAGCACCGGCATCTGTTTCATCGGCGAACGACCGTTTCGCGAATTCCTGGCGCGCTACATCCCCACTTCGCCCGGCGACATCGTCACCGAACACGGCGAAGTGCTCGGGCGTCACCGCGGCCTCGCCTTCTACACGCTGGGACAGCGTGGCGGCCTCGAGATCGGCGGGCGTTCCGGAAAGACCGAGGACGCCTGGTACGTCGCCGGCAAGATTCTCGAGCGCAACCAGCTCGTGGCCGTGCAGGGCCACGACCATCCGCTGCTCGTCAGCCGTGCGCTGGCCACGGGGCCTTGCAACTGGCTGGTGCAACCTGCGGGCCTCGAATTCGCCTCGCAGATCAAGGTTCGATACCGGCAGCCTGACCAGGAATGCCGCGTTTCGCTGCGCGATGGGGGCGCATTGGACGTGCGCTTCGATCAGCCGCAGCGCGCCGTGACCCCGGGGCAATTCGCAGTGCTGTACGACGGAGATCGCTGCCTGGGTGGCGGCGTCATCGAAGCCACGACTACGCGCTGAGGTTGTAGAATACGGCGCGCTTTTTTCAGACGCTTGCTCATCCTGGAGTGATTCATGACCGGCAGTTCAGACAACCGTTCGACTTTGACCGTTGGCCAGCGCAGCTATGACTACTGGAGCTTCGCCAAGCTGCCGCAGGACAAGGTCGCACGCCTGCCGTACTCACTGAAGATCCTGCTGGAAAACCTGCTGCGCTACGAAGACGGCGTGAACGTCACCAGGGACGACATCGAGGCCGTGCTGAACTGGGACGCGAAGGCCGCGCCCTCCTACGAAATCGACTTCACGCCGGCGCGCGTGATCATGCAGGACTTCACCGGCGTGCCCTGCGTGGTGGACCTCGCAGCGATGCGCGAGGCCGTGCAGAAGCTCGGCGGCAATCCCGAGCGCATCAATCCGCTGAATCCCGCCGAACTGGTCATCGACCACTCGGTGCAGGTCGACGACTATGGCCACGCGAGCTCGCTGGCCACGAACAACAAGATCGAGTTCGAGCGCAACGGCGAGCGCTACGCGTTCCTGCGCTGGGGCCAGACGGCGTTCAACAATTTCAAGGTTGTGCCGCCGAACACCGGCATCGTGCACCAGGTCAACCTCGAGTATCTCGGCCGCGTGGTGTTCCACAACGACACCGCCGGCAAGAACCAGGTGTATCCGGACACCGTCGTGGGCACCGACTCGCACACCACGATGATCAATGGCCTCGGCGTGCTCGGCTGGGGCGTGGGCGGCATCGAGGCCGAAGCCGCGATGCTCGGCCAGCCGATCCCGATGCTCATCCCGCAGGTCATCGGTTTCAAGATGACCGGCGCGATGAAACCCGGCTGCACCGCCACCGACCTGGTGCTCACGGTCACCGAGATGCTGCGCAAGAAGGGCGTGGTGGAAAAGTTCGTCGAATATTTCGGCGATGGCCTGGCGAACCTGCCACTGGCCGACCGCGCCACGATCGCCAACATGGCGCCGGAGTACGGCAGCACCTGCGGCATCTTCCCGATCGACGAAGAGACGCTGCGTTACCTCGAACTCTCCGGCCGCCCGGCCGAGCAGATCGCGCTGGTCGAGGCCTACGCCAAGGCGCAGGGCATGTGGCGCGTGAACGGCGCGACGCCGGCCAACTACACCGACGTGATCGAGCTGGATCTGGCCACCGTCGAGCCCAGCCTCGCGGGCCCGAAGCGCCCGCAGGATCGCGTGCCGCTGTCGAAGGCCAAGAACGTCTACCAGACCGCGCTCAAGGCCATGGCCGAGGAACGCAAGAAAAAGCTGCCTGACGCCACTGGTTGCGCCGAGATCAAGCTCGACGGCAACCAGGTCGAACTGCGCGACGGCGGCGTGATGATCGCGGCCATCACCAGCTGCACCAACACGTCCAATCCCTATGTGCTCATGGCCGCGGGATTGCTGGCGCGCAATGCCGCGAAGCTCGGCCTGAAGTCCAAGCCCTGGGTGAAGACCAGCCTGGCGCCCGGCTCGCGCGTGGTCACGGATTACCTGACCAAGGCCGGGTTGTTAGGCCCGCTCGAGTCCATCGGTTTCAACGTGGTCGGCTACGGCTGCACCACCTGCATCGGCAACTCGGGTCCGCTGAAGCCGGAGATCTCCGCGGGCATCAAGGCCGGCGACATCATCGCCACCTCGGTGCTCTCGGGTAACCGCAATTTCGAAGGCCGCGTGCATCCGGAAGTGAAGATGAACTTCCTGGCCTCGCCGCCGCTGGTGGTCGCGTACGCACTCGCCGGCACCATGAACGTGGACCTGCAGAGCGAAGTGCTCGGCACCGGTCCCGACGGCAAGCCGGTGTTGCTGGCCAACATCTGGCCCTCCGACAAGGAGGTCGCGGATGCCGTGCATGCCACGCTGGACTCGAACATGTTCCGCAAGAGCTACGGCAACGTGTTCAAGGGCGACGCCAACTGGTCGTCGATCAAGGTTCCCGAAGGCAAGATCTATGCATGGGAAGAAGCGTCCACCTACGTGCGCAATCCACCCTACTTCGAAGGCATGACCATGACGCCGCGTGCCGTCACCGACATCACCGGCGCGCGCGTGCTCGCGCTGCTGGGCGACTCCGTGACCACGGACCACATCTCGCCGGCCGGCGACATCGCCAAGACCAGCCCGGCCGCGAAGTACCTGGTGTCGCAGGGCGTGCAACCGGTCGACTTCAATTCCTACGGCGCGCGCCGCGGCAACCACGAAGTCATGATGCGCGGCACCTTCGCCAACATCCGCCTGCGCAACCTGCTGGCGCCAGGCACCGAGGGTGGCGTGACCATCCACGTGCCGAGTGGCGAGCAGATGTCCATCTTCGATGCCGCCATGCGTTACAAGCGGGAAGGCACGCCGCTGGTGATCCTCGCGGGCAAGGAATACGGCACCGGCTCGTCGCGCGACTGGGCCGCCAAGGGCACCATGTTGCTGGGCGCGCGCGCCGTCATCGCCGAGAGCTTCGAGCGCATCCACCGCTCCAACCTGATCGGCATGGGCGTGTTGCCGCTGATGTTCCCGGCCGGCAAGACCGCCGCCTCGCTCGGCCTCACGGGCAACGAGGTGTTCGAGATCACCGGCCTCGACAACGCCGAGGCGAAGATCGTGAAGGTGGTGGCCACGCCGCCGAAAGGATCACCGATCTCGTTCGAGGCGCGCGTGCGCATCGATACGCCGAAGGAGCGCGATTACTACCGCCACGGTGGCATCCTGCAGTACGTGCTCCGCCAACTGGCCGCCAAGGCGGCCTGAGCCGGACGGCACCGATGGAACGACGCACGCTGCTCGTTTCAGCAAGTGCCCTGGTCGCGGGATGGGCGGTGCGCTCGTTCGCCGCCGCGCGCGAGCCTGTCATCGGCGGACCATGCGAGGGTTGCGAATGGGTGTACGACAACCAGCCCGTCGCGTTGACCTCACGGGCACGCATCGCGCCGGAGGGTGAGCCCGGTGTTCCGCTGGTCATCGAGGGCGTGGTCACGACGGCTCGCGGTGCCGTCGCGCCCGGCATCGTCGTGTACGCGTATCACACGGATGCGACCGGCATCTATCCACCCGGCCCGAACCGCCACGGACGCCTGCGCGGCTGGGCCGTCACCGATGCGCAGGGCCGCTACCGTTTCGACTCCATCCGACCGGCCGCCTATCCCGGCCGCAATATCCCCGAACACGTGCACATGCACGTGATCGAACCCGGCCGCGCCACCTATTACATCGACGAGTTGCGCTTCACCGACGACCCGCTGATCACCGCCGCCAATCGCCGCACCGACGCTCGCGGCGGCAGTGGCCTGGTGAAGCCGGAAAAGCGCGGCGCTGCCTGGTACACGCGCCGCGACATCGTGCTCGGCCTGAACATTCCCTAGCCCCGCGGCCGCATCTCCGAGGGCGGTCGACCGAACAGGCTGACGAACGCGCGGCGCATCCGCTCCGGGTCGCCGAAGCCGCAGGACGCGGCCACCTGTTGCACCGAGCTGCCGCCGCGTTCGATCTGCGCGCGCGCGGTTTCGGCGCGCAGGCGCATCACGGCGCGTGCCGGGCTGGTGCCGGTCTCGCCCTGGAATGCGCGCGCGAAATTCCGCGGACTCATGCAGGCCTGGGCCGCGAGCTCGTCCACGGACAGGCGCGCGCGCAGGTTGCTGCGCATGAAATCCAGCAGCGGCGCGAAGCGGCCATCGGCCCGTTCGAGCTCGAGCAGCGTCGAGAACTGCGACTGCCCGCCCGGCCGCCGGTAGTAGACCACCAGCTGCTGCGCCACCTTGCGCGCCACGGCCTCCCCCAGGTCCTCCGCGATCAGCGCCAGCGACAAGTCGATACCCGCGGTGATCCCGGCCGAGCTCCAGAACTTGCCGCTCTGCACGAAGATGCGATCGGCCTCGACGCGCACCCGCGGAAACTTGCGCGCCAGGTCCGCGCAACGCGTCCAGTGCGTGGTCGCGGCGCGCCCGTCCAGCAGTCCGGTCGCCGCCAGTAGATAGGCCCCGGAGCACACGCTGGCCACGCGCCGCGAGGCGGCGCCGCAACGTGCCACGAACTTCACCAGCCGCGCGTCCTGGCAGGCGGGCCGCGAGCCCTCGCCACCCGCGATCAGCAGGGTGTCGACGCCCGCCGCGCGCGGCAGCGCCACGGCATTCATGCTGGCGCCCGACGTGCTGGTGACCGCGCCGGGCTCGCGCGCCACCAGCTTCAGCTCGTAACTTCCGGGCACGTAGCGCTCGGCGATTTCGAAGGCGGAAATCGGCCCGGCCGCGTCGAGCAGCTGGAAGTCGGGGAACAGCAGGAATGCGATGCGCCGCTTCATCGGGAACTCCTTGGCAGGAATCGAGGGATCAATGGCATTTCGGCCGGGAGGCTAGGCGCTCATGCTCCCTCGCGTCAACCTCAGGAGGAACCATGGCCCGCACCTTCGACATCGTGTTCGCGCTGTACCCGCGCATCACCCAGCTCGATTTCACCGGGCCGTTCGAGGTGCTGGCGCGCCTGCCGGACGCCCGCTGCATCCTCGCCTCGGTCGACGGTGGCGAACTCGAGGCGGATCGCGGCATGAAGTTCACCGGCCTCACGCCGCTCGCCGAGGTCGAGACCTGCGACCTGCTGTGCGTTCCGGGCGGCTTCGGCACCGTCGAGGCCATCGAAGACGCGCGCTATCTCGCGGCGCTCCGCCGCCTCGGTGCCCGCGCGCGCTACGTCACCTCGGTGTGTACCGGCTCGTTGCTGCTGGCCGCGGCCGGCCTGTTGCGCGGCCGGCGCGCCGCCTGCCACTGGGCCTGGCGCGAGCAGCTGGCCGAGTTCGGTGTCACGCCGGATCCGGCGCGCGTGGTCCGCGACGGCAATGTATTCACCGGCGGCGGGGTCACGGCGGGCATCGACATGGCGCTCGAAGTGATGGCCGAGATCGCCGGCCGCGACCATGCGGAAACGGTTCAACTGGCGATCGAATACGCGCCGGCACCGCCGTTCGACTCGGGCCGCCCCGAATTGGCGCGCGAACCGGTGCTGCGCGTGGCGCTCGAGCGCATGGACGCCCAGCGTGTGCGGCGTGACGCCGCCATCCGGCGCGCGGCCGCGACCGCCCTCGGCATCGAGACGGCGCGCGCCACCGGGTAGCTAGTTCGGCCGCGGGCCCGGCCGGCGATGCGTTAAGATCACGGCCCGATGTCCATCGCCATCTTCGACCTCGACGGCACCATCACGCGGCACGACACCCTGTTCCCGCTGGTGTTGCGCTGGCTGGCGCGGCGCCCCTGGCGGCTCGCGCGCCTGCTGCTGGTGCTGCCGGCGGCGCTGCGCTTCGTCTTCGACCGTGACCGCGCCGCGCTCAAGCAATCCCTGTTGCGGGCCACGATGCGCGGCACGCCGCGCGCCGCGCTGGCGGAATTCTCGCGCGCGTTCGTGCGCGACAAGATCGCCAACGGCAGCTTCCACGACGCCTTGTCGACGGTGCGACGCCATCGCGACGCCGGCCACCACCTGGTGCTGATGTCCGCGAGCGTGGACTTCTACGTGCCGGAATTCGCGCGGCAGCTCGGATTCGACCAGGTGATCTCCACCGAGGTGCGCTGGATCGGCGACCGGCTCGACGGCACGCTCACCAGCCCCAATCGCCGTGGCGAGGAAAAGGCGCACTGCCTGCGCGCCCTGCTCGCGGCGCGACCCGACCAGGACAGCTACGCCTACGGCAACAGCGCTTCGGACCTGCCGCACCTCAAACTGGTCCGCCACGGCATGCTGGTCAACGGCAGCCTGGCCGCGCGGCGCGAAGCGGCCGAACTCGGCGTTACCTGCGTCGATTGGACGTAAGGCGCTCCGGCGCGTGACTTCGATCACATAATGCGCGCGGTGGCACCATCATGCGGCGCAGCGCGGCCGGTGCATCCGACTCCTATCACATAGCCTTTTTCCCTTCGCCACTAGGATGCGGTCTGGAGTCGACCGCAGCCTCTCAGAATGCCTATAACGCGGGGAAAACTCGGGCCGATCAGCTCATGGAAGAGTGCCGCGCTGGCGGTGCTCGGCATGCTCGCCTGCGTGACGGCGCAGGCCACTCCCCCGCTCAGCGTGCAACGCTACAGCCTCGAGGAAGGCCTGTCGCAACAGAGCGTGTTGTCGATCACCCAGGATGCCGACGGCTTCATGTGGTTCGGCACCGAGGACGGCCTCAACCGCTTCGACGGCTACGAATTCCGCCAGCTGCGCCACGATCGCGGCGACCCGCATTCGCTGGCGAGCGGCTGGGTGTCCTCGCTGGTCGCCAGCGACGATGGTTTGTGGATCGCGACTGACGGCGGCGGCCTGGTGTTCCGCAACGCCAAGACCGGCCAGCTCGAGACGCCGCCGGCCTTGCGCGACCTGCCCGACCTGCTGAATGCCCGCGCCTTGTCGCGCGACAGCCTCGGCCGCATCTGGATCGCCCTGCTGCATGAAGGCGTCGCCATCTTCGATCCACGCACCGGTGAACTGCAGCGCCTGCGCCATTCACCGACCCAGCCGAACACGCTCTCCGACAACGCGGTGTCCACCATCCTGCAACTGCGCAATGGCGACAAGCTGATCGGCACGGCCAGCGGTCTCGACCGCCTGCCGGCCGCCAGCTTCGAGGTGACGCGGGTGCCGTTGCCCGCGGAGCTCGCCAAGCCCGGCCAACCGCTGCGCGTGCGCGCGCTCACCGAGTCGCCGGATGGCACGGTGTGGGTGGGCACGGACGGCGGTCTCGGTCGCTACGAGCCCGGCAGCGACCACTGGCGCGTGTATCGCGCGCGCGAAGGCAGCGGCACGACGTTGCCGGACAATCGCATCCAGACCCTGCTGCTCGACAGCCAGGGCCGCCTGTGGATCGGACTGATCCAGGGCCTGGCGTGGTTCGACCAGGCCACCGAAACGTTCTCGAGTTATCACTTCGACGCGGCCGAGCCGCGCTCGCTGCCCGACGACTACGTGATCTCGCTGTTCGAGGATCGCGGCGGCTCGTTGTGGATCGGCACCAAGTCGGGCGGCCTCGCCAAGTGGAACCCGCGCACCTGGTCGTTCGGCCACACGCGCGCCAACACCGACGAAGGATTCACCGACCGCAACATCACCTCGTTCGCCGAGGACGTGCGGGGCCGCCTGTGGATCGGCACCTTCGGCGGCGGCATCAACGTAGTCGACCGCGGCACCTCCCACGTGACGCCGGTGCGCCAGGGCAGCCAGCGCGGTTCGCTGAGCGACGACCGCGTCATGGCCATGCTCGAGGGCAGCGACGGCTACATGTGGGTCGGCACCATGGGTGGCGGCCTCAATCGCATCGATCCGCGGACCCTGCGCACGGAAGAAGTGTTCCAGAACGACCCCGCCGTTCCGACCACGCTCGCCGCCAGCGGCGTCATGAGCCTGCTGGAAGTCGACCAGCAGCTCTGGGTGGGCACGTTCGGTGGCGGCATCTCGCGTTACGACGCGCGCACGCACCGCTTCGAAAACCTGCGCGCCGGTCCCGAGGACGGCATGCACCTGTCGAGCGGCCGCATCTCCGCGCTGGCGCGCGACCGCGCCGGCCACGTATGGATCGGCACCGACGGCGGCGGTCTCAACGTCTGGGACGTCAAGACTCGCCGGCTGTACTACTACAAGCGCGATGGTAAGCAGCTCGACAGCCTGAGCTCGGACTCCATCTGGGCGCTGCTGGTCGACGACGCCGGCAACGTGTGGATCGGCACCCGCGGCGGCGGTCTCGACCGTGTCGACAACCCGGGCGCCGCGCCCGCGCACCTGCGCTTCACGAACTACTCCGAGCCACAGGGCCTGCCCAACAACACCGTGTACGGCCTGCGTGCCGACGGCACTGGAAACATCTGGATCAGCACCAACTTCGGCCTGGCGCGGCTCGACCCGCGCTCCGGCGCCATCCAGCGCTTCCACCGGCTGCACGGCCTGCAGGCCGAGGAATTCAACTTCGGCGCGCACTACCGCGACCGCAGCGGCAAGCTGTTTTTTGGTGGCGCCTCGGGCTTCAACTCCTTCTACCCGGAAGTGCTGGAGTTCAACGAACGCGCGCCGCGCGTGGTGCTCACGCAGTTCCTGAAGCTCAACGAGCCCGGCATGGCGGGTGTCCCGGAAGAGCGTATCCAGCGCGTGTCGCTGAGCCACAAGGAAGACGTGGTCACGTTCCGTTTCGCCGCGCTCGACTTTGCCGATCCGCGCGCCAACCGCTACGAATACAAGCTCGACGGTTTCGACGACAACTGGGTGCACGCCGACGAACGCCGCGCGGCCACCTACACCAACCTGCCCGGCGGCCACTACGTGTTTCGCGTGCGCGCCAGCAACAGCGATGGTGTCTGGAGCACGCAGGACCTGGCGTTGCCCATCGACGTGGCGCCGTCGCCCTGGCTCTCTCCCTGGGCCTGGGTGGGATACACGGTGCTCGCGCTGTTGATGCTGCTCGCCGTGTGGTACGCGCAGCAACGCAAGATCGCGCGGGCCGCCGCCTACCGCCTCGAGCTCGAGCAGCAGGTCAGCGATCGCACCTACGAGCTGGCGCAGCGTTACCGCGAGCTGGAAGACGCCAACCGCAAGCTCGAGATGGCCAGCTACACCGACACGCTCACCGGCCTCGCCAACCGCCGCTACCTGATGCAGAACTTCCCGCGGGTGCTGGCCGACCACAAGGGCACGCAGGGCCTCGCGATCATGATCATCGATCTCGACGCGTTGAAGCCCATCAATGACCAGCACGGCCACGCGGCCGGTGATGAGCTCATCATCGAAGTCTCGCGCACTCTGCGCCAGGCCATCCGTCCCGACGACATCCTGGTGCGCTGGGGCGGCGACGAGTTCGTGGTGGTGGCGCAGGCCCAGCACGTCGAACATGCCTGCATGCTGGCGGAAAGGATCCGCGAGCGCGTCGCCAAGATGAAGTGCGTACTGCCCAAGGGCGCGGTGGTCCGTACCAGCAGTTCAATAGGACTTACGTGCCTGCCCTTCGTGCCCGGCCGTCCCGACGCGGTGAGCTGGGAACACGCCATCAAGATCGCGGACCTCGCGCTGTACCGCGCCAAGCGCGGCCGCAACGCCTGGCGCGGCTGGTTTGGCACCGAGTCGGTCGCCACGCTGCAGACGGCCATGCACCAGTCGGTGATCTCGGCCGTGGAGTCCAACGTCGACGGACTGATTGCCAACGGCGTCATCATCGAACATTCTTCCTCGCGCGGCAGTGACGACACCGTCAACGCCCTGCGAGTCTTGCGCGAAGCCCGTTAAAGAGTAGTCATTCGGTATGGACACTGAAATCCGCGAAGCCATTGCCAAGTCGCTGCCCGACCTCGCGCTGATCGTGCGACGCGACGGCATCATCCTCTCCTGCGTCGGCGGTCACGCCGTGCGCGTGAACGCCTCGGAAGAAGAAATTCCCGGCCGCAACGTCAGCGACTTGTGGCCCGAGCAGATGTCCAGCCACGTG
>Ga0070665_100002929_pt1 | contig 18431 bp, 15 predicted proteins | sample KBSS13metaG_FD_65862 | JGI IMG/M metagenome (GOLD analysis project Ga0070665, IMG submission 65862) | Switchgrass rhizosphere microbial communities from Kellogg Biological Station, Michigan, USA - KBS S1-3 metaG | ecosystem: Host-associated > Plants > Roots > Rhizosphere > Soil ...
GCGCATAGCAAGAACGGCACACGAGCATACAGGGCAGCGGGAGCATTCCGGCCTTCCCTGCGCAATGGCTTTACGGCTTACTTCGTGCTCTTCCCGGAGAACGGCTCTTTTGCCTCCGTTGTCGGCTGGATACTTCCCGCCAAACGTAATGCCAGCACCGCGACATCAGAACCACACGACTTCGCCGTACGCTTGAGCTGCACACGTCAGTCGCGGCTCTTGCGTCCATCGCATCTCACTGCGCGTTCGTGACGTTCGCGAGCGCCCCTCATCTGCTGTGAGACGGGCGGAGTTATGCCGGTGATTTGGGTGAGAACGAAAGCGGAATATTTTCGCGCGAGGGACTCGACAGGTTTTGGGTGATTTGCCCGTCGGGCAGTCACATACGACATCACATACGTCGTCAGGGCCTGCGCGGAAATGTTGCGCGCCTATGCCAGCGCGACGCAGTCAATCTCGATATCGAACGGACCAAACCATTCGGACACGCACACGAAGATGCGCGCCGGGGGCTCTTCCGGAAAATAGCGCGCATAGATCGCGTTCACGGCGGCGAAGTGCGCAGCCGAAGTGCAGTAGACGTTGCACTTCATGACATTCCGCAGCGACGTGCCCGCGGTCTCCAGGCATAGTTTCAATTGCTCGAGGACGAGTTCGGTCTGGCGCTCGATCGGACCAGTGAAGAGTTCGCCGGTATCGGGATCGAACGGCGGCAGCCCGGAGACGAAAACCATGCCGCCACCGCGCGTCACCGTCGAGACCGGCGCGTTCCGTTTGGCGAGCCACGACGACATCGGCTCGACGTGAATGACTTCCCGTTTCATCGTGGCACCCTTCGAACAGACTGATCGAGGGTGCCACGCTAGCGCAATTCGAAGCCGACATGCTTCGAGAAAGATGGAAGTATCTCAGTCGAGATCAGACGATTTTCTTTTCCTTCAACGCCTCGACCTTCGCCGCGTCGTAGCCGATCGTCGCCAACACATCCCTGGTGTCGGCACCGAGCAGCGGCGGCGCACGGTAGTTCTTGATCGGGGTGCCGGAGAAGGTGATGGCGTTGCGGATCAGCGACAGATCCGGCTCGAACGGGTGGTCGACCTTGACCCGCATGCCGCGCGACTGAACGTGCGGATCGGCGAACACCTGCTCGAAATTGTTGATCGGTCCGGAGGGCACGCCAGCCTTCTCCAGTTCGTCCAGCCAATAGGCGACCGGCTTCTTCAGGAACAAGCCGGCGAAGATCGCCATGATCTCCTTGCCGTGCACAACGCGGTCGTTGTTCTTCAGGAAGCGGGGGTCGGTCGCGAGCTCGGGACTGCCCAGCACCGCGCAGGTGCGCTGGAACTGCCCGTCATTGCCGACCACCAGCATCAATTCGCCGTCGGTGCAGCGGAACACACCGGCCGGCATGCCGCCATTGCCCCAAGTGCCGCGCCGCGGCGGGGTGACGCCGTTGACGAGATAGATCTGCAGCCAGTGCGACAGCGAGGCTATTACGGTGTCGAACAGGCAGACGTCGACATGCTGCCCCTCCCCGCCATTGGCCTTGCGGTGAAACAGCGCTGAGAGAATGCCGATCGAGGTGTTCATGCCGGTCATGTAGTCGACAATGGAGGGGCCGACCTTCATCGGGCCCTCGCCGGGCTCGCCGTCGATATGACCGGTAACGCTCATCAACCCGCCCATCGCCTGCAGGATCGCATCGTAGCCGGCGCGCGGCGCGTAAGGCCCGGTCTGGCCGAAGCCGGTCACCGAACAATAGATGATGCCGGGGTTGATCGCCTTGATGGATTCATAGTCCAGCCGGTAGCGCTTGAGATCGCCGACCTTGTAGTTCTCCATCATCACGTCGCAGGATTTGGCGAGTTCGCGAACGATGTCCTGCCCTTCAGGCGCCGCGATATTGACGGTGACCGATTTCTTGTTGCGGTTGGCGCACAGGTAGAACGAGTTGTTGTTGTTCGCCTTGCCTTCCGGATCCTTCAGGTAGGGCGGGCCGAAGGCGCGGGCGTCGTCGCCGCCGCCGGGGCGTTCGATCTTGATCACCTCGGCACCAAGATCCGCCAGCATCTGGGCCGACAACGGGCCTGCGAGCACCCGCGTCAGGTCGAGAATCTTGATGCCCGAAAGTGGCAGAGCCGACATGAACTTCCTCCGAATTTTTTTGACGTGGTGGCGCGGGAACGTGTCCGGGCGCTGTGAGACCAAGCCGATACACTATTTTGCGCGGCTGAGCCCTGCATTACCGGAATGACGCCATCCTTTCGCCTGCTTGGCGCGCAGGTGGCTGGACGAACGGAGTTTCAGCGTCACGGAGGATTGCCGGATGCGACATTCCGCGCACAGGAGCGGCCGGGACATTGGCCCAAACGCAAGACGGCCCGCCGAAGCGGGCCGTCTTTTCGTCAAACCGTCTTCGGCCTGGTTACCGGTTGGTGCTGGCCTTGGCGCGGCTGGCGCGCCACTCCAGGAATTCACGATACAGGGGATCGCGGTCCTGCGGGGCAAGCGCGGTCGGTGCGGCGGCCGCCGCCGGCGGCGCAGCAGAGCCCGATGCCGCCGACACGGCCGGACCCGCGGGCATGTTGCGATCGAGCCATTCCTGCGAGGCCTTGAAACGGGTCCAGCCCGCCACCGTGGCGCGCGGCGCGAGTTCCTTCCACTTCGGATGGAACGGCGGCCGCTGCAGCTGCGCGACCTTGTCGAACATCGTGTCCACCAGCAGCGCCAGGCGGCGGTAGCGGTCGCTGTTCGGCGCCCAGTTGTACGACGCCAGCACCGCTTCGGCGGCGACCGTCTCGACCGAAGCGCCATCCGCCATCAGGTTCGGGTAGTCCGCCGACGACAGCTTCGACGGCAGATATTCATCCTGCAGCGGCTTGGCAAAGTCGACCGGCACCAGGTGCAGACTGCGGTCGTTGATCTGGCTCAGCCATTGCACCGGCTTGCCCTCGATCGCCACGATCGCGTCGACCTCGCCCTTGCGCAGCATGTCTACCGCCAGCCGCGGCTCCTGATAGACCAGATGCGGCCTGATCCCGAGCCGGTCGAACACGTTGATCGCCGTCACGAAGGTCGAGCTGTCGGGCAGATCGACCACCACGGTCTTGCCGTCGAGATCCCGCACGCTGGTGATGCTCTTCGGCGCGAGGACGTGCATTTCCTCGTTGAACATCTTGGCGACGTAAACGAACTGGTTGCGGATATCCTTGGCGAAGTCCTTGCGGTCGAGATAGGCCAGCGTGTCCTTGCGCACGATGCCGGCGTCGACGCCGCGCAGCAGCAGGATGTCCGCCACCGCCTGCACCGATCCACGGCCCATCACCGGCAGGATCCGGAGCGAAGTGCCGTTATCAAGCACGGAAGCGAGATCCGCACCCATCTGGGCATAGGTCGAGCCGAACGAGCCGGTCATCAGGCTCACCGTGTTGGCGTTGAGCTGGTTGGCCAGATCGCGCTTGGTCGCGGTGCCGTACTTGAACAGCGTCTTGAAGGATTCGCTGACCGTGCCCGGATCGATGCCGCTCCGCACCGGCCCGAAGAACTGCCAGTGGCCGTTGGTGAAGCGCATCATGCGCATCTGCTCGATCGTCGCGTGGTCGGACGCGCTGGTGTTGATCTGGATGCCCGGCACCATCATGGGAATCTGCAGACCCTTGATCGAGCGCGCCTGCTTCATGATGTTTTCGCGCGAGAAGTCGTCGCCGCAGTTCTTCAGAACCTCGAGAATGAGCTTCGAGTTGAGGTAGCCGTAGACGGCCTGGCCGTTCGACTTGCTGACACTCGGAACGTAGCGTTCCATGAAGGCGCTCCATTCGCGGAACACCGCGGGGCCGGCGGCAGCCGCATCCTCGCCCTCCAGCCGGTACATGGCCGACATAATGCCTTCGGCATTTTCCAGACCGGCCGGCGCCATCACCGACGACACCGATTCAGACACCGAGGCGAGGAAATGCAGCGGCTTCCAGCCGAGTTCGGCATTGCGCTTGATCGCCATGGTGGCGAATTTCGGCGTCGTGAATTGCATGAAGACGTCAGCGCCCGAGGCCTTGAGCTTGGCGATCTGCGCGTCGATGTTGACATCGGTCACCTTGTACGGCGCCTCGGCCACGATCGGAATCTTGCCGCCGAGCCCGTCTTTCAAGCCCTTGAGGTAGTCCTTGCCGAAGCCGTCGTCCTGATAGAGCACCGCGACCTTGGCGCGCGGGTGGTTCTCCAGCAGATACTGCGAATAGATGTGGGCTTCGGTCTGGTAGCTGGGCAGGAAGCCCATGGTCCAGGGAAACTCGCGCGGCTGATCCCACATCGTCGCGCCCGAGGCGACGAAGAGCTGCGGGATCTTCTTAGAGTTCAGATAGGGATGGACGGCCTGGCTCGTGTTGGTGCCGAGGCTCGCCAGGATAAAGAGTACGTTGTCTTCCTCGACGAGCTTGCGGGTTGCCTCCATCGTCTTGGTCGGATTGTAGGCGTCGTCATAGGAGATGAAATTGATCTTGCGGCCCCGGATGCCGCCCTCGGCGTTGACCTTGTCGAAATAGGCCGCCATCACCTTGCCGATCACGCCATAGGCGGAAGCCGGACCGGTATAGGGCATGGTGTTGCCAATGCGGATCTCGTTGTCGCCCGGCGCCGCAATCGCCCTCTCGGTGAGCGCCGTACCCGCCATCGCCGCCAGCATCAGTGCCATCGCCGCGCTGCGCCGAGGCGCGATGAGCAACCGGCGCATGGTCTCTCCTGCCCCAGACAGTTGCCCAACTCGACGACGAGGATCGATCGTAGCCCGCATTTCAGCCCCCTGTGATGCCCATAACTTAGTAGTTACTTGACGTGCGTAACCTGCGCGGTCAGCGTTTCAACCCTACTCGCCGACATTGTGTCTCAATCGGATTGATTTTGTGGCGAGTCTAGGCGTTCCGCGGGGCATGGTTAGCGGGCACGTATTTTAGCCGCAGAATTGCACGAGATTGTCGGCAACTCGCCGCGCCTGCAATCAGGACGCGCAGCCGCTTCGCCACAATTCGCGACGCGACTTACGGAAGACCTTGAATAAATTTTGAACGTTCGAGCGCGCCGGACCGCGGGCCTTATCGCATCGTCGCGAGCTGGACCGCAAGCGCGCACGCCCGGTCGTACTCGTCGAGATTGATCCACTCGTCGATCGTGTGCGGCTCGTTCTGCCCCGCGCCGAAGGTCACCGTCGGAACGCCGTGGCGGACCATCCAGTTGGCATCCAGCCCGCCATTCGCGGCGCGGATGTTCGGGGTTGCGCCGATATCCGACACGGCCGCGACCGCGCGTTTGACCACGGGCAGGCTCTCCTTCATGCGGAACGGATAATAGTCGGTCTCGGCCTTGAACTTGACGCGGCCCGACTTGCCGTCGCTGTTCTTCATCTTCTTGGCCGCCTTCTCGAACGCCGCCTTGTAGGCCTTCGTGATCTCCCTGGAGAATTTCGCATCGTGGCTGCGGCTTTCGCCGCGCACGTGCACATAGTCGGTGACGACATTGGTGGCGTCGCCGGCCGGCCGGCCATCGCCGCCGGTGACGGGGCCGACATTGCTGGTGCCCTTCAGCTTGCGCTTCACCACCTTGCCGAACCAGCCACCCGCCTTCACATCGGCGAGCGCAAGCGCCAGGATCATGGTCGAACTGATCCCGCGCTCCGGTGCGACACCGGCGTGCGAGGCGCGGCCGAAAATCTCGACCTCCCAGCGATCCGCGCCGACGGCGCCGATCGTGACATTGGAAGCGGAGCCGCCATCGTAGTTGAAGGCCATCGAGGGCGAGCCGAGCTCTTCGGTCCTGACATGTCGCGCCCCATATAGCCCGCTCTCCTCGCGCACGCAGAACAACAGCGTGATCGGCGGATGATCGAGATTCTGCTTCGCAAGCTCGGCCGCCAGCGTGACGAGAACGCCGCAGCCGGCGCGGTTGTCGCCACCGAGCGCGGTCTTCGCCTCATTGACGATCTTGCGGCCTGCAATCTTCGGCTTCGCGCCGGCGCACAGCGGCACGGTGTCCATGTGGGTCATGAACATGATCCGCGGCAGGTTGTGCATGGCGCCCTTCCCCGGCAGATCGACAATGAGATTGCCGGTCTCGGTCGGCACGGGAATGCGCGTATTGGCGTCGTCGAGGCGGATCGCGCTCGACGGCACGCCGCTTTCCTGCAGCGCTGCGCTGAGTTCGCGTCCGATCGCGGCCTCCTTTCCGGTCACGCCCTCGACAGCGAGGAAGCGCATGAGGCGGTCGGTGGCGGCTTTGACGTCGACGGACATGATCGGGACCTTGGGAAGAGTGTGCGGGGCTCGTGAGCATCGTTCGGGACGCGCTACTTCGCAAGCCTCATAAGGAAGAGTTGGGCTGATTGGCCTGCCTGGCGCCGTTGCTGCGATTGCGTCGACCGGCTCGGCTAACCGATTGCCGTTGCCGGCGTCCCTATCCCCGCTTGTCCTTTTCCGAGGGAGACGGCAGCGGCACCCGGAGCACGTTGAAGCCTGGAAAGCTGCTCCACGCGTCTGCGCCCGCGGGCGATACGACAGTCGCAATCGCTGCCTGCACGTCGCCCTCGATCAACCGCGTAAGCGCCATCGTCTGGTTTTCGCTCAGGAGAACGTCGGCCGCGCCGGCTGCCACGATCGCGCTTTTGATATCGGCAGCGGAGTACGATGATGGCACTTCGTTGATCGCAATAACTTTGTAGGCCAGGTCGGATATCGACTTGATGTCGGCGTTGACGACCACAATGGCGATCCGCTCGTCGGTCTTGGCCAACGCCAGCGCAGTCGAATCTGCAGTGGCAGGAGGATTGGTTACCGAAGGATCAGATCCGGTATTGCCGGTCACTTCCTTTTCCGGGGGCGGTGGCGCGGTGGCGGTCAATGCGCTGTCTTCCGCCGGGCGTGGCTTGACCTGATCCGGGGCATTGCCTGCTTCCAGGCCTGAGGCCGGGTTCGGTACAGCCGGCGCGTCCGCTTTTTCCGGGGAAGCGGTCATTTCTTTCTTGTCAGTGGATGCCGTCTTGTCTTGCTCTGGAGCGGGCTTTTCTTCCTCGCTCTTCAGCTGTGGATTGGTAACGGCAGCCGCGGCTTCGATAGGCTTTGATGCAACATTCTTCGCGACCCGAGAAGGCGCCGCTTTGCTCGGCATGTTCGCTCGCGTCTTCGTCGCTGTGCGTTGCGTCCTTGTTTTTGCAGCTGGCTGGACAGTGCGGAGCGGCGCTGATGGCGAAACGGCAGGAGCCGCTTGCTGCGATCGCACACGGCGGGACCACGCCATGTACGACTGGCAAGCGAGGTTACAGGGCACTCCGTCGATGTAGACCGTACCGGGAGAATCGGGCGGCGCCGCACGGGATGTTTCAGCTGATGCAACGAAGAGAATGCAGCCCAGCAAAGCAAATAGCTTTGGCATTACGCGCTACTCCAATACCGATTTGGCTCCAATTCGTCCGAGCAATAGTTTTGTGAATAGTTCTGGCCGGCAATTGTTCCCTCGGCCCGTCCCGTCTGGTCGCTCCGAGCACGAAGAGCTTGCATTGCAAGGCGTAACTCGACGCGCCCCACCCTGACGAACTACGGCGGTGCTGATGGCACCGCCGCCTTCATCGCCCGGTTCGTCAAAATTCCTGGATTACTTTGCTGCCTGTTGCGATTGCGGCGGGGCGGCTTGGGACGCGACGTCAGCGCTCTCACGCACATCAAGCGCAGTCCAGACAATGGTCCGGTTCAGGGCAGCGGAATTGGTGATGATGCATTGGCAGGTCACGAGTTGGCTTGCAGCACCGGGGCTCGTGACCTGCAAGATAGCATCTACCGTCGCACTCCGACGCGATTGACACCGCCATTCAGGTTGCCACCGGCGTTATGACGGACCGCGGCGCGCGCCACCGGCCGAGGCCTTAGCACGACACCGGCCCTCGCGACGCAACCTGCCGGGTAGCCAACATAGCTGCAGTAAATAACTGCCTCAGCGGGCGCCGGAGCAAGACTGGCTCCCGCAAGCCCCAACAGGATGCTGGCCGCAATCCCCGTAACTGTCACTGATTTGATCGAACGACCCTTTCGTTGGCGCATGTGACCCTCCTCATCATCGCATTTGCAAACGTCACCGCCTCACGGGCGGCTCGACGCAATTTGAGTGTCAGGGGGTGCTTCAGCTTGATGTAGATCAACGATGATCAAAGAGGAGACGCCCAATCAGACCACCCGGCGGAACTTCCAAATTGCAGCTTTCACCTGAACTGTTGCGCTTTTGATACGTCATCCAAGGCGCGCCCGGCCTAAGCTAATTGGGGGGGGATCGGCATGTTCGACGTGTATGTGCGAGGAAAGAGCCAGCTTCTGGTTATCCGACGAGGGGCGCCACTCCCAGCGGGATTGGTAAGCGGCTGGCGGAAAAAGCGGGCGGCCCGCATCGTTAGCGACGAAATCAGCGATGCGGTTTTACGGGAGGGATTCTACACACGGTCACAGTTGCCGCCGATCGACACTCCGGTCGACTTGCAAGCCCGTTAGATAGCGAAACGCTGTCTCTTCGGAAGAAAATCGCGGATCAAGGCGGCATACGCGTCGCGCGCCGGCCTGACAGAAGCCTTGCTCGACAGAAGCCTTGGGCGGATCAGCTTTCAGATTGAAGCGGGCTGCTTTGTTGATCCAGATCAACACGTGTCGTGCGGCAAAATGCGTCCATCGCAAAAGCGTGCGCAGGTGAAGCTGACGCCGGTCAATTTGAGATCGGCGTCGAGGCAGCGGCCATGGGGAGAATGGTCCTGGCTTCCGCTCACCGCTCTCGTCCATGCTCGTCGTTGCGCGAGCGCTTGCGGGATAGTCCCACACACCGACGGGGGGTGTGGAGCTTTTGAATGCCCCTGGCGCGATACTTCCTCCTCGTGGGAGGAGCTTTGCTTCTGGTGTTCCTGGTTGCGGGCGCATGGCTGCCGTCATTGCCGGCCGTCGAGCGGGTCGAAGCGCAACGAGCGACAATCCGGATTCACTCCGAGAAGAAGCTGCCGGAACGCGTGGTCTTTGACACCAGCGCGCCCACGGTTGCTCATCCCATCGCGCCCATGATGGCCGCGCCGGCTGCGCCAAGTCCGCCATCCGCCGCCGATGTCTCGGCCAAGGCGCGGCAGGCGTTTGCACAGTTGCAATCATCTGATGCGGGCAGAGCGAATGTGGCCGAGCCAAAGCGGCCTGAATCCAAATCCACGACGTCGCGAAAGAGCGAAACGAGGAAGCGTGCGGCAGCACCGCGCAAGATCAGGCTTGCACGACAACCTCAATTCGATTGGTTCGGGGGCAGGATGTGGTGGTGAAGAATCGAAAGGCGACATGATGTCATGCGTGGCGTCGAACTCACGGCTTGATGCAGGCGTAATTGTCGAACGCCCGGTGAAAACCGAGGCAACGTCCGTGACCTATTGCTGCACGTTAGGACAATAGTGATGCGTAATGGTCGGTCTAAGATCATGTCCTTTGCTAGAAGGAGCGGGACTCTCCGGGAGAGGGCCTGCGGCTTTGACCTGATCCTTTTCTTTCCATCTACGCCGGCTGCCGTAGTCCAGCGGCAAATTGATTTCCAACGGAGGCTCTTTCGTCTCCGGCAAGCGCCACCCAAGAAAGCGCGTTGGCCTCACTGCGAACTTGCATCACTGAACGGGGCGAACCGTCAGGAGTACAACCATGACAAAGATAGGTTTGACCAAGATTGCAATTGCGGTTTCGACGTTTGCTTGCGCGGGCCTGCTCTCCGTCAGTTGGTCTGAACAGCGCGGCGTCTCGCTGTCGGTCGATGAAGCCCAGGCACGTGTCGGCCGCCCCCTCACGCCTGTGAGCGTCGCGGGCGTAGCACGCCGGCAGAACCGGCGGGCCGCATACGGCTACGGTGTCGGCGCAGGCGTCGCAGGGGCAGCCGCAGTCGCCACCGCTGGCGCCATCGCCGCCACGTCCCCCGGCTATTACGGATACGGAAACACCGGATGGGGAAACACGGGGTGGGGAAACCCCACCTGGACTAACGCTTACGCCGCCCAGCAGTCCGATCGTTATTACGGTCAGCCGTATTATGCGGTCAGGGCCTACAGCGGAGCCTCCCCCTATTACGGCTATACCGGATGGGAGGATTATTCGGGGCGCAACTTCCTCAAATGCGCGCCCGGCACGATGACGAAGCTGGACGACGGTCGGATGTACGTTTGCCAGTAGCGCGTGCGGAGCGTTACAGGGAGGCGGCCCATGGGCCGCCTTTCCTGCTCCTCACGTCCCTTGTGTAGCGAGCCCGCCACCAATTACAATTGTCGGCAAGGCTCGAAAAAAAGCCCCGGCGAAGGCCGGGGCTTTGAGTTTGCTGGAGATAGCTTCCCTGTCAGTAACGCGCCGCGATCGGCGCCCCATAGCCGCCAAAGCGGTAGTTGACGCGCACCGTGAACATATCGACGTCCTGGGTTATCCGGTTGTTGAGGATACCGGCGAGGCGCGGATCGACCACGGTGAAGGAGTTGTTCGCATCCCCCATCCAGAGATGGTTGTACTCAGCACCGAAAGACCAGTTCGGTGCGAAGCCATATTCAAACCCGACGCCCACTGTGCCGCCCCAACGCGTTGCACTTGCCGAGACCAGGCCGATCCCGGTAGGCGTGTCGAAGATGTCAAAGCGATTGCGCGTTACAGCCGCGCCGCCCTTGACATAGAACAGGGCTGCGTTCCAAGCGTAACCGATTTGGCCCGTGAACAGACCGATGGCGTCGGTTTTCAAAGAGGTCGAGAGGGTCGGATCAAGCAGGCTGACGCGCGTGCTGCGGAGGTCGGCCCAATCGCCCTGCGCTTCAACGCCGAAGACCCATTGGCTGGCCTGCCAGCGATACCCGATTTGTCCGCCGGCAAGACCACCGCTACGCTCGCGACAACCGTCGCTGAAAGCCGGCCCGACGACGAATACGAAATCCAGGCAATTGCGGCTCTGTCCCCAGCCACCATTGGCGCCGATGTAGAAGCCGCTCCAGTTATAGATTACCGGAAGCGGGGCCGGAGGCGGAGCCTTGACGGCCATGTCGGCGGCCGATGCAGGAGCAGCGGCGGCCATCGTAATTGCCGCGAAACCGAGAGCGGCGGCTGAGAACTTCCTCATCGCAGTGTCCCCTTCCCTTCAATTCAGGCACCCAATGAAGCCGCGCCTGCATTTAAGATCACTCGCATCACGTGTGCAGAGAGTAGTTTGCGTCGGGCGATATCCCCGTAACAGAATGGCAACACTCAAGTGCAATTTGCTTATGCACAAAGAAGTGCACTATTCCGCATCGTCGCTTGGGGATGGCTCGTTGCCGGGATGCTCGCGGGACTGCGCTGCTTGGGCAGGATGCTGCGTTTGCGATTCAAACGTACCGCATCGCGGCGCCGCGTTTGTCGACGTTACCCTTCAGGCCGGCGCGGCGGGTTGCCTCGCGCCAACGTCTGATCCGGGCAAGCGGCGCGGTCAGGAAACACCGTATCTTCTTGAAATCGTTGGAGCGGGTGAAGGGAATCGAACCCTCGTATTCAGCTTGGAAGGCTGCTGCTCTACCATTGAGCTACACCCGCGCTGGCGTTGACCTAACATGCCGTGCAGGCGGCCTCAACCCGCCCCGCCGGCCCCTATTCTCCAGTCAAAACGGCCCCGTTCCCCGGATTTCCCGCCCGTTCCGGGGCCTTAACAGGGGCTGATTCGCCGCCTATATTGATGTTTCCATCAACAATGAAAGGAGGTGATCCAGTGTCTTGTACCAAGCGCTGTCACCTCGCTGGGATCGCCCGCTAGGCCTTTGTTTTGAGGTCTGGCTCCGGGCGCTCTCAGGCCTGGACCAGCGAGCACAAGTGTTGGAACGCGGCGGGAGCAATTCCGCCGCGTTTTTCATGGGACGGTTTGCCTCGCGGACCCGCCGAACGCGTCAGAAGCCGCACAGATTGACGCGCGGGCGCGGGCCGCGGCGGTCCTGGACGATGCGCTCGCCGCCATTGGTGGCCGAACTGCCGTAGTAGCGGTGATGGCCGGTGACGTCGTGCCAGTCGCCCGCCTGCGACGATGCCGGCTGCGCCCGCAGTCTGGCGGCATCACAGATGATCGTGGCTGGCTGGCGTCGCATGACCGTCTCCTAGAATGGGGCGCGTTGGCTCGCGTTCTGCTCATCAGTCGGGCGCCTGCCATCCCGCGTTCAAGGGCAATCCGATATATCGTGTTTCCGGAAGGTTTCGTCGCGGCGCCGATGTCGGAATGATCCGGGCCGGGCCGTCTTTCAAGGGGGCGCCAGTCCGGCCAGCCCATCAAGGAGAAGCCGATGCTCTATGCCATTCTCGCCTACCACGTCGAAGCCGAGGTGATGTCCTGGACGCCGCAACAGGATGCGAGCGTCATGACCGGACTGCTGGCGGTGCACGACCGGCTCAACGCGGGAAAGCTGCTTGGCCCCGCGGCGCGGCTGGGTGGCACGGCAGAGGCGCGTACCTTGCGTGGCCCCGGGAACGGGATGGTGATCGATGGCCCGTTCGCCGAAACCAAGGAGCAGTTGCTGGGCCTCTACGTGGTGAACTGCGCCGACGAGGACGCCGCGATCGGCATTGCCCGCGACCTGCGCCGCGTCAATCCGTCCGCGGTCTACGAGATCCGCCCGATCAGGCTATACATCCCCGGAGAATCCCTGCCGGAAACCGCGCAAGAAGACAGCCAGGTCTGAGGCTTGGGACAAAGCGAATTCGTTGACACAATCGATCGACGGCGTACGCTTGGCACATCGCATCTTGCGGGAACCTGCTCCAGCCTGCCGCTAGCTGTCGCCCAATTTTCGGTATGAGACTGTCGAGACCAGAGGGTCATCCCTCCTGCCGAAGACAATGACGATCACCTGCCGTAAATCTCCCGGCGCTTGATCTAGATCATGTTGCGTGCCTCCCGCAGGCTCGAAATCCTTCTGCACGCCTTGTACGGAGTTCATCCGATGCAGACCAGGGTCCGAACGCTGATGGCTGTTGTGCTGGGGCTTGCGTCGCTCGGCGCAATCACCGAGCGCGTCCGCGATCCGGGCGTCACCAACACCGAAATTCGTATCGGCAACGTCATGCCCTATAGCGGCAGTCTCGACGTGTTTGGCGCGATCGGAAAAGCCGAAGCAGCGTATTTCGAGATGATCAACGAGCGCGGCGGGATCAATGGCCGCAAGGTGCGCTTCATCTCATATGATGACAAATCCGATCCGTCGACCGCGCTGGAGCTTACACGCGGTCTCATCGAAAAAGACGACGTCCTGCTGATGTTCGGATCGTTCGGAACGCCGGGCAATTTCGCCGTGCGTGCATACCTGAACGATAGGCAAGTTCCGCAGCTGTTTGTCGCCTCCGGCGACGACCATCTGAGCGATCCGTCGATGTTTCCGTGGACGATGGGCTGGCAGCCCTCCATTCGCGAAGAGGGGCGCATCTACGCCAACTACATCCAGGCGTTCTACCCCGGAAAGAAGATCGTGGCGCTCTGGCAGAACGATCATTTCGGCCGCGAACTTTTCAAGGGCCTGGAAGACGGGCTTGGTGACATCGCCCGCATGATCAGGGTCGACATTGCCTATGATGCCAAAGATCAGAATCTGGACACGCACGTATCGATCCTGAAACGGTCGGGCGCCGAAATTTTTGTATTTGCAGGGTTGCCCGCCAACGCAGCGAAAGTCGTTCGGGTAGCGGCGGATCTCAATTGGCATCCGGTGATGATCGTGAACCACATGGCGTCATCGATCGCGACGGCGCCGAAGGCCGCCGGGCCGGAAAGCGCTCTGGGAGTCATCACGGCCGCCTTCCTGAAGGACGCCAACGATCCGGCCTGGAAGGATGAGCAAGCCAACAAGGACTGGCAGACATTCCTCGAGAAATATAATCGCGCCGGAGGCAAGGACGACAACGCCGCCGTCTTCGGCTACGCCGCCGCCGAGACACTGGCCCAGGTGCTCAAGCAGTGCGGCAATGACTTGTCTCGCGAGAATGTCATGAAGCAGGCGTCTGCCCTGAAAGACTACCAGGGCTCCATGCTGCTGCCCGGGATCAAGATCAGCACCGGCCCGTGGAATTTCCGGCCGATCAAACACCTGCGGCTGATTCAGTTCGACGGCCGTACCTGGCAACCGATCGGCGAAGTGCTCGAAACGGCTTTCTCCAACGCGCAGAAGTAACGGTGTCTGGCAATCAGCGTGCCGGGTTCCGCCCGATTCCAACGGAGGCTTTCCAACCGGTTCGGTTACGGCAACTTTCGGAAGCCTTCACGAACATGTCAGGTTCGTTACGGATCCGTTAGTTGGCTGTCACCGACAGAAGACTAAGGTCGCGGCTCCTGGGCAGGAAGCAAACCAACCATGGGCAAGAAGGCTGCTCCTGAGTGTGGAAGCTTGGAAGCGTCGATAAAGCTTCGCTGTCTTGCGCTTGCGTGCATTCAAGAGAGGCAGAGACTTCTTGAACTTCTCAGGGTGTATTTGGCCAGCGATCAATGTGACGAAGCATTCGATGCTGCGCTGGGGCGCCTGAGCGACCTGGAAACTGTCTCGGGCTTTATACAGGTAAGTCTCGTGGCTTGAAGCGCTCCCACAATGTGACCGACCATCCGGCACATGCCTGGCTACCGCATCGCAGGGGATGAAGCCGCAGACGGTTCGCGGCCAATGCCCGGCTTCGCCCTTCGGGCTGCGCCGAGGCAGCCTTCGCTACGATGAGGCTTGCCGAGCCGAAGCTCGCGGAGCGAGCGAAGGCTGGTGGGGAAGGAAGGACTCGAACCTTCGAAGTCGTAAGACGGCTGATTTACAGTCAGCTCCCTTTGCCACTCGGGACACTTCCCCGTCCGCCAGCATCAGGAACCGGCCGCCCGAGCGGCGGAGGACCGGACCATGGATGACGCTGAGGCCAAAAGCCTGTTTCGAACCGGCTTGGCCGGCGCGTTTATGGGCGAAGCGGGATGGCAAAGTCAACCAACGGGACCTGCCAAAATCGCATCTGATGAGGCCAAATTGCCATATTCGAGCCCTCGTGACACAAGCTCCCCATGAGCGATCGCGACCGAAAGCCCCCGTTCCGCCGCGGCGGCGGCAAACCCTTCGAAAAAGGGCGGAAATTCGCCCGCCCGCCCGGTCTCCGCGGGCGGGATTCGAGCCCCGACGGGCCGGTGATTCTCTATGGCTGGCACACGGTTTCGGCGGCGCTGGCCAATCCGGAGCGGCAGATCCGAAAGCTGTTCCTGACCGAAAACGCCGCAAGGCGGCTGGCGGACGAGAATATCGACACCCGCGTTCCCCCCGAAATCGTCCGCCCGAACGCGATCGACCAGCGGCTCGGCCCCGACGCCGTGCACCAGGGGTTTTTGGCGGAGGCCGAGCCCCTGCTCTCGCCCGATATCGACACCCTCGCCCAGGAAGGCATCGTGCTGGTGCTCGACCAGATCACCGATCCGCACAATGTCGGCGCGATCATGCGCTCGGCGGCGGCCTTTGCGGTGAAGGCGATCGTCACCACAGCTCGCCATAGCCCGGAGGCCACCGGCGTCCTGGCGAAATCGGCGTCCGGCGCGCTGGAACTGGTGCCGCTGGTCACGGTGCAAAATCTTGCCCGCGCGCTGACCGAACTGAACGACCGCGGCTTCATGACGGTCGGGCTGGACAGCGAGGGCAGCGAGGATCTCGGCGCGGTGACATTGCAGCAGCCGCTCGCGCTGGTGCTTGGCGCCGAAGGCAAGGGCCTGCGGCAACTGACGCGCGAGACCTGCAGCGTCGTGGCGCGGCTCGACATGCCCGGCGAGATCAAGAGCCTGAACGTGTCGAACGCCGCGGTGCTGGCGCTCTATATCGGCGCCAGCCGATTGGGCCTGATGAAATGAAGACGCCCGCTCGCGGGAAGCGAACGGGCGCCAGAACTTTCAGGATTTTACCGGATCAGTAGTAGCGGCGCAGCACGCGCTGGCCGTAGTAGCGCCCGGCGTGGCTATAGCGATGCACGCGATAACCGTAGTGCGGACGGTTGTAGCCGTAGCCGTAGCCCGAGACCCTGCCTTCGCGATAGACCCGAATCGGCGCCAGGTTGCCGGGACCGGTGTAGGTCGGACCCTGGTTGACATAATAATACTGCTGCTCCGGATCGGGCAGACGTTCACGGACTCCCCACGCCCATCCGCCGCAAGCGCCGCAACCCGCATAGCCGTAGGCAACCGGCGCAACATAAGCCGGCGCTGCGCAAGGGCTGTAACCGCAGGCCATCGCGGGTGCTGCGGCCATGACGGCAACCGCCGCGATCAATCCTTTAAGTATCAGACGCATTACTCTCTCCTGTCGGTGTTTTCGTTGGCTTGATTTTCTCAGCGTGGAAATGGAAGCGGCCTGCGCCGGTCATCCTGCGGTGCGTAGATGATTGCCGGCGGATCGACGGGCACGTTGGACTGCGCCGGCAGCGGCGCCGAGTGCACGGACCAGGATTGATGATAGCTCTCGGCCGGCTGCGGCAATCTGCGGTTCGCCGACGGCTCGATTTCCAGCCGCCCGTAACCGGGCATGCGGCCGGCGCTCGGATAATAATGGCCGACGCGCGGCACCGGATCGATATAGCGGCCGCCATAGATGGTCGGCTGGACCTGGTTGTTTTGCCCCAGACCCCACTCGCCCTCGACCACGGTATAGGAGGCATCGATGCCGTTAATGATGACGGGAACCCCGGGTCGGCCCGGAATCACGATGTCGAAGCCACCGCCGGCAGAGGCCGTCGACGTCATCGCGATCGAAAGTGCCAGTGCCACGCCAATGCGCATCGCTTGGGTTCCCGTTCTCCTCGAGGTCCCAATTTAATCCAACGCGCGATTTCAGGAGTTAAGGCGGCCGGCCAAACTGCCGATAAGGCTAACGCGCCAGCATGGATCGCCGTTCAATTGCGAGGGATGGCGCTATCCAAACGTTAACGCCGAGCCGGAGTCCGGCCGGGGGATCGGTACGCCGTCCCGGTGGCCCGCTCGATTGTCATTTGCGCGGCAATATCGCACCATCCCGCCCTCACCCGTTGCCTCATGACTCCAGCCGAAACGCCCGAAATGACGACCAAAACGCCCGCGAAGAACGTGCTCTGGATCATGTGCGACCAGCTTCGCTACGACTATCTCGGCTGCACCGGACATCCCGTGCTGAAGACGCCGAACATCGACGCGATGGCCAGGCGCGGCGTGCTGTTCTCGAATGCCTATGTGCAGTCGCCGATCTGCGGACCGTCGCGGATGTCGTTCTACACCGGCCGCTACATGCGCTCGCACGGCTCGCACTGGAATGGCTGGCCGCTGCGCGTCGGCGAACCGACGCTCGGCGATCACCTGAAGAAGATCGGCGTCCGCAATGTGCTGGTCGGCAAGACACATATGGCCCCCGACCTCGAAGGCCTGAAGAATCTCGGCATCCCGCCTGACTCGATCATCGGCGTGCACGTGTCGGAATGCGGCTTCGAACCCTATGAGCGCGACGACGGCCTGCATCCGACGGGGCGGCCTCGCCCGGCCTACGACAACTATCTGCGCCAGCACGGCTACGACGCCCCCAACCCGTGGGAGCACTGGGCCAATTCCGGCGCGGCCGAGGACGGCACTTTGCAGAATGGCTGGCTGCTGGTGCACGCCGACAAGGCCGCACGCGTGCCGGACGAACATTCCGAGACGCCCTACATGACGCGGCGTGCGATGGAGTTCATTGCGGAAGCCGAAGATGACGGCCGGCCATGGTGCCTGCATCTGTCCTACATCAAGCCGCACTGGCCCTATATCGCGCCGGAGCCGTACGCCAGCATGTACGGGCCGCAAGACGTCCAGCCAGCAATCCGCTCGCAGGAGGAGCGCGCCAACGCGCATCCGGTGTTCGCCGCCTACATGGACATGCGCTACTCCCGCAACATGTCGCGCGACGAGGCGCGCGAAAAAGTCATCCCGACCTACATGGGCCTGATCAGGCAGATCGACGACCAGATGGGCGTCTTGATGCAGTACCTCGAAAGCCGCGGCCTGCTCGACACCACCATGATCGTGTTCACCTCTGACCATGGCGACTATCTCGGCGATCACTGGATGGGCGAGAAGGATCTGTTCCACGCCCAATCGGCGAAAATTCCGCTGATCGTGATCGATCCCTCGAGCGCGGCCGACAGCACGCGCGGCACGGTCAGCGATGCGCTGGTCGAGGCGATCGACCTGGCGCCGACCTTCATCGACTATTTCGTCGGCACTCCGCCGGACCACATTCTGGAAGGACGCTCGCTCATGCCGCTCCTGCATGGCGAGAAGCCCGCCGACTGGCGCAAGGTGGTGTTCTCCGAATACGACTACGCCATGCAGGACGTCCGCGTGATGCTGAACCAGCCGATCGAGCGCTGCCGGCTGTTCATGGTGTTCGACGGCCGCTGGAAATTCAT
>Ga0070665_100002931_pt1 | contig 18425 bp, 15 predicted proteins | sample KBSS13metaG_FD_65862 | JGI IMG/M metagenome (GOLD analysis project Ga0070665, IMG submission 65862) | Switchgrass rhizosphere microbial communities from Kellogg Biological Station, Michigan, USA - KBS S1-3 metaG | ecosystem: Host-associated > Plants > Roots > Rhizosphere > Soil ...
TGCGTGGTGTCCGGCAGGCGGCGCTTCACGCTGTTTCCGCCCGAGCAACTGGCGAACCTGTACGTCGGACCGGTGGAGTTCACGCTGGCCGGGCAGCCCATCAGCATGGTGAAGCTGGAGAAGCCGGACTTCGATCGTTACCCGCGATACCGCGAGGCGCTGAAAACGGCGCTGGCCGCGGACCTCGAGCCCGGCGACGCGCTGTTCATCCCCTACATGTGGTGGCACCACGTGCAGTCGCGCGATTCCTTCAACGTGCTGGTCAACTACTGGTGGGAAGAGACACCGGTGTGGCAGGGATCGCCGTTCGAGTCGCTGCTGCACGGCATCCTGTCGGTGAAGAACCTGTCGCCCCGCAAGCGCGCGATCTGGCAGAACATGTTCCAGCACTACGTGTTCCAGCAGAACGGCGACCCGGTGGCGCATCTCACGCAGCGCCAGCGCGGCATCCAGGGCGATGCCAATCCGCGGCTGGCCGAGATCATCCGGCAGCAGCTGATCCACGTGATGTCGCGCGGCAGGCGTTAACGCAGCGCGAACTGCCCGAGCTTCACGCGCTGCCCGTTCAGCAGCGCTTCGACACGATGCACGCCGGGATAGTGCTTGCGCGTGGTGAGCTGCTTCAGCACGATCTTCTTGCCCAGCGTCACGTTGCCACGCGGCGGCAAGTCCACGGCCTTCAGCTTGAAGGTCTTCGCACCTGTGCCGCGCGATTTCACGAAATGCACCACCAGATCGGCCATGACGCGCTGGCGCCTGGCGAGCCTGTTCACCAGCAGGAATGAAATACTCACGCTGCCGCCGATCCTGGCGCGTGCCGGCGTGATCGCCGCCTTGCGCACCGACACGTCCGCCTTGCCACCGTAACCGAGCGCGCCCAGGGCGCCGGCATCGGCGCGCTTGATGGCCGAGCGCAGCGCGTGGTTCACGATCCACCGGCGCTCGGGCGTGGCGTTCTTCAGCCAGCGTTTGGCGGTGGCGACCAGCAGCGCCGGATGATCCTTGCCGATGTCGTTCAGGTTGTTGGCCACGGAGCGGCGCACGTACAGCGAGGGGTCGTCCTTGAGCAGCTCGAGCAATTCGATCACGGGACGCGGATCCTTCTGGAACGCGCGCAGCCGCGACGCCCAGGGCAGTCGCGGCCGCGTGCCCTCGGAAACCAGCCGGCGCACGTGCTCGCTGGGATCGCGCGTCCACTCGCGCAGCAGCGCCAGCGTGCGCTCGGGATGCTTCTCGAGATAGGCGCGCACGCTGAACTCGGCGGTGAACCGCTGGGTCAACGCGTGTTGAGCCCGCATGGAATCTTCGAAGTGCTCGAGCCCATGCTGCGAAATGAAGAACAGGTGCGGCATGTACAGGAACGAGGACATGCCGCCGGTCGCCTGGTGCTCGTGCGGCTGCGACGCCGACTCCACCAGGATGCGCACCGCGCGCGGATATTCCTGCGGCAGGTGCTTGCGCATCGCGCCGGCGATGTGGAAGCCGCGTTGCGTCAGCGACAGCGGCCCATATCCCTGGCGCACGTCGGCCAGGAAATCATCGTGCGGAAACTCGGCGTGCACCGCGCGGATCATGGCCGCGATGGCGCGCGGCACGCTTTCACCGAACTGGTCCTTGAGCTGAGAGGCCACTACAGGAAGTTGTTCGGCCAGATCATGGAACGCCACATGTGCGCCACCGGCGAGCCGTCGAACCCCAGGCCTTCCTTCGGCTGGCGGAAATTGCGCCCGATGATGTCTTCGAACATCCCGAGGTCGGGTTCGGGCCCGGGCTCGAAGGCGTAGATGTCGAACAGCGTGATCATGCGCGAGCTCATGTACCAGCGATGCGCGCGCGCCAGCTCGTGGTCGCGCTTGATGTAGTCAGGCGGCTCGTAGTCGGCACCGAAATACTTCTTGTACGCCTCGGGATACTGGTAACCCACCGATTCATCGGCGAAGTAGCGCAGCGGCTGGTGGTAGCGGATGGCCCAGGCCACCTCCTCGTCCACGTACGGCGCCACCAGCTGCGAGCTCCAGTAGCCGTGATCACAGCGCACCAGCGCGCCGTTCGAGATGTCGTGGAGGAAGCAGGCCATCACGACCTTCTCGCTCTGCCCGGATTCCAGCGCGAGCTTCGCGGACTGCGCGTGATGGATTCGCGCGATGGGCCCGAAGCGCAGCCGGTAGAAATCGAGCAGCCGGGGTTTGTCCGGCATGCGCGGCAGCGCCGGGTTGTCGCCCATCATGAAGACGGCGCCGCGCGCGGCCTCTTCGAACAACAGCGCCTCGATGTCGGGCGCGTCCGTGCCGATGGTGCCGATGGGTGACGGCAGGATGAGCCGCTTGCGGCCGGGTTGCGGCCAGTCTTCTTCCGGGTGCGCGCTCATTGCCGCGCGGTGGCCAGCCGCAGACCCAGCGCGATGAACATCGTGCCCGCGACGCGGTTCATCCACGTGGCCAGCGACGGGCGCCGCAGGAATGCGCGGCGCAAGTAAGCCGCGCCGATGGCCAGCGTGGTGCACCAGGCGAGGCCCAAGGTCACGAAGGACAGGCCGAGCACCAGGAACGCGCCGACCTTGTTGTCGCTGCCCGCCGAGATGAACTGCGGCATCAGCGCGAGGAAGAACAGCGCGACCTTGGGGTTCAGCAGGTTGGTGACGATGCCCTGGCGGAAGGCGGGCCAGCGGCCGTCACCCGCGGATGCCGCCTCGCCGCCCGGCACGCCGTTCGCGCGCGACAGCAATGCCCGCACGCCGATGTAGAGAAGATAGGCCGCGCCGGCGAACTTCACTGCCATGAAAGCGTACGGCGACGTGGCCAGCAGCGCCGAGAGCCCGAGCGCGGCGGCACAGGTGTGCACGATGGTGCCGGCGCTGACGCCCAGCGCCGCGGCGATCCCCGCGGGCCGGCCACTCGCGATGCTGCGTCCGAGGATGAAGAAGGTGTCCTGCCCCGGCGTGAGGATCAGGACGATGGCCGTGGCGATGAACAGCCAGTAATGATGGATGCCGAGCATGGGCGGCAATTTTCAGTGCCGCCCATGCCTTTGGCAATCAAGCTTTCCTTGGCCTCAGGAAACGAAAGCCGCGGGCACCGGCTCCTCGCCCACCGCCTGTCGCAGCACTGCCCAGTGCATGGCCTCGTCGCCCAGGATGCTCGCGGCCGCCTTGGCCAGCTCGCGATCCTTGAACAGCGGCACCGCGCCGAGATACGCGCTGACCGCGCCCTTCTCGAGATTGCCGGCAAAACGCAGCACATCGTTCTGCGTCTTCAGCGTTTCGACCGGGAAGGTGTACTTGGCCTTCGGCGCGGCCGGAGTGCCGCCCAGCCGCTTCACAGTGCCCGCGAGCACGTCGGCATGTTGCTTGTGATGTCCCTGGAAGGTGCTCGCCAGTGCCAGCACCGGACCTTTGAGCAGGCCACTGCCCGCACCCACCGAGTAGGCCTCGATGGCCTCGAGCTCCGCGGCCAACGCGCTGTTGAGGATGGCAACGTCATTGGCCGGATTCGCGGATTTCTCGGCGGCCGCCAGTACCTCGCGGCCGGCCAGCAACGCCACCGCCGATCCCGACAGAGCCACGCCGCCTACACCGAGGAACCGTCGTCTCGCAACGTCAAATTCGAACAACATGGAATTCTCCTGATACCGATTACGCACAAAGAATGCGCAGAGCCGGTCAATTGTTCCGACTGTCGGTGTCCTCCCACCCCCCAGACGGGGCGGCGTCGCAACAAACCCGCGCGGTCGGGAACCGGGAGCGCGCGGGGGGGCACTCACGAAGCAGGGCCGGCTCTACGGACAGGGTCGGTGTTTGTCCAAGCACTGGAATGAATGGGCCAACGCATGCTTTCCATCCTGGTCTGCCACTCGTACTTCCTGCATTTCGACCGCAAACAACAGGAGCGCGCCAAGCCCTACCCACCCCTCGCGACTTTGCAGGTTGCCTCACTACTGCGGCAGGCCGGCCACGAAGTGTCGCTGTTCGACGCCATGCTGGCGGAGGATTTCACGCGCTTCGAACGGCAGCTCGCGGTGCTCAAGCCGCAGCTGGTGCTGCTCTACGAGGACAACTACAACTTCCTCAGCAAGATGTGCCTCGGCCGCATGCGCCGCGCCGCCTGCGAGATGCTCGGCATCGCGCGCCGCCATGGCGTACGCATCATCGTCGGCGGCTCCGATGCCTCGGATGCGCCGGACAAGTACCTGGCCGCGGGTGCCGACGCCGTGCTGCATGGTGAAGCGCTCGGCGCCATGATGGCGCTGATCGACCGGCTCAACGCCGACGTCGCGCTGGACCGCGAAGCGCTGGCGAATGGCCTGCCCGACGTGAGCACCTCGGGCAGCATGGGCGTGATGCGCCACAAGGGCGCGGCGCGCCTGCCCGAGCCCAACCTCGGCGTGCAGCCGGCGTGGGACCTGATCGACATCGAAAAGTACCGGCGCACCTGGCGCCGCGCGCATGGCTATTTCAGCTTGAACATGGCCGCGTCGCGCGGCTGTTCGTTCCGCTGCAACTGGTGCGCGAAACCCATCTGGGGCAACCAGTACCTGCAGCGCCCGGCGCGCGACATCGCCGCCGAGATGATCCACCTGCGACGCCACTACCGTCCCGATCACATCTGGTTCGCCGACGACATCTTCGGTTTCCGCATCGATTGGGTGCAGGAGCTCGCGGCGGCGCTCGCCGAAGGTGGCGGCGGCGTGCCGTTCACCATCCAGATGCGCGCCGACCTGGTCAGCGAACGCATGACCCGCGCTTTGCTGGACGCCGGCTGCCGCGAGGTGTGGATCGGCGCCGAGAGCGGCAGCCAGAAGGTGCTCGACGCCATGAACAAGGGAACCAGCGTGGTCGACACCGGGGTGGCGCGCCGCTTGCTGGGTGCGGCCGGCATCCGCGTGGGTTACTTCCTGCAGCTCGGCTACCTCGGCGAGGAGCTCGACGACATCCTGGCCACGCGGCGCCTGGTGGAAGAAACCCGGCCCGACGACGTCGGCGTCAGCGTCTCGTATCCGCTGCCCGGCACCAAGTTCTACGAGGCCGTGAAGTCGCAGCTCGGCACCAAGACCCACTGGAACGAGAGCAACGACCTCGAAATGATGTTCGCCGGCACCTACCACTCGGACTTCTACCGCAAGGTCCGCAACCTGCTGCACGACGAGATCACGCGCCCGGGCTCGATCGACGTCGGCGAGCGCTGGGACGAACTGCTTGGCAGTGAAGTGCACTACCGCCAGTCGCAGGCCGCGGCCCGCGAAGATCTGCGCGCCGAGCTGCGCGCGGCCACCGCGTGTAGCTAGGCAGCAACCGCGGCCATGAGCGACATCCTCCTCACGCACGGCTATTTCCTGGCCGAGGACGAGAAGGAACGGCAGATCATGAAGCCGTACCCGCCGCTCGGGCTGCTGTACCTGTCGGCGTATCTCAAGCGCGCGGGATTCTCCGTCGAAGTGTTCGACAGCACTTTCGGCGAACGCGCGGCGCTGCGCGAACGCTTCGCGGCCACGCCCGGCGGCGTGGTCGGCATCTACACCAATCTCATGACGCGCCGCTCGGTGCTCGAGGTGGTGCGGGACGCCAGGCAGCATCGCTGGACCGTGGTGCTCGGCGGCCCCGAGAGCGCCAACTATGTCGCCGAATACCTGGGCGCCGGGGCCGACGTCATCGCGCTCGGTGAAGGCGAGCTCACGCTCACCGAACTCCTGGGCGTATTGCCGCAACGCGGACCGCATCGCCTGCACGACGTGGCCGGAGTGGCGTTCCGCGACGAGGACGGCACGCTGGTGCGCACCGCCGAACGGACCAAGATCCCCGATCTCGACAGCTTGCCGTGGCCGGACCGCGAGGCCATCGATCACCGGCTGTACCTCGACGCCTGGAAGACGCATCACGGCGCCAGCAGCATCAACCTGATCACCGCGCGTGGCTGCCCCTACCGCTGCAACTGGTGCTCGCACGCGGTGTATGGTTTCACGCACCGGCGTCGCAGCCCGGCGCAGGTAGCCGACGAGGTGCAATGGATCGTCGAGCGCTACGCGCCCGACCAGGTCTGGTACGCCGACGACGTATTCACCATCAGCCATCCCTGGCTGGCTAACTACAATGCCGAGCTCAAGCGGCGCGGCATCCACCGCCCGTTCGAGACCATCACGCGCGCCGACCGCCTGCAGACCGAGGCGGCCGCGGCGGCATTGCGGGAGCTGGGTTGTTATCGCATCTGGATCGGCTCGGAGAGCGGCAGCCAGCGCATCCTCGACGCCATGCAGCGCGGCGTGAGCGTCGAGCAGGTGCGCCGCGCCTGCAAGCTGGCGCAGGCGCACGGCATCCAGGTCGGCATGTTCCTGATGTGGGGCTACGAGGGCGAGGAGTTCGAGGACATCGCCGCCACGGTCGAGCACGTGAAGGCGACCAACCCGGAGGTGTTCTTCACCACGGTGTCGTACCCCATCAAGGGCACGGGTTACTTCGAGAAGGTGCGCGATCGCGTGCGCGCGCCCATCGCCTGGCACGAGGCCTCGGATCGCGACTACGTGATCGACGGCCGGCGCGGCCGCGAGTACTACAAGCTCGCGGACCAGTGGTTGCGCAACGAGGTCGAAGCCACGCGTTTGTCCGTATCCGACCCGGTACGCTCGGCCGAATTGCGGGTCACGGCGCACCGAGCGCGCGCGGCCCTGGATTCCTGGAGCGCGCCGTGAGCGCGCTCGAACCCGGACTGCCCTCCTTCAGCGTCGTGGCGCGCGCATTGCGCACCACCACCGACAGGCTGGCGGGCGAGATCCGTGCGCCCAGCGACGTACCGCCGGACTGGTCGCGTTTCGAATGGCAGATGGCGCGCGCGGCCGCCACGATGCAGGGATGCGCGGGCCTGCTCGCCGCCGCCGACCATTGGCGTGGCGCCGACGAGTGGCGAGAATTCCTCGCCGGCCAGTACGGGCAGATCGCCGCGATCCAGGACAATGCGCGGCAGCTGCTCGGGCGCATCGACGAGGTCACCCGACTCGCTGGCATTCCCTGCGTCGCACTCAAGGGATCGGCGCTGCTGGCACTGGGATTGCTGGCGCGCGGCACGCGTTCCATGGGCGACGTCGACCTGCTGGTGCGGCCGACGGACACGGATGCCATCGGCGCGGCGCTGCACATGCTCGGCTATCGCAGGGGCCATTGGTCGAGGCGTCATCTGACGTACTACCCCCCTGCTGCCGGCCGGTCGCTGGTGATCGGCGAGCATCGCGACAATCCGCTGCGCATCGAGGTGCATCCGCATATCAGCGAAGAGTTGCCGCTGTCGCAGGTGGACATCACGTCGACCATCTGGCCAGCCGACGCGCCGCCCGGGATCAATCGCTACGCCAGCCTCGCCGCGCTCATGCGTCACAACCTGCTGCACGCGGCGGGCAACATTCGCGCCCGCGTATTGCGGCTCATCCAGCTGCACGACATCGCGGGCCTGGCGCGGTTGCTCGGCCCGACAGACTGGCGCGAGTTGCTCGATCGCCACGGCGAAGCGGACAGCGCCTGGTGGTTGTACCCGCCCCTGGCGTTTACACAGCGATACCTGCCCGGAGCAATTCCTGCGAAGGCGCTCGATGCGGCACGCGCCGCCTGCCCGCTGCCGCTTCGCTGGTGCACGGACCGCCAGGGTCTCTATGACGTCAGCTGGTCCAACCTGCGAATTGCCGCGCTGCCGGGAATCGAGTGGGCCAGGACGCCGTTGGAAGCCGCGCGATTCGCGCGCAGCCGTGTGTTGCCGGCGAAGGTCGCATTGCAGGAGATCGTCGATGGCGCCAGCAACCAGCCCGGTCTGCTCAGCGTCCCCTGGTACCAGATATCTCATTTCCGGCGCATTCTTCGCTGGATCCGCTCCCGTCCACCGCGAGTGCACACGCTGATCCAGGTGCGTGCGGCCGCGGGGCTGGGCAGTCCTTGCCTCAACCGCGACGGGTGACTTCAACATAGAGGCTTTCGAATCGCGCGGCCGTGTACGCGGCATCCTCGTCGAGTGCACGCGCCTGCGCCGCCCGCGCGATTCGCAAGCGCAGCGGCTCATCGGCCAGCAGTCTCGCGATGTGATGTGCGAGACCCGCGGCGTCGCGCGGCGGCACGGTCAGCGCTGCCTCGTTCCGCCACTCGGCCAGGTGGCCCACATGGGTACCCACCGTGGGCACGCCGATCAGCGCCGCTTCCAGCGCGGCCGCCGGCCCGGCCTCGTGCAACGAGGACACGACGTGAACATGCGCCGCTTCGAACAACGGCCTCAGCGCACGCTGCGTGAGGAAGCCATGAAAACGCACCGCCTTGGCGATGCCGAGTTGCTGCGCGAGCCGTTCCACCGCGCCGCGTAACGTGTCCTCACCGACGAGATCGAGTACCACGTCGAGACCGGAGGTCCGCAAGATGCGCAACGCCGCGAGCGTCGTGGCGTGATCCTTGACGCGATTCAGCGAGGCCACCTGGATCAGCCTCGCGGTCGCTGCGGCGTCGCGCGGCACCGGTGGTCGAGGCGGCCAGTCGGTGACATCGACACCCAGCGGCACGCGCTGCGTTCGATATCCGGCTCGCGCGGCGAGTGCGGCGATCGGCTGGCTGGTAACGGTGACGATGCGCGCCTGGTTGAGGATCCAGCGATTCAGGATTCGCCAACGCAGCTGGCGCAGCTGCCCGTAGCCCACTTCCGGCAGCGACACCAGCTCGCCGCCGGTCAGGTGCACCAGCAACGGCACACCGAGCATGCGCGCCGCGATGGCCCCGGCCAGCCCGCTCGTACCCGTCCACAACGCGTGGACCACGTCGAAAGGTTTCCGGCGATGCTCCGCACGCAGCGCAGCCACCGCGCGATGCACGGCGTAGGTGGAGCCGATGTTGTGGACGCGCGCGCCGCGCAGAGTCCACGAGGAGGACCGCGGCTCCTGGCGCATCGCGAATACGCGCACGTCGTGGTGCGCCGCCAGCCGGCCGACCAGGCCGAGCAGTACCGGAATGACGCGCAACTCCTCCGATCTATCGACGCCGCCCTGCAGCACGATGGCGATGTTCATGGCGCGCCTCGCAGGCGCATCGCGGCGAGCACACATTGTGACAATGGCGCAGACAGCAACGGCTTCGTGGCCGCCGACACGTGATTTGAATCGATGTACAGGGGCCGGCCGTCTCGCGCGCGCACACTGCAAACACCGCTGCCGCAGAGCGCGGGTTTCGGATCCAAGACCGCGACACGGCCCGACGCGCGCGCCGCGACAAATACCGCATCCGGCCCGGCTTGCTGGGCGGTGGCCTGCGCCAGCGTGAGGCGTAGCCCGTCCTCGGGCAGGCCTCGCCGATGCGCCATCGCCAGCATGTATGGCACGGCCTCCACCTGCGTGGGCACATCGAGAGCCACGCACACGGCGGACCGCGCGGGACGCAACGCCGACAATGTGGCGTCAAGCGACTGCGCCAGGCGCGCGCGCGTCGACCCAGTATCTTCCGGCAGATTCCAGTAACCGCTCAATATGACGACGTCGGGAGCCAGCCGGCCAATGGCCACGATCATGGCCTCGTTGAACCGCGCACACTCGGCGAGGGCGCGCGTCTGTCGCAGCAGCGCGGACGGCAGCTCGGCATGGCCGAGCAGGGGATGACAGCTCGAATGCCCGGCGAAGAACAACTGCGTGCGGCCGTCGTTCAAGGCGCGGAACGCTGGCAGCAGCATCAGCGCATGGCTGTCTCCCCACAACACCACGCTGCGTTTCGCGTTCGCGCTGCCAAAAGCACAAAGGTCGCCGGCAGCGACGCGATCCGGCGCAAGCGTCATGCAGCGACCCACCTCGGGCGGTATAGGCGCGGGCAGCGCGGTCAGCAGTCTCACTTCGGCGTCGAAACGACCGGGCATGCCGTGGGACCGCCACATCACCAGCCCCGCTGCCAGCAACAGTGCGGTGGCTCCCGCGAACACGGCACTGAATGCCACGTTGGATCGCAACCACTGCTTCGTTCGCACGGGCTGCTCCACGAAGTGCCAGCTCGCGGCCGCGAGCACGTAGATCGCGGCCAGCAGCGCGATGAGCTGCACGGCCGAGAACCCGCGCATCGACCAATAGCGCGCGAGGCTGAGCACCGGCGCGTGCCACAGGTACAGCGAGTAGGAAATCAGCCCGGTGAACACCAGCGGCCGCAGCATCAGCAGCCGCGTCACCGACGTGGCGCGTGCTGCGCCCGTGACCAGCAACAGCAGCGTGGCCACGCAGGGAACCAGGGTCACGAGGCCGGGATGCGCGCTCTCCCGGTCGAACCAGGCCAAGCATGACACGAGCACGATCAGGGCCATCCAGGCCAGCAGCTCGTTGGCCCAGGTCCGCGCGGGGCCTGACCAGTGGGCATGCGCCGCGATCGCGCCGAGCAGCAGCTCCCAGGCGCGCGTCATCGGCGCGTAAAAATTCACGCTCGGATGCGGCTGCATCCATGCCAGGCACCAGGCCATTGATGCCGCGGCCATCGACCACAGCAGCAGGCGCCCGCGGCGCGCATCTGCTCGCAGCCAGGCGAGGTACACCAGCGGGTACAGTAGATAGAACTGCTCCTCGATGCCGATGGACCAGAGATGCACCAGCGCCGCCGAGCTGGTGTCGAAGTAGCCGCCGCTGTTCCAGGCGACGTAGTTGCCGAGGAACACCACGGCGTACGCCAGGAAGCGTCCGAAGCGCTCCAGGTCCATCGGCAGCAATACGCACCACGCGGCCACGGCCACCACGAACAGCATCAGCGTGAGCGCCGGCAGGATGCGACGCGCACGGCGCAGGTAGAAGTCCGCCAGGGCCGCGCGCAGCGTCATGTGCGAACCGCGCGCGAGCAGCCGAGTGATCAGATAGCCGGAGATCACGAAGAACACATCGACACCGATGTATCCGCCGGCAAAGCCGGGCACCCGCGCGTGGAACAGGATCACCGGCAGGACGGCAAGCGCGCGCAGTCCGTCGATGTCGGCGCGATTGCCTGGCTGTCCGCTCACGGCGCGCTCCGCGCCGCCGCCAGCATTGCACGCAGCGTTTTCATGCTGGCAACCTGGAACAGTTCATTGGGACGGCACGCCCTGCGCAGCAGGCTCTCCGGCCAGGGGCCGAGGCCAGCGAAAGCATCCAGTCCGCGCATCAGCGGATGGCGACTCGGCTTCGCTTCGAGGCCGGCGCTGGCGCGCACCGCGGTGATGCCGAGCAGCGCGGCGCGCTTGCGAGCCTGAAGTGCGGTGCCAAGCTGCAATGAATAGGCGGAGTCTCCAGCAACGCACTCTCCGGGTGGCATCGACACCACGCCATCATGGCCGCCGGCCGGAAGGCGCGGTGCGCCAGCCACGTGAATCGACGTCAGCAGCAGGAGCGGCGCGGCACCGCCACCGTCCAGGGCCTCGGCCAGCGCACGGGTCACCGAACGGTGATCCGCGTGCGAGTCCAGCAACGGATGCGGCGCGACGATGAAGTCAGGTGTCGCCAGCTCCACCAGGCGGCGCAACTCCGCGACCAGCGTCGGCCAACGGCATTCCGGAACTGCGCGAAATTCCTGCAGTGGGTTCGCCGCGCGCACCCGGGCGCGCAGGCCTGGCGCGCCGGACAACGCGAACTCGCGCCGCGGATCGCCAGCCATCCTTTCCAGCTCACCGTCCGGATAGGCGAGCTGGACACATTGCCCGGCCGGCACAGCACCCAGCGCCGCCGCCGCGCGGGTTTCCGTTGCGCGCTCCTCCGCATATGGCAGGCGATCACCGGCGGTGATGGTTGCCAGCCAGGTGTCGTGCTGCGAATACAAGCCGAATGCGGACAGCTCGGCGTCGTCGGGATGCGGCGCCAGCACCAGCAGCCGCGCGCGCCGCAACGTCGGTGGTTCGAACAACAGCAGTTCGGCACGCGAACCGATGGACAGGCCAGCGCCGCGCAGTTGCACGCGGCGCGTATCGGCGTGGCTCAGCAACGCCGTTGCGTCGAGGTAGCGTGCCCCGCGCGCGCCGCGGTCCAGGTACTGCCGGCAACGAAGCGCGCCTCGATGCATGTCGACGTGTGGATCGCGGCAGGCCGCTGCCGGCGCCGCTCGTACGGTCACTCGCAGCAGCGCGGTTTGGCCCCGCCCTTCGATGCCATCCGGCAACTCGAACGACTGGCCAGCCATTGCGAGTTCGTGGCGGGCGGCCGGAGCGTTCCAATGGAAATGATCGTCACGTCGCGGCGCGAAACGGAATCCGTGCCGGTAGCGCGCGCTGCAAATTGCCATGCACGCGGTGGCTACCGCGACGGCGGCAAGCAGGATGCCGAGCGCGGCCATCATGCGTGTGCGGGCACGCCTGGAACGCGGTAGATGGACAGGCTCGCGAAATCCTCGACTTGGCGCAATTGGCCCGCGGCGGCCAGCTCGGCGACCAGGGCGGCCGCGCGCCGGTATCCGAAGGAACCGCGGTACAACAGCAGACGTCCGCCGGGCGCGAGCCTTGAGACGAAAGTGCGCAACACGCCCGCGTCGTCGAGCACGCGCGCGGCGCTGGCCGGGTCGCCGAATTCACACAAATGGAACAAGCTCACCAGGTCGAATTCGGGCAGCGTCGCCGGCTTCAGGCTGTAGATGTCTGCGAACAACACCTTGTACCCGGCCGCAAGCGCGGGCTCGCGAATCACGCGGCGTACGTAGGCCGCGTGCTCGCGCGGCGAAAGGGTCAGGCCGAGAATGTCGTTGTGCCAGCGCGCCTGGTAGTTGTGCAAGCCGACGTGGTGATGCCTGCCCGTGCCGAAATGGAAGATGCGCTGTCCGCGGACGCCGCGCGCCTGCAGGTAGTCGCAGAAATCCACGTCGCAGGGACATTCGGCGGGGCGCAATGGCCAGCCATGCGCCACGTATCGCATGGTGCCGGGGCGGCCCATCCGCGCGATGTCCTGGCGCAGCTCTCCCCACATCAACCACGCGCGCCAGAACGGACGTCTCATGTTCATGCTCCCGGCATCCGCGCCCGCAGCAGCGCAAGCATGGCACCCGGCCAGAGCCGTGCATACCGCCAGGAGAACACCGCGCCGTCGCGCAGCGCACGGGTGGCGGCGCCGGCATCACGCCGCGAGGCCTGGCCACGCGCGACGTCGAGCGCCATGCGCGCGCGCATGCGCAGGCACAATGCGCGTAATGGCGCCTCGGGCATCAGCGTCGCCATCTTCGCGTATAGCCGCATCCAGTCGGCATGAGCCGCGACGCGGTTGGCGCTGAAATGCCGGTCGTGCGCGCGCACCGAGCACAGCACCTCCGGAATGCCGATCGCGCGCGCGCGCAGGGCCAGCCGCAGGCACAGATCGTGGAATTCGCCGAAGCGCTGGCGTTCATCGAAGCCGCCGATCTCCTCGAGCAGGCGGCGCTCGGCCATCACCGTGGGCATGGCGATTCCCGCGGACAATGCGAGCAGCGGAACCAGCACATCGCCATCGCCTGGCGGGCGCATGCCGCCGGCGGCGATGCGGCGGTCCTGCGCGTCGATGCGATCGCAGGCGGTGTATGACCAGCGCGCCGTGCTCTGCTCGAGCGCGCGCAGCTGTTTGGCCAGTTTGTCGCGCGCCCAAAGGTCGTCGGAGTCGAGAAATGCCACGAATTCCCCGCGCGCCAGCGCCAGCGCCGAGTTGCGCACGCGCGCGGGATTTCCGCAATGCTCAAGCCACAGGACGCGGACGCGGTCTCGCTCGACACGGCGCAGCCAGTCGCGCGTGGTCCCGTCCGAACCGTCGTCGGCGATGACCATCTCCCAGTCCTCGAAACTCTGCGCACGCACCGAGTCGACCGCGCCTCTCAGGAATTCCAGGCGGTTGAACGTGGGCAGAATGACGGAGACGCGCGGCGACCGCGGATTGCCGCCGTCGCGGGCGGTATACACTTCGCCGGATGTCATATCGTCAACTGCCAGGCGAGGAAGCCGCAATCGAGCAGCAACTGCCGGCCGATGGAGTGACCCGTGATCGCACCCGGCTGCTGCGTGAACTGGCTAACTACGCCGATCACGCCGTGCGCGAGGCGCGCGGCCAGGGCCCGGTCCGACCGGCCGCGGCGGAAGTCGCGCGCGCGCGCGGCTGGCTGGCGCGGCCGGTGTTCATCTGCGGACACCACCGCAGCGGTACTACGCTGCTGCATGAACTTCTCGATGGCCACCCCGAGCTCATGGTGCTGCCCAACGAAGCCACCTACTTCGATTCGTTCGACTACGTGACCGGGCCACGCCCCGGCCACGCGCAGCTCGACCGCTTTTGCGCCGAGTGGATCGCGCGGCTGATCGATCCGAATTTTCCGCCGCACTTCCGTCTCGGGCGAAGCAGCGCCGACGCCGCCCCCTACGTGGAATTCGCGCGCCGCCTGTTCGGCTGGCACGAAGCGCTGCGCGTCGACTCCGGACCGCCGGTCGCTCCGCTGCTGGCGCTCGCGGCGGCCTGCCGCGACTCGCTGCCGGACAGGGTCGAACCGCGTCAATGGGTGGAGAAGACTCCGCTGAACGAGCGGCACGCGCGCGTCCTCGCCAGGATTCCCGGCGCCCGGTTCATCCAGCTGGTGCGCGAGCCGCGCGCCGTGTTCGCATCGCTGCGCGCGTTGCACTCGCGCGATGCGCGCCTGCGCTTCGAGCCCGCGGCCATGGCCCATGCGCTGGGCGACTCGCTGCGCCGCGCGCAGGCGTACCCGCGAAAATTCGCCGGGCGTTACCTGGTCATGAAGTACGAAGACCTGGCCAACCAGCCGGCGCGCGAGATGGAACGCGTGCGCCAGTTCCTCGGACTGGCCGCGCACGCCGGCCTGCTGGTGCCTACGGTCGGTGGCGCGCCGGTGCGCGCCAACTCGGCGTTCGAGGCGGGCGCACCGGGAGTGGTGCGTCCTGCTTCCGCGCCGCCACGCCTGTCGGAATCCGACGAACGTCTGCTGCGCGCATTCGCGGGGCGCCCGGCGCGCGACCTGGGTTACGCGCTGCACGAGGCCTCGTGGCGCGATTTTTTCAATGCTTGGCGACACCGTATCCTGCCGCCATCTGCCGGAAATTCGTCGATCGGACCATGAGCTCGGCGAAGCTGCCCGCGCCGGCCAGGGAGCCGGCCTGCAGCTCGAAAATCCGGTCGCATTCGCGCAGCGTGTTCAATCGATGCGCGACGAATACCACGGTGCGCGTACCGCGCAGGCCGCGCAACAGCTCGACGATCTCCTGCTCGGTGAGGCCATCCAGCGCGCTCGTCGCCTCGTCCATGAGCAACACCGCGCTGTCACGGTACAACGCGCGAGCAATCGCCACGCGCTGACGCTCACCGCCGCTGAGCTCGCGCCCGCCATTGCCCACCGGCTCATCGAAGCCGAGCGGCAACGATTCGACCAGCGGCAGCAGGCGGGCCTGCAGCGCTGCCGCGTGCAGGCGGCGCGCATCGATGTCGGCGCGTACCTCCCCAAAGGCTATGTTTTCGCCCAGGCTGGCGTTCACGAGGTAGATGGACTGCGGCACGAAACTGACCGCGCGCTGCCAGGCCGCGCGGTTGTTAGCTGCGATCTCGACGCCATCCACCCGCAGGCGCCCGCTGTCCGGGCGGTGCAGTGCCATGAGCAGATCCAGCAAGGTTGACTTGCCCGAGCCGTTGGCGCCGGCGACGCCGACCATGGCGCCTGCCGGGATGACGGCGCTGACATCGCGCAGTACGCCGCGTCCGGCCTCGAAACCGAAACTCACGTTTTCGAGCACGATGTCGCGGCGTGGCACCAGCATGGTCGCGGGTGGCGTGACCACTTCGCATGGCAGAGCCAGCGCGCTCGCCAGGTCCGGCTCAACCTCCTCGAACAGGGCGCGATTCGCGCGGATGCGCACCAGCGATACGAAGATCTGCTGGACGGCGGGCAGCAGCCGGTAGGCCGCGAAACCCAGGAAGCTCAATTGCGCGATCCAGGCACCTGGGCTTCGATCCCGGCTCAGGAACAACGCGGCCGCCACCAGCCCGGCGACCGTGAGGCACTCCATCGCGTGGCGCGGAGCCAGGGCGATGGACTGGCTGGCCAGTGTGATCCGCGAGATCGAGCGGCAAACGCGTTCGAACCGCCCGGCGTACGTGGACTCGAGCGCGCGCAGCTTCACGTCGCGGATGGAACCGAGGCTGTCGTTGGCGATACGGGCGCGCGCGTCGATCAGGTCCGACTCCTCGATGCCGTTGCGCAGCAGGCGACGGCGCGACGCGCCATACACCAGCAGGTATCCGCCGCCGAGCCACAGCAGCGCGGCCAGTGCCACGCGGGCATCCACCCAGACGATGGACATCATGATGAGCAGCGCCGCGATCAGGTTCGCCGCCAGCAGCAACGCGCTTTCAAGAATTCCGTGCGCGATGCGGTTGGTGATGAAGACCACGCGGTTGAACATCCGTGCGCTGCCGGTTCGCAGGTGGAATGCATAGTCGCGGCGCAGGTATTCGGCCAGCAAGGCGGCATGGAAGCGGTCGCCGGCATCCATGGCAAAACGCGCGATCGCCAGAGTCCCCAGCAGGTTGACCGCGCTCGCCAGAATGACGGCCAGCATGAAACCGGCGCCCAGGACGATGACCAGCGAACGTGGGTCGAGACCGAGCGACACGCGCAGGCCCTCGAGCCAGGGAAATCGCGCCAGTTGCGCGGGCTCGGCCACCACGGCGAGAAACGGCAGCAGCGAAGCGACGCCGACCAGCGTCGACAGCGCCATGACCACGGCGAGGAGCTGCAGCGCCACCAGCCGGCGCCGCTGGCCTGCATCGAGCAGCCGCCAGATGGCACGCAGCGGACTCATGCGTCGCACTCGCGCAGCAGCGAACGCAGCGCGCGCACGCCCTCGTCCGGGTGGCCGCCACGGCGCAGTAGATAGCCGCCACGGCGCAGCAACGCACGTTCCAGCGCCTTCCAGCCGGGCTGGCGCGCGCCATAGGGTTGGGTCCGGCGCAGCGCGGCCAGCAGCCGGCCCGAGTCAATCCGTTCGAGCAGTGCGCCGCGCGCGCGCGCCGGCGACAACACGACGGTGGTCGCGAGGTCGAGCGGCGCCCGCGCCATGCGCACACCGCTGCGGCGTGCGTCGATCTCCAGCTTGCGCGCGCCGCTGCGCCGACGGATACGCGGCGCGCGATCCAGGCGCGCGCGAACGCGGCGATCGTCCACCAGCCCGAGACCGCGCTCGGCGATGTGCAGGAATCCGGGCAGCCCGCGCAGCTTTCCCCCGGGCTCGGCGAACACGCCGTCGTCGGACAGGAATGCGCAGCCATCGAGGGCACAGGCCAGCGTGAGCGTCGACTTGCCGGCGCCGCTGTCGCCCAGCAGCAGCAGGCCGCGGCGCCCGCGCCCAACGCAGGCGGCGTGCAACGGCACCATGCCGCGCGCGCGCACCGCCAGCGTTATGGCCGCGAACTCCAGCAGCTCGTAGCGCAGGTGGTAGTCGTGGCGCAGCAGTGCCGCGGATACCTGCACCGTGGCCACGCGCTGCGCCGGGTTCACCACCGCGAAACTGTGCGCATCCACGTGCGCGAACAGCAGGCCCGCGGCCGAGGAGAACCGCGGCGCCGGCGGTGGTGCCGCGTGGCTGTCGCCCTCCGGCACAAGGCGCAGCAGCACGCGCAGCCGTGGCGCACGCGTCTCGCGGCGCACCGGCAGCCGCGCGAACGCATGCCGCGCGAGTTGCAGCAGGCGCGAGCTGTTGCTGAGGAAGTCCATGCGGGTTCCGAGCACGTAAAACGTGGCGCGATGACGCAGTTCGTCGCGCTCACCGAAGGGATCATGCGCCGCACGACGCGTCATGCGACCTTCCTCACGACGCAGGTCTGGTATGCCGCCGCGAGACGCGCGCCAACCGCGTGCGGCGAGAGGTGGCTGTCGAAGCGCGCGCGCGCCGACGCCCGAAGGCGCTCGCGCGGAGCTGCCGCCAACTCGCACAGCACGCGTGCCAGCGCCGCGGAATCGCCGCAGGGCCAGAGCCGGCCGCCTGCTTCCGCGCCCTCACCGAGCAGGGCGCGTGATGACGGAATGTTGCTGACGGCGGCGGGCAATGCGCTGGCGAGCGCTTCCATCAGCGAATAGCTGCAGCCTTCGCGATGGCTGCCGAGCACGAACAGGTCTGCGGCGCGCATGAGCTGCTGCACGCGTTCGCGCGGTACGCAGCCCAGCAGCTTCACGCGGTCACGCAGGCGCTCGTCGTTACGGATGCGCACCTCGACGGCTTCCAGCAGCGGCCCGCCGCCGAAACACATCCAGAACGCCAGGTTCGGTAACTTCGGCACGGCTGCGGCGATGCCGTCGAGGACGGCGAGCGGATCCTTATTCCGGTCGAGCCGCCCCACCCAGAGCACGGCGGGATCACCGTGCATGCCGGTGATTTCGCGCGCCGCGGACTGGTCACCGGGTGTGAAGCCTGAGGCGGACTCCGGGATCTCGAAGATCGGGGTGTGCGGGCCGATCAGCTTCAGGCGCATGAATTGCTCGGCCT
>Ga0070665_100002932_pt1 | contig 18423 bp, 13 predicted proteins | sample KBSS13metaG_FD_65862 | JGI IMG/M metagenome (GOLD analysis project Ga0070665, IMG submission 65862) | Switchgrass rhizosphere microbial communities from Kellogg Biological Station, Michigan, USA - KBS S1-3 metaG | ecosystem: Host-associated > Plants > Roots > Rhizosphere > Soil ...
ACACTTCCGGTTACACTGGCAGGGTGAGTCGGCGCCGGGCCGCGGGAAGCCCGCGAATTCTGGCCTGATTTGCGACGCGGAGGGATGGCCGAGTGGTCGATGGCGGTGGTCTTGAAAACCACTGTGGGGGAAACTCCACCGGGGGTTCGAATCCCTCTCCCTCCGCCAAACTTCGCTCTCGCTCGTTTGGCGGAGCGAGACGTCTTCAGGCCGGCGCGCGGCTCTCGCCGCGACTCGGCTCAAATCCCTCTTGTCCGCGAACGCTACTCCGCGTCGGTTAACGGAGTGAGAAGTCTTCAGGCATCGCGCAACTCACGCCTCCGGCGCTGGTTGCGACTTGGCTCGAATTCGGTCCTGCCGTCACGCTCACGTTAGCTCGGCTCGCGGAGTGAGACGTCTTCAGGCATCGCGCAACTTACGCCTCCGGCGCTCGTTGCGACTTGGCTCAAATCCGGTCCTGCCGTCACGCTCACGTTAGCTCGGCTCGCGGAGTGAGAGGTCTTCAGGCATCGCACACCCCACGCCTTCGGCGCTCGTCGCGACTCGGCTCGAATCCCTCTCCCGAACGGGACAAGCCTCAGCGCTTTTGTCGGGCCAGACGCCTCGAGATGGTCGGTCCCGCGAATTGTGCGCCCGCGACGAAGCGGAAGACGGGCCCGAAGCAGAACGCCGTGAGCGGCCCCACGAAGTACAAGCCAGGGACGGACGACTCAAAGCTGAGCGAGAGCGCAGGCGCCCGCTCGATCCTCCGCACGCGCTGGCGCAGGTCCGTGTCGAGGTAAGCGAGACGGTCGACATCGAGCGCGTAGCCTGTGCCCGCGATGACGTGGTCCACGACGGTCGTGCGGTCAGGCTGTCCTTCGGTATGGAGTCGAAGGTTGACGCGCCCGCCGCACAACGTGGCCTCGACCACTGTCGTGCGGACGTGGACGTCGACACCTTCGAAGCGATCGCGGATCCACCAGGGCGCCGTCGGTGGAAGCCATCCCTTGACGAGACGCAGGCGGCGCTCCGGCGGAATGAAGTAGACGCCCCATGGCAGCGTCTGGAGTACCCAGTTCTTGAGGCCGGCGCCGAGGACTGTTTCGGGGTTGCGGATTCGTTCGGTGAGTGGACGAACCCGCGCCGAACGTGTGTTGAACGTCGCCTCGGCCGCGCGCACGAGCAACTGGGCGCGCCCGCCCGCGACCTGCACGAGCGCAGCCGCCTCGATGGCCGAGGCCCCGGCACCCACGACCGCAACGTCCTTTCCCGAGAACTGATCGAACCTGTGCAGGTCGAAGGTATGCGAGACGCAATCGCCGAGCCCCTTCAGCTCGTCGGGCGTGTGCTGCAGATACGAGAGTCCGGTCGCCGAGATGACGTTGCGTGCCGTCAGCCGCTCGCCGTTCGCCAGCGTCACTTCGAAGCGATGATCTCCCGCCTGCGCGACGCGTTCGACTTCCACTGCCTCGAGATCGGGGACGAAGCGCTGTTGCATGAACATGCCGTACTCAGCGTAGGACTCCATCGTGCAGGGCTCGCGGTCCTCCAGCCCGCGACCGCGACACCACTCGGGGAACGACTGCCCCTTTTCGGGCACCGAGATGCTCGTAGCGAAGGCGAAGGATTTGAGATTCAGGCCCGGCGGCATCGTGCGCCAGAATCTCATGGGGGGACCAAAGATCCGATAAGGCACGCCGCGACGGCGCAGGTGCGCGGCCAGCGACAGTCCGTAAGGTCCCGAGCCCACGATCGCAACGTCGACTTCCTTCATCTACTTCGTCCCCCGGCGATCTCGCCTCGTCCGTCTACCGATCCGCGACAACACGACCGTGCTTCTCAGATCTCCAGATCTCTTTGAATGTGCTCGTTGAGCCGCGAAATATTCTGCAAGGGGTATCACGTAGAAGCAAGCGCGCGACATCCGTTGGGGGCGGAGGGATGAGCGGTCGCAGGGCGGTGGTCAGGAAACCGCTGTGGGGAGAGCGCCTCTGGGGCTTCAGAGGTCTTCAGGGATCGCGCGCCATGCGCCGCCTCGGCAGGCGCATGAACGCGTCTTCGACACGATGTAGCGCGAAACCTTTGGACGAGCGGTGCGCGCTCGCCTGGAGCCTTCGCGCTACACCCCGTAGGTTGGTCTATTCCCGCGGCTGGCGACCGCGGCCGCGGCGCCTCGCGACCAATCCGATGAGGCCGCTGCCCAGAAGCGCGATGGTCGCCGGTTCCGGGACAGGCGCCGCCTCTGTCGCCACGTTCAGGTGATTCTCGGCGAACGTGCTCGGGTTGCCTTCCGAAAAAGAAGCGTTCAGGTCGCCCACGAGAGACCCGAGGTCCGAGATCGTGAACGCAGTGGTGCCACCGCCGAGCAGCGTGTTCACGTCGACCAGAACCTGACGGACGGTCAGCCCTTCGAAAGGCGATCCTGGAGCAAAGTTTGTCAGCTGCAGATCGCCGAACGGGACGCCCAGCGTTCCCGGCAACACGTTCGCATCCGAGAAGTCGACGTTGAGCTCGAGGCCGAGGACCTCGCCGCCGAATCCTCCGGAGGCGGTGGTGGTGGGATTCAGCGTATTGCCGTCAAGCGGCGCGAATGGACCGATGGCGGGCATGTAGGCCAACACGCTGCTCGCGTCCGTGAAGCGCATGGTAAACCCGCTGGTCGAACCGACGGTGACGATGCCGAACGACGAGGCATACACACTTTCGTAGAAGGTCTGGAGTGCGGTGGCCCCGGCGTCGGTTCCAGGAGTGCCGCCCCAGTCGGCCTGTGTGAATGTCGTGAGGTCGCCGACTTGAAAGCTGCTCGCCCTCGCCGTGCCGGCAGCAAGGATCCACAGGAGACTGGCGAGCGCGGTGGCGTAGAAGCGACGGTGAGACACAATAACCCTCCGGTCTAAAGAGACGCGTACCCTTCTTCTGTAAAAGCGGAATCCGGCGGGAGATTTGGCGGGCTGTCGTCTAAACTTTTCGTGTGGACGCCGACGACATCACTCAGCTGCTCCGCCGCGCGAGCGCCGGAGACGCCGGCGCGTCCCACGAACTGCTGCCGATCGTCTATGCCGAACTGCACCGCGTCGCCCGGCGGCATCTGCAAGGTGAGCGCAGGGACCACACGCTGCAGGCGACAGCGCTCGTCAACGAGGCGTACCTCCGGATCTTCGGCGGATCGCAGTCCCGGTTTCCGGATCGGGCGCATTTCCTGGCGTTCGCGTCGAAAGCCATGAGGAACGTTCTGATCGATCACGCCCGTGCCCGGCAGGCCGACAAACGCGGCGGCGATCTTCAGCGCGTGCCGGTTGACGATACGCTCACTCTGGCGGTGGACAGCGCCGAGCGCTTGATTTCCGTCCTCGATCTCAACGCGGCGATCGATGCGCTCGCCGGCGAGCATCCGTCTGCCGCGCGGGCGGTCGAGATGCGGTACTTCGGCGGCATGACCGCCGAAGAAACGGCGCTGGCCGTCGGTCAGACCGTGCATGTCGTCCAGCACGACCTGCGCTTCGCGCATGCCTGGCTCCGGCGGCGCCTGGCCGGCGGCGCCTCCGACTGACGCGGCCACCTATTGCGTCCCGGCGGCGGCGTGCTGACGATGACGGAGTACGACCGGATTGTTCGGCAGCTGGCGGTCCCACGACTCCCACAGGCCGTCGCTCCGCGCGATGAGTGCCGCTGCTTCGTCGGGGCGTCCCGCCCGTCGCACCACCCGGGCGCAGTCCAGCTCGATGCTGGAGAGATCGACGGCGGCACGAAGATCGTGCTCCGCGTCCGGATGTGAAGCCGCGATGTCCGCCAACAGCTCGTGGCACGCCTGCGCCGCACCGGCGCTGTCGCCGCTCATGTCCAGGAAATCCGTTCGCGCGCGAAGCGCGTCAACGACACTGTCGCCGACGAGGATCTTCGCCGCCGGATAGTCTCCGACTGCCTTCAGGAGGTCGAGCGACGCGTCGATCCGCTGACGCGCCTCGCGGCTGCGGTCCAGGCTTCGCAGCGCGTACGACGACCGCGCGAGCAAACGCGCCTCTTCCCGTTGCGTTCGCGCACTGGGCTTCTGCTCGCGCTCACGCTGGATCGCGCGGTCGTAAACGGCGAGCGCCTGCCCTGGATCGCGGCCGACGAGGATGTCCGCGAGCTCGCGTCCCGCCGTCGCGGCGCGGTCGCGGCTGGTGTTGTCGTTTGGATCCTGCGCGGCGAGCCGGTCCATGAGATCGAACGCCCGCCGAAGAGGCTCGATCGCTTCGTCAGCACGATTCAGGCTGATGCCATCGTCGCCGAGAATCTGCCCCTGGCGCAGCAGCACGCCGTACAGCGCGAGGTCTTTCGTCATGGGGTTCAGTGACGTGCTGCTTTCGGTCAGCCGGCGCGCTTCCAGAATCGGAGGCAGCGACGCTTCGACCTGTCCCGAAAGGCGCAGTGCATTCGCCAGAAGGCTGAGTCCCTGTCCGAGGTCGCCTTCGGTCCCCGACGTGCGCGACAGCTGAACCATCTGCAGCGCCGCACCGATCGCGTCGGCCAGATGGTGCCGGTTCGTGTAAGAAACGCTGACGTTGGCCAGCGTCGCGATCGCGCTCTTTTTTTGAGCGGGCGTGGCGCGTCCGCCGTCGAACAGCTTCTTCAGATAGCCGGCGCAGCGCTGTGTGTGGTCGAGGGCCTCGTCCGCATGGTGCTCGCTGTCGGCGATGATCATGACGTCCTGCTCGAGCTCCGCACCCATCGCCAGCAGATCTGGCCGATCGGGACTGTCGACGAGAAGCTTCTGGAGAAAGACGTCGGCCTTGCGCAAGCTCTCAGTCGCTGCCGCGAACTGTCCGAGGTGCGGCCGCGTGGGCACGCCCTGGACCTGCGCCAGCGCGATGTATCCGCTCGCCAGCTCGAACATCAAATCGCGATCCTGGCGGCTTTCGCGGCCCAGACCGTCGAGATACTCCATCGACGCGGCCACCATCTGCTGCCGCGCGCTGGTGGATCCGGGCAGACTCCGGACGGCGGCATCGACGGCGAGGATCCGCGCCGAGAGTTGACGAAGCTGGTGAAAGCGATCTTCCGCCACGCGGCGTTCGCGGTTCGCGACATAGAGGCCGGCGGCGAGCGCCGCGATGATGGCCGTGACCGCCGACACCGGCAACCAGCGCCGGCGAATGAATTTCCGCGTCCAGTACCACGCGGTCGCCGAGCGCGCCCGCACCGGTCGCGAGTCCATGAAGGCACGCAGGTCGTCGGCGAGCGCGTCCACCGACTGATAGCGCTCCTCTGGTTCTTCCCGCAACGCCTTCAGCGCAACAAGATCCAGATCGCGCGCGACGTGCGGTGCGATGCGGCTCGGAGCGGGCGGGGCGCTCGCACCGATCTCGGCGTCCGAAACACGTTCGTCAAAGGGATCGCGCAGCGGGCGGCCGGTGAGCAGTCGATAGAGCACGGCGCCGAGCGAGTACACATCGGTAGACGTCGAGTGCGCCGCTCCGCGCATCTGTTCGGGGCTTGCATACGCCGGCGTCAGTATCTGCACCCGCGTGATCGATTGATCGCGATCGCTGCCGATGAACCGGGCTATGCCGAAGTCGAGGAGCTTGGGTTGGCCGCCGGCTTCGACCAGGATGTTCGACGGCTTGAGATCGCGATGGATGATCAGGTTGCGGTGTGCGTACGACACCGCATCGCACACACGGAGAAACAGCTCGAGGCGGTCAGGGAGAGGCAGGCCGTCCGCATAGGCGTCGATCGGCGTGCCGTCGACATACTCCATGACCAGGTAAGGGTGCCCGTCGGCGGTGCGGCCGACGTCGAGCAGTCTCGTGATCCCCGGGTGCGTGAGCGACGCCAGAATCTGGCGTTCCTGGAGAAACCGATCGCGAAAGAGAGCCGACGCCGCCGTGTCGGGTACGAACTTGATCGCGACGCACTGTTCGACCTCTCCGTCAGTGCGCCGGGCGAGGAAAACGGCTCCCATCCCCCCGCGACCGAGCAGGCGGACAAGTTCATAGGGCCCGCATCGCGCACCAGGACCGGGCTCCGGCACGGCGCCGCCCAGCGTCGAGGCCAACGCCGCCACCGCGTCCAGGACTGGAAGGCGGCGCTGGGTGTCGAAGCGAAGCAGCGATTCCACCTCGGCGCGCATGACCTCCGAAACGGCGCGGCTCTCGAAATAACGGGCACGCTCCTCGGGCGGCAGATCGGCCACCTCGCTGAACACGCGCCGCAGTTCGTCGTCCATTCTCGCGATTCGCCCTAAGAAACTGGCACTCCGATGCCCCTGACGCCGTACACCGGCATCGCGGCTGGGAATCCCGCCTCGCCGAATGCCTCGAGAATGACGCGGTTCGTTTCGAAGTACACCTGCCAGTAGTGGTTGTTGTCGCAGTACGGCCGGACGCAGAGCAGCGGACCGGCCGTCGTGAACTGCAGCACGTCGACCTCAACGGCCGGCGTGGGCAACACGTTGGGAATCTGCGCGACGCGCTCCTTGAGGAGCCGGATGGCCACATGGTGATCGACCGCGCCGCTGATGACCGCCGTGAGATCGACACGCCGGTACGGATTCGCCGAGAAATTCTGAATCGTGTCGGAGAACACCTTGTTGTTGCCGATGATGGTCAGCACGTTGTCGGGCGTGTTGATGGCCGTTCCGAAGAGGCCGATCGAGTCGACCGTGCCGGTGACGCCGCCCGCGCTCACGAAGTCGCCCACCTTGAACGGCCGCAGGAACACCAGGAACGCGCCTGCGGCGAAATTGGCCAGCAGACCGCCCCACGCCACGCCGATCGCCACGCCGCCGGCTGCAAGCAACGCGGCGAACGTCGTGGTCTCGACACCGAAGAATCCCAGAAGCGCGATCACCAGTGCCGCGTTGAGGAAGACACCCAGACCCGTGCTGAAATAACGAGTGAGCGTCGCATCGAATTGCTGCCTTGCGAGAGTGCGCTCGAGCAGCCTCAGGGCGAACCGGATCAACCACCGCCCGACGAGCCATAAGGCAACGGCTCCCGCGACCTTCCACGCCACGCTGACAAGTGTGGCGACCGACTGCTGAGCCAGCACGTTGACATCCATGGAATCCCCCTCTCGAAAGTCCGAGGCGCGCGGATTCGCGCACAACAGCGTTACCAGCGGTGCCGCCTATGATGACTTTGGGCCCGGTCGATCGCAAAGATGATTCGATCGCGCGGGAGCGAGAGACGGCCCTTTCATCTGATCCCAGAGTTCACCGTGATCACTCGCCACAGAGGCACCGAGTCGCCGGGGATCCGGGCATACGCTGCTGATGCAACGCGTCGCACGTCGGCCGGCATCGCCGGCCGAGACGCGCTGCCGCCACTAGCGGCGTGTGACGCGTTCGATTCTCCGTGTCTAGGTATCTTTGTGGCCCGTCAATCAGGCTGGTGCGCCGTCTTTCGTGATTCGTGGCTGATCAACCCGGGGCACTGCGGCAGGCAGTGTGATCTCGACGTCTCCCAAGCGGATTACGCAGACAGACCGAGCGCCTTGCGGACGTCGCGGCCGCTCATGCCGGTGTTGTAGATCGGCGTGCCGGGCTCGAATTCCTTGCCGCGCGCCAGTGCGCCGACGATGACGGGATCGAAACCGGCGTCGCGCACGAGACCGGCGACCAGATCCATGGCGTCCCGGTCGTCGCTCGAAAGGGGAATGGCCACGCGATCGCCCGCGCGGTGCGTCTCGCTTTCGAGCACCTTGAAGTACACCGTGTTGAATCCCTTGACCCATCGGGCCTGCGGGAAGAACCCGGCCGCCCATGCCGCGGAGCCGCCCGCGTGGCCGGTCGCGTCGTGCGCGGCCTGACCATCGCGCTTTTCGTATGCGTTCCCGGTGTCGATGACCACCTTGCCCTCGAGCAGTGGCGCGAGCTCAGGAGCGAGACCCGGCACCGCGCTCAGCGGGACGGTCAGCATCACCACATCCCCGAATCGTGCGGCCTGGACTGGTGTGGCCGCCGCGGCGTTCGCGCCAAGCGTGGAGACGAATCCCTGCAGGGCGTCGGGATGGCGCGACGACAGTCGAATCTCATGGCCCGCGTTCGACCAGAGTTTCGCCATGGTCGAGCCAATCATTCCGGCGCCGATGATTCCGATTCGCATAATCGGATGAGACGCTATCACCACTCAGGACGGTTCGCGCAAAAACGATAAGAAGAAACGTCTTTGCGTCCTCCGCGGTTTCTTCCGATCGTTAGCGGATCCTAGCCTGGCGCCCCGAGATCGCGGCGCGGGAAGACGTACAGCGCCCATCCCATCGCCGCGGCAATCACACCGGTGAGTATCGCGGCGTCGAACGCCGCGAACGTCCCCGTCAAGACCGATTTCGCCTGCAGGTAGTGAAAGAGCGAGTACGGCTGAAGGAATCGCGCATCGGGCCAGAGCGATCCGAGCACGTCGAGGAAGTACATCAGGACCACGTAGCCCAGCGTCACGCCGAGCGCGGGCGGGAGCCTGTCGAAGGAGACCGACGCCGCGAGCCCCACAGCCGCGAAGGAACCAAACAGCAGAATCGCGTTCAACCAGAGCAGCGGCACGTTCCTGAGCTGCAGCTGATCGATCACGCCGGCGAAGGCCGATCCTGCGACGCTGCCCGCGAGCAGCGACCCGACATTGATTGCAACGAAGCAGAAATTGGCGACGAGCAGCGTGAGGTAGAACACGCGGCGCGAGACTGGCCGCGACAGCGCCACTTCCAAGGTTCCGCGCTGCCGCTCGCCGGCGACGGCGGATGCCGCGTAGCCGACTGAGAACACGGACGTCAGGATGATCGCGATCGGATGGATCAGGCCGAATGCGACCGAACCCGCGAGGCTGAAGAGATCTCCGCCGCCGAACTCCGCGAATTCCGCCGGAAAAAGACCAGTGTCGAACACGGCCCTGACCTGCGATCCGAACTTGGCGTAGATCACCGGCAGGAGAAATCCCCAGATCGCCAGGGCGGTCGAGACGACGATCAGCTTCACCCGCTGCATGCGTACGGAGTGCCGGAACAGCGGCCCGTTCACCGGCCGGCCTCCTTGTACAATTCGAGGAACGCGTCTTCCAGGTGCGCCGGCTCGATCGTCAGGTCGACGATCGGCGCATCCACGATCGCCGCGAGGAACGGGCGGATATCACCCTCCACCTGGCACGTCAGCCGTCCGTCCGCGATCATGATGTTCAACACGCCGGGCACATCCTCGAGGCGCGGCGGCGTTCCTGCGAGACGCATGTCGACCTTTCTCATGCGTCGAGCGAGCAGCGCCGCGATCTCTTCCACGGCGACGAGCCGCCCGCGGCGGACGATCGCCACGCGATCGCATACGCGCTCGACTTCCGAGAGCACGTGCGACGAGAAGAAGATCGTGCGTCCCTCGTTCTTCAACACGTCGAGAATGTCGTAGAAGGCGCGCTGCATCAGCGGATCGAGCCCCTCGCTCGGCTCGTCGAGGATCGCGAGCTCGGGCTCGTGCTGGAGCGCCTGGACGATCCCGATTTTCTGCCGCATGCCGCGTGAATAGTCGCGAACGAGCCGGCGCAGCGTCTGGGGCAAGAGCTCGAGTCGGTCGCACAGCTCCTTCCTGCGTACCGGCGGCCGGCCGCTCAGCTCGCCGAGGTAATCGAGGATTTCTTCTCCCGTGAGCGAGTCGTAGAGCGCGACCCCGCCGGGCAGGTAGCCGATTCGCGCGCGAATGGCGACCGAGTCGCGGACGCTGTCGAGCCCCAGCACGCGCCCCTCGCCGGAGGTCGGCCGGAGGAATCCGAGCAGCAATCGGATCGTGGTGCTCTTTCCGGCGCCGTTCGGTCCGAGAAAGCCGAAAATCTCGCCTTCACGAACCGTGATGTCGAGCGCATCGAGCGCCCGGATCGGTCCGTAGTGTTTCGTCAGGCCGGTCGTCGTGATCGCGTGCAAGGCGACATCAGTCTGTCACTTCGATGGCGCGTCGCCATCAGGTTTCTGAACTGCCTTTGAACGGCCAACGCGCTGCATGTCTGTCCCGCGCGTGACGTCTTACAGCCGCTTGGAATCAAGACTCATGAAGGGTCGCGGGGCGAGCGACGGTGACGCATTCGTAATCCGTCCCTCAGAAGAGTCCTCCAATGCGCGCGAGCAGCCGATCCCAATCACAGATCGGTGCCGGATTGAGGCGAGACAGGACACTTCACGCGTCCGCCAATCTTGAAATTGCCCGAAATCTATAGCTCATCAAGGACTTGCTAACGGTAGAGCTTGGGTACCGTTGTTGCGGTAATTCATCACGGACTCCGAGGAGGTCCGAGAATGACGAATTACATAAAGGTGAACGGCACGTTTGCACTTCGTACCATTGTCGCGGCGGCCAGCCTCCTTCTACCGATCAACGTGGCGTACGCGGAGCCACCAGAAATCGTCAAGGCGGAAGTCGATGCTCGCACGCAGAACGTCACCATCAAGGGGCACGACTTCGGACTGACCATGGGTCGCGTCGGGCTGGTCGGTTCGCGCGGCTCGGTGGAAGTGGAGCTGATCGTGTTGGGTTGGGACGACGAACACGTGGTCGCCCATGTTCCAACCGCCCTCGCAGCAGGGACATATCGACTCGGGATTGTGACGCACGGAAATGGACGCAATCCTGGTGCTTCGGATTTCATCGATCTCACGATTGTGCCGGTTGCCGCGGGCGCAGGCGCGGGCCCAGCGGGCCCGGCAGGCCCAGCAGGTCCGGCGGGCCCGGCGGGTCCGACAGGCGCTCAGGGTCCGCAAGGCGCCGCCGGTCCGATAGGGCCCGCAGGTCCAACCGGATCGCAAGGGCCCATCGGTCCTCAGGGCCCGCAAGGCGCGAGTGGTGCGGGCTTTCAGTGGAGAGGCGCCTGGGATGCCGCGGTTCAGTATTCGCGCGGCGACGTGGTTGGTCACGATGGCTCATCGTACGTGACACTCGAGCCCGTCTCGAACGGCGAGCCGCCTGCGGCGCCGTGGCAACTGATGACGGCGGCCGGTCAGGATGGCGTTGCGGGACCTGCCGGCCCTGCGGGTCCCCAGGGCCCGACCGGTTCGCAAGGCGCGACAGGCCCCGCCGGTCCGGTCGGCCCTGCCGGTCCGATTGGTCCCGCCGGTTCACAGGGGCCGGATGGTCCGGCGGCGACGGTGGGAGCGACCTCGGTGTCGCTGCTGAGGACGCCGTTGAGCATGACGTCGTATCAGACGATTCCAACATCGGTGACGCTGACCGTCCCTGCGGGAGTCACGGTCAGCGCGTTGGTCGATGCGGAAGGCGACATCTACGCGGACCTAGGCACCGGGACTCAGGCGCTCGTTGAATTGCACCTGGTGATCGATGGCGTCGTCGTCCGTGTCCTGCGGGCGTCATCGACGAACCTGGTTCTCAACAAGACCCCGAGCCCGTGGCATCTCGGCACGATACAGCCGCTCGGGCCAGGTTCTCACGAGTTTCATGTGGAGGCGGAAATTCTCTATCCATTCACTTCCGGTGCAGTGGTCACCGCGAACAACGCGCCAGGCAACCTCTCAGTCGCGCTACTCCGGCAGTAGTTCGCGTCGATCCCAGACTGGACCCGGCGTCGCCGCCTGGGTCCAGTGCTTCTCCTCCGCGGTCCTCGAGAACAGCCGCCGTCACGTGGTCCGGCGTCGACGGCGGCTTCGACCGCGACCTATTTTCTCGGCTGGTTCGTCTGCTTGATGATTTGGCCCATCTCCTTGCCGGTAATCACGCCCGCGTCTTTCAGCGTCTGCAGCGTCCTGACAATGGCATCGGTGGCGGTCTGATCGGAGTCCACGATACCGTCGCCGTTCAGATCGGAGTCACCAGAAATCGTTCCTGCGAAAAAGACTGCGCCGGCGGACGGGTCGTATCGAATACCGACGGAGGTGGTCAGGTATTCCGCGCCGTCGCCATGGGGCTGCGAACTGACGCTCTTGTCAGTCAATGTGACCCCGGGCTGAAGGCCCGAATAGATCAGGAACGTATTCACGGTGGGCGCCGAAGGGTCAGCGACCTTTGAACCGGTTCGCGTGAGCTGGATTTCGTAGAAGCCGGACGCGTTGCCGTTCCCGTCCACCGCGTCGCCTCGAAGGTTGACCAGCACGGTCCAGAAATCGAATTCGAACACCTGGAAATCGTTCCCGGCAATCGACTGTGGGTCGGAGTCGAGGCCCTTGAACGTCGCGCGAAACGACAACGGCGTGTCGACCGTCGGCGTGACGTCTGCGGCGAGAACGCCGGGAACGACGACCAACGACCCGACGACAGCGACGATCAGTCCGGCGAACTTCTTTACACGGTTTCTCATGTGGTCTCTCCAGTGAAGGTCGTGACGCCGGCGATTCTTTGAGGGCAGACTGCCCATCGACGAACGCCCGCTTCTGTGTATGCGAGAGACCGCGTCTGAATCCGTCATAAGATGTGCCCACATTTCCAGATGTCAGATCGAGCCGATCCGGGAAGCACCGTGACCGGACTTCTTCACGCGTGGAGCGGCGGCGATCGAGCCGCGCTTGATGAGCTCATCCCGCTCGTGCACCAGCAGTTGCGGCAACTCGCCCGGCGGCATCTCGCCAGGGAACGTCCGGGCCACACGATGCAGCCGACGGCGCTCGTCAACGAGGCCTATATCCGGCTCGTCAGGGAACGCGGCATGGCCTGGCGCGACCGGGCGCATTTTCTCGCCGTCGCCGCGCAGTTGATGCGCTTCATCCTCGTCGATCACGCGCGCCGCCATCGCTACAAGAAACGCGGCGGCGGCGCACCAACCATTGCGCTCGACATCGATGTCGAGGATCCACGGCCGGCGGGCATCCTTGCGATCGACGGCGCGCTGGACGACCTGGCAAAGGTCGACGAGCGGAAGGCGCGGGTGGTCGAGATGCGCGTGTTTGGCGGCCTCTCTGTCGTCGAATCGGCGCGGCTCCTCGGTGTTTCGCCTGAAACCGTGACCCGCGACTGGCGCTTTGCGCGCGCGTGGCTGCAGCGCGAGCTGGGGAAGTGAGCGAACCGGCCTGGGAACGCGTGGTCGAGCTCTTTCACTCCGCACTCGAGCGGAGTCCTGACGAGCGCGCCGCGTATCTGCGCGCGGAGTGCGGGGCCGACGAATCGCTCTATGGCACTGTGCTGGCTCTGGTCGCAGCCGACCGCCCCGCGGACGATGATCCGTTCGAGCGGATCGCGGAAGCGACGGCAGCGGACCTGATGACAGGCAGGAGCCCGCGCGCGCTGGTCGGGCAGCAGGTCGCGCGCTATCGGGTCGTCGCGCACCTGGGATCGGGCGGCATGGGGGACGTGTATCGCGCCTCGGATCCCGCGCTCGGGCGCGACGTGGCGTTGAAGCTCCTGGCGCCACGATTTCAGGCCGACGCGAATTTCCGCGACCGTCTCGAGAGGGAAGCGCGCGCCGCTTCCTCGCTGAACCATCCGAATATCGTGACGATCTACGAGATCGGCCGGGCCGACGGGTACGAATTCGTCGCGTCCGAGCTGGTGGACGGTGAAACGCTGGGCGACGTCATCAGGCGCGGTCCCGTGATGGTGGCGAGCCTGTCCGAGATCGGCGGACAGGTCGCGGCCGGGCTCGCCGCCGCGCACGCGGCAGGAATCGTCCACCGCGACATCAAGCCAGAAAACATCATGATCCGGCGTGACGGGCTCGTGAAGATCGTCGACTTCGGCCTGGCCAAGAGCGCTGCTCCTGGAGGCGATGCGTCCGCGCCGACGCGGGTCACCGGCGCGGTCCGGGCGATCGCCGGAACGGTGTGCTACATGTCGCCAGAGCAGGCGTTGGGCAGAGCCGTCGATCACCGCAGCGATCTGTTCGCCGTCGGCGTCGTGCTATACGAGATGGCGACAGGCGTCCGGCCCTTCAACGGGCCGAGCGAGGCCGCTTTGTACGACGCGATCCTCCACGCGCCTGCAGCCGCCCCATCAGCGATTCGACCCGAGCTGCCGCAAGCGCTCGACGCCGTGATCGGGCGCGCGCTCGAAAAGGATCGCGAGCTGCGTTATCAGTCGGCGGCGGATCTAGGAGCCGAGTTGAAGCGGCTGCAACGCCCGCTTGCAGCGGCGCCTCTCGCACTGCCAGCTCCCCTGCCGGCTCGCGCCGTGCGGTGGAGAAGAGCCGCGGTCATTGCTTCCGGAGTGGCGGCGATGGCGCTCGCCGTGGCGGCCGTGCGGCGGCCGGCTCGTGTCGAGCTGCTGCCCACTCGATTCACAATCGGTCCTCCCCCTCACACCGAATTCACGCGCGCGGGCACCGTTGTTCCGTCCGTCACGGTCACCGTGTCGCCCGACGGCCGCCGTGTGGTGTTTCTCGCAAACGAGCCCGGCGCACCGGGGCGTCTGTGGGTGCGTTCACTTGACGCCGTCGACGCCGTTCCGCTCGACGACACCGACAACGCGACGTTCCCGTTCTGGTCCCCGGACGGAAGCAGCGTGGCGTTTTTTGTCGAGAGCGAGCTGCGCATCAAGGCGCTGGGCGGAGGGTCCGCGCGGACAATCGCCGCGACCGAACGCGGGCGTGGCGGCTCGTGGAACCGCGATGGCGTGATCATCTTTGGCACCGCTGAAGGGCCGGTCTTTCGAGTGTCGTCCGGGGGCGGTGTGCCGTCGCCCGTCACAACGCTCGACCGGGCGCGAGGAGGATCGTGGCACCGGTTTCCCGAGTTCCTGCCCGACGGCGATCATTTCCTGTACCTCGAACGTTCGGGAGACACGCGTACGCTGTGCGTGGGTTCGCTCGACGGCCGCACGAATACACGCTTGTTTCCGACCGAGGTACGAGCCTCGTTCGCAGAGCCGGGATACATCCTGTTCGTTGAACAGGGTGCGCTGCTGGCAAGGCGCTTCGATACCGCACGGCTGGAGCTGGGCTCGGACGCGGAGGAGCTTGCGCCGAGCGTGGCGACGTCGACCGCGTTGGACGCGTCGTTCGCGGTGAGCTCCACGGGGACACTCGCGTATGCGGCGCGCGCGGCCACGAAGAGTCAGCCGGCATGGTTCGATCGATCGGGCCGGATGCTCGCCAACGTGGGAATCCCGGCCGACTATCTCGCTGTCAGGCTCTCGCCGAACGACAAGACGGCCGCGGTCGCGCGCTCGGGTGTCAACGAAGACGCGCCCGACATCTGGTTGCTCGATGTCGCGCGAGGCGCCGCCTCTCGATTCACGTTCAACAAGTGGCTCGACATCTCGCCGATCTTCTCCCCCGACGGCGAGACCGTCGTCTTTTCATCGAGCCGATCGGGTCGCTTCGAGCTGTTCCGGCGGGCAGCCCGCGGGGGTGCAGAAGAGACGCGTCTTTTCACGGCACCGGATCCCGTGTATGCGGACGATTGGAGTCCGGACGGCAGATACATCGTGTATTCGAGCGAACGTCCCGGGCGCAGCTGGGACCTCGGCCTGCTCGATGTCGCGGCGGTGCGGGCCACCCCGCTCGCCAGTTCGCAGTACAACGAGTACCAGGGACGGATATCGCCGGACGGACGCTGGCTTGCTTTCATCTCGGACGAAACAGGCCAGCCCGAGGTGTACCTGCGGGCATTTCCTGTCGGTGATGCAAACGTCGTCATCTCGACCCGCGGCGGGTCAGAGCCGTCGTGGCGCCGCGACGGCAGGGAGTTGTTCTACGTCTCGCCCGACGGCACGATGATGTCGGTCAGCGTTGCGGTCGCGGGCGGACACCCTTCGCCGGGCCGGCCCCAATCGCTGTTCCGCGTGAAGGTTCCGGGTCGCTCGCTGCGGAACGGCTCCACGTACGCCGCCAGCGCCGACGGGCAACGATTCCTGGTCACCGGCGCCGGGCCGGAGACTGCCGCGAGCGCGGTCACCGTGATCGTGAACTGGCGGCATGGGCTACGGCCCTGACGTGCCAATGCAGGACGTGAATCCTACGCTCGCAGTTCAGGCTGCTGCGCGGTCCGAGTGTCACCGCTGCGGCAACGCGAACGCCGTCAGCGCGCTTCCCGCCGGTACGAGCAGATACTGGCGGCCGTCGACCATGTATGTCGTGCCCGACGTCGATCGCATCGGGAACCCGAGCTGATAGTGCCAGAGATTCTTGCCGGTTCGCGACTCGAACGCCATCAGGTTGCCGTCGCCATCCGCCGCGAAGACCAGCCCCGACGCGGTCGTCAGCACGCCTGACGCCGACGTGGACGTGTAGCGGAATTCCCACTTGACCGTCGCGGTGGCCGGATCGATCGCGCGGAGCGCACCGAAGTTCTTCTGATCGCGCGGGCGCTGCGTGCCGCCCCCGGTGTACTGGTCGCCAAGCTTGTATTTCTGCTCGTACCCGAAGAAGGTCGCGCACGTCTCCCGAGCCGTCACGAAGAACAGCCTCGTCGTCGGATCGAATGACGGCGACATGAAGTTCGTCCCACCGCCCAGATCGGGGCAGGTCTTGTTGCCGTCTTCGTCCGGCAGGTGTCCAGGCAGCAGCACCGGCCGTCCGTCCTGATCGATCTCCTTCGCCCAGGTCGTCTCGACAAACGGCTTGGCCACGATGATTTTCCCGGTGACGCGATCGATCGTGTAGAAGAAGCCGTTGCGGTTGGCGAACATCACGACCTTGCGCGGCTGCCCGTTGATCGTCAGGTCGCCGAGCACAGGCACCTGCGTCGAGTCCCAGTCGTGCACGTCGTGCGGCGTGAACTGGTAGTGCCAGCGGCGCTCGCCGGTGTCGAGATCGATGGCGACCAGCGATGTCGTGTAGAGGTTGTCGCCTTCGCGCGCGTTGCTGTAGTAGTCCGGTCCGGGGTTGCCGGTGCCGTAGAAGAGCAGATTCTGCTGCGGGTCGTACGTCCCCGTCACCCAGATCGAACCGCCGCCACGCAGGTACGCATCTCCCTGCGGCCACGACTTCGCGTTCGGGTCGCCGGGCCCCGCGACGGTGTAGAAGCGCCAGGCGCGCTTGCCCGTCTGCGCGTCGTACGCGTCGATGAACCCGCGGATGCCGTACTCCGCGCCGGCGACGCCAACGATGACCTTGTCCTTGACGACGAGCGGCGCGACGGTCACCGAGTAGCCGGCGGCGTGATCCACGAGCTCTACGTCGAACAGCACGCCGCCGGTCTTCATGTCCAGCGCGACGAGATGCGCATCCAGCGTGCCCATGAACAGGCGATCGCCAAGGACGCCGAAGCCGCGGTTGATCGCGCCGCAACAGAGCTTCAGATTGTCGGGCAGCTCGCGGCGGTAGCGCCAGATCTGGCGGCCGGTGCGCGCGTCGATTGCCCACGCGTTGTTATTGAAACCGGTCACGTACAACACGCCGTCGATCACGATCGGCGTCGTCTGAAAACTGCCAAGCGTGCCCGTCTGGAACGTCCACTGCGCCGACAGCCGGTCCACGTTCTCCGGCGTGATCTGCGTCAGCGGACTGTGGCGCTGGCCGCTGTAGTCGCCGGAATACGTCAGCCATCGCGACGAATCCTTGAGGCCGTCGACGAGATCCTGCGGCGTGATCGAGGAAGAAGCCGCCGCCGGCGCGGCGGGCGCCGCGGGCGCGGACGGGCTCGCACCGCGGAGCGTCGCGAGGTAGCCGAGCACGTCCTTCAAGTCGTTGTCGGACAACTGCGCGGTGCCGTAGGTCGGCATCAGCGAGGTCTTTTCGTGTATGACTTCCTGCAGGTTGGCCTTCAGGTAGCCCTGCAGCCGCTCGCGCGTGTCCATGATCTGGATGCTGAACACGTCCTCGGCCTTCTTCACGCCGCGGATGCGCTGGCCATCCTTCGTCACGAGCGTCACGGTCTCGAACGTCGGCGCCATCCATTCCGACGGCGTCCGAATCTCACGCGTGAGGGCCGCGCGCGATCGCTGTGCGCCGATCCTGGAGAGATCCGGCCCAATCCGTCCGCCGGTGCCGCCGACGCGATGACACGAGGTGCACTGCTGCGCGAACAGCTGCTGACCGTGCTCCGCGTTGCCGATCGGCGTCTCGGGCGTGGCCACGCTCCCAAGATTCCTCAGATACGCGATGATCTGCAGGATGTCGTTGTCCGACTCATCCAGACCTTGCGCCGGCATCTCGGTCCCCGGCACGCCTTTGCGGATGGTGTCGAACAGCCGCTCGTCCGTCGCGCCGCCGGCGACGAACGCCACGAGATCGGGCCCACGATAGCCGCCGGCGTCGAGCCCGTGACAGTCGCCGCACCTCACGCGATAGTCGGCCATGCCGGCACGGATCGATTCCTTGTTGCCCAGGTGCGGGTTGTTCGCGGCGGGATGCGGCGTCACCTGTCCCTGCGCGATGAGGAGGCTGCCAGACACGAGACACAACGCTCCCAGCAGCGAAGCACGCGAGAGGGTCATCGAAGCCTCCATAGCTACGCGTTGACGATTTGTGGAATCAGCGTGCCGTACACATCCGTGAGCCGCATGTCGCGCCCGTTGAACCGGTACGTCAGCTTCGTGTGATCCAGCCCCAGCAGGTGCAGCATCGTCGCGTGCAGGTCGTGGTACGAGATCGGCTGTTCCAGCGCCTTGAG
>Ga0070665_100002933_pt1 | contig 18422 bp, 12 predicted proteins | sample KBSS13metaG_FD_65862 | JGI IMG/M metagenome (GOLD analysis project Ga0070665, IMG submission 65862) | Switchgrass rhizosphere microbial communities from Kellogg Biological Station, Michigan, USA - KBS S1-3 metaG | ecosystem: Host-associated > Plants > Roots > Rhizosphere > Soil ...
GGAGATCGATCTTGTTGATGACGGGGACGATCTCGTGGTCGTGCTCGATCGACTGGTAGACGTTGGCGAGCGTCTGCGCCTCGACTCCTTGCGCCGCGTCGACGACGAGCAGCGCGCCCTCGCACGCGGCGAGGCTGCGGCTGACCTCGTAGGCGAAGTCGACGTGGCCGGGCGTGTCCATGAGGTTCAGCTCATAGGTCTGGCCGTCCTTGGCGGTGTAGTTCAGGCGGACCGTCTGCGCCTTGATGGTGATCCCGCGCTCTTTCTCGATGTCCATATTATCGAGGACTTGCGCGCTCATCTCGCGCTCGGAGAGCCCGCCGGTGCGCTGGATCAGCCGGTCGGCGAGGGTCGACTTGCCATGGTCGATGTGGGCAATGATGCTAAAATTGCGGATCAGGCTGAGATCGGTCATCCCGGCCCGTTAGCAGCGGTTACCCGCCCTGTCAGCCAGCCTTGCGAAGTCCATCGACCCCCGGCTTGTCCCGCTTGGCCCTCGGGGGCGTGAAGGACACCGCCCCGTTCTCGTCGACCGGCAAGGGCTTGGCGAACTGCACGGCCATGCGGTCTTCCTTGCACCAGCGGCACAGCGCGCCCACGACATAGCCCTCGGCAAGGTGAACCCCGAACTCGGTGTACTCAGGCACGTTCCACAAGCCCTCGATCAAGGCGCCGGTCTGCGAGACATTGCGGATGGTGCCGGGGTAGCGGTGCCCGTTGTGCTCCAGCAGGACCTTGCGCAACATCGTCTGCCGCGGAGACCTCGCCGACCTCGGACCCTCCGCCACCGCATCGAGCCCGCGCGCCAGCCGCGCCGAGGCCTGGGTCGCGCTCATCGCCTTCTCGTAGATGTACCCCTGGACATGGCTGCAACCCAGCAACCGGACGAGATCGAGCTCGTCGAGGGTCTCGACCCCCTCGGCAGTGGTCTCCATGTCGAGCGCCTCAGCCAAGCTGACGATCGCGGCGATGATGGCGCCGTTGCGGCTGCCTTCGATCGTGGCGCCGCGCACGAAGCTCTGGTCGATCTTGATCTTGTCGAACGGCGCGTTCTTCAAGTAGCCGAGCGAGGAATAGCCGGTGCCGAAATCGTCGAGTGCGAGGCGCACGCCGACCCGCTTGAGCGCGGCGAACATCTGCTCGGTGCTCTTGTCGTCGCCCAGGAATACACTCTCGGTGATCTCCAGCTCGACCCGCCCCGGAGCGACACCGGCGGCGGCAATGGCGCTGGTTACGATCGCCGGCAGCGAAGGATTGGCGAACTGCAGCGGCGAGACGTTGACCGCCACGCGCACATCGGCCGGCCATCGCGCAAGGTCGTGGCATGCGGTGCGCAGCGCCCACTCTCCGATCTGCGGGATCAGGCCAGCGTCCTCGGCAACCGGCACGAACTTGGCCGGCGAAAGGTAGCCATGAACCGGGTGCTTCCAGCGCAGCAGCGCTTCGAAGCCGGTGATCTGCTCGGTGGTCACCCGGACCTGCGGTTGATAATGTAGCTCAAGCCCTCCGTTGACGATGGCATCGCGCAGGTCCTGCTCCAACTGCTGGCGCTCGCGCGCATCGCTATGCAGATCCTGCGCGTAGAAGTGATGCCGCCCCCGACCACCGTCCTTGGCCGCGTAGAGCGCGAGATCCGCATTGCGGATCAGCTCTTCGGAGGTGCTGCCGTCGTCCGGGCAGAGCGCGATGCCGACCGAGGAGCCGATGCTGACGCGGCTTTCCTCGATCGAGTACGGCTGCGACAGGTTCTCGATGATGCGCCTGGCGAGATATGCGAGATCCTCGCGCGGGATGCGCCCAGGCAGGATCACCTGGAATTCATCGCCGCCAAGCCGTCCCACCTGCCCGCTGCCGCCTACCGTGCTGCGCAGGCGCTCGGCCACTTGCCTCAGCAGGGTGTCGCCGGCCGGGTGGCCCATGGTGTCGTTGACTTGCTTGAACCGATCGAGGTCCAGCATGAACACGGCGCAGGAGCGGTTTTCAGCACGCGGCGCGCCGAGGATCTTCTCGAGCCACTCGGCCATCTGAAAGCGGTTTGCGAGCTTCGTCAGGGAGTCGAAGCGGGCCAACTCGGCAACGTGGCGCTGGGACTTACGCTTCTCGGTAAGGTCCGTGCCCGAACCCCGAAAGCCGAGAAAGTTGTCGTATGGGTCAAGCACGGGGCGGCCGGAGATGGACCACCATCGCTCCTCTTGCTCCGGCGTCGCTGCCCTCACCGCGAGTTCCTGGAACGAGGATCGGGTGGAGAGATGGAACACGAGCGTTCGCTCGCTCTCCTGCTCCTGCGTATCGAGGATGAAGAGTTCGGTGAAAGGCCTGCCCTCAAGCGCTGCCTGCCGCTTGCCGACAAGTTCGGCGATGCGCGGCGACACATAAGTCAGTTGCCCGCGTCGGTCGGTTTCCCAGAACCAGCCCTGGCCGGTCTCCTCGTATTCCGCCAAGAGCTCCTCGGCCCGTCGCTGTTCGCGTTCGCATGCAAGCCGTTGCGCGATGTCGACACCGGCGCGCATCCGTTCCCGCCGCACGATGGCGAGGCCGATCGAGACGCCCGCACCGACGAGGCCGGCGGCGACAATACTGCCGCTGAAGATGCAGAGGCCCACGCATAATCCGCACCAGGCGAGAACGATGGCAACGAGCTTGCCGTCGAGCAGTGCGGCCGCGAGCAGGAAAATGGTGGCTTGCAGCGGCACGATGACGCGCCAATCGGCATCGCCCTGCTGTGCCCAATGGCCGATCGCCAAGCCGAACAGCAGCATCGGCGCCAGCACGGCGGCACCGGCCAAAAGGTAGCGCGGCCACGCATCGACGGAGAGGCGCTCCTGCCATTTGATCAGGCGGCCCGCGCCCTCGCATAAAGCGATGGCGACGGCTGCCATGATTACCGTTGCGATGTCGGGCCGCGAGGAAGACACGATCGCGATGACGAGCATGCCGAGCGCAAGAACCACCGCCATGAACCGCCAGGCCGAGGTGAGCAACTCACTTCGGGGATCGCTGACCGACCCGCTGCTGGAACTGAGGGGCCGGAGTCGTGAACCGCGTCGCCGTTCCTGTGAGGTGCGTTCAGCGGCGGCGGAGGCGACGTCCTTGGATGGGTCGCTCGTCGAATTCGCACTATTGATTGGCGCCGGCGTGCGCCTGCGAACCGCTGAAGACCCTTCTCCCCTTCTCATGAAGCAGTCATGTGGCAGGCCGCCTTGCTTTTCCGTTAAACAACAAGGGAGCTGCACGCCTGTACGCTGTTATGACAGCCACGCTGCACAAGCCGTTTCGCCTTCAGGTCCCATCCCGAAACCGCTTGCCGCACTGGGCGGCACGTGCTTGCTAGGGCGCCAGAACGAACCGCCGAGAGGAACAGCGTGTGAGGCAGATCGCCATCATCGGATCAGGTCCGGCGGGATATTACTCGGCCGAAGCGGCGCTGAAGCAGTGGGGCGCGGAGGTCCAGGTCGATATCCTGGATAGCCTGCCGGTCCCCTTCGGTCTCATCCGCTCGGGCGTCGCACCAGACCACCAGTCGATCAAGGCGGTCTCGCGCCGTTATGAGGCGACCGCACTTCAGGAGAACGTACGCTTCCTCGGCAACGTAACGATCGGGGTCGACGTCAGCATCGGCGAGCTGGAGTCGCTCTACGACGCCGTCATCCTGGCGACAGGCGCCCCCAAGGACCGCAAGCTCGGTTTGCCGGGCGAGGACCTCGGCAACGTTTTCGGCAGCGCGGCCTTTGTCGGTTGGTACAATGGCCATCCTGACTTCGCCCAGCTCGACCCCAGCCTTTCGCATCACACGGCAGTCGTCATCGGCAACGGCAACGTCGCGCTGGATGTCGCGAGGATCCTGGCCAAGTCACAGGAGGAGTTCGCCGGGAGCGACATCGTTGGCCATGCGCTTGGCGCGCTGGACAAGTCGACCATCGAGAAGATCGTGATCCTCGGCCGGCGTGGTCCCCACCAGATCGCGATGACGCCAAAGGAACTGGGTGAGCTGAGCCACCTTTCGCGTGCATGCCCGCTCGTCGACGCCACCGATCTTCCTGACCCGAGCGAGGATGCGACCCTCGATCCCGGACAGCGCAAGTCAGTCGCGCACTTGCGGGCCTTTGCAGCGGCGTCGCCGGAAGATTGTGCCGCAAAGCCCGTGACGGTCGAGTTCGACTTCTTCGCGGCACCCAAGGCTATTCTTGGCACCGACAGGGTCGAGAGCGTGGTCGTGGAGCGCACAGAACTCGTCGACGGCCGAGCCGTTGCCACCGGCGAGACCTACACGATCCCCGCAGGGCTGGTCGTCGCCTGCATCGGCTACCAGACGTCCCCGATTCCGGACGTGCCGTTCGACGAGAAGGCAGGCCGTTTCGCCAACGATGAGGGGCGTATCCGCGCCGGGCTTTACTGCGTGGGCTGGTCGCGTCGCGGGCCGACGGGAACCATCGGCACCAATCGCCCGGATGGCTTTTCCATCATCGAAAAGATCGCCAGCGAGGTCAGCCCCGATCCGGGCAAGGCGGGGCCAAAGGGCTTCGACGCGCTCGCCGCCGAACGCCACCTGGCGGTCGTGCGCTTCAGAGACTGGAAACGCATCGAAGAGGCGGAGATCGCCAACGCGCGATCAGGCGCCCCGCGGGAGAAGTTCGTGTTCATTCAGGAAATGATCGCCGCCGCGCGCGAGCGTGCCTGACGCCTCGTTGATGCTCCCGGTCATCGCCCACGGTGTTCGTGAGCAAGTAGGCTTCCCTGATGTCATCGGGGTGTAGGCCGGCAGCAGTCTACACCATCGCCACGGCAGTTACCTCAAACCGCAGGATCAGGTAAGGAGAGCAAACCCTACCATAGCCCAGCAGGCTGCGCTGAGGACGACGGCGATCACGAGACCTTTCGCGTTATGCAGCTCTCGCGCCCCATCCCTGTTCGGGTTCGCAAAAGGGGAGCAGCGGTCATGGGAAACAACGCAATCAGCAGGATCGGCATAACCTGTGAAGTCGCTGTAGGCTTTCATAGGACATCCCCCGGTCTGTTTTGTTCGGCGAATCTTTCCTGATCAACCGACATAGCCGGTCGAGGTTCCGCCATGTGCTTCATCTGATACGATAATAAGCGGAAAAAACTTGCCGCGCTGATACCAAGATAGCACCAGACCCAACGACTTCACAGCCGGGTCGAAACCGAATTGACTTCAACGACGTCGCGTGCCGCACTGGCCTGGGCGTCGGTCCTCAGAACCAAGTTGCGGCTTGTGCGGGACGAGGGCTATCCTCGCGTCCATGGCGCAGCCCGAACCGCTCAAGATCAAGATACAGATGTTCTGCGGTGACGAGATCGCGCTCGGCCCGGGGAAGGCTGACTTGCTGGATGCGATTTCCTGCCATGGGTCGATCTCCGCAGCGGCGCGCGCGATGGGCATGAGCTATCGCCGCGCATGGTTGTTGGTCGACGCCATGAACCGCTGCTGGCGCGAACCGCTGGTGCAGACGACGCCCGGCCGCGCCGCGAACGGCGGAGCGCGGCTGACCGATGCCGGGCGTCGCGTTCTGGAAGCCTACCGGACCTTGCAGATTTCGCTTGAGTCGGCCGCGCATGACGTGCGCTTCTCTCAATTGCGAACGGGATTGAGACCCGCCCCAATCGTCCGCAAGGCAGGCGCGGCCTGAGCAGCGGCAACCAGGCGTAGCTCCTCCCGTCAAAGCGATCGCGGATTGCCTGATTGCAGCGTCCCGGGGCGCCGAGAAAGCAGGTCGAGAAGGGCCGCAGCGGGAAGAACCTTGAGCCCTTGTTAACCTGCCGCCTCGTAAACGGCGCAGATGCAGCGTTCGTCTCCCAGCGGTCATGTCAGCCTACCGGAAAGCAGCGCCGGGATGAGCGGAGCCGGGCGTGCGGAACGCCGGCGCCGGAGCCGCGCGGGGCCTGCCTTGCGCTTTGGTACCCTGCGCGCGCGGATCGCCGCTCTCTATGCGGCGCTGTTCGGCTCGTTGCTGGCCGTGGGACTGTTGCTGGTCGCGAGCGGAGTCGTGCGGATCGGCGCAGGCGAGTTCTCGGGCGCGTCGAGCGGACATGTCGGCCTCATCTTCGCCTCGCTTGCCCTCGCCTCGCTGACGCTCGTCTTCGTGCTGGGCTGGGCCATTGCCCATACCGTGACGCGCCCCTTGCATGAGCTTGTTCAGGCGTCCCGCAGCGTGGCGAAGGGGCGCAAGCAGCAGGTCTCGATCCTGGCGCGCGACGAAGTGGGCCAGCTTGCCGAAGCCTTCAACGCCATGGTCGCCGCGATCGAGGAGCGCGAGATGCGCATCACCCATGTCGCGCTCCACGACAACCTCACCGAGTTGCCGAACCGCAAGTTCTTCATCGAGCAGCTCGAACACGCGCTGAAGCGGCGGCGCGGCGGCACGCATGTGCTTGTCGCCTTCATCGACCTGGACGACTTCAAGATCGTCAACGACACGCTCGGCCACCAGGCCGGCGACCGTCTGCTGTGCGATGTGGCCGCCCGCCTGCGAAGCGAGTTGCCCGATGCCGTCATCGCGCGGTTCGGCGGCGACGAGTTCGCGGCCATGTTCCCCGACTTGCCGCCCGACAGCGATCTGGCGGCGATCGCCCGCAGACTGCAAAACTGCTTCGGTCAGACCATCGTGCTCGACGGGCGCAAGTCGCAAGTTTCAGCCAGCATCGGCATCGCCGTCGCGCCAGAGGATGCAGAGGAAAGCGTCGAGCTTCTCAAGAACGCCGATCTCGCGCTCTATCGCGCCAAGGAGCAAGGCAAGGCCGGGCACCACTTCTTCGAGCCCGCGCTCGACGAGAAGGCTCAACGCCGCCGCCGTCTGGAACAGGACTTGCGCGACGTCGTCGTCCACGGCGGGCTAGAACTCAATTATCAGCCGCTCTACAGCCTCAGCCAGGAAAGGCTGACCGCGTTCGAGGCGCTGCTGCGCTGGCACCATCCGGTACTGGGCGAGATAAGCCCCGCCGAATTCATCCCGCTCGCCGACGAGACCGGACTGATCGTGGAGATCGGCGAATGGGTGCTGCGCGAGGCATGCCGTCAGGCGATCACCTGGCCTCAACCGCTCGCGGTAACGGTCAACGTCTCGGCGCGCCAGTTCCTCACCCCGGGGCTGCCGGCGATGGTGACACGCGTACTGGCCGCCACCGGCCTACCCGCGCATCGTCTCGAGCTCGAGATCACTGAGAACGTGTTCGAAGCCAACGTCGAGAAGACGCTGGAAACGCTGCACGCCTTGCGCGCTCTTGGCGTCAAGATCGCGCTCGATGACTTCGGGACCGGCTATTCCTCGCTCAGCCACTTGCGCATGTTCCCCTTCGACAAACTCAAGATCGACAGTGCCTTCGTGCGCGATCTCGCCGAAAACAATGCTCACGCCATCATCCGCGCTATCACCACGCTTGCCGACGCGCTCGGCATGGAGACGCTCGCCGAAGGGGTCGAGGACCCGAGGCAGCTGATGATCCTCCGGGCGGAGGGATGCCGGCAGATCCAGGGCTACCTTCTCAGCCGGCCTCTTGCAGGCGTACTGGTGCCGGCCTTCATCGTCGACGTATCGAAGCGGCGGAGCCCGGCGCTGCTGCTGCGCGCCTGAGCGGCGCGGCCGTGAAGGCCGCGCCACCCCTTGCCAGCATCACCAGCTGCAGGTCTTGCCCTTATTCTGCTTGGCCAGCCAAGCGCTCAGCGGCGCGAAGTAGCGCAGCATGGGCTTGCCGCTCATCTCGCGGCTTCCGGTGAACACTTCGAGCGCGTCGGGCCAGGGCTTGGAGGCGCCGAGCTCGAGCATGGCGTTCAGCTTCTCGCCGACCTGCTTGTTGCCATAGAAGCTGCACCGGTGCAGCGGACCCTTCCATCCCGCCTGCCGGCATGCCGCCTCGTAGAACTGGAACTGCAGCAGCCGCGCAAGGAAGTATCGCGTGTACGGCACGACCGCGGGGATATGGTACTTGGCGCCCGGATCGAAGGCATCCGCCGGTCGTTCGGTGGGCGGCACGATACCTTGGTACTGCAGCCGCATCTGGTTCCACGCGGCCTCATACTGATCGGGAGTCACTTCGCCGGAAAATACCTTCCAGCGCCAGCGATCGATCATGAGCCCGAACGGCAGGAACGCGACCTTGTCCATCGCCTGGCGCAAGAGAAGGCCGATATCCTTGTCGGCAGCAGGCACTTGCGCCTTGTCCAGAAGACCGATGTCGACGAGGTATTGCGGCGTGATGGACAGCGCCATCGTATCGCCGATCGCCTCGTGGAAGCCGTCGTTCGCACCGTCGAGGTAATAGCTCGGCTGCTTGTTGTAGGCACGCTGGTAGTAGTTGTGGCCCAATTCGTGGTGGATCGTCACGAAGTCGTCGGCATTGACCTTGGTGCACATCTTGATGCGCAGGTCGTCCTTGTTGTCGATATCCCAGGCCGAGGCGTGGCAGACGACCTCCCGGTCGGCGGGCTTGGTGATCTGCGAGCGTTCCCAGAACGTGGTGGGAAGCGGCGCGAAGCCGAGCGAGGAGTAGAAGTTCTCGCCCGCCTTGACCATCTTCACCGGATCATAGCCCTTGGCCTGCAGCAGCTCACCGATGTCGTAGCCAAGATTGCCGGCGCCCGCAGGCGCGACGATATCGTAGATGTTTCCCCATTCCTGCGCCCACATGTTGCCGAGCAGGTCGGCCCGGATGGGGCCCGTGGTCTTCTGGACCGCGTCGCCGTACTTCTCGTTGAGCTTGGCGCGGGTGTAGCAGTGGAGCTGCTCGTAAAGCGGCTTGACCTGCTGCCAGAGCTTTTCGGTGAGCGCCTCGAACTCTTCGGGCTTCATGTCGTAGTTGGACCGCCAGAGCGCGCCGACATCGGCATAGCCCAGGCCCTTGGCGCCCTGGTTCGAAAGCTCGACCAGCTTGACGTAGTCGGCCTTCATCGGCTTGCCGACATTGTCGTGCCAGCTGGTCCACATCTCGGCGAGTTCGGCCGGATTGCGGTTGGTGCCCATCGCCGCTTCGATATCGGACCCGTTGATCGGCTTGCCGTTCAGCGTGCCCCTGCCCTTGCCGTAGACGCCCTGCATGCGCGCCTTCAGGCCAGCGACTTCCTCGGCCGCACCCGGCGTCGTCGGCGCCGGCAGCGTGATGAGGGTGCGCATGCGATTGAGCTTGCGCGCAACATCATAGGAGAGCCCCTGCTGCCCGGCATACGTTGCCGCCTTGGTCGCGTTGGCGACATTCAGCGTCGTCTGGGCCGCTTCGGCCCGAGCCGTCAGGGCCTCGGTGTCCTGGTTGATATAGGTCTCGTAAACCCATTCGGCCTGGGCGGCCTCGATCGTCTTCTGGTCGTAGGCGGCTTCGGCCTGGCTGACGAACTGCTCGGCCGTCGGCACGGTGGCCGTGTCCTGCGCATTGGCGGGAACGGCTGCCGCGATCGCTCCGGCCAGCGCCAGAAGCGAAATTGCGTGATTTTTCATGATGCCCCATGGGGAAGTTGCGGATGACCCATGCTGGCGATGCATGCCCTGCGGGTCAAGCGGTCAGGAAAGCGACCATCGCTTCGCCCAGTTCGCGCCGCGTGACGGAGGTCATGTGCGTGCCGGGCACCTCGACATACTGCGCGTCAGGCAATGCTTCGGCCAAGGCGGGGGCAGAGCCATTGTCGCGGTCGTCCGCTCCGCAGACGACCAGCGTCGGCATTGTCACGCGCGCGATGACATCGGCCGGCGTATCGTCGACGGAGCCGAGCAGGAGCCGCGCGGCGACCAGATCGACTTTCTGCGTCTTCATGAAGGCATGCGCCTGGAACGCGGGATCGCCTCGCTTGATCTCCGCGAAGCGATCGATCGCGTCGATGAAGAAGGCGCTACGTCTCGCCCAGCCCGCGAGGCCCTCGAGCCCCATGCCGCCGAGGATAAGCCGCCTTGGCTCGAGGCCAGCCAGCACGGAGCGCACCGCGGTTCGCGAGCCGAGCGAGAAGCCGCCCAGATCGAAGTCGCTCAAGCCTAAGTCATCCACCAAGGCCAGGACGTCCCGCACCAGCACGTCCGCGGGATAGGCCTCGGCCTCATGCGGCGCAGCACTCTGGCCGTGTGCCCGCAAGTCCGGCATGATCGCCTCCAACCCGGCATCGGCGAGACGCTGGGCATGGCCGAACTTGATCCAGTTGACTTGCGCGCTGGAGAACAGGCCGTGAAGCAGCAGGACCGGACGCCCGGCTCCCAGGCGATGCACCGCAAGCTTCGCGCCGCCGAAGCCCTCGCATATCTCGGTACGAAGGTCATTCACTCGGGTGGCTCCACGCCGGCCGCTTTCCACATGGCGATCACCTTGGTGTTCTCCTCGCTGGTAATGCCGGGCAGATGGCGCACGTCTGCCCAGGCTTCCAGCATGCTTTCGGTGGCATAGTTGTGCTCGGGGCGGAACGGTGTGGGGTCGTCGAAGCTGCCCACGGTAAGGTCGATGTTCGTCCCACCTTCGATGAAATCGAAGCCCAGCGGAGTTCCGCATCGGGAGCAGAACGGGCGGCGGGCGATCGGCGAGGACTGGTACCAGTCGGGCTCGTGATGCCACGTCACTTTGTCGCGAGGCGGATTGACGAACGCGATCGAAACGCCGCCGGTGGCCTTGCGACACATCTTGCAGTGACACAGATAAGCCCGCTCCGGCTCTACCTCGGCGGTGTATCGGATGCGGCCGCATTGGCAGCCGCCGGTCATGACTTGTCCCATGTGCCCGCCTTCCTCGGTCGTCTTGCTCCTCAATGAACGGACCTCCCGCGGGCTGCAAGGGAGCGAGCCAGCCATGGGCCGTCTGCGGCGTTCCGAAGGTCCTACAGCGATGAACCGATGCCCAGGCAGGAACGGCAGCCGCTTGATCCCGTTTCGAGGCCACGACGCCGCACCGGCATAGACAAAGGAGAACCTGAGATGATCCGCAAGAATGGACTTGCCACGGCTGTGGCACTTGGCGCCCTGTCGCTTACGATGGCAACCCCGGCCTTTGCCGGCAAGGCGAACGATGCCCGCAAGGCCATCGCCGCGGCCGAGGCGAAGATCGAGACCGCGCATACGATGGGCGCCGGGCGCGCGCTTCCCACCGAATCCGCCCAGGCCGACGAGGCGCTGGCTTTGGCCAAGGCGGACTTCAAGGCTGGCCGCAAGGATGAGGCGATCGAGACCGCCACCCATGCCGAGGCGTTGGCAACCGCCGCAATCGGCCACATCCAGCAGGACAAGGACGCCGCGATCGCCGCCGCCCAGGACCAGCGCGACGCGGCGCTGACCGCGGCCCAGGATCAGGTCGCCAGCGCTCAGCAGCAGGCCGCCGACGCCAATGCCCGCGCCAACCAGGCCGCTCAAGCCGCGACCGAAGCGCGCAACGCAGCCGTGCTTGCGGCGAGCACCCCTCCCGCGCAGGTCGAGACCACCGTCACCACCCAGCAGGCCGCCCCGGCTCCGCGCAAGACCACCCACAAGATCGTGCGCCGGAAGGTAACGCGCGCCCCGCAGACCGCCTCAGCCGCGGCCAACGTCACCACGACGACGACGGTGACCCAGTCGGGTAGCTGACGCGGTAAAGACCGGGGCCGCCGCACGCAGCCCCGGTCAGTCGGTCAGCCCTTCTTGAGATGCCTGCGGCCGAGCAGTTCGGCGATCTGGACCGCATTGAGCGCCGCGCCCTTGCGCAGGTTGTCCGAGACGCACCACAGCGACAGGCCGTTGTCGATCGTCGGGTCGTCGCGCACGCGGCTGACGTAAGTGGCGCCGTCGCCGACACACTCGACCGGCGTCACGTATCCGCCGTCCTCGCGCTTGTCGACGAGCATGATCCCGGGTGCCTCGCGCAGGATGTCCTGCGCCTGCTCGGCCGAAAGCTCGTTCTCGAACTCGATGTTGATCGCCTCGGAGTGGCCGACGAACACCGGCACGCGCACGCAAGTCGCGGTGAGCTTGATCTTGGGATCGAGGATCTTCTTGGTCTCGACCACCATCTTCCACTCTTCCTTGGTGGAGCCGTCGTCGAGGAAGACGTCGATGTGCGGGATCACGTTGAAGGCGATCTGCTTGGTGAACTTCTGCGGCTCGACCTGGTCGCCGACGAAGATCGCCCGGCTCTGGGTGAACAGCTCGTCCATGCCCGCCTTGCCGGCGCCCGAAGTCGATTGGTAGGTCGCGACCACCACGCGCTTGATCGTGGCGGCGTCGTGCAGCGGCTTCAGAGCGACGACGAGCTGCGCGGTCGAGCAGTTCGGGTTAGCGATGATGTTGCGCGCGGTGTAGCCGTCGATCGCATCCGGGTTCACCTCGGGCACGATCAGCGGCACGTCGGGCTCCATGCGGTAGAGCGAGGAGTTGTCGATCACGACGCAGCCCTGCGACGCGGCCTTGGGCGCGTAGATCTTGGTCGGGCCTGAGCCGGCCGCGAACAGGGCGATGTCGTAGCCGGTGAAATCGAAGTGCTCGATGTTCTTGACCTTGAGCATCTTGCCGGTGTCGCCGAACTCGATCTCGATGCCGGTCGAGCGGGGCGAGGCCACCGCTGCGATCTCGTCGCACGGGAATTCACGCTCAGCGAGGATGTTGAGCATCTCGCGGCCGACATTGCCTGTCGCACCGACGACTGCCACCCGGTAACCCATCATCGTACCCTTTTTATGAACTTCGCAATCTTTGCCCACCTCGGGCATGGCGAGTTCCGTTAGCGGCGGTGTCCCGCGGTGACAAGCGAGGGGGCGCCCGCATCACGGACGCCCCGGCTCTTCGTCGCTGCCCTCAGTGCGCCGTCGCGCTTGGCGCAGGCGTGTGGGGCGGAGCGGCGGCGAGTTCGTCCGCCTCGGTCCACTCGATCGGTTCGAGCGGATCGGTGAGGGCCCTCGCCAGAACCTCGTCGACGTGGCTCACGGGGATGATCTCCAGCCCCTGCTTCACGTTGTCGGGTATCTCGGCCACGTCCTTGCGGTTCTCCTCGGGGATCAGCACCGTGGTGATGCCGCCCCGCAGCGCCGCCAGCAGCTTCTCCTTCAACCCGCCGATCGGCAGCACCCGGCCACGAAGCGTCACCTCGCCGGTCATCGCCACGTCCTTGCGCACCGGCACGCCGGTCAGCGTCGAGATGATCGAGGTGACCATGCCGATGCCCGCGCTCGGCCCGTCCTTGGGTACCGCGCCTTCGGGCAAGTGGATGTGGATGTCCTTGCGGTTGATCGTCGAGGGCTTGACGCCGTAAGCTGGCGAGCGCGCCTTCACGAAGCTGAAGGCGGCCTGGATCGACTCGCTCATCACCTCGCCCAGTTTGCCCGTCGCCTTGATCTGGCCCTTGCCCGGCACCGTCACCGCCTCGATCGTCAGCAGTTCGCCGCCGACTTCGGTCCAGGCGAGCCCGGTCACCGCGCCGACCTGGTTCTCCTCCTCGCCCACGCCGTGGCGGAACTTGCGCACGCCCGCGAACTCGTGGAGGTTTTCCGGCGTCACCGTGACCGTCGTCGCCTTGCCCTCCAGGATCTGGCGCAGCGACTTCCTCGCCAGGCGCGCGATCTCGCGCTCCAGCGTGCGCACGCCCGCCTCACGGGTGTAGTAGCGGATCAGATCGCGCAGGCCCTCGTGGGTCAGCACGAACTCGCCGTCCTTCAGCCCGTGCGCCTCGACTTGCTTGAGCACCAAGTGCCGTTCGGCGATCTCGACCTTCTCGTCCTCGGTGTACCCCTCAAGGCGGATGATCTCCATGCGGTCGAGCAGCGCCTGCGGCAGGTTGAGCGAGTTCGCGGTGCACACGAACATCACGTCCGACAGGTCGTAGTCGAGCTCCAGGTAGTGGTCCTGGAACTTGGCGTTCTGCTCGGGATCGAGCACTTCCAGCAGCGCCGAGGCGGGGTCGCCGCGGAAATCCTGGCCCAGCTTGTCGATCTCGTCGAGCAGGAACAAGGGATTGCTCTTGCCGGCCTTGCGCAAGTTGGTGACGATCTTGCCTGGCAGCGAGCCGATGTAGGTACGCCGATGACCGCGGATCTCGGCCTCGTCGCGTACCCCGCCCAGCGACTGGCGGATGAACTCGCGCCCGGTCGCCTTCGCGATCGACTTGCCGAGCGAGGTCTTGCCGACACCCGGAGGGCCGACGAGGCACAGGATCGGTCCCTTCAGCTTGTTGGTGCGCGCCTGCACCGCGAGGTACTCGATGATGCGGTCCTTGACCTTGTCGAGCGCGTAGTGATCCTCGTCGAGCACCGCCTGCGCCTCGGAAATATCGCGCTTGAGCTTGCTCTTCTTGCCCCAGGGCAGGCCCAGCAGCACGTCGAGGTAGTTGCGGATGACCGTCGCCTCGGCGGACATCGGCTGCATGCCCTTGAGCTTCTTGAGCTCGCTGGTCGCCTTCTCCTTGGCTTCCTTGGAGAGCTTGGTCTTCTCGATCTTCTCGGCCAGCTCTGCGATCTCGTTGGCTTCCTCGCCATCGCCGCCGCCGAGCTCGGACTGGATCGCCTTCAACTGTTCGTTGAGGTAGTACTCGCGCTGGGTCTTCTCCATTTGCCGCTTCACGCGGCCGCGGATCTTGCGCTCGACCTGCAGGACGCCGAGCTCGCCCTCCATGAACGAGTAGACCATCTCCAGACGCTTGAGCGGATCGGGTTCGGACAGCACCGCCTGCTTGTCGGAGACCTTGGCGGACAGCTGCGCCGCGACGGTATCGGCCAGGCGCGCGGCATCCTCAATGTCGCCGAGGCTCTCGCCCGCGTCCTGCGACAGCTTCTTGTTGAGCTTGGCATACTCGCCGAACTGCTCGACCACCGAGCGCATCATCGCCGCCACTTCGGTGCCCGACGCGCCGACCGGCTCGACCTTCTCGACCTGGGCGACCAGCATCTCGCCCTCGGCCGTGGTCTCAGGGCGCAAGCTCTCGAGCCGGGCCAGCTCCTTGCCCTCGACCAGCACGCGCACGGTGCCGTCGGGCAGCTTGAGCAGCTGCAGCACGCTGGCGATCACGCCGGTGTCGTAAAGGTCGTCGCGATCGGGATCGTCGCACCCGGGATCGAGCTGCGCGAGTAGGAAGATATCCTTCTCGCCCGCCATCGCCGCCTCCAGCGCCGCGACCGATTTCTCGCGCCCGACGAACAGCGGCACCACCATGCCGGGGAAAACCACGATGTCGCGAAGCGGAAGCAGAGGGAGTAAGTTCACAATAGTATCCATTGCATGCGGTGTCTCTCAGACACCTTGCCGGGAAACTCCGGTGTTCTGCGCAGATATGGGACGGGTGTACGGCGGAGGCAATGGGGCGCGGGGTCGGGCTGTGGATGGGTGGAGTGACGCCGAGACGACCTGCTCGTGTCGATCGCGATTCGTTAATGTGTTGCGGCATAGCTGCGATCATCGCCAGGCGATCCAGCGCGCAGCTGACACTCTTACATTCGAGGAAGCCGCTTGTCCCGCATCTCAGGCCACACCATCGACCAGTCGCAGACTACTGAACGCGAAGGAATATCGACCCGAATAAACTTCTATGTAGACGGGTACGGAGCGAAGCTGTCGTCCGAACGACTCTACGATATCGGCGACCGACTTCTCGATCAGCATCTTCGGGATCAGGACAATCTCACGGCTGCAAAGGCCAAGCAGCTGTATGACATGTACTATGCGCCGCCCTCTCCCGAGATCTATGCAGAGATCCTAGGCTTTCTGCTCTCCGCGGTCGAGTTGAGCGTGACCTCGGCGATAGAGGAGCGGCTGCGGAAGCAAGGGGAGCCCGTATTCCCGAACGCTCTACTGGTTAACAAGTCCAACCCGCTGCAGGTCGAAGTCGGCGGGAAGACGGGAAACCTGCTCGAAGCGCTGTATCCTCTCGGCGACGATGAAGCTGCGGCGCGGCGCTATCTCGATGTCACATGTGAGGGGATCATCTACTCGACGCGGGAAATCGACCGGGAACTACAGCTCGGTCGACTGGAGGCGGAGTTGAGGCGCTGTCCGCCGTCCGACAAGTCCCGCGCGGCGTGGCTTCGCAAGAACATCGAGACGATCGGCGACGGCGTCGTTCACTACCGCAATGCCGACGGCTCCGTCGGACGACCGATCAACTTTGAATTCAGCGAAGCCTTCTTCGACGAGGTTTCGGCCAGGATCGGTTACTACTCGCGCCTCGGCCAGAGCAAGGTCCACTGGCGGCAAGGCCTCAGCGACTTTGGCGAGAAGGGCGTCGACTGCGACCTCATTATGCAGGTCATGGACGATCTGCACTCGGGCGCGGTCGACGTCTTCGTGTTCATGACCAACGATATGGATTTCTTTCCCTTGGTCGAACGACTGCAAGCGGAGGGCAAGCATGTATTCCTCTGCGGCCTAGGAGGGAACGTGTCCTATCGGCTGATCGAAGCAGTCGGACCAGACGCGTTTTTCGACCTGCTGGACCCGAGCTTTGTAGATAACCTGCCGGCGGTGTTCATGGGCATGGTCGATGCCGACATCAAACCCACGGCGCTGCAGTGGGCCTGGCTGGCGATGCGTCGCAAGCAGGGGCGCCCATCATAGCTGCGGGATGCACACTCCGACGACGCCTCGCGCCCTCTCCTCAGAACGGCAGCTTGAAGCCCGGCGGCAAGCCCATGCCCTGCTGGGCCTTGGCCATTTCCTCGCCGGCGACGCTGTCGGCCTTGACGCGCGCGTCGTTGTAGGCGGCGGCGATCAGGTCTTCGAGGATCGGCTTCTCGCTCGGCTGCATCAGGCTGTCGTCGATCGACACGCCGATGACGCGCCCCTTGGCCGAGCAGCGGATCTTGACGAGGCCGCCGCCCGAGAGGCCTTCGACTTCCAGGCCGTCGAGCTTGCCTTGCGTCTCGGTCATCTGCTTCTGGATGGTCTCGGCGGCGGCTTGGGCGGCCTTGATCATCTCTTCCATCGACTTCATCGTTAACGTCTCCAGTTACGGCGAGCGCCGCCCATCGCGGGCTGGCGCTCTTCCTCGATCAATTCGGCCTCGGGAAAGGCCGCAAGCGTGGCGGCGACCAGCGGCGAGCGGCGCACCGCGTCGGCTTCGGCCGCCTTCCTGGCCTCGGCCTGCTCGACCAGCGTCGGCGTGCCTTGTGCGGTGACTTTCTCGACTTGCCAGGCGGCGCCGGTCGCCTTGGCGAGCGCGTTGCGCACGAGCGCTGCGATGTCCTCGTTGAAGCCGGGCGGCTGCGCATAGCGCAAGTGCCCGTGTTCGAGGGCAACGACGCGCACTTGCATGCGCAGCGTGTCGGCCATGCCGATGCCGACCTCGCGCTCGACCATCTCGACCAGCGGCTCCCAGGGCATCGCTGGCAGCGCGGCCGCAGGGCCGGAGGGGGCGCCCGGCGTCGTGGCGGCGACCGGAGCGGGCGGACGGGCGGCGATCTCCTCGAGCTTGCGCGCGAGCATGCCGGGGTCGGGCAGGTCGGCCGCGTGCATTACCCGGAGCAGCGCCATCTGCGCCGCGACCAGCGGATCGGGCGCGGACTTCACTTCCTCGTGGCCCTTGAGCAGCAGCTGCCACAAGCGGTGGAGCTGGCCGGCGGAGAGCCCCTTGGCCCAGCCCTCCAGCGCCTCGCGCTCCTCGGCCGAGTGCGCGTCGGCCGCGCCGGACACCTGAGCCACGGTGATGCGATGGACCAGGTCCATGATGCCGCGCACCAGGTTGATCGGCTCGACGCCAAGCGCGAACTGCTGCGCCACGTGGTCGAGCACCGAAGCGCCCTCGCCCGCCAGGATCGCATCGAGGAGCCCGCGCCGCGCGCTCTTGTCGGCGAGGCCCAGCATGTCGCGCACCCGGGCCGCCTGGACGAGGCCCTCGCCGTCGAGGTCGGCATGGGCGATCGCTTGGTCGAGGATCGACAGGCCGTCACGCACCGAGCCTTCGGCGGCGGCGGCTACCATCGCCAGCGCCTCGTCCTCGGCGGCGACGCCTTCGCTCTTGCAGACGTGCGCAAAGTGCTCGGCCAGCATCGGCGAGGGGATGCGACGCAAGTCGAACCGCTGGCAGCGCGACAGGACGGTGACGGGCAGCTTGTCGACTTCGGTGGTGGCGAAGAGGAACTTCACGTGCGCGGGCGGTTCTTCCAGCGTCTTGAGCAGCGCGTTGAAGGCGTTGCGCGAGAGCATGTGGACTTCGTCGATGATGTAGATCTTGTAGCGCGCCGAAACGGCGGCGTAGCGCACTGCCTCGATGATCTCGCGCACGTCGTCGACGCCGGTGTGGCTGGCGGCGTCCATCTCGATCACGTCGATGTGGCGGCCTTCGGCGATGGCGACGCACGGCTCGCACACGCCGCACGGGTTGATCGTGGGCCCGCCCTGCCCGTCGGGGCCGATGCAGTTGAGCGCCTTGGCGATCAGCCGCGCGGTCGAAGTCTTGCCGACCCCGCGTACCCCGGTCATCAGGAAGGCATGCGCCAGCCGCTCGCGCTCGATCGCGTTGCCGAGCGTGCGCACCATCGGCTCCTGGCCGATCAG
>Ga0070665_100002934_pt1 | contig 18417 bp, 15 predicted proteins | sample KBSS13metaG_FD_65862 | JGI IMG/M metagenome (GOLD analysis project Ga0070665, IMG submission 65862) | Switchgrass rhizosphere microbial communities from Kellogg Biological Station, Michigan, USA - KBS S1-3 metaG | ecosystem: Host-associated > Plants > Roots > Rhizosphere > Soil ...
GTAGTACGGACTAGAATGCGGAATGTCATGAGAAATAGCGAGCGGCGACTCCTCCCGGGTCAGGTTGTTACCGAACAGGGAGATCTCGAAATCCTTCAGCTGCACGCCCACACGCATCGACAATGACTTCAACGGGCCGGGTTGCGCCAGTGTCTCGTCATAGCCGAAGGTGCGCGAGTCCACCGCAGGCGTGCCATTCTGATAGGTGTAGTCGATGCGCCAGAAGCCCGTGTGGCTGAACACCGGGAAGTTGTAGAGCGTGTTGGCCGCCAGGTGAAACGGTGGCCCGCCGATCGCATCGCCCTTGTTGACGAGCACCGCGTTCGGCCCCTCGAGAATGGTTTTATCGTAAGTCAGACTGATATAACCGGCGTTGAAACCCGCCTGGAGATTGCGGGTCACCTTGAAGCGAGCGGCCAGGTCGCCACCATATCCCGTCGCCTGGCCCAGGTTACCGACGAACGGGAAACCGCACGAGGGCAGGCGGACGGCCTGCTGAATGTCTTTCCACTTCAGCATGTACACGCTCGAGTCCAGGCCGAGGCGGCCACCGAAGAGGGCATTCTTCGACCCGAGCTCGTAACTCCACAACGAATCCGGCGTGTACGCCGTCGGGGTCGAGGTCAGCCCGAGAACCTTCAGGTCGGACGCGCACAGGTCCGCCGGTACTGCAGCGTTGACGCCTCCCTGGCGAAAGCCCTTGCCGGCCGTGGCGTACAGGAAATTGTTCGCATCCACCTGGTACGAGAGGCCAAACTTGGGCGTGACAGGATGATCCTTCTGGCTCCCCGTCACCGGCGCATTCGCCCTGCCGGAGAAAGCGCCCTGCTGGTTGAATTCGAAGCGGTCGTCGGAGATGCGGACCCCGGCGGAAACCTTGAATGCCTGCGTCACACTGAAGTCGAGATTCGCGTACCCGGCAAGCTGCCTATCCTTTGCATAGGTGTATTGCGTGAAGCTCGGCGTATTGCCGAGCCGACTCGTATAGACCGCCTGCCCGTTCGTAGTGATGTCCGCGTCATCCTGCTTCATGTTGGAATAGAACACCCCCACCGTCCAGCCGATTCGCGCGGTGGGATCGGTCGATTGCAGGCGCGCCTCCTCGGTGACCGCTCGTTGGGTATTCGTAATGAAGGCCTGGGAAGGCTGATCGCCCGGCAGGAACTGGAGCGGGTCGCCGTCAAAAATGCCGCCGAAGTAGGTGGTGTAGTCGAGCGAGGCATAGTCGCGATGGTAAAAGTAGGAGGTATTCGAGATGAACGCCATCTTGTCCATGTCGAACTGGATTTTCAGCGCCGGGAGGTAGAACTTGTCCGCCGTCGGCTGCTGCACCCGGCTGGCCTGCTTGAAGTCTTCCGCGGACGCATCGCTCAAGGAGGCCCAATACTGACTGCGATCGTGGTCCGCAACATTCTGATACAGGATGGAGGCGGTGACCTTGAGCGCCTCGATGGGCGCGCTCGTCAGTGCCGCTCGCGTCACCAGGGATTGGCGATAGTTGCTATTGGAATCCACGGTGGCGCCCGTGTCCGGGCTCACGCGGTCGATGTAGCCACCATCGTTGCGCCACCAGGCGCTCACCCGGAAACCGAGCTGGTCCGCGACAATCGGGCCGCCGGTCGCCGCACCCAACTCGTAGCTGGGGGCCCCGCTGAGAGTGCTGCCCACTTCGCTCCGCAGATAGCTGCTGGAAGACTTCAATCCCGGCTCCGGAAGGATGAAGCGCACCGCCCCACCCTCCGCGCCCGCGCCGAAAAGCGTGCCCTGCGGGCCGCGCAGCACTTCCACGCGCTCCAGGTCGAAAATCTGGGGAAATGCGTTGGCATTCCAGTAGCCGACGTTGCGCATCTGAATCGGAGTGTCATCGATGTAGATGCCGGTTGTCGCCGCGCCGACGTCAGAGAAGACGCCCCGAATGGCGATGTTGCTGCTGTTATTGCCCGCCGCGCCACTCTGGTGGGTGAACTGCAGATCGGGGGTCAGCCGGGAAATGTCGTCGAAGTCCCGCACGCCCTGCTGATCCATCTGCTCGGGTGTATAGGCGGTGACGTTGATCGGGACCCGATTGATGTCCTCGGCACGGCGGGTTGCCGTGACGGTGACCTCCTGGAGGGCCATGTCGTTGTCGGCGTCAGCTGCCAGGGCGACTGCCGGGGCGAGCAGCAACGCGCTCAGCGTGCCGCCTATCAGTTGCTGGACGCGAGTGCGACGCAGCGCTTTCGCCACGGCAGCGGTGGTCAGAGCATTCGGCCGAGCAGGGCATGTGGGACTGTAGATCTTCACTTGAATCACGCGAGCAACCCCCGGGTATTTTGTGGAACCGACGAATCCCATCCCGTTATTACGAAGCTACGAACCATCTCCCTGGGTCCGTCTTGAGTGTTCGTATTGCGAACTCTAGTTCGTATTATTTCACGTCACCAATTCACGGTCAAACGCGGGCCGAACACGGGATTGCACGCCCCATGTTGGGCCGAGGGCGCCCCGTTCTGGTGCTTCGGGAAGGCCGCTCTCCAGGCAGAGGCGGTTGTCAAGGTTGGACGTGGCGCGGCGGATTTCCGCGCGGCAGCGCGTGTGCGCCGGTGTTGGGTTGGCGGGAGCGTGGGAGCGCGGCCGTGATGTCAACAGCGGCCGCTGAATTGAGTTTGAATCCGGCGCCGGCGACGGATTCAAACTGGTGCGGTGGTAACGGCGGGCTCGCTGCCGGGTGAATCCGGTGCTGGCGACGGATTCAACCTGGCGCGGTGGTAACGGCGGGCTCGCTGCCGGGTGAATCCGGCGCTGGCGACGGATTCAACCTGGTGCGGTGGTAACGACGGGCTCGCCACCGGGTGATGCGGTCGCGAGCCCGCGGATCGGGCTGGGGCCCCGGATGACTACCTGTAGTCGAGCGGCGGCTTCTGACCTTCTGGAATGAACGACCGATACTGCTTGCCCTGCAACTGCCGCTCAAACTCCTTGCGCGCATCGGCCACGAGCTGCGGACTGGCCAATAGGTCCGCACCGGTGAGCGCCATGGCTTTGGCCGCAACCACCATTCCGCGCTGGCCAATACTCATCCCCGCGGAAGCCGCCGCCTGCCACGTGTGCGGCGACACGCCCGGAACGAACGTCGCTGTAGAAAACCCGATGGTCGGGACATTCCAGCTCACATCGCCGACATCGGTCGAAGCGGCCGGCGCGTTAGGATCGAAAGGCGTCAGGGGCTCGACCTTGGCACTGATGTCGAGCGGCCTCACTCCATCCGGGGGTAACGTCTTCTGCAAATCGAGGCCGAACTGCTGCTCCTGTTGCGTGTAATGGAAGCCGCCCACCTGCTCGAGATTGCGCTGGGCCACCTTGGCCAGAACGTCATTGCCGAGAATATTGGCGTCTCCGCCAATGACCTTGGTTTCCAGTTGAGTTTCCGTCATGAGGCTGGCGCCTTGCGCGATCTTCTGCAGTCGTGCCCAGATACTATCGAGAGTGCCCAGGTCCGGGCTGCGCGCCACGAGATATAACTCGGATAGGTCGGGCACCACATTCGGCGCTACGCCACCCTTGCTGACGATGTAGTGGATGCGTGTGTTGCTGGGAACGTGCTCGCGCATGTACTCGATGCCGGTCCCCATGAGCATCACGGCATCCAACGCCGAGCGGCCACGGTCGGGCGCCATGGCTGCATGCGCTGCGACGCCATGGAAGATGAACTTTGCCGATACGACAGCCAACATCCCGCCGTTGGATACCGCGTTGCGGTCGGCTGGGTGCCACTGGAGCACCACATCGGTGTCCTTGAAAAGACCGGCACGGAGCATATAGACCTTCCCGTCACCCCCTTCTTCCGCGGGCGTCCCGTAGTAACGCAGTGTGCCTTTCACGTGGTTTTTGGCCATGAATTCACGCAGCGCCACGGCAGCAAGCGCCGCCCCGGAGCCCAGGAGATTGTGGCCACAGGCATGTCCTGGACCGCCTTCGGTCAGTGCCTTGCGCACGGGCACCGTGTCCTGTGAGAGGCCCGGCAGCGCGTCGAATTCGCCGAGGATCCCGATCACGGGCTTGCCTTCGCCATAGGTTGCGATGAATCCGGTGGGCTCATCGGCTACGGGCGCGGTCACCGTGAAACCGTCTTTGCGCAAGGCTGCCTGCAAGGCGGCGGAGCTCTTGACTTCCTGGTAACCGAGCTCGGGGTGCTCCCAGATTTGCCGGGAAGTCTCGATGTAACTGGCGGAGTTACGGTCTACGAGCTGGAGCAACTGCGCGTGGGCGGCCGGTATTGGGCCGGCCGCGGCGTGGGCTATCGAGACTAGCAACGAGGTGGTGAGAACTGAGGCGATTGCCGCTGGGCGGCGGGGGCGTTGTGTTGGCATTCGTCGGATTCAATCATGGCCTGGGGTAAGAGTACAGCCTGCTCGGGTGGGGAGGAAGCCGGCGACTTTCAGCGCCAAGGCGGCCCACTACGTAGGCAAGCGATCGCTGGCCCTACCGGCCGTGCTGTAGCGCATTCAGAAGGGCCGTCGCGCCCGCACTGAGCGCGACATTTCCGAGCATGACTACGAATACCCAGCGGACGAGCTCGGCTTTGACTTCCTGGATCTGTGTTTGTAACTGTGTTTTCAGCTCTTGTAGCTGCGTTTGTATTTCTGCCCTCAGCTCGGCAAGCCGGGCATCGAGCACGGAAACGGTGACTAATCCGGCACCCGCAATCGCCACGTCAATAGCCTCCGCGATGGCGACAGCCGTTTCGTGTTTGAAATTGGCCTTTTCGACCAGAATGGCGACCGTTGCTGCTTGCATGAGCACAATGAACCTCTGAACTGAAACCCGACGCAAAACATGCTACAGCGGTTGTGGGTATTGTCATAGGTGGATTATCGACCTCTTTGTGCAGAAAGACAAAGCGATTCTTGGTCTAACTTGTCAGGCAGTTACCGTCGTTTCCAACATTGAGATGCGCGTGGCGTCATCTCACGCGCGGTGGCTCAGTGCACCAGCGTTCGGAACGCACGGGGCGCTGGCGTGCGCGGACGCGCGGGGCACCAGCGTGCACGGGCGCGCGGGGCACCGGCGTCTGCGCGACCACGGTAATTCGCGCTGCCCGCCCGCGACCCGATCAGTTGAAACTGATGCGAGGACCAAGGGGAACCACCCCGCTCGGATTGACGCTGCGAATCGAGTAGTAGTTTTCCTTGTAGACCTGCACGTCCACGGTCGAGGCGATTCCGGGAACGGCATACAAGCGTTTCGTGTAGCGCCACAGTGCGGGGTATTCGTACAGGTGCTGCAGGTTGCACTTGAAGAGCGGATAGTAGGCACAGTCGAAACGGACGAGAGTCGGGAAGAGTCGCCAATCGGCTTCCGTCGTTTGCTCGCCGACGAGACAGGGTTGTTTCGCGAGCAGGCTCTCGACCCAGTCGAGGCTTTCGAACAGGCTGCTGACGGCCTGCTGGTACGGCTCCTGGCTCACCGCAAAACCGCAGCGATAGACGCCGTTGTTGATTGTTTGATAGATGCGCTCGTTCACGGCGTCGATTTGTGGCGCCAGCTGTTGCGGATAGTAGTCAGTCCGGTCGTCTGTGAACGCGGCAAACTCGCGATTGAGCATGCGGATGATCTCAGAAGACTCGTTGTTCACGATCGTCGCGGTCTTCTTGTCCCAGAGAATGGGAACGGTGCAGCGGCCGGTGAAGTTCGGTACCGCTTTGAGATATACCTCATAGGCGAAGCGCGCCCCGAACAGCGGGTCGGGTGTCCGGAAAGCCCACCCACCCTCTCCCAGCGCATGATGTACGAACGACGTCGAGATCACCCCTTCGAGCTTCTTGAGCTTGAGGAAGATCATGACGCGGTGGCACCAAGGGCAGCCGAACGCCAGGAAGATGTGATAGCGCCCTGCTTCCGCGGCAAATGTCGCCGAGGGGTCGGCGCTGATGCGATGACGAAACGTGGCGGCGGTGCGGTCGAACGAGCCGGACTTGCCGAGAGTGTCCGTCGCGCGTTCATCCCAGCGGCCGTCGATCAGCATGCCCATGTTCAGCTCCCGTTCAAGACCGATCAAATCGGGATGACGTTGACGATATCCTTTAACGCCTGGAAGTCATCGGGATTGCGTGTGTAGAGAGGCAGATTGTTCGCGGCAGCGGTGGCGGCGATCAGCAAATCGGCGAAGCGCGAACGACTGGATTGCCCGGCGGCCCGGGTTGCCGCGAACATGCGGCCGTACGCGCGCGCTCCCTCCTCATCGAAGGGTATCGGGTCCCACGTGGCAGTGGCCCAGTGCAGCCGGTCCTGCCGTCGGGCACGTTCTTCACTCTTGTCCGTGGCATGGGGACCCGCAGCCAACTCTGCGACAGTGACCGCAGAAATGGCGGACTCGTCGGGAAGTAACCTGGAATCGATCACATCGTGATCGATCACCACAGAGGTATCGAGCAGCCCGCGAGTTGGTTTACTTATCAATGCTTTGATCGATCACGGCGTCCAGATCGTCGCGGAATTGGCGCGCGTCGATGCGGGGAGCCCGGCCGGCCGCATCGGCGATCGTCGCTCGTGGTACGAAGCGGCGCGGCTGGATGGGCCGTAGCTCGGCCACGGGCGTGCCGTTGCGGGTCAATACGAAGGTGCGGCCTGCCTCGACCTCCCGGAGGACGGCGGCAGACTGGTTGCGGAGCTCACGTTGTGTAATGACTCGGCGGGTCATGGGAGCAGCGTAGCATCTGTAGCACACTGTAGCAAGCTGGACTATTTTCCGCTACAAGCCATTGTTCAGATTGATTTTATGGGCAGTGCCATTGCGAGGACACGAGCGGCGTGGAACGCTTCGACGCCGATGCCATCCAGGATCTGCTGGCGGCAACTCGTCCCGTCGGCCACCACGATTGCGCCGGTCGGGCGGTTGCGCACCGCCGGGAGGAGAGACAGCTCGGCCATGGCTTCGAAACCCTTGACCGGTAGTGTACAAGCCCGGCGTCAGTCCCACGCCATTGCCGCGGTCTTTGGACGAATCAGTCTCTGTGAAATTCTTTTACAAACAAAGACTTACGGGCTTGAATCTTGACAGCAACATCTGCTGCACTCATGATGCCTCGATGAGGACTACTGTCACTCTCGACCCGGACGTAGAGCAATTGCTGCATGACTCGATGCGGCAGCGGCGACTCAGCTTCAAGGAGGCACTGAATCAAGCCATCCGTGCGGGACTGTCTCGCACAGCAGCGGGTCTTGTCGCGGACGAAGCGCCTTTCACCGTGCATGCGCGTCGGATGGGCTTGCGGGCCGGACTCGACGCCGGCCGATTGAATCAGATGGCCGATGAGCTCGAGGCTGAAGCGTTCGACGAGTTGAGTCGTACGCTGGCGACGACCGCCGCATCGCCCGACCGCAAGTGATCGTTCCTGACGCCAACCTCCTGTTATACGCCTACGATCGCAGCAGCCCCTTTCACGAGAAGGCCCTTTCGTGGTGGGAGGGATGTCTGTCCGCGCGGGAGCCTGTTGGGCTGACGCATCCAACTCTCTTCGCTTTTCTGCGCATCGGCACCAACAGCAGGATCTACGCTGTTCCGATGACCCTCGCCGAGGCCTCCGGTCACATACGGTCGTGGCTGGCACGACGTGTGACCCAGATCCTCGAGCCACCGACCGACTACACCGACCAGGTCATCCGGCTACTCGAAGCTGCGGGCGGCACCGCGGGCAACCTGGTGACTGACGCACAGATCGCTGCCTGCGCCCAATCTTATCGAGGCATAGTGCATACCGCGGATCGGGACTTCCTGCGCTTTCCAGACGTTCACTGCCATTTCCCGCTCGATCACTGATCACACGCGCGGCGCGGTAGGCCACTAGGTGTGATTGACGTGGAGGGCCATCGAGAGGATGCGCGCGGCGTGAAGTGCTTCGACGCCGGTGCCATCCAGGATCTGCTGGCGGCAACTCGTCCCGTCGGCCACCACGATTGCGCCGGTCGGGCGGTTGCGAACCGCCGGGAGGAGAGACAGCTCGGCCATGGCTTTGGAGACCGCGAAGTGCTCGGCCTCGTAGCCGAAGCTGCCGGCCATGCCGCAGCAGGAGGACTCCACCGGCGTTACCTCGAGGCCTGGAATCCAGCCCAGGACGGTGAGCACGGGATTGAAGGCGTCGAAGGCTTTTTGGTGGCAATGCCCGTGCACCATGACCTGGGGGCTCTGCAAGGGTTGCAAAGGCAACTCCCAACGGCCCGCCTGGTGCTCGCGGACCAGGAATTCCTCGAAGAGAAACGACCTGCTCGCCAGCGCCCTCGCCTCCTCACCGTAGCCGTAGCTGAGGAATTCATCCCGGAGTGACAGGAGGCAGGAGGGTTCCAGCCCAACTATCGACGCGCCACGATCGACGAACGGGCGCAGGGCGTCCAGCGTCCTGCGGGCCTCCTCTTTGGCCTGCTCAATCAGCCCGGCGGCCAGGAAGGTACGGCCACAGCAGAGGGGGCGTCCCCGCTGTTGCGTGTTGAAATGTACCTTGTAGCCCGCCGCTGCGAGGATCGCCTGCGCGGCACGTGCATTGTCGGGCTCTATGTAGTTGTTGAAGCTGTCGACAAACAGCAGGACCTCCCGGCCAGGTGCGTTCTCCTCGGAGGCACGCGCGGCCGGCACGGCGCTGGACAGGAAAGGCTTCTTGAAACGAGGCAACGATCTTTCCGCGGCCAATCCCAGAGCCTGCTTCAGCCAAGCGGCGCGGTTGGCGGCCGGCAGCACACCCGGCAAACGGCTGGCCATTGGCGCGTAGCGCGGCAGGTAGGCTACCAGTCGCTCACGTAAACCAACGCCGTGCTGCTTCGCCCAGGCGTGTCTCGCTTCGATTTTGAGTTTCGCCATGTCGACGCCGGTGGGACAGTCGCGTTTACAACCCTTGCACGACACGCAAAGGTCGAGTGCTTCTTTGACCTCCGGGGCGGCGAGTCCTGCGGGGCCGAGTTGGCCGGTCAACGCCAGCCGTAGTGTGTTGGCGCGACCACGAGTAACGTGCTGCTCGTCCTTCGTTACACGATAGCTGGGGCACATGGTGCCGGCATCGAACTTGCGGCAGTGCCCGTTGCTGTTGCACATCTCCACGGCGGATGCGAGGCCGTGAGTGGCGGTGTCAGTGCCTGTTCCCGGTGGCGTTTCAACGCCCGTCAGGGGATCGCGTCGCACGTTCCAGGCGGACCAGTCGAGCGCCGGGGTTATGGGTCGCGCGGCATAGCCGGGGGCGAAGCGGAAGTTCTCGCGCTGATCCATCTTCGGAGGGCGCACGATTTTGCCGGGATTGAAGCGGTTCTGCGGGTCGAAAACCGCCTTGATCTCGGCGAAGGCGGCGTTGATGCGGGGCCCGTATTGCCACGCTATCCATTCCCCCCGACACAGACCATCGCCGTGCTCGCCGGAGTAGGCTCCCTTGTATTCGCGGACGAGCTCGGCGGCCTCCTCTGCAATCGCACGCATTTGCACCGCGCCGTTGCGTCGCATGTCCAGAATCGGACGCACATGAAGCGTCCCTACGCTGGCGTGTGCATACCACGTGCCTTCCGTTTGGTGTTTGTGAAACACATCGGTCAGACGACGGGTGTACTCGGCCAGGTGCTGCAGCGGTACAGCGCAGTCTTCGATGAATGAGACCGGCTTGCCGTCGCCCTTCATGCTCATCATGATGTTCAGGCCGGACTTGCGCACGTCCCAGAGCGCCTTCTGGGCTTTTCCGTCCGCCATCTTCACGACGGCGTCGGGCAGCCCCAGGTCGCTCATCAGCTCGCCCAGTTGGTTGAGGAGAGCCAGGAGTGCCGGGCGATCCTCACCGGCGAACTCCACCAACAGGATGGCCTGCGGCCGGCCGACCAGCGCCGCGTCAATGATCGGGCGAAAGGCGGGGTTTTCCCTTGACAGGTCGATCATGGTGCGGTCGACCAACTCGACCGCTGTGGGGCCCAACTTTACGATGTGCTGAGCGGCGTCCATCGCCTGGTAGAACGTCGGGAAGTTCACCACGCCCAGCACTTTGTGCGCCGGCAGCGGCGAGAGTTTCAGGGTGATCTGCCGGCTGTAGGCCAATGTCCCTTCCGAACCCACCAGGATATGCGACAGGTTCGCGTAACCATCGTCGGTGTAGTTACGCGGGTTCTGACAGTTGAACAGGTCGATGTTGTAGCCAGCGACGCGACGCAGTACCTTGGGCGTACGCTCCGCGATCTCGGTGCGCTCTCGCTTTGCGATGCGCTCGAGCTCGCGTAGGATGTCCTGCGCACGACCGGCCGCTACGGGCTGCGCCAGAGAGCCGAAGTGACACTCGGTGCCGTCCGCCAGAACGGCGTCGATGGCCAACACGTTGTGAACCATGTTGCCGTAGGCAATGGAACGCGAGCCGCACGAGTTATTGCCGGTCATGCCGCCGATGGTGCACTGGGCACTGGTGGAGACGTCGACCGGGAACCACAGGCCGTGGGGTTTGAGCCAGGCATTGAGAGTATCCAGCACGATTCCCGGCTCGACAGTGACCGTGCGGGCGGCGGCGGCGAAGGAGATGACGTTGGTCAACCATTTGCTGGTGTCGATGACCAACGCTTCGCCGACCGTCTGGCCACATTGGCTGGTACCGGCGCCGCGTGCCAGTATCGGCACCTGTTGGTCCCGGGCAATGGCCAGAGCGTGCAGGAGGTCCGCCTGGTCGCGGGGGACCACTACACCGATAGGCATGATCTGGTAGATCGATGCGTCGTTGGCGTACCGGCCCCGGCTGGCACGATCGAACAGCACATCGCCGCGGAGCTCGCGGCGCAGGAGGGCGTGGAAGGGGGTCGCCATCACGGCCTTTCTATTCCAGCGTGTGGCGCGCCGCTGAGGCGCGCTGGGGCCTGTGCCTGGGCACCCTCTGCTTCAAAGCGGATGTCGGGACGCATCCGTAGAGCCAGGATGACGCCGATGGCCATCAACACCATACTGCCGACGAAGGGCAGGTTCCAGTCGTTGAAGCGATCGATCAGGTAGCCCGAGACGACTGGCGAGAGGATGGCCGCCAGGGCGGAGCCGGTGTTCATCATGCCGCTCGCCGTGCCGGAATATTCCGGGGCGATGTCCAGCGGAATCGCCCACATGGGACCGATGGTCATCTCGGCAAAAAAGAAGCCGGAAGCGAGGCAGGCTATCGAGACGGTGAAGTTGTGTGTCAGGAACAGCGGGATCAGGGACAGGAGGGTGAGCATCATGCACAACGCTACCATCCAACTGCGTGCGCGCCTCAGGCTGCCGGTGCGTGTGTAAAGCGTGTCGGTGATCATTCCACCCAGGATATCGCCCACTACGCCAGCCAGGAATACGACGGAGGCCGACACGGCCGATTTCATCAGGTCCAGCGAATAATTGTGGAGGAAGTACTGCGGGATCCAGCTGAGCCACAACCACAGCGTCCAGCCGTAACAGAAGTAAACGATAGTCACCGGGACCATCCGCCTGAACAGCGGCCCCCACGGGACGTGAATGTCCTCGTCTTTCTTAGCGGGCAGTGAGTCGAGCTCGCGTTGGGTGATGCGCGGATGGTCTTGCGGATTTTCTGTGAATGAGTATGACCAGAGTGCAACCCAAACGAAGCTGATTGCGCCGCAGACGTAGAAAGACGCACGCCAACCGTGGGTAGCCATGATGTAAACCACGGCGGCCGGCGCGGCTGCGTTGCCGATGCGCGCAAACGCATGAGTCACGCCTTGCGCGAATCCTCGCCTTTCCCGCGGCACCCAGCGCGACATTGCCCGACTGGCTGCGGGAAAAGTTGCACCCTCCCCGAATCCGAGCAGCAACCGGGCCGCCAGCAGCGACAGCAAGCCGATAGCCATGCCTGTCAGGAAGGTCGCCAGGGCCCACAGCAAGCCGCAGACCAGGAGCGTTCGCCGGGCACCGAACCGATCGCTGACCCAGCCTCCAATGATCTGGAACACCAGGTAGGGATAGGCAAAGGCGGAGAACACCAGGCCGATCTGTGTTTTGGTGAGATGGAAGTCCTGGCCGAAACCGCTCGCGGCAGTGCTCACGTTGACGCGGTCGAGGTAGGTGATGAAGTACATGACGCACAGCATCAGCAACACGACATGCGTCGCCCGCGGAGCCTTCATGACTGGGCGAGAAAATCCAGGGCCGCCGCGACACCACTGGCCGCGATTTTGACGCCTGTCAGTTTCAGTCCCATCTCACAACCGGCGAGGGTTGCCATGAGGGTCAGGTCGTTGCAGTCGCCCAGGTGACCGATACGGAACATCCGGCCACGGATCTTGCCGAGCGCCTGTCCCAGGGACATGTTGAAGCGTTCGTAGATGACCTTGCGCACGGCGTCGGCATCCACCCCATCGGGCATCATAACGCCGGTCAACACCGGGCTATAGGCCGCAGGGTCGGCGCATTGAATCTGCAGACCCCAGGCACGCACCGCGCGGCGAGTCGCCTCGGCCAGGCGTTGGTGGCGGGCGAAGACGTTATCCAGGCCCTCGCCCTGGATCATGTCGAGCGCTTCGGACAGGCCGTAGAGGAGATTGGTGCTCGGCGTATAGGGAAAATAGCCGGTCTTGTTGGCCTCGAGCATCTCCGCCCAACCCCAGAACGAGCGCGGCAGCTGCGCGTTTGCGCTGGCTGCGATGGCCTTGGGCGAGAGCGCGTTGAAGCTGATGCCCGGCGGCAACATGAGGCCCTTTTGCGAGCCGGCCACCGTGACATCCACTCCCCATTCGTCGTGGCGATAGTCGGCCGAGGCCAGACCGGAGATCGTGTCAACCAACAATAGTGCCGGGTGCCCCGCAGCGTCGATGGCGCGCCGAACGGCTGCGATGTCGGAAACGACGCCCGTCGACGTTTCGTTATGGACGACACACACGGCCTTGATGGCATGGCCGGTGTCCCGACGCAGGTGGGTTTCGATCATGTCAGCCTGCACACCCCGGCGCCAGCCTTCGGTGCCCGGCAGCCCGAGGAATTCAGGCTCGAGCCCCAGTGCCTGGGCCATCTTTCGCCACAAGGTTGCGAAGTGACCCGTCTCGAACATCAACACCCGGTCGTCCGGGCTGAGCGTGTTGATGAGCGCCGCTTCCCACGCACCGGTCCCGGAGGCCGGGTAGATAATCACCGGGTGCTCGGTCTTGAAGATCTTCTTGAGATCAGCGAGGACTTTGCGGCCCAGCGCGCCGAACTCCGGACCGCGATGGTCGATGGTCGGATAGCTCATGGCACGCAGGATTCGATCCGGTACGGGAGTGGGTCCGGGGATCTGCAGGAAGTGCCGTCCGGAAGGGTGAAAATCGAGTTGAATCATGGCAGCGTCGTTGCGGAAGCGGAAATTGGGGCGGATCGAATTGTACCGTGGTTTACTTGAGTCGCGACATCAACCGCTGGAACCGGGGATCATCGCGCAGGCTGTCATAGTCCTTGTCATGCTCGATCCAGTCGCGATGTCCCCACCCCTGGGCGAGCGCTCGTTCCAACAGATCCAGCGCCTGGTCTTTGTTGCCCAGCTTGGCGTGCAGGCAGACGGAATTCATGATGGCGCTCAGATCGTTCGGATTGAGATCCAGCGCGCGTTGCGACCACTCGAGCGCACGGGCGTGTTGTCCATCGCGATAAAGTGAGCCCGCCCCGAGCGACAACGTGCGAATGTCGCAGGGATTGAGCTCGATGAGGCGCTCGGCGCGCCGAATGGACTCCCGATTGACAGCCGTCGCTTCCTCCTGCCGGCCCAACCACACCAGCGACTGGGCTTGCAGAGCGACGCTCTGGTAGTCCTCGACGCGGACCTGCGCCGCCCGACCAAACAGGTCGGCGGACAGCTCGAGATTCCCATTGGAGAAGGCCGCTCGTGCAAAGTAATAGTAGGTCTCGAACAGGTTGGGATTGATGCGGATGGCCGCTTCGAACTCCTGTGCGGCACTCTCATAGTGTCCGGACTGTGTCAACACGAAGCCGCGGGCGGTGTGGGTTTCAGCGAGCCCAGGGGCTAACTCCAGGGCACGCAGGCTCGCGCGCTCCGCCTTGCCCAGATCCTCCGCGCTCGAACCCCACCACTCATGCAAGGTTGCATAAACCGTCGCCAAGCCCGCATAGGCGGGGGCATAGTTCGCATCGAGCTGGATCGCCCGCTCGAACATTGCGGCGCTCTTGAGTAAATCGGGTTGGGTCATCCGGGGCAGGTGTTGACGGCCGCGAAGATAGTATTCGTAGGCATCCGACCCGGTCTCCGGTCGCGACAACGCGCCGCGCTCGGCGCTGCTGGGCAGGCTGCCCCGCAGGTTGGTTGCCACGGCTTCGGCTATTTCGTCCTCGATGGCGAAGACATCCTTCAGCTCGCGATCGAAGCGCTCGGACCAACGGTGATAGCCTGTCTCGAGGTCGATGAGTTGTACGGTGACCCGCAGTTGGTTGCCGCTTTTGCGGACGCTGCCTTCCAACAGGGCATCGACATTGAGCCGCCGGCCGATGTCCTGGACGTCCATGCCGGCTGCACGAAACTGGAAGGACGCGGTCCTCGAAACCACTCGCAGGCCCTCGAACCGCGTGAGCGCATTGATCAACTCCTCGGCGAGCCCCTCGCAGAGGTAGTCCTGGTCCCGGGCTGGACTCATGTCGGTGAAGGGCAGGACCGCGATCGCCGAGATCCGAGGCGCCGCGGGAGTCGCCTCGACCTTGGGCTCGGTCAGGGGAGCGACGAATCGATACCCTTGCCGATGCCGCGTTTCAATGTACTGGGGTTGCTTGGGATCGTCGTGCAACGCGCGACGAAGCTCTTGAACGCACGACGTCAGGGCGTCGTCGCTGACCACGGTCCCTTTCCAGACCGTATCGAACAGGACCTGCTTGGTGACAGGTTGGCCCGGGCTCGCAAGGAGCGTCCGCAATACGGCGGCCGACTTCGGCGTCAGTCGCTGCTCCGCGGACCCGGACCAAAGTTGTCCGCTCTCGCGATCGAAGCTGAAGTTCCCGAACCGGACGACCTGCCCCATGGGGCGACCCTCTCCCGGAAGAATCCCGGCGCTCTCCCGGCAATCTACCCGAGATTCCGGGACTTGGGTCGCGATAGCCTTTTCGGGACCGCTTTTCGGGGACATTTCGGAGACTCAACCCATGCTTACGCGCTGTTTCGCGCTTCTTTATGGCGCCGCCTGCTATCTCATCTTTCTGGCGGTATTGGTGTACGCCATCGGATTCATCGGGGGCTTTGTGACGCCGACCCTGCTCGACGGCGTTCCCAGCCGCCCGCTCTGGCAGGCTTTGCTCGTAGACCTCGGGTTGCTCACCGCCTTCGCGCTTCAACACAGCGGCATGGCGCGGCCGGGGTTTAAGCGATGGTGGACCCGCCTGGTCCCGGAGTGGGCCGAGCGCAGTACGTATGTGCTCCTGTCGTCGCTCGCCATGATCGCGCTGTTTGCCTACTGGGAGCCCATTGGCGGGGTCGCCTGGAGCGCCAATGGCAAATTCATGTACGCCGTTGTCGCCAGCCTGTACGCCGTCGGGTGGATGGTGTTGCTCTACACGACTTTTCTGATCGATCACTTCGAGCTGTTTGGTCTTGCCCAGGTGTGGGATCACTGGACCTGTCAGACCGCCCGCCCGCCCCAATTTCATACGCCGAGCCTGTACCGGCACGTGAGGCATCCGTTGTATGTGGGTTGGTTGATGATTTTCTGGGCGGCGCCGACCATGACGGTCGCGCACCTGGTGTTCGCACTGGCGACGACTGCTTACATACTGCTGGCGATTCCGCTGGAGGAACGGGACCTCATCGCTACGTTCGGCGAGCGGTATGTGCAGTATCGCCGGACGACGCCCAAGTTGATTCCGCGATTCTCGGGTAAGAGTCGCTCGATCCCGGTGGCCCGGGGTCAGAGCACCTGAGGGAGATCGGTCAGGATCTTCCGGCGGCGATCGCCTCTGCGAGGTGCGGGAACTCAGGTTTGAAACCGAGATCTTCGCGGATGCGGCGGCCGTCGAGGAGCGCATCGAACGGGCGGGCTCTCTCGGCGTCCGAGCCGTCAGGTGGCGGCTCGCCCACCGAGGCAAACAGCGTGGCAAGATCGGGGGCGTCGTCGTCGACTACGTTGTAAATGCGGTGTGCAGGGGAAGGCGCATCGAGCAAACAAGCAACGGCGCGCGCGATATCGGCATGATGGCTGATCGACACGCGTTGCGTAGGGGGACGCCGCGCATTATCGGGGTCACTGCTCGAATGTGCGGGTCTTCATCGCCGTAGACAAACGGCAACCTCAGTACGCGGACATCGAGACCGTCGATCTCAAGTAGGAAGCGCTCAGCGGCGAGCTTCCGGATCTGAGTGTGGTCGTCGAGGCTACGGCAGCAGACGGCGATGTCGTCGTGGTCCGCTGGAGAGCGGTCGGCACGCACCTGGGAGAGGGTTTTGGCGTTCAGGGCACCGGCGCTCCGGTTGCATTTCGTGGAATGACCTGGTTCGTGATCAGGGCCGGGCAGTTCATCAGCGCCCGCCCACCCCGACACAACGCCCCCTCGGGCGCTTTCCCTGCCAAAAGCTGCCTTTCAGCAGCGCGCCAGCTTTTCCCTAGCGGACGCGGTGGCCCCGCCGGGCGTTGTCAGGGCCTTGATAACATTCGAAAGTTTGTCAACCTCCCTGACGGTCGGCGTGAAGTTGTCAGCGCCCTGACAGATTGCGCCAAGGAGGTATGTCGTACTCCCCCTCCTATCCGGCGATGGCGCGAGCGAATGGCAGCGGCACTAACCTGGGCAGGCCGTTCTGAGCACATTCAGGTCCCATCATGCGAGTGCACGACCACGCTCAAGACGCACGCGCGATGAGCGTACGATTTACCGTGTCCCGATCAGGCGCCGACGGTCTCCACGCCAGCGCTCGAGCACCTTGCGCTGCGCGCATTTTATAGTTAACTTAGGAAGGTTTACCAAAATTCGATAAACCGCGCTAAGATCTCCTAAGCTCACTAAAAATGGATGCTCGCCGAAACCCCTATGCTCCCGGCGCGGGAACGCCACCACCTGAACTCGCAGGCCGCGACGGCATCATTGAGCGTGCCTCAGTCGCTCTAGATCGGATTCGCAACGGCAGGAGTGCTCGCAGCCTCATTTTTTACGGTCTGCGCGGGGTAGGGAAAACAGTCCTTTTGAATCGGATCAGATTGGACGCCGAAGCGCGCGAGATTGCCTCGGTTTCCATGGAGGCCCCTGAGGGCCGCTCGTTGCCAGCCCTGCTCGCACCTGCCCTGCGTGCTTCCCTGATCCGTTTGGACCGGGCACGTGCTGCCACCACCGCAATGAGCAACGCACTGCGTGCCTTGGCCGGATTTGTCTCCGCTCTCAAAGTCAAACACGGGGACATCGAAGTTGCTCTGGATGTCGAGCCCGAAAAAGGCCTCGCCGACAGCGGGGATCTGAACAGCGACCTAGGTGATCTCCTACTCGCCGTCGGTCATGCGGCCGCTGAGAAAAATACCGCCCTGGTGTTGTTTGTCGATGAGCTCCAGTACGTCCCCGAAGAGCAACTCGCCGCCTTGATCATGGCACTGCATGCGGCCAACCAGGCACAAGTGCCCGTCACCATGGTGGCCGCAGGCCTTCCTCAACTTCTCGGGCAAACCGGTCGCGCCAAGTCTTATGCGGAGCGACTCTTCGAATTCGTCGCCATGGACAGGCTCGACAAACAGGCCGCCACGGCAGCCTTGTGCATCCCGGCCGAAAAGGAAGGAGTTTCATTCGAGCCGCAAGCCATCGCGTCGATTCTGGAACGGACCCACTGCTACCCCTACTTCCTACAGGAATGGGGCAAACACAGTTGGGATGTCGCCCATGAGTCGCCCATCAATGCGACCGATGCGAGCTTTGCCACCGAACAAGCGTTGGCGGAGTTGGACGCCAGCTTCTTTCGCGTTCGCTTCGACCGACTGACTCCGTCCGAGAAGCGCTACATGCGCGCCATGGCGGAGCTGGGACCGGGCCCGCATCGATCCGGCGACGTCGCCGTGCTGCTCGGCAAAAAGGTCACCACGGTGGCACCTACTCGAAACACTCTGATTGCCAAAGGGATGGTCTATAGCCCCTCTCATGGGGACACCGCATTCACCGTGCCACTGTTCGATGCCTTCATGAAGCGCATCATGCCAACGCTCGAATAGCGACTTGCCCGGATCACCACGCCACAGCTAAAGCTCCGTAGAACTTGGGGGCGTCGAGCCTGCCGTACGGAGCGCGGGAACCCTGCCCCTCACGTCCACTAGGCGTACGCCGCCCCGATGCCTCTACCCGAGGGGCGTTCCCCGGGACTAAGCTTGTGTCGCGTCAAGGTGGGCCGGGCGACGGGTCAGTCAACAACCACAATCCGGCGAGGGGACACCATGAAGTACGGCGTCTGGTTCGTGCGTCTCGTGTTCGCGGCCTGGATGATTCCGGCAGGCCTCAATCACTTCGTGTACCTGTTTCCG
>Ga0070665_100002935_pt1 | contig 18414 bp, 18 predicted proteins | sample KBSS13metaG_FD_65862 | JGI IMG/M metagenome (GOLD analysis project Ga0070665, IMG submission 65862) | Switchgrass rhizosphere microbial communities from Kellogg Biological Station, Michigan, USA - KBS S1-3 metaG | ecosystem: Host-associated > Plants > Roots > Rhizosphere > Soil ...
GTGGAGCCGCCGGTGCTGATCACGTCGTCGACGAGCAGCACGCGCGTCCCTGGCTCGATTCGAGTGCCTTCGATCCACTGTTCGCGACCACGTTGCTTTTGTTCCTTGCGCACCGAGAACCAGGCCTTGCCGGTGACCATCGCGACACCGTGCGCCAGCGGGTCCGCGCCCATGGTGAGCCCGCCGACGGCGTCGAACTCGATGCCGTGCTTCGTGGCGAGGTCGGCGACCGCACGGCTGACGATCGTCAGCCGCTCTCCGGTGTCGACGGCGAACTTGCCGTCGATGTAGTCGTGGGAAAGCTGGCCGCTTGCCAACTTGAACGGTTCCTCGCGATGCTCGTAGCCACGCGTGCGGATGAGATCGAAGGCGGCTTGCCAGGTGTCCGGGCGGTCGGTGACAGACATAGTCGAGAGCCTATTTCAGGCCTGTCGAGCGCGATGCGTCAACTCGACCGTGGCCGAACGCAATTCGTCGATCGAATCGATGGGGCCGGCATAGCCGATGCGGGTGTAGGCAATGCCGCGTTCGGTGACGACCCGCAGGTCGAGCCCGTAGCGGTCGGCACCCGTGCAGGTGGCCGCGGTGGTGTCGGGGTATCCGCCGAACGTCTTGGCCATCGCGACCAATGCGTCGGCGTGGTCGTTGTTCAGATGGACGATCGCCCCATCAGCATGCGGTGACACGGGGTCGGGCGCTGCGGCGGCGTAGTCCTCGCCGGTCGCCGAATCCATTCGCCCGTACCCGCCGACCCAGCGCACCCGCTGCACGCGCAGCACCCACAAGGAGAAGTCGCTGTAGTCGATGTAGTACTTCGCCGCCGCGACGGCGGACAGGTGCGCCTCGCGGGCGGCCACGCGTTCGTCGCCGGTCGGCGCCTCAACGGCGCCCGCCAGCGTGACGCGCCCGCTGGCCAGCGGATCGGACTCGCGCTGCGGCGCCACGATCGCGATGCTCGCCCGGGGATCTGCCGCGAGGTTTCGGCCGTGCTCGGCCAGATTCGACACGCACAGCACTGGGGCACCGCCCAGCAGTCCGTAGGTGACGAACGACGCCCACGGATCGCCGTCGGCGGTCAGTGTCGCCAGCGTGCCCGTATTGGTCGACGCCGCGATTGTGCGGGCCTCCTCGGCCGCCGACGGGCGGACCGAGTTCGCGACAGCGGAAAGCGGGGGAGGGACCGAAGGCGCATCGCCGGGGTCCCCGTGATCACGGGACGCCACGTCGGCACGATACCCAACCGCAGGCCCCTCGCGTCAGCTCCGGTCAAATGACGTGGGCCGCCATTAGTCGGCCGAATTCGGCCACGAATTTCGCATCTATCTAAAGGCGCGAATGTGCGAGAATAACGCCACTTATGGTCAAGACAGACAGCGATTCTCATCGGGGGTGAGCGCCGTGGCACGTCTGGCAATGCGTTTGTTCGCATGTGCCGGCGTGCTGAGCACGGGGCTGTTGATGAGCGGGGGAATCGCGGTCGCGGACACCGGCGATGCGACGGGCGCGGAACCCGATGCCGCCGCTGTCACCAGCAAATCTGACGACAACGATTCGGGCTCCGGTGCGGCGGGCGCCAGCAATCCCGAGCCGCCGAGCAGCACGTTCGGAAATGGCCGCGATGCCGTCGATGTAAAGACCGGAGAAGACGACAAAAAGAATAACGGCGTCCCGTCGGCGACAAAGAAATTCAGCGGGGCGTGGACCATTCCTATCCTGCGCATCCCCAGGCGCGACGAGCTACCGCCGAGTGGATTGCCAAATCCCGAACTTTTTTACACGACACTGGTGATTCCGGTGCCGACTCTTGCCGAGTTGTTCGCCGCGGCGCAGCCCCAGCCACCGACGCCCGCGCCCGGTCCCACCTTCAAGACGCAGGAAGAGTCACCGCCGGTTGTGGACGCAGGAGGCGGTGGCGTCAACCCGTTGGCAGTGGCCGCTGCGGCCGAGCCGCCGGTGCTGCAGGTGCCGTTGGTGATCGCGCCGCTGCCCATTCCGATCTCGGGTGCGGCCCCGCCGGTCGCACCGCTCGGCACGGCGGCAGGCGCGGCGGCCCCGGCACCGCGCACCGTCGACGTCGCAGCGGTGGGAGCCAGGGCGCCGGTGATCCGCGGCTCACTGCCGCCGGCGACGGAACCCGCCAACTCGTCGATGAAATCGATGACGTCGACGAGCGGACAGGCAACGAGGCTGGGCTACCCGCGCTATCTACGCGAGCCGACGACAGGTGAGCTTGCGCTGCTGGCACTGCCTGGCGTCGCCGGACTGATGGTGCTCACGCTGTCCGGTGGGTTCATCGGCTACCGGCAGGCCAACAGCGCCCGGATGTTCCGCGCGCAGAGCGCTGCGCGCTTCCTGCGCTGAGCGAGGTCAGCCGCCAAGGGCGGCGATCAGATCCTTGATCCGGCTGGTCTCTTCTTCGGTGGCGGGTTCTTCCGCCTCGACCGCCTCGATGAGGTCCTTGCGCAGACCCACACCGTTTGCCGCTTCCTTCGTCGACAGCTTGGCGCGACCGCGGGCGACGTACAGCCGCTGACCCAACGTCGCACCCGGCCCGTGGGCGGCGGTCTCCATCAACTCGTCGTAACGATGCCGCACACCGGACAGCGCGACGATCACCGACGGGGTGACCCGGCTGCGGCCCGCCGCCTCCGACAACGAACCCGAAAGTTTGCGGAGCCCGGCGAGGATGACGCCTGCGCGGTGCGGGTACTCCGGGTCGTGCACATCGGGAAGCGCATCGATTGCGGCGGAGTACATGTGCATCGCCGCGTCGGCCATGCCGACGATTACTGGAGCTTCACCATCATTGGGCGTCGAATCAGCCACGGCCACTCGATTCTTAGTCGTACGCAAACGCCAGTGATGGCCAGATCGCCACGCTGACGGATCTAGGACGCCGAAACCGTAACCCGACTTGATTGCGGTTTCAACTGGTGGCCTCAGGGCGATTGCATTCCGCGCGACATGGGTAGGTTTGAAGATCGATGGACCCAAGCAGCGCGGTACACGATCCGGCGGAAGGCAGCCACGTCGAGGACGGCGTGGTCGAACATCCAACCGCAGAAGACTTCGGGCACGCCCGTGCACTGCCGGAGGACCGAACGTGGTTCAAACGGGCGGTGTTCTACGAGGTGTTGGTTCGAGCGTTCTACGACTCGAACTCCGACGGTTCCGGCGACCTGCGCGGGCTGTGCGAACAGCTCGACTACCTGAAGTGGCTTGGCGTCGACTGTCTTTGGCTGCCGCCGTTCTACGACTCACCGCTGCGCGACGGTGGCTACGACATTCGCGACTTCTACAAGGTCCTGCCCGAGTTCGGCACGGTCGACGATTTCGTCGAACTGCTCGACGCGGCACACCGCCGCGGCATTCGCGTCATCACCGATCTCGTCATGAACCACACGTCGGATTCGCACGAGTGGTTCCAGGAGTCGCGGCGAAACCCGGACGGACCGTACGGCGACTACTACGTGTGGAGTGACACCAGCGACAAGTACCCCGACGCGCGGATCATCTTCGTCGACACCGAGGAGTCGAACTGGACGTTCGACCCGGTGCGCCGCCAGTTCTACTGGCACCGGTTCTTCAGCCACCAGCCCGATCTCAACTACGACAACCCCGCCGTCCAGAACGCGATGCTCGACGTGCTGCGGTTCTGGCTCGACCTCGGCATCGACGGCTTCCGGTTGGACGCCGTGCCCTACCTGTTCGAGCGGGAAGGGACCAACTGCGAGAACCTGCCCGAGACGCACGCGTTCCTCAAGCATTGCCGCAAGGTCATCGACGACGAGTTCCCCGGCCGCGTACTGCTTGCCGAGGCGAATCAATGGCCCGCCGATGTCGTCGAGTACTTCGGTGATCCCGACACCGGCGGCGACGAATGCCATATGGCGTTCCACTTCCCGCTGATGCCACGCATTTTCATGGCCGTGCGGCGGGAGTCGCGGTTCCCGATCTCAGAAATTCTCGGCCAGACGCCGGACATCCCCGACATGGCGCAGTGGGGCATCTTCCTGCGCAACCACGACGAGCTCACGCTCGAGATGGTCACCGACGAAGAGCGCGACTACATGTACTCCGAGTACGCCAAGGACCCGCGGATGAAAGCCAACGTGGGCATCCGCCGTCGGTTGGCGCCGCTGCTGGAGAACGACCGCAACCAGATCGAGTTGTTCACCGCGCTGCTGTTGTCGCTGCCCGGCTCGCCGGTGCTGTACTACGGCGACGAGATCGGCATGGGCGACATCATCTGGCTCGGCGATCGCGACGGTGTGCGCACGCCGATGCAGTGGACACCGGACCGCAACGCGGGGTTCTCGACGGCAACCCCCGGCCGGCTGTACCTGCCGCCGAACCAGGATGCGATCTACGGCTATCAAGCCGTCAACGTCGAGGCGCAGCGCGACAGTTCGAACTCGTTGTTGAACTGGACGCGGACCATGCTCGCGGTACGCGGCCGCCACGACGCGTTCGCCATCGGTACCTTCCGAGAGCTCGGCGGGTCGAATCCCTCGGTGCTGACGTTCGTGCGCGAGATGGGGGAAGACGGCCAGAAGGACACCGTGTTGTGCGTGAACAACCTGTCGCGCTTCCCGCAACCGATCGAGATGAATCTGCAGAACTGGAATGGGTACACCCCTGTTGAGATGACCGGGTACGTTGAGTTCCCCCGCATCGGCCAGCTGCCTTACCTGCTGACCCTGCCCGGCCACGGTTTCTACTGGTTCCAGTTGCGGCCGCCAGAATCTGGAGAGCAGCAATGAACCTGCCGTTCGACGAATGGATCGTCCAGCAACGCTGGTATGCCGGACGCAACCGCGAACTGACGTCCGCCGAACCCGGTTTGGTGGTGTCGCTGCGAGATGATCTCGAGCTGGTGCTGCTCGACGTCAGCTACGCCGACGGCCCGGGCGAGCGATACCAGGTCATCGTGAGGTGGGATACGGGTCCCATCGAGGAATACAGCTCGGTCGCGACCATCGGCTCGGACGACGACCGCACCGCCTACGACGCGCTGTACAACCCCGCAGACGCGAGATACCTTCTGTCGCTTGTCGATTCGTCAGCCACCGTCGGGGACGTGCGGTTCAGCCGCGAACCCGATGTCACGCTGCCCGTTGACGCCGCGCCACGGGTGTCTTCCGCCGAGCAATCGAACACCAGCGTGATCTTCGAAGAACAGGCCGTGTTCAAGGTGTTCCGTCGCATCACGCCCGGCATCAATCCGGACATCGAGCTGAATCGCGTGTTGGCGCGCGCGGGCAACGAGCATGTGGCGCGGCTGCTCGGCTCGTATGAGACGACGCTCGCCGGGGAACCGTACGCGCTCGGCATGGTCACCGAGTTCGCCGCCAACTCCGCCGAAGGCTGGGATATGGCCACGGCCAGCACCCGTGACCTGTTCGCGGAGGGTGACCTGTACGCCGACGAGGTCGGTGGTGACTTCGCCGGCGAGTCGTACCGGCTCGGTGAGGCCGTCGCGGCCGTGCATGCGACGCTCGCCGAACAACTCGGCACGTCGACGATCCTGTTCCCGACCGACACCGTGTTGGAGCGACTGTCGGCAGCGGCCGCGGCGGTGCCCGAACTGCGGGAGTACGTATCGCTGATCGAGGAGCGCTACGGCAAGCTCGCGGAGGAAACGGTCACTGTCCAACGGGTGCACGGCGACCTGCACCTCGGGCAGGTGCTGCGCACCCCCGGGGGGTGGCTGCTGATCGACTTCGAGGGCGAACCCGGCCAGCCGCTCGATGAGCGACGCAGGCCCGACTCCCCGCTGCGCGACGTGGCCGGGGTGCTGCGGTCATTCGAATACGCCGCCTACCAACGGTTGATGGAGCAGGCAGGCGACGACGACCGTGATCGGCAGCTGGCCGCGCGGGCCCGCGAGTGGGTGGACCGCAATGCCGCGTCGTTCTGCGAGGGCTACGCCGAAGTCACCGGCGCAGACCCGCGCGACTCCCGGCACCTGCTCGAGGCCTACGAACTCGACAAGGCCGTGTACGAGGCCGCTTACGAGGCGCGGCACCGGCCCAGCTGGCTGCCGATCCCGTTGAAGTCGATCGCCCGGATAGTTACTTAGGCGGTCGGGTCAGGCAAGACCCTTGATCACGTCCGCCGCGGGCTTGGGCGACCAGTCGGTGCGGTACACCCCGTAGTTGTCCTGGGCGTTGCCGTTACCGGTGTTGCGGTCGCGAGTGGTGTACACGAACGCCGGGCCCGCGCCGGGCAGCCCCCGCCACGTGGTGACGAAGTCCTGAATCCACGCGGCCTGGGTGGCATCGTCCACCTTCGACGTCGCCTCGCCGAACTCGGTCGCCCAGATCTGCTTTCCGCCGTCGCCGTTGGCGTTCATCGCCCCGCGCAAGCCGTCGTAGAGGCTCCGCGGCGAGTTGACCTTGCCAGTCGAGAACCTCGCGTCGGAGTTGTTGGTGAACAGATACGGGTGGAACGCGACGGCATCGAAGGAGCCGCCGCCGCCCGCGGCGTAGACGTTGTTCAGGTAGTCGACCGGGTTCTTGGTGATCGAGAAGAAGTTGATGGTCGGGCTGAGTCCGCCCATGACGACGGTCGCCCCCGGATCGCCGCCCTTGATCGCGGGATAGGCGGCCTTCAACATGTCGGCGTATCGGTCGGGCTGCGGTCCGGCGGGTCCGGCGTTCCAGAACTGGACCGCGTTCTCCTCGTTCCAGACCTCGTACGCAGCAATGCGACCCGCGAAGTGGCTCGCGACGGTGCCCGCGAAGCTGGCGAACGTTGCGGGGTCAGCGGGCGGGCTCGAGATGGCCGGTCCGCCGCCGGTGGCCCAGCCAGGGGTCGAGTTGAGCAGCCCGACGACCGCGATACCTCTGGCGTTGGCGGCGTTGATGATCGTGTCGGCCTGCCCCCAGTCGTACGCGTCGGGCGCGGGCTGGATGGCAGCCCAGGGCATCATGATGCGCGCGTTGTGCACGCCCGTCGAGACCATCAGGTCCAGCTGCCGGTTGACGTCATCGGGCGACAAAAACCACAGCCACGAGTCCGCGAATCCGAGGGACCCGACGGCCGCCGTCTCACGCACCGGATAGTTCTGCGGCCTCGAACCCGGGGACAGCATGTTCGTCAGGGACAGCGAGAGCAGCACGACCGCCGCCAACGCGCCGGCGGCCTTGAGCAAGATACGCAACGAATTCCCCTTATCTCGGGCACCGCAAGACATCATCTGATGTATCGGTATTTCCCCGCTGAAAGTAACAAAACCACGCGACAAATGATTTGCCGGCGCAGCATGGCAATTATGACGGACGTTAATTATTGCGTGGTCGGAGCCGGATTGGCCGGGCTGGCCGCCGCGTTGCGGCTCAAGCAGGCAGGCGAATCCGTCGCGCTGCTGGAGGCCCGTGACCGGGTCGGCGGCCGCACATTTACCGAGGTCAGAGACGACGGAGTCTGGATCGACCGCGGCGGCGCGTGGATCGGTCCCGGGCAGGACCGGATCAAGGCGTTGATGACCGAGTACGGCGCATTGAGCTACAAGCAATACCTCGATGGCAAAGCCATGATGATCATCGACGGTAGGCAATACCGCTACTCCGGCACGATTCCCTGGACCTTGAGTCCTTGGGCGTCGGCCAACCTCGGTGCGGTGTTCCTGGAACTCGGGCAGATGTCGAAGTCGATTCCGCTCGAGGCGCCGTGGGAGGCGCGCAACGCCGAGAAGTGGGACCAGATCACGCTGGCCAAGTGGCTCAGCTCGAACACCGTCTCCAGGGCAGCGCACGATCTGCTCGAGACAGCGTTGGCGGGCTGCTACACCTCGGCCGCTTCGGAAGTCTCGATGCTGTTCGCGCTTTATCAGATGGCATCAGGCGGCGGGCCCGGTTTTCTGCTCGGCATCAAGGACGGCTCGCAAGACTCCCGGATCGTGGGCGGCATGGGTGCGGTGTACCGGCCGATGGCCGCCGAGATCGGTGACTCGCTGCACCTGTCACAGCCCGTCCGCCGCATCGATCAGGACGCCGACGGCGTCACCGTCCGCTCCGACGACATGACCGTGCGGGCGCGCAGAGTCGTCGTAGCGGTGCCGATCGCGATCGCCAGCCAGATCATTTATGAGCCGATGCTTCCCGTCGACCGGTCCTTCTTGCATCAACGCATGCCCAGCGGCGCGATCTACAAGATCAACATCGTCTATGACGAACCGTTCTGGCGTCACGACGGACTGTCCGGTCAGTCGGCGGCGCCCGGCTCGCCTGCGACGGTCACCATCGACGCCTCGACCGACGCCGAACGTCCCGGCATCCTGTGCGTAATCGTCGAAGGCCCGATCGCGCGAGAGCTCGGCAAGCTCGAGGCCGACGATCGGAGGCGGACGATCCTGGCCGAGCTCGTCGGCCGCTTCGGCGACAAGGCCGCGTCGCCGGTGGACTACATCGAGCAATGCTGGACCACCGAGCGCTACTCCGGCGGCGGCATGCTCAGCCACGCACCGCCGGGCGTGCTGACCGAGTTCGGGCACGCACTACGGACACCGTGCGGTCGAATCCACTGGGCGGGCACCGAGAGTTCGGCAATCATGTGCGGATGGGTCGACGGCGCCGTTCGCTCGGGCGAGCGCGCGGCCGCCGAGGTCATGCAGGTCGAACGCGTCGCTGTGGCCTGAGGGCGTAACGGTCGGGGCCCGGAGCACCACCACCGGGTATGACACTCAACAAGATTCAATACGACGAGATCGGAGGCCTGGCCGCGCGCTACGGCCTGGTCATCGTGATCGGTGCATTCGGGCTGCTGAAGTTCACGGAGTTCGAGGCCAAAGGTATTGAGCCCCTGGTTTCCGAGAGCCCCTTCATGAGTTGGTTGTACGGCATCTTCTCGGTGTATACGTTCTCGGTCCTGCTGGGCGTGTTCGAACTGGCCGCGGCGGTGCTGATCGCCGTCAAGCCGTGGTGGCCGAAGGCGTCGGCGTTCGGCAGCGCACTCGCCGTCCTGCTGTTCGTTGCGACCATCAGCTTCCTGTTCACCACGCCAGGCGCATTCGACGCCTCGGTCAGCTATCCCGCGCCGTCGCTGACCACCGGATTCTTGTTCAAGGACGTCGCGCTGCTTGGCATTTCGGTGTGGACGCTGACGGATGCAATGCGCGCAACCCGCAGCAGTCTCGCCGGGTCCTCACAGGTTCACGCAATCTAGCGATGCCTCACTGGCTGGTGTGACTTCCACGCTACAGACGCCAGCACCGCTCGCCGACGCAGACCGGCCGCGGCCCACCCGGGTGACCGCGATCACGTGGGACCGGGTGGGCCTGGCCGTGCTGTTGATCGCCACCGCGGTGATGTACCTCTGGAACATCACGATCAACGGGATGGGCAATCAGTTCTATGCGGCTGCGGTGCAAGCAGGTTCGAAGAATTGGGAAGCGCTGCTGTTCGGCTCGCTCGATCCACACAACTTCATCACCGTCGACAAGCCACCCGTCTCGCAGTGGGTGATGGGGCTGTCCGGCCAGATATTCGGCTTCAGCAGCGCCAGCATGATGGTCCCGCAGGCGTTGATGGCGGTTGCTTCCGTCGCGCTGCTGTACGGCGCTGTGCAGCGCATCAGCGGACCGCGCATCGGGTTGCTTGCAGGTGCGGTGCTGGCCTTGACACCGGTGGCGGCGTTGATGTTTCGGTTCAACAATCCCGATGCGGTGATGGTGCTGCTGATGACCGCTGCGGCGTACTGCACCGTGCGCGCCGTGCAACTGGGCAGTCCGAGATGGCTGGCGTTGGCTGCGGTGGCACTGGGGTTCGCGTTCCTGGCCAAGATGCTGGAAGGACTGATGGTGGCGCCGGCTCTGGCCGCTGCCTACCTGATCGCGGCGCCGACGACACTGCGTGCCAGGCTGCGGCACGTGGGGGTGGCCGCGGTCGCGTTCGTCGTGTCTGCGGGCTGGTTCGTGGTGCTGACGCTGCTGTGGCCGGCTACCTCCCGGCCGTACATCGCGGGCTCGACCGACAACAACTTCATGAATCTCGTGTTGGGCTACAACGGTTTTGCCCGCGTGCTCGGCAAGAACCACATGGGCTTCGGTACCCCCGACAATGTGGTCGGCACTTCGGCTGGGGCACAACTGCACACCGGCGGACATGGCGGCTTCGCGTTCGGCGATCAATCGCAGGGCTTGACGCGCCTGTTCAGCGGCGAGTTCGGTTTCGAAATCGGTTGGCTGGTCCCGGCAGCACTGTTGGCGACCGTTCTGGTAATGCTGTCCCGCGGGCGCGCTCCGCGAACGGACCTGACCCGGGCGGCAGCGATTCTTTTCGGCGGCTGGCTGATCGTCGACGGCCTGGTGCTCAGCTTCATGCATGGCTCGATCCACGCGTACTACTGCCTGTCGATCGCGCCTCCGGTGGCCGCGATGTTCGCCATCGGCGTGCGCGAAATGTGGCAGCGCCGCGAAAAGTGCTTCTACCGAGTCGGTTTGGCGGCACTGCTCGGCGGAACGGGTGTGTGGGGTTGGTGGATCCTCGGCCGGAATGCAAGCTGGCTGCCAGGTCTGCGCTGGACCATCGTCGCGGTGGCGGTCGTCGCGGTGGTGGTGTTGCTTGTCCGGCGCTTCCCGGTGGCCGCATTGGGCGCCGGACTGGCCGCTGCGCTCGCCGGTCCCGCTGTGTACGCGATTGTCACTGTCGGACAGCCACATGAAGGCGGCGGACCGTCCGTGGGGCCTGCCGACGCGTCGCGCCACGGGCACTTCGGCTTCGGGCAGAACAAGGACAACCCCGCCCTCGACGCGATGTTGAAAGGCACGGATAGCGAATGGTCTGCTGCGATCAGTCGGTCATCGAGCGCGGCAGACCTCGAATTGTCAACGGACACAGCGGTGATGGCGATCGGCGGGTTCTCGGGTAGCGACCCCGCGCCCACGCTGGACGAGTTCAAGAACGATGTGGCGCAACACAAGGTGGCGTACTACGTCGTGGTGAACGACCATGGCCACGGACCAGGTTGGGGCAACAACCGCGGTCACGCCGACATTGCAAAGTGGGTTGCGACCACGTTCAGCTCGACGTCGGTTGGCAACGCGACGGTGTACAACCTGTCGGTGCCCAAGTGAGTTAGCGGACCAGCCGGCGCAACAACGCCGACGCCATCGCAATGCCTGCGACGGCTGCGACCACCAGCACGGCGACGTCGAGCCAGCCGTTGGTCGGCGTGCCGATCAGCAGTCCGCGTAGCGCGTTGACTTCATAACTGAGCGGGTTGACCGCTGACAGCCAGCGCAGCCATTGCGGCATCACATCGACCGGGTAGAGCGCGTTCGACGCGAAGAACAACGGCATGGTGATGGCCTGGCCGATGCCCATCAGCCGGTCCCTGTTCTGTACCAGGCCGGCCAGAGTCATCGACAGGCACGCGAAGAACGCCGCGCCGAGCATCACAACACCCATTGCGCCAAGGAATTTCAGCGGGTTGACGGTCATGTGCACGCCGAGCAGATATGCCAGCGCGACCACGCCGATGACTTGCACCACCGACCGCACGCCCGCGGCGAACGACTTGCCGGTGATCAGCGCCGACGACGGGGCAGGCGTCACCATCAACTTCGCCAGGATGCCTGCGTCGCGGTCCCAGATGATCTGGATGCCGTAGAAGATCGAAATGAACAGTGCGGACTGCGCGATGATGCCCGGCGCCAGGAACGCCAGGTACGGCACGTGGCCGGTGTCGATGACGCGCAGCCGGGAAAACGTCTGCCCGAAGATCAACAGCCACAGCGCGGGTTGGACCATCCTGGTGAGCAACTCGGTGTGGTCGTGTCGCAACTTCTGCAGTTCGACGATCGCGAAAGCACCCATCCGCACGGCCATTCCGCGGACGCGTCGCCACCCGTGGGGTGCGCGGACGATCCGAGCCTCTGGGCCTTCTAGGTTCTGCTCAACTGACACGGCGCGCCGTCCTTCTGCTGTTGCGGACCGCGCGCAATCCGGCCTGTGAGGTGTCCTCACCCAGATCCGAGCCCGCATAGTGCCGGAAGACATCTTCGAGCGTGGCGTCCTCTCCCACTGTCCGTTTCAACTCAGCGGGCGAGCCGACCGCCTGCAGGCGGCCGTGATGCATCAGCGCCACCCGGTCACACAATTCGTCGGCCTCGGCCATGTAGTGAGTGGTCAGCAGCACCGTCATGCCGTACTCCTGCTGCATTCGGCCCACTTGAGCCCAAACACTGTCGCGCGCAATGGGATCCAGGCCGACCGTCGGCTCGTCGAGAATCAGCAGCGACGGCCGGTTGACCAACGCTTGGGCCAACTCGAGCCTGCGCACCATGCCGCCGGAGTAGGTGCTGGCCAGGCCGTCGGCGACATCGAGCAGTTGCATCGCACCAAGTGCCTCGTCCACGCGGTCGGTCCGCTCGCGGCGTGGCACGTCGTAGAGCCTTGCGAACAGCTCGACGTTCTGCCTGCCCGTCAACGCCGACTCGATCGAAAGCTGTTGCGGGACATAGCCGATGTTGTGTCTGATGTCCATCGTGTGTCTGCGCGAGTCGAGACCGAAGACGCACACCTGGCCACTCTGCACGGGCGTCAGCGTGGTCAGCACACGCACGACCGTGGTCTTGCCTGCACCGTTGGGCCCGAGCAGACCGACCGTTTCACCGCAGCGCACCTGCAGGCTGAGATCGTCGACGGCGGTGAAGCTGCCGTAGCGGTGGGTCAGGTGCGCACAGTCGATCGCAAATGTCATGGTTGCCTCTCGTGCAGCATGCGGGTCATCTCGGCCAGTACCTCCAATCCGCGCTCGAGGCTGTCCAGCTGCTCGGGGTCCAGTTCATCGAGCACCTGCGACAGCGCGGCGCGGCGCGCAGCGCGGGACTCGTCGGCGATGCGCTGCGCAGGCTCGGTGAGCCGTAGTCGGCCCACCCTGCGGTCGTCGGCGTCGACGCTGCGAATCAGCAACCCTTCGGCGGCCAGCTTGGACACCAGCGTCGAGGCGGTGTTGGGCACCAGCGCCAGCTCAGTCGCCGCCTCCCGAACGGAGATACCCGGTTGGCGGCCGACCAAGCGCAGCATCTCTGCCTGCGACTCGGTCACCCCGGTGGTGTCGAACCCGCTGCCGGTCGAGCGGCGCAGTTGCCGCCGGAACCGGCCCACCACATTGAACAGCTGGGCGATCAGATCGGTGCGGGTGTCCACCGTCCCGATGGTACCTCTGTAACAGAGCCATTTTCAGGGCGGCCGGGAATTGACATACTCCAGTCAGGCGAAAGGGGGAGCAGCATCGACGCTGAGCAATCGCCGCCGGGGTGGCCGGCAGCGGGAAGTTTCCGATACCACGCCCAGGAGGACCGTTGGGAGTGGTCCGACGAGGTGGCCGCGATGCACGGCTACCAACCGGGGACCGTCAACCCGACGACCGAACTCGTGTTGTCGCACAAACATCCCGACGACAAGCCGACGGTGGCACAGCTGATCGATCAGGTCCGGCGCCTCGGCATTCCGTTCTCCAGCAGGCACCGCATCATCGACACGGCAGGCAACATCCACGTGGTCGTCGTGGTCGGCGACCGGTGGACCGCCGGCGACGGCGAGGTCATCGGCACGACCGGCTTCTACGTCGATGTCACCGAAGACTTCGACGCCGACGTGCGGCGCTCGCTCGATGAGGTTGTCGCGACGATCGCTGCGCGCAGGGCCACGATCAACCAGGCCATCGGCATGCTGATGCTGGCCCATGGGGTGACCGCCGAGAAGGGGTTCGCCATGCTGGCCCAGCGTTCACAACAGACGAACGTCAAACTGCGCGAGCTGGCCGCTCAGTTCGTCAAGGAAGCGGCTGCCGCACCGCTGCAGGACACGGCGCGCATCGACGAGATTCTGGCCACCGTCCACGAGCGACTGCGCCGTTAGGGCGAGACGGCGTCCGGTGACTCCGGAAGCACCTGACCGCCGTCGACGGCGATCGCCTGGCCGGTGATGTAGCCGGCTTCGTCGCTGGCGAGAAACGCCGCCGCGTAGCCGATGTCCTCCGGTGTGCCGAGCGCGCCGGCGGGAATCGCACGCGCCATGCCCGCGAGGTAGTCGTCGCCGAGATCGGCGAGCCCTTCGGTGAGGATGTTGCCCGGCAGCACGGCGTTCACGGTGATCTTGTGCGGGGCCAGTTCGATGGCCGCAGTACGCATGAATCCCAACTGCGCGGCCTTGGAAGCGCCGTAGTGCGACCAGCCGGGGAAGCCGGTGATCGGCCCGGTGATCGATGACGTCAGCACCACCCGGCCGCGGCCCGATGCGGTCAGCGCATCGAGGCAGGCCTGCACGCTGTAGACGGTGCCCTTCACGTTGACGTCGAGCACCTCGGCGAGCTGGGCGGGGGTCATTGTCTGCAGCGGAGCGTCCGGGAAGATCCCCGCGTTGGCGCACAATACGTCCAGCCCACCGAACGCCTCCACCACCTCCGCTGCCATCGCGGTACAGGAATCGGGGTCGGACACGTCCACTGTGACGCCGACGACCTTGCCCGCGCCGAGGCCGTCGAGGGCGGCGACCGCCGAATCGAGGTCGGCACGTGACCGCGCCGCGATCGCGACGTTAGCGCCCGCCGCTGCGAATACCGACGCGATACCGCGGCCGATTCCCTTGCTACCGCCGGTGACCAGAACCGATTTACCCGCCAGTGAGAACATGCGGATCAGTGTCGGCCATCGACGCCTGCTCCGCAGGGCGGACAATCGAGTCCATGGCCTCTTATTCGCTCAACGAAGCCGCGGTGGTCAAGGCGCGCTCGCTCATCGATGGTCGCCAGTACGTGCTCGACAGCGACTGGGGTGAGGTGCAGCCACGGGCAGACGCGCAGAACGATTACCTGCAGTCGCATTCCTGGGACGAGTACGCCGAGTGGCATCTGGGGTTGACCGAGGGCGCGAACGACGAGACGAAGGCGCGATATGCATTCGGGTACGGGGATTTTCGCAGAATCCACCGCACCGGCCTGATCGCGTGCGTGTATCGCGCGTCGGAATGGCGACACAAAGACGTCGAGCTCGCGGCACACGACCTGCTGCAGTACCTCGACAAGAAGACGGGTCTTGAGCCGACTGCCAAAGGCTAGGGCCGCAGCATGAAATCCAGGAAGGCGTCCTGAAGCTCCGGCGGTGCGGCAGGGGCCGCATCCGTTGAGTGCAGCATCCCGACGCCCGCAGAGAACGCCACCAAGGCGCGCAATGCGGCGTCCTCCGGAGCGAAGTCGCAGTCGACGAAGGCCTGTCTGATCGCGCGCAGCACGCGTGCGTCGCTCTGTTGGACACTGGCCAGCACTGCGTCGTCGGTCAACGCCCATATCCGCATCGCCCGCTCGAGTTGCCAGTGCTGCGGGGCGACCCAGGTCTGGATCATCGCCGTCAGGCGTTCGCGTGGCTCGACGTCGGGCATGTGTTCGAAATGTCGTCGGCTGCGGTCGTGCAGGCTGCCCCACGCCTCGATCAGCGCGCCGCGATATGCCGAGAAGTCGGTGAAATGCCAGTAGAAGCTGCCTTTTGTGACGTCGAGCCGCTCGCACAGCCGATCAATCCGCAGTGCGTTGGGACCGCTGTCGGCCAACACAGCAAATCCGGCGCCGATCCAGTCGTCGGCCGTGAGCCGACGGCCGGAATCGCGCGGCGGCGCCATGTGGGGCAGCATACGGCGATCGACCGTTGCCGCTGTTGACACCGGGAAAATTGCGTTCAGAAGGGGTGCTGGCAACCGTGACCGCCAGGTAGGGCACCGCCGCTCTTCGGCTCCTACTCCCGGCCCGCCCGGCCGGTGGCATCAGCGAGATCTTCGAGAAATCCCGAGAGCCAAGGCGGCGGCCACGGTTGCTGCAGCGCCCTACCGTACCATACGGCCTGGTATGGACGCGTGATCTCGATTTGCAAGCGGCCTGCCGCGCAACACTTCTGAACCGCCGCCCGCCCTTTCAGTGCATCGCTGCGTCGGGCAACATGGGGCCCATGGCCAGTGACGCCTTCGACGACAACCCGTTGGAGCCCGAGGAGCAACTCGACTCCGACGAGATCCGCAATGACGACGGTGACGAGGTCGTCGACCCGCCCGATGAGTGGATCGAGGCCAAGGACAACGAAACGCTCGACGAGCGACTCGCCGAGGAGATACCCGACGACGGCGATGATGACGACGATGCGCCGCGCGACGCGCACGACTCCGACGCGGGCGGTGGCCTCACCTTGGTCAGCAATGACGAAATCGACCGCATGGACACCGAACGGCACGGCCGCGAGTATGGCCAGATCGACGGCACGCCGGAGGATGGGGAGTCGTTCTACGACGTCGTCGAGTGACCCGTCTGCGCGTTTAGTCATCGGACGAGTGGGCAACCGGTCAATCGTGGATAGCGCTGACCCCGAATTCCCCGAATCGCCCAACGACACTGGTGGAGTGGACGACACGCTCCGCCCCGCGGAGGCGCTCGACCCGGACGACGTCCGCAACGACGATGGCGACGAGGTCGTGGACCCGCCCGAGCACTGGGCCGCGGCCGACCATATCGCCGAGGAACCTGACGGTGAATCGCTCGATGAGAAGCTCGCCGCCGAGGAACCCGAGCCGTCGGCGCAACCGTCGGATGAGGGAGTGGCGATGGACCGCATCGATCCCGCGGACCACGGCACCGACGAGGGTCAGATCAGCGGAACCCCCGAGGACGGCGACTCGTTGTTCCCGGTCGTCGAGTGACCTACTCGGTCACAGCCTGCAGCACCATCAACGCGCGCGCCTCGACAGCCACCTTGGTGCCTGCGGCCACTGGTTTGGCGGCCTCGGCGGCCGTCGTATCCGCGGTGTAGATCACCGGCACCCAGGACGCACCGAATTCCGTTGGTGGCAGCGCGAATTCGATGGGCTCGTAGTGCGCGTTGAAGTACAGCAGGAACGAGTCGTCGGTGACGCGTTGGCCCCGCACGTCGAGGTCGGGAATGCCTTGTCCGTTGAGGAACACCGCTACCGACTTCGCGAACCCCGATTCCCAGTCCTCTCCGGTCATTTCGGAACCGTCGGGGGCGAACCAGGCGATGTCGGGCAGGCTGCCGTCGCCACGACGACCGACTGGTTTTCCGCTGAAGAAACGTCGCCGCCGGAACACGGGGTGTGCGGTGCGCAGTGTCGACACGGCACGGGTGAACTCGATCAACTCCGTGTCGGCGTTGGCCCAGTCGACCCATGACAGTTCGTTGTCCTGGCAGTAAACGTTGTTGTTGCCCTGCTGGGTACGGCCCAGTTCGTCGCCGTGCGCAAGCATCGGCACGCCTTGCGAAAGCAGCAGGGTGGCAAGGAAATTGCGTTGCTGGCGAGCCCGCAGCGCGTTGATTTCCTTGTCGTCGGTCGGCCCTTCCACTCCGCAGTTCCAGGACCGGTTGTGGCTCTCGCCGTCGCGGTTGTCCTCTTTGTTGGCCGCGTTGTGTTTCTCGTTGTAGGACACCAGGTCCCGCAGCGTGAACCCATCGTGGGCGACGACGAAGTTGATCGACGCGACGGGGCGCCGGCCGGTGTGCTCGTAGAGGTCGGCCGACCCGGTCAGCCGGTAGGCGAACTCGTCGAGGGTGGCGGGCTCGCCGCGCCAGTAGTCGCGCACCGTGTCGCGGTACTTGCCGTTCCACTCCGTCCACTGCGGCGGGAAGTTGCCCACCTGATAGCCGCCGGGTCCCACATCCCACGGTTCGGCGATCAGCTTGACCTGGCTGACCGTCGGATCCTGTTGCACGAGTTCGAAAAACGCGGAGAGCCGGTCGACATCGTAGAACTCGCGGGCCAGGGTGGCCGCCAGGTCGAACCGGAAACCGTCGACGTGCATCTCTGTCACCCAGTACCGCAGCGAGTCCATGATCAGCTGCAGCGAATGGGGATGGCCGACGTTGAGGCTGTTGCCGGTGCCGGTGTAGTCCATGTAGTAGCGCTTGTCGTCATCGACCAGCCGGTAGTACGCAGCGTTGTCGATGCCCCGCATCGACAGTGTCGGGCCGAGATGGTTGCCCTCAGCCGTGTGGTTGTAGACCACATCGAGGATCACCTCGATGCCGGCCTCGTGCAGCGCGCGGACCATGGCCTTGAACTCCTGCACCTGACCGCCGGGGTTCGGGCTCGAGCTGTACTTCGAGTCAGGCGCGAGAAACCCGATCGTGTTGTAGCCCCAGTAGTTGGAAAGACCCTTCTCGACAAGCGTCGAGTCGTTGACGAAGTGGTGCACGGGCATCAACTCGATTGCGTTGACGCCCAACGATTTCAGGTGCTCGATGATCACCGGGTGCGCGACGGCGGCATAGGTGCCACGGATGTTCTCGGGAATGTCCGGATGGGTCTGGGTCAGGCCTTTGACGTGTGCCTCGTAGATGACGGTGTCGGCGTACTCGTGATGGGGCGGGCGATCGGTGCCCCAGTCGAAGTACGGGTTGATCACCACCGACTT
>Ga0070665_100002937_pt1 | contig 18413 bp, 15 predicted proteins | sample KBSS13metaG_FD_65862 | JGI IMG/M metagenome (GOLD analysis project Ga0070665, IMG submission 65862) | Switchgrass rhizosphere microbial communities from Kellogg Biological Station, Michigan, USA - KBS S1-3 metaG | ecosystem: Host-associated > Plants > Roots > Rhizosphere > Soil ...
CCCGCGGAAGGCCCGTGCGACCTAGCGGAACACGTGGCGCCAAGAAGGCCACAACGCCACGGCAACGCCGACGCCAATGGAGACGATGACTATTAGCGTGACTGTAAGTCCGATGAGAAAGCGCCGCATCGAATGAGCTGATCTGCTATCCGTCTCCCCCCAATTGTCCCAATGATAATCCGGTAACGACCGCATGAAACTGACCGTGTGTCTGCTCGCCTCCGAAGCCGCGCCCTTTTCCAAGACGGGCGGCCTCGCCGATGTCTCTGCGGCGCTGACGAAGTACCTCCATGCCAGCGGCCACGACGTCCGCCTCTTCACTCCTCTATATAAGTCGATCGACAGAGCGAAGATTGGAGCGCAGCCCCTCCAGACACTGCAGAACTTCAACGTCGACGTCGGGGCGCACCGGTACCGGTTCAACGCGCTGACCGCTCACCTCCCCGGCTCCGCCGCCCCGGTCTATTTGCTCGACTGCCCGGTCCTCTATGACCGCGCCACTCTTTACACAACGGACGTCGACGAGCACTTGCGCTTCCTGGCGTTCACTCGCGCCGCGTTCATCGTTTGCCAACGCCTGCAATGGTCCCCGAGGATCGTCCATTGCAACGACTGGCACACCGCCTTCGCCCCGCTGTTCCTGAAAACGATCTACGAGGGCGACCCCCTCTTCAGGAACACCCGCTCGCTCCTGACGATTCACAACATCGGCTACCAGGGCGTCTTCAACGCCGCGGAGATCGATGACCTGGACCTGGGCACGAAGAACTACCTCCTGCACCAGGACGACTTGCGAGCCGGGAAGATCAATCCGCTCCGCCAAGGCATCATGTACGCGGACGCCATCACCACGGTAAGCCCCACCCACGCTCGCGAAATCTGCAGCGATGACTACGGTATGGGTCTGCAGGACAGCCTCCGCGCGCGCGGCGGCGCTCTAACCGGCATCCTGAACGGTGTTGACTACGACGAGTGGGACCCCCGCCGCGATCGCCACATTCCCCGCCACTTCGACCCCGATCACCTGGAGATCAAGGCGGAGCTCAAGCGCGATTTCATCGCCCGCATGGGACTCGACATCGCACCCGTTGTCCCGCTGGGCGGCATCATCAGCCGCCTCGCCCAGCAGAAAGGCTTCGAGCTCGCGTTCAACTCGCTGCCGCAGATTCTCTCCTGGCGCGAATTCGGCCTGGTGGTGCTCGGCAGCGGCGAGCCGAAGTACGAAGAGTTTTTCGCGAAGCTGCAGGCGGACTTCCCGGGGCGTGTCGCCTTCCGCCGCGGCTATGACGAGCCGCTGGCGCACTGGATCGAGGCTGCCTGCGACCTGTTCTTGATGCCCTCGCTGTACGAGCCTTGCGGCCTCAACCAGATGTACAGCCTGCGTTACGGCACCGTCCCGATCGTACGCAAGACCGGAGGGCTCGCCGATTCAGTCGAGCATTACAATCCCGACACCGGCGTCGGCACCGGTATCGTTTTCAACGATTTCAACTCGGAAGCGTTGGAATGGGGAGTGAATACGGCCCTGGACCTCTACGCGTCACCGACACAGTGGCAGCGCATGGTGCGTAATGGCATGAGGCGCGATTTCTCGTGGCAGCGAGAGGGCGGGTTGTACGTGGAGTTGTACGAGAGGTTGGTCGGCCAATAAGCGCGCGCTGAACCGGCGCGCTTCGCGCCGCGGGACCCGCGTAGGCGTTGATCTCGGCGCTGGACGCGCGGAGAGGTCAGGCCAGGCCCCTGGTCTAGCGCAGTTTGAACGTGCCGTGCTGATCGAACGGGATCGAGCGTAACAGCCCCTCGGACAAGGAGATGCGGCCAACGAGGTGATACTCGACAGTCGAGTCGCTGCCGTGGCTCAGGAGGCTGACGATCGTGCCCGCCATGTTGGCGGTCATATTCATGTCGAATTCCGCCTCGCCGAGGGCGGGAACGACAAAGCTCGCGGCCGATTCGCCGTGGGCGAATTCCTGGCCATTCACGTCGAGGGTGTAGGTGATGCCCTTGATGGGTAACACCCGGTCGTTGGGGTTCGCGACGTGCATGCGGACCCGCAGCTTCTGTTGCCACAGTGCGCCTTTCTGGAACACAACGTCCACGACCGACAGGTGTGGGGCTTCCAGCTTGGGCACGAACAACGAGCAGGCAGACAGACACAACAGAGCGAGACCAACAGATAGTGCTCTCACCGACGCGCCTCCTTCGCGCATCTCCCCCCGGACCCTGGCCGAGCCAGGATTGCAAATGGTAACAAAGGGAGGCACGGGAAAGCCGACGCATTGCTCAACAGCGACCGAAAATCGCGTTCAAGCGGGCAAATTGGCCTGCCAGCTCCGGTGTGAGCGTCCCGGGCGCCACTCGCCAGCTCCAGTTCCCGGTGGCCGTACCGGGTGTATTCAGGCGCGCCTCGGCGCCGAGCGACAACAGGTCCTGTACAGGCACGATGGCCAGGCCGCCGATAGAGCCGAGCGCGCAGCGGATGAGTGCATCCGGCATTGCGCCGGGCGTCAGCCGCAGAAAATAGTCCACCTGCTGGCGCGCGTGCTCCGGCAGGGTCGAATACCAGCCGAGCGTCGTGTCGTTGTCGTGAGTACCGGTGTACACGACGCTGTCGCGCTCGTGCATGTGAGGCAGGTGCGGGTTGGTAGCCTCACCGCTGAAAGCGAACTGCAACACGCGCATTCCCGGCAGGCCAAACCCTTTGCGTAGCGCCTCGACATCGGGAGTGATGACGCCGAGATCCTCCGCGACGATCGGCAGATCGCCGAGGTCGTCCCACAACAACCCCATCAAGTCCTCACCCGGGGTGTTACGCCATTCGCCGCCGCGCGCATCGGGAGCCCCGGCCGGTACCGCCCAGTACGCGGCCAACGCCCGGAAATGATCGATCCGTAGGACATCCACGCGGTGCATCTGCGCGGCCACACGATCGCGCCAGAGCTTGAAACGATCGCGGCGCATGACGTCCCAGTTGTAGAGGGGATTGCCCCACAGCTGTCCGGTCGCCGAGAAATAGTCCGGCGGTACGCCGGCGACGGCGGTCGGATGTCCGGTGGCATCCAACTGAAACTGGTCCCGGTGCGCCCAGGTCTCCGCGGAATCGGGCGCCACGTAGAACGGCAAGTCGCCAAACAGTCGGATGCCACGGTAGTTGGCGTGCTCGCGTAAGCGGCGCCACTGCACGAAGAAGGCGAACTGCACATCCCGCACGCGGGTCAGCTCGGCCGCGTATTGTTGTCTTGCCTGGGCGAGAGCCGCGGGCGCGCGGTCACGCAGCTCCACCGGCCAGTTCCACCAGGGTGCCCCGCCATGCACGAAGCTCAACACTTCGAACAGGGCGTAGTCATCGAGCCAGTGCTTCGCGCTTTCTACGAACGCCGCGTACTCGCCGGAGTTGAGGTCGGGCCACTCGTTCGCGTCGACAAAGGCCGGGTTACCTGCGAAATCCGAGCGCACCCAGTAGGGCGAGCCGTCGGAGCCGGTAGGACCGACCGGCAGGATCTGCCACACCGTGAATCCGGCAGCGGCCAGCCAGTCGATGAACGCGCGGCCACCCCGCCCCAGGCCGCCCTCGAGGGAGCCCATGTGCATCAGCGCACCGGCGCGACGGCGATCGAAAACAGGCAACCTCTGGGTCATGCACGTTGTCTCAGTCGGCGTGGGTCTGGAGTCGGCGTAGGGTCTTTAGTCAGCGTAGGCGCGACGCATGACTCCGCCATGCTCGGCGTGACCACCGCCGGCGGAGATGGGTTGTGACAGTCCCGCGGGAGCCTCCAGGCCCAGCAGCCGATACAGGCACACGAGCTGGCGGCGGTAGAGCCGATCGAACTGGCTCACGGCGTCGGCGGGGTTGTAGTCGCCGAACCACCAGAACCAATCCGAGCTCTCGCACAGGGCGAGTTGCCGCTCCGCGGCCGCCTTATGCTCGGCCTCCAGCGGCCGCGCTTGCATGACACGGTCGAAGGCCAACTTCGCCTCGCACAGCAGGTCCCACGCCCGGTTCTTGGCGGGATCCCCCATCCAGGTCGCCAGGGTGCCGTGCACCCAGCTTCCCGTCATGACTTTCTGCAGCGGCGCCGGCTCGAGACCGCGCTCGAGACATTCGGACAAGGTGGTCAACTCCAGCAACGGATGACTGGCGAGCAGCGAATACAGGGCTCGCAGGAAGTAATAGCCGTTGAAGGGGTAATGTTCCCATGCGTTCTCACCATCCAGGGCGATGAGCACGGCGTGTCCGGGCGCGAGCGCCCCCTGGGTCGCGGCGGTCGCATACTTGCGCGCGAGCTGTGCAACTTCGTTCACGAGATTGTGCGCAGCATCGTCGCCGTGCCAGGTTGCGTACGTGAAGCCGATCAGGTCCGAGAGCGCGTCGTCACGAAAAAAGCAGGTCAACCCGCTGCCCGGTATCCGGTAAGGCCGGTTGTAGGCACGCGGGTCGTGCACAGCCGGCCTGTCGCCAAGCTCGAGGCAACCGCGCAGGACGTTGGTGCCGGTGGCCGCCCAGCGGAACTGGTGGCGCTCGAGCAGCTCCAGGGTGCCCCGATTGATGGCCCCTTCCGCGGGCCAACAGCCCACCGGCCGTTTGCCGAAGGCTTCGGTAAAGACACGGATGCCGTGCTCCACATGCCAGGTCGCACGTTCCGCTCCGCCCGGATAACTGCCGTGCTCCGGCAGCGGCATGTTGGGTACGGCCTCACGCGCGGAACCGAAGTCCAGCAGCAGCGGAATGATCGGATGACCGTAAGGTGTCACCGAGATCTCGATCTGTCCCTTCTCCGACAGAGCCCGGTAGCGGGGAACAACACTGCTCACGAGATTCCCGATGAGGGTCAGAAGCTGACGCCGGTGCAACGGTGTGAAGCTGCGCCCGCGCTCGGTCAGATCGCTCACCAGCGTATCGGAGCGCCGCACGGTTTCACCGAGCCAGGCCAGGTGATACCAGACCGCCAGGTCGTGGATGAGCTGATCGGAGGCGTAGGTGATCCGGTCGGGCGTCGCCAGGGTCTCCGCAATCGTCGCGAGCTCGAGGTACGGGCCGAAGCGCTCGATCATCTGCTTGCGCTGCGCACGCAGACAGGCACGCAGGAGCTCGAGGCGCGTAGCCGGTTCCGTGGGAACAGGGTCGGGCCCGAGTAAGCCGAGCACGGGATCCGGCAGCGGCGCTCCCGAGCGCAGATGCTCCGCGATCCCCTGGCTGATCTCCTGGATCTGCTCGATGAGCACCGGGGAGAAGTTCACGACCGAGCGCGCGGCGGGATTTCCCTCCAGATGCGCGGCCATGTCGGTGTAGTCCTTGATGGCATGCAGGTACGTCCAGGGAAGCACGTACTGCCCGGTCAGCGCGTCGCGATACTGTGGCTGGTGCATGTGCCACAGTAGAACGACCGGCAGCCGCGAACCGCTCGTCGGTCTCATGCAAGGCGGCGCAACATGTCGGAGGTGACGAGCACGACGCCTTTGTCAGTGACGTAGAAACGACTCGCGTCCGCCGTCCGATCGACACCGATCGACATGCCATCGGGAATCTCACAGCCCTCATCCACAATCGCGCCACGAATCACGCAGCCGCGGCCGATCTCGACGTGCGGAAGAATGACGGAGTTCTGGATGCTGGAGCGCTCATCGATGCGGACGTCGGAGAACAACAGGGACTCGCGCACGACCGCGCCGGAAATGATGCAGCCGCCCGAGACCATGGAATTGATCGCCACACCGCGACGACCGTCCTCGTCGAGAATGAACTTCGCGGGGGGCTGTTGCACCTGGTAGGTCCAGATGGGCCAGTCCTGGTCGTAGATGTTGAGCTCGGGCTTGACGTGCACGAGCTCCAGGCTCGCGTCGTAGTATGCATCGATCGTTCCAACGTCGCGCCAGTAGCTCTGCGCGCGAGTCTTGACGTCCTGGAAGGGGTAGGCGAACACCTGCAGGTTGGTGTTGATCGCTTTGGGTAGGATGTCCTTGCCGAAGTCGTGCGCGGATTTTTCGTCGCCGAAATCTTCGGCGAGCATCTTTTCCAGGAGGCGCGTGTTGAAAACGTAAATGCCCATGGAGGCGAGGATGGCATCGGGCCGGCCCGGCAGGGTGTCGGGAACCTTCGGTTTCTCCGAGAACCTGGTGACGCGATTCCACTCGGTGGCCGTCAACACGCCGAAGTGGATCGAGTCGCTCGCCGGCACCTCGACGACGCCGACGGTAATGTCGGCACCCTTCTCGACGTGGTAGGCGATCATCGGGCCGTAGTCCATCTTGTAGATGTGATCGCCCGCGAGCACCAGCACGTGCTTCGGTCGATGCGACAGAATCAGGTCGATGTTCTGGTGGACCGCATCCGCGGTGCCGCGGTACCACATCGCCCCCATCTGCTGCTGCGCGGGAATCGTCTCGACGAACTCCCCGAACTCGCCCCGCAAGTAGCTCCAGCCGCGCTGCACATGCTGGATGAGCGACTGCGCCTTGTACTGCGTGAGGATGGAAATCTGGCGGATGCCGGAGTTCACGCAGTTCGAGAGCACGAAGTCGATGATGCGGAATTTGCCGCCGAAGGGGGTCGCGGGTTTGCAGCGATGGGCGGTGAGGTCCTTCAGACGCTCGCCGCGCCCGCCGGCCATGATGATCGCGAGTGTGCCGCCGGTGAGGCGGCTCACATAACGTCCGGAAGAAGCTCGGGCAGGCTGTCGGGGCATGGTTATGTCAGGCCTCGGTCGAAGCGACCCGGTAACTGTAACGGCGCGAGGCGCGCCGGGTGAGAGGAGCCGTGTGAATATACCTACTCAAAGCCATTTCATCAGCCCCAGCTCGTAAGGATGTGACAGCAGATCGTGCCACGGGTAGATGCGGACCTCGGTAGCGAATTGTCCGCATTCCTGCGGCAAGGCGTCGAGGGCGAACACGATGGAGCCGTCGGAATCGACCTCGCCGGTCGGACTCAATGCGCTGATCCAGATCCCCGTCCGGGGCGGCTGGTTGAAGGAGGACAATGGGGGTGGCGCGAGGTCGGCTTCGGGGAGCAGGCGCCGGGCGACGAACTCGACACGGACATCGGAGGGCTGCAACCCATTGAGTTGGGCGGCCACTCGCAGACGCAGCCGCTCGCCCTGCGGGATACCGGGCGACACGTCGGCGAGCATACGCAAGCCCACGCGAGGCCACTGCTGGCGCACACGCTGTTTCCAGTCCGCCAACGCGATCGCCCCGGCGAAGCCGCTCGCGGCAAGACGGCGGTACTGGAGCGCGGCCGGCTGGTACTCGCCCTTGGTGTAATCGGAGAGGACCCGGCCCATATTGAACTGCGGGATCACAGTCATCATGGCCCGCTTGCTGCGGCGGACCCACTCGGGCGAGAAGCCTTCCTCGTTGCTGTCGTAGTACAGCGGGAGCACCTCTTCCTCGAGCGTGTCGAAGATCAACTCCGCCTCGAGGGCATCGCGGCGCTCCGGGTCCTGGACGTTGGCGGGGGGAATCCCCCAACCGTTGTCCTGCATCCACCCTTCCGCCCACCAGCCGTCGAGAATACTCAAGTTCAGGCGGCCGTTGATGGCGGCCTTGATGCCCGAGGTGCCACTGGCTTCCAGCGGCGCGATCGGGTTGTTGAGCCACACATCGACACCGGAGACCAGCCAGCGGGCGAGCTGCAGGTCGTAGTCCTCCAGGAAGATGACCCGGCCGATAAACTCAGGCGTCGTCATGAGTTGGCGGATCTCGCGCAGCACCGCCTTGCCGGGCTCATCCGCAGGATGCGCCTTGCCGGCAAACAGGAATAACACCGGCCGCGTGGGATTGTTGACGAGCTTTGCCAGTCGCGCACGATCACGCAGAAGCAGAGTCGCGCGCTTGTACGTCGCGAATCTTCGCGCAAAACCGATCGTGAGCACATTCGGCCGCAACGGGTCGAGGAACCGGGTGACGTGACGCAACTGCGCGGGGCTCATCCCCTTGCGCGCGTACTCGCGTTGCAAGCGATCGCGGACGCTCGCGAGCATGCGCGACTTGACCGACTGCGCCGTGGGCCAATAACGCTCATCGGGGACATTTTCGAGCGCGCTCCAGAATGCGGCATCGCTCAGGCGGTCGCGCCAGTCCCGACTCAACTCGCGATCGAAGAAGTCTGTCCAGGTCTGGTGCAGGAACGTGGGGACGTGCACTCCGTTCGTGACGAAGCCCATCGGGTTGTCTTCAGGCCGGATCTCGGGCCATTGGTCCGCGCACAGGCGCGCGGAGACGATGCCGTGGATGCGGCTCACCGCATTGACGTGCCGGGCACCGTTAAGCGCGAGCCGTGTCATGTTGAACATACCGGGCGCACCGGGGGCGCGCGCGAGCTCGAAGAAACGCTCGACCGGAATTCCGAGCTCACGGATGAAGTCGTTGAAATGGGCCAGGATGTGATCGTGGCCGAACGCGTCATGACCGGCCGCCACGGGCGTGTGCGTGGTGAACACGCACTCCGCAGCCACCGCCTCCAACGCCGCGTTGAACTGCAGCCCGCCGGCCAGGTGCTCACGCAACAACTCGAGAATCAGGAAAGCGGCGTGACCTTCGTTGAGATGGAACACCGCCGGCTGTATGCCAAGACCGCGCAGAGCGCGAATGCCCGCGATGCCGAGAATCATCTCCTGGCGAATGCGCGTCGATTCATCGCCACCATAGAGGCGGTGGGTGATGTCGCGGTCGGAGGGCGCGTTCTCAGGGCAGTTCGTGTCGAGGAGATAGACGGGGATGCGGCCGACTTGCGCTTTCCACAAACGCGAATGGACGTCGCGGCCGGCGATCTTTACAACAACTTTCACCCACTGCCCGTCGCGACCGCGAGCCGGCTCTACCGGAAGATCGCGTGGGGAGCGCTCGCGGTACTCCGCGTGTTGTACGCCGTCGTTGTCGACGCTCTGTGTGAAATACCCCTGTCCATATAACAGTCCGACGGCGACGAAATTCGCCCGGTCGTCGCTGGCGGCCTTGGTGTAGTCGCCGGCCAACACGCCGAGGCCGCCTGAATAAATGGGGAAACTTTCGTGGAAGCCGTACTCGGCACAGAAGTACGCTGTCAGCGGTTGGTCCGCGGTCGGGGCATTGGCTGAGAGGTACTCGTCGAGGGTGTCGGCGGCCTGTTTGTAGCGGGCGAGGTAGACGGAGTCCGTCGAGACACGGTCGAGGGTGGACTGGGGGAGGCACCGCAGCATGAGGCGGGGGTTGCCACCGGTCTGTTTCCATAACTCCGGGTCCAGGTCTTCGAACAGCGCCCGGGTGGGCCGGTGCCAGCCGAAGAAGAGGTTCCCCGCCATCTCCGGCAGTCGGCCTAAGCTGGGGGGAATGACCGGAGTCACCTCTAACAGTGGGTTTCTCATCACTTTTCCGGGAAAAACAGGGGGTGGGGAGTGTATCAGCTCATTCCAGGCCCTCGAATGACGCTTCGTGTGCGACGAAGCGCCCCTGGTAAGCGACCAATACTGTTTGACGACTAATACTGTGGACTCTACAGTACCGCATGGATGATGAGGGTCAGGGCCGTAAATTTCAAAAAGACCTGAATGCGGGCCTGGTCGCACTGGTGCTGCTGGCGGTGCTGGAGCGCAGCCCGGAAGACCTGTACGGCTATGAGATTGCCAAGCGGCTGCAACGGGCGAACGAGGGCGATGCGCTATTCAAGGAAGGCACGATTTATCCGGTGCTGCGTACCTTGAGCGCGTCAGGGCTGCTGACGAGTCGGATCGTGCCGTCGTACTCCGGACCGCCACGGCGTTATTACCGCATTACGGACGAGGGTCGTGCCGTTCTGCAGCAATGGACCGGCATCTGGCGACAGACCCGGGACTTTGTCGATCGCTTTATCGAAGGACAAGCGTCATGAATCGCAACTCCGCCCCCCGCTCGATCGATGAGTATCTCAAGCAGCTCCGCGCTGCCCTGGAAGGTGAGGATCCCGCGCTGATCCAGGACGCGCTGTACGACGCAGAGGAATATCTGCGCGCGGAGGTCGCCGCACACCCGGAGAAGACTGAGGCGGATGTGCTCGAGCTCATCGCGACGACCTACGGCGCACCGGAGGAAGTTGCGGCGGCGTACCGCGATACCGAGGTCAAGGTGAAGGCTGCCCTGCGCACGCCGCCGCCGCGGCGATCGGAGAGTCCGAGCGGCTTGCGAAGATTCTTCAGCGTCTATTCGGATCCGCGGGCGTATACGTCGCTGTTCTACATGTTTCTCACGCTAGCGACCGGCATCTTCTATTTCGTGGTGGTGGTGGTCGGCATCTCGCTGTCGGCCGGGCTTGCGGTGCTGATCATTGGCGTGCCGTTCTTTCTGGCTTTCATCGGCATCACTCGTGTGCTCGCACTCGGCGAAGGGCGGCTGATCGAGGCCATCACGGGTGAACGTATGCCGCGTCGCCCGGTACACCCAGGGCCGGCCGCCGGTTGGTGGTCACGCATCGGTGAAATGCTGGGTGATGCGCGCACCTGGACCACCCTCCTCTACATGGTTCTGATGCTTCCGCTCGGGATCATCTATTTCGTACTGGCGACGCTGGGTGTGTCGGCGGGCTTGCACCTGATTTTCTCGCCGGCCATCGCGTTCGGCGAATCCATGGGCTGGGTGCGCGATTCGTGGGACTGGCCTTTCATCATGGGCCCCCACTTTTATGAGCCTACGTTCGGCGCGTGGGTGGGGTCGCTGTTCATGTTTGCCGCGGGCGTCCTCATCCTGACGGTGCTGATGCACTTCGCTCGCGGCGTTGCCCACGGCCACGCGCGATTGGCCAAGGCGCTGCTGGTCGAGCCGGGTTCCTGACGGGGTACACTGCACGGATGTTTCGACCTTCCGTTGCCGTGTGGTCCGCCGTGGGATTGCTGGCGGTGTCTGGAGTTTCACACGCGGCAGGCTGTCTCCCCGGCGGGAATGGCTATCTGCGCGCCGCCATCCGCGGTGCGATGAATCTCGACATCGATTGGCACAACGGCGAAATGGAGTGCGAAGGCGAGGTCCGCCCCAATGGCCACGGCCTCCGGATCAGCTTCGCGGGACCGAAGCATTCGGACGGCCGCAGGCTCCGGATGGTTTTCGGCGTCGCGGGGACGAAGGAAGGAACGCCGGGCCGTGAGCTGCCCACCAACCTCACCGTCATTTTTGAGGGTGAGCAACGTTTATTCGCCACGCGCGGCGACGATCGATGTACCGTGGACAAGCTCGAGCAGGAACGTCTCGGTGCCCTCGGCGGTCCAAAGCGCTCGTATCGCATCATCGCAAGCGGGTTTTGCATCTCGCCGGCCAGCACCCTGGATGGCAGCGGCCGGATCCTGGTGACCCGCTTCGATTTCGCGGGGAACGCCACTTTCGAAGACCTGGCCGACGACACGAGGCCTTAGGAAGCGACACTCTCATGCTGAAGAACACACTGGCGGCAGGCAGGCCGCTCTTCGCGGCCCTGTGCGCTGTGATCCTGATGCTGGCGGCCGTGACGGTCGGCTACACCCAGTCGGGCCCGCTCGAGGACTTGGCCAACTTCCCGCGGGCGACGCTGCAGATCCTCCACGGCAAGAGCAAGAAGGATCCGCGCACCTTCACCATCTGGATTGCCGATAGCCCGGCACGCCAGGAGCAGGGGTTGATGTTCGTGCGGGATCTCCCGGCCAGCCAGGGGATGTTGTTTCCGCAGGCGAAGCCGCGCCCGATGAGTATGTGGATGAAGAACACCTACATCGAGCTCGACATGGTGTTCGTCGGGGAGAAGGGCGAGATCGACCAGATCATCGAGCACGCCAAGCCGCTGTCGCTCGAGACGCTCACCGCGACCAAGCCGGTCACAGCGGTGCTGGAGATCAAAGGGGGCGAGGCGGCCCGGCTCGGCTTGAAGGAAGGGGATCGCGTGGAGTGGACGCCGGCGTCGCAGTAGCCGCGGACGGGACGCTACCGCTTCATACCCTGGTCGTTGAGGGAGTTGTGCATCGTCTGCAGGACGTCCCGATCCGTCCCCTTGGCGCTGCCGACGTACACGTCGCGGTTCCTGAAATCCATGTTCAGTGAGGACACCGTGCCCAACACGTCCATCCCGATGATGATCGCGGGGCGCTCCTGCATCTTCCAGACCTTGAAGATGTGGAAATTGCCGTAGACGACGGCGACGTCGGTGATCTGCAGCGAGTCGATGGCGATGAGCGGCGCGGACCGGATCTCACCGGGCTCCACTTGAGTGGTCGCACCGTAGACGGAAGTCACGCTGGCGACGAAGCCGCGCCCCGAGCGATTGTGCTGTTTGAGAGCGTCGCGTAGCGCCAGATTACCCAGGGTTCGCTCGGCCCCGGTATCCAGGACCGCGTCGGTGACGATGCTACCGACCCTGGCCTCCACCACCAACAATCCACCGTTCACGACGCGATCGGCGTGGATCCTGGTCGTGTCGGTGCGCGATTTCGAGTCGACATGGCTGGCGATGGCAACGCTGTTGCGTCGGAAGTCGATGAGGAGGCTCTTGTCATCGAGTCCCGCCGCACCGAGGATGCCGTCCGCGCCGGCCATCAAGGGCGCCCAGACGATCGGCATCGCCGTGCCTTTGATCTTCAGCTCACCCGCCTGCAACTGGTCGACAGAAACATAAGCCACCTGGGCAGAGCCGGTGATCCCGTCGAGGGTCATGGGCACGGTGCTGTCAGTTTTCAGACCCAACGTCTCCACCAGGCCGGGAGAGATCGTCGAGTGATTCGCGCCGGTGTCGACGATGAAGCGGAAGGGCCCGCGGCCGTTGATCGTGACCGGCACCACCACCCGTCCGATGTGGTCGTGAGTGGTCGGCAGGGCAAACTGGTAAGGATCGAGGTCCGCCTTGGGGATCGGTCTATCCGGGGCCGCGGCCACCGGGACAGAATCGGCGACATCGAAGGACCACGCCTTCTCAGTACCCATTCCCAACGCTGCCAGAACAAGCAACGCTCCAGGCCAGGCCCGTGCCCGGTTGGCACTCGGATCGCACCGCGGAGGAGCAATGGCGTCCACGTCGATAACGTACCACGAACAATGAAGGTGGGATGGTGTATCCCGTTATTTTGAGATGCGCTCGGCTAGAATTGCCTGCATGGCCACACCTGCCATCTCTGAACCCGAAGCCCGCGCCCTCGCGGACGCCATCCTCCAGGTCTCCAGCTCCCGGCCGGCGTCCGAAGCCCAGAAAATCGTCGACATGGCGCTCGCCCGCGCCCCCGACCATCCCCTGGTCCTCAACAGCGTCGGCGGCTACATGCAGCGGACGGGGAATTCCGCCAAGGCGCGGGAGCTGTACGAGCGTGCCCTGCGTTATGACGGGAACTCGAAGGTCCTGTGGGTCAATCTGGCCACGGCCTGTCGCTCTCTGGGCGATATGGCGGGAGAAGCGACGTCCTTGGAAAAGGCGCTCGCACTGGAGCCGCGTTATGTCCCGGCCCTCGTGCACAAAGGGAACCTCCTGGAGCGGCAGGGGAACGCCAAGGGGGCGGCACTGGTCTTCCAGGCGGCGCTGGACTCCATCGCTCCGGGCACTCCTATTCCGCCAAACCTGCAAAGGGCCTTGAATCACGCCCAGGAAGTCGTCAACGGCAACGCGCGCTCGTTGGAGGAATTTCTGGAGCGGGAGTTGGCGCAAACCCGGCAACTCCACACCGGGGAGGATCTACATCGGTACGACGCCTGCCGGGATATCGTCCTCGGGAAACGGCGCGCCTACACCAGCCAGCCGAAGTACACCCACTTCCCGTACTTGCCGTCGATCGAGTTTTTTCCGCGTAAGGACTTCCCGTGGCTCGACATTCTCGAGGCCGCCACGGAGGACATCGCGGCAGAGGCTCTCGGCGCCCTGCGAAGTGCTCCGGGGGATTTCTCGCCTTATGTGAATTCTCCGGCAGGCACGCCGCTCGATGAGTGGGCGTCGCTCAACCGGTCGATGAATTGGAGCGTGTATTCACTCTGGCTCGACGGCGAGGCACTCCCCGCGAACCAGGCGGTTTGTCCCAAGACGTCCGCGGTCCTGGCCCAGCTGCCCATGTGCGACGTTCCCGGCCACGCACCGGGCGCCTATTTCTCGGTTTTGAAGCCGCACACCCGCCTGCCGCCCCATACCGGGACAACCAACACCCGCTCCATCGTGCATCTGCCCCTGGTCATTCCGGAAGGCTGTCGCTTTCGAGTGGGCTCCGACGTGCGCGCGTGGGAGAAAGGGAAGGCGTGGGTGTTCGACGATACGATCGAGCACGACGCCTGGAACGACAGTGACGAGATCCGCATCATTCTCATTTTCGACATCTGGAATCCGTTGCTGACGAGTGCGGAGCGCGACCTGGTGCGCGCGATGACCGTCGGCCTGGGCCGTTACTACGGAGCCGACGCTCCGGTCATGGGATCGAGATGAAACCTAACCGCATCGGGCTCGTGGTGCTGTCCTGCATGGCTTTGCCGGCGCTGGCGTTGAACAATCCGCTGGCGGACGGTGTGCGCCACTGCGCCAGCGAAACCGATCAGACCAAGCGCCTCGCGTGTTTTGATGCGCTGGCCGCATCCCTTCCCAAGGTTCAGGCGGATCAGTTTGGCTTGACGGCCGACATCGCGCGCAAACGCGACCCGGTGGCTGAACGCCAGGCCGCGGATGCCGTTCTGCCGGGAACGATCGTGGCGCTGGGACAGACCCGGGATGGCAAGTTTATTTTCACCCTGGACAACAAGCAGGTCTGGATCCAGGCCGAGATCAAGACGACCATCGAGTTTGAAGTCGGAGACGCCGTGCACATCGAGCATGGCGCGATGGGCTCGCTCTGGCTCGCGGCCGACAAGGGCCGCAAGACACGCGTGAAGCGAGTGAGCTGAAGTCGCCTGCGCGGCTCGCAGGGAGCCGTCGCCGCGCGCAGGCGCTCAGCCCACGCCGCGCTGCCGGGAGGCCAGGATTTGCAGCTCCTGCGCCATGGCGGCAACGACCGTGCTCCAATCGCCGTCGGTTGTTTGCCGGAACAGGCGCATGCCGGGATACCAGGGGCTGTCGTCGCGCCCGAGTAACCAACGCCACTCGGGCGATAAGGCGAGCGCCGTCCACACGGGGCGGCCGAGTGCCCCAGCCAGGTGCGCGATGGAGGTATCGGTGGTGATCACCAGGTCCAGCCCCGCCATCACGGCCGCGGTGTCGAGAAAGGCATCCGGACCGGAGTCGAAGTCGGCACCCAACTCGACAATCCGCTCAGCGAAGCCAACATCGCGCAACTGGTCCAGTCCGGGCCCCTTCTGCAACGCGACGAGACTCACACCCGGTACGCGCGCCAGGGGCTCCATGGCCGCCAGGGGCATCGAGCGTCCGCGGGCCCAGATGAGTTTCTCAACAGCCAGGTTGCCTTGCCAGGCGATCCCGATCTTGAGCCCGGGGAGCGCCTGCAGTCGCCGCGACCATTGCGTGGCGCGCTCCGGTTCCGCCGCCAGGTACGGCGTGCCGGCCGGGATCGATTGAAGTTGCGTTTGGAAGGCCAGCGGCAGACTCAAGAGCGCAATGGTGTAGTCGACCGGCGGCAGCGGGTCACCCCGGGGGATCATGCGGATCGACCCCGGAAGCGTGCGCAGCAGCGCCATGAGATTCGGCATCACCTCGAAAACGACCGTCGCGCCCCGCGACTCGAGCATCGGCAAATAACGGCAAAACTGGATGACGTCACCCAGACCCTGCTCGGCGTAAACCAACAGGGTCTTACCCGCGAGCGGCTCGGTTCCCGTCCAGCGGGGCGCATCGAAGTGGCGCGGTGGGTTGCGCAGCGCCGGTACGTCGAAGCGCGCCTCGTACAGCGGCCATCCCAAGTTGAATTTGCCGAGTGTCAGGTACAGGAAGGCCAACGCGAATTTCGCGGACGGGTCGCGCGGCTTCATATCCAACGCGCGACCGAAGCTCTCGGCCGACTCGCGATGCCGGCCCAGGGACTTCAGGACGATCCCCAGGTTGGTATGGGTATCGGCGGAGCCCTCGCGAACCGAGGCGTCGATGAACGTCTCCAACGCTTCCGACAAGCGTCCCAGCGCCGTCAACGCCACACCCCGGTTCGTGAGCACTTGGGAAACGTTCGGCCGGATGGCGAGGGCCCGATCGAAACTCTCGACGGCCTCGCTGTTGCGATCGAGATTCAGCAGTGCGACACCGCGTTGGATGTGAGCCTCCGCCTCGCCGGGCAGGAGCTCGACAGCACGATCCAAGGGAGCCATCGCCTCGGCATGACGTCCCAGGGCCACGAGCGCGGCGCCTCGGCCGACCAGGTCCGACGTCGCCCCCTTACCCAGGGCGAGCAGAGTGTCGTAGTCCCGCAGCGCTTGCGCATGTTGCCCCAGAAGAGTGTGCGCTACGGCGCGATTGTGTAGGGTTTCAGCGTTGCCGGGCTCGATGGCCAGCGCGAGCGAATAACTCTCTACGGCATCCTGCAGGCGTCCGAGATCCTTGAGTGTGTTGGCCCGATTATTGTGAATCGCAGCGTGCTGCGGCTGCAGGGCAATCGCCCGGTCGTAGCTTTGCAACGCTCGGGCATGATCCCCGAGCCGCGCCAGCAGGAGCGCCCGGTTGAAATGGGCTGGCGCGAGATGCGGGTCCATGGCGATGGCCCGGTCGAAACATTCCAACGCCTCGCGCTCGCGTCCCACGGCGACCAGCGCCGCGCCGAGATCCGCATGGGCGCCCGCATCCTGCATCGCCAGGCGAACAGCTTGCCCCGCGTGGGCGAGCGCTTCTTCGCTGCGCCCCAGGGCTGTCAGCGCGGCAGCCTTGATTCGGTATGCGCCGGCCAGCGTGCGATCCAGCGCGATGGCGCGATCACAGGCCTGCAGCGCCTCCTCGGCGCGACCCGTCGCCTGGAGTGCCTGCGCAAGATTCAGCCAGACGGCCGGGCGATCGGGCTTGAGCTCCAGCGAGCGGGCCAGGAACGCGACGCCGTCGGCCTGTCGGCCGAGTTGGGCCAGGGCCACACCCATGAGCTGGAGGACGTCCGCGTCGTTCGGCGTACGCCGCAGGAGAGACTCGTAGGCGGTGATGGCTTCGCGCAGCCGGCCGGCACGATGGTTCTGTACAGCGGCGGCCAGGGCCGCCCGGTCAGCAGGGTCAGTTGCGCTCACAAAAGTCGCTTGGAATCGCACATGGTGGGTGCATTATAGGCACCCCCCACACGAGAGCTCGTGAGTATGTTCATTCGCCGCTTGGTGCAGCTCGGAATGTTGCTGGTCGCAGGCGCGGCACGCGCGGACGTGGTTGCGGACTGGGCAGACATCACCACTGAGATCGCCACCGACGGTCCTAACACGATACGGACCATGGCGCTGGCGCAGAGCGCGGTCTACGAGGCTGTGAACGCAATAACGGCTCGCTATCCGAAGGAGCGCGTCGATCTCGGGTCGGCCGATGGAGTGTCGATTCCCGCGGCTGTTGCCGCGGCCAGTCGCAGCGTACTTCTGCACGAGGCTCCCGCACTCAGTCAGCGGACCGACGCCGTTTATCAGAAGACCCTTGCCGCGATACCTGACGACGCGGCACGGGCTCGCGGCATCAAGATAGGCGAGCGTGCAGCCGCCGATGCCATCTCGAAGCATATGGACGACATTCCGAAGATCGAGTCCTACCGTCCGCTGACGTCACCGGGCGTCTACGTGCCCACGACCTTTCCGTTAGGGTATGCGACGGCGCAGCACAAACCCTGGTTTTTGCAGAGCGCGACGCAATTCCGCCCGGTGGCGCCACCCTCGTTGAAAAGCACGCTTTGGGCGCGTGACTACAACGAGATCAAGGCCTCCGGCTCCGCAACCAGCACGACCCGCACGACGGAACAGACGGCCATTGCCCGTTTCTGGGCTACGGCGCTACCGGATGTCCATATGGGCATAGTGCGCTCCGTGGACGTGGGCCAAGGTCGGGAAATTACTCGCAACGCGAGACTCTATGCGGCGGTCACCGCGGCAGTCAACGACGCAGAGATCGCCGTGTTTGATGCCAAATATCACTACCAGTTCTGGCGTCCGATCACCGCGATCCGCAACGGCGACCGCGACGGCAACAATGCTACCGAGCGCGATGCCGACTGGACGCCGCTCATCGTTACGCCGGTTCAGCCGGAGTATCCGTGCGCGCACTGCATCGTCGCATCAACCATCGGGGCCATGATTCGTGCGGAGGTTGGCAAGGATCCGCTGCCGGTCCTGAAGACGACCAGCAACACGGCACCCGGTGTGACCCGTCAATGGAACCGAACGGAAGACGTGGTACAGGAAGTTTCCAACGCCCGGATGTGGGACGGCGTGCACTACCGCAACTCGTGCGAAGTTGGCGTCAAAATGGGCGAGCAGGTCGCGGGAGTGGTCGCGGCGGCTTACGGCTACACACACTGAATCGATGACGTCATCCGCGGCCGACCCTCTGGTTCTGGTCAACCTGGCGCGGCAGGATCTGGCCGCGGGAC
>Ga0070665_100002938_pt1 | contig 18409 bp, 19 predicted proteins | sample KBSS13metaG_FD_65862 | JGI IMG/M metagenome (GOLD analysis project Ga0070665, IMG submission 65862) | Switchgrass rhizosphere microbial communities from Kellogg Biological Station, Michigan, USA - KBS S1-3 metaG | ecosystem: Host-associated > Plants > Roots > Rhizosphere > Soil ...
CATCGACATGTCAGTATTGACATGTTGAGCGCAGGCGAGGACCCTTCTCCCCATGACCACCACCACGGAGACGCCGCTGTACCTGCAGGGTCACCTCGCCCCGGTGCCGGACGAGATCGAGGCTCACGACCTGCCCGTCGAGGGCAGTCTCCCGCCGGAGCTGACCGGGCGGTACCTGCGCAACGGCCCCAATCCGCTGCCCGGCGAGGATCCCGGACACTGGTTCGCGGGCCACGGCATGCTGCACGGCATCCGCCTGCGGGAGGGGCGCGCGGAGTGGTACCGCAACCGTTGGGTCCGCACCGCGGCCCTCGAGGGCCGGCCCTTCGTGCAGCCGGACGGCACCCTCGACCGGACCGCCGTCAGGGCGAACACGCACATCGTCCACCACGGCGGGAAGCTCCTCGCGCTGGTGGAGAACGGCTTCCCGCACGAGGTCACCCCCGACCTGGAGACGCTGGGCCCGCGGGACTTCGGCGGGAGACTCACCACCGCCATGACCGCCCACCCGAAGACCGACCCGGCCACCGGCGACCTGCACTTCTTCGGCTACGGCGCGCTGCCGCCGTTCCTCACCTACCACCGGCTGACGGCGGCGGGCGAGCTCGTGACCAGCGCGGAGATCGCCGTCGCCGGACCCACGATGATGCACGACTTCGCCGTCACCGAGCGGCACGCGATCTTCCTCGACCTGCCCATGGCCTTCTCGCTCGAGGCCGCGATGGCCGGCTCGCTGCCCTACGACTGGAGCGACTCGTACGGCGCCCGGCTCGGCGTCATGCCGCTGGACCGGCCGGGCGAGGTCCGGTGGTTCGAGATCGACCCGTGCTACGTCTTCCACGTCGGCAACGCGCACGAGGCGGACGGGCGGATCGTGCTCGACGTCGCCCGGTACGCCCCCGAGGACATCCGGTCCGGCTGGGACGCGATCGGGCCCAACGAGGCCGGACACGCCTCGGCCGCCGCGGCGACGGGGGTCGCCACCCTGCACCGCTGGACGCTCGACCCGGCCACCGGCACGGTGACCCAGACGCAGCTCTCCGAGCAGGGGCTCGAGTTCCCCACCGTCGACGACGACCGGGCGGGCAGGCCGAACCGGTACCTCTACGCCGTGGCCGACTCCGGGACCCGCTCGGCGGTCCTCAAGTCCGACGGCGGGACCGTGACCGCCCACGAGCTGGGCGCGGACGCCGTCGCGGGCGAAGCCGTGTTCGTCCCGGCGGCGGACCGCGGCGCCGAGGACGAGGGTTGGCTGCTGTCGATCACCACCACCCGCGACGGGCGCGCCTCCGACCTGCTGGTCCTCGACGCGACCGACCTGAGCCGCGTCGCCCGGGTAGAGCTGCCGCGCGGGGTCCCGGCGGGGTTCCACGGCTCCTGGAACGCCGACCCCGCCGCGGACGAGTCCTGAGACGACCACCGCGGAGGGCCGCTCATCGCGTGGAACGGGTGGTGGGTGGCGCGGGCGCGGCGAGGTCGTCCCCGCCGGGGGTCCGCACCGTCAGCCACGGAAGGAACAGCTGGGTGAGCGGGCCGATCGCCAGCGCGTAGAGCACGGTCCCGATCCCGACCGTCCCGCCCAGCAGCCAGCCGGTCGCCAGCACCACGACCTCGATCCCGGTGCGCACCACCCGGATCGAGGCGCCGGTGCGGGCGGCCAGGCCGGTCATCAGGCCGTCGCGCGGGCCGGGCCCGAGCCGGGCGCCGACGTAGAGGGCGGTGGCCAGGCCGTTGAGTACGATCCCGCCCGCCAGCAGCGCGACACGCGCGGGCCAGGTGTGGGCCTCGGGGATCAGCGCGAGGGCGGCGTCGACGGACACCGCGATCACCACGACGTTGGCCACGGTCCCGATGCCGGGGCGCTGCCGCAGCGGGATCCACAGCAGCAGGACGGCGACCCCGGTGATCGCGGTGACGACCCCGAAGGACAGCGGCAGCCGGGACTCCAGGCCCTGGTGCAGGACGTCCCACGGGTTGAGCCCGAGCGCCCCGCGGACCTGCATCGCCATCGACGTCCCGTACAGCGCCAGGCCGACCACGAGCTGCGGGAGGCGGAGGGCCGGGCGGTGCGTGACGGGGAGCGGGCGGAGGTCCATGGTTCCAGGGTGCGCCCGAGTGGCCTGTTCGAGAAGGGCCAATCCCCGGCCGCCGGCCTGGTGGCACAATGGCCGACGAGCGCGACTGGCGGCAGACGAAGGATGGCACCGACCATCGGGGAGCCGAGTCCGCGGGGGTCGACCGCCTGGGCCACCGCGTCACGAGGAGACTCCATGACCGCACGCATGCTGCCCGGCAGGCCCGTCGCCGAACGGGTCCTGGCCGACGTCACCGCCCGCGCGGACGCCCTGCGCGCCGAGGGCGTCGTCCCCAGCCTGGCCACCGTCCTGGTCGGCGACGACGACGCCTCGGCAGGCTACATCCGGATCAAGCAGAAGCAGGCCGCCGAGCTCGGGATCGACTCCCCGCACACCCACCTGCCCGCCGACACCACCCAGGACCAGCTGGTCTCGGTCATCCGCGGCTACAACGCCGACCCCGCCGTCCACGGGCTGCTGATCCAGTACCCCATCCCCGGCCACCTCGACTACGACGCCGCCCTGGCCGAGCTCGACCCCGACATGGACGTCGACGGCATGCACCCGATGAACATGGGTCGCCTCGCCGTCGGCCTGCCCGGCCCCCTGCCCTGCACCCCCGCGGGCATCGAGGAGCTGCTGGCCTTCCACGAGATCCCCGTCTCCGGGCGCGAGGTCGTCATCCTCGGCCGCGGCGCCACCCTCGGCCGCCCCCTGGCCATGCTGCTCGCCCAGAAACGACCCACCGCCAACGCCGCGGTCACCGTGGTGCACACCGGCGTCCCGGACTGGGCGCGCTACACCCGCCGCGCGGAGATCCTCATCGCCGCCGCAGGGGTGCCCGGCATCATCCAGCCCGAACACGTCAAGCCGGGCGCGACGGTGATCGGCGGCGGAGTCCGCTACTCCGGCAAGAAGCTGCTCCCCGACGTCGACGAGTCCTGCGAGCAGGTCGCGGGCGCGATCACCCCCCGCGTCGGCGGGGTCGGCCCCACGACGGTCGCGATGCTCTTCCGCAACGTCATCGCCGCGGCGGAGAAGGCCACCGCTTGATCGTTCCGGGCGTGACCCGGCGGTCCCTCGCGGTGCGCCCGGGTCACCCTCGGATCGATCATGGTCCGCGAGTGGGACGGGACGGCTGTCCGCGCGACCGTCACGTCACGCTCGGAAGGATCGCTTGACCTGAAGTGCGCTTCAGCTCTTAGCGTTCCGGACCATGGATGTGAACACCTGGTCGGCGTTGCGGACCGCCTCGCAGGAGACGGCCGTGAACCGCGCGCCCGTGCCCGTCACGCTCCGGCGGATCGCGGGGTTCGCGCGGCCGCACCGGCGTCGGATCGCGATGTTCGTGCTGCTCAGCACGGTGGGCGCGGTGCTGACCGTGCTCACCCCGCTGCTCGCGGGCCGGGTGGTCGACGCCATCGACACCCGGCAGGGCCTCTCGGTCGTCGCCGGGATCGCGGGGCTGATCGCGGTCGTCGCGGTGGCGGAGGCGGGGCTGGGACTGCTCACCCGGTGGTTCTCCGCGACGATCGGCGAGGGCCTGATCCTGCGGCTGCGGACCGCCGTGTTCGACCACGTGCTCCGGATGCCGGTCGCGTTCTTCACCCGGACCCGCACCGGCGCCCTGGTCAGCAGGCTCAACAACGACGTCCTCGGCGCCCAGCGGGCCTTCTCCGACACCCTGTCCGGGGTGGTCGGGAACGTGGTGACGCTGGTGCTCACCGTCGTCGTCATGCTCGGCATCTCGTGGCAGGTCACGCTGCTCGCGCTGGTGCTGCTGCCGGTGTTCGTGATCCCGGCGCGGCGGATGGGCGCGAAGCTCGCCGCGCTGCAGCGCGAGGGCGCCGACCACAACGCCGCGATGAGCACGCAGATGACCGAACGCTTCTCCGCCCCGGGCGCCACCCTGGTGAAGCTGTTCGGCCGACCGAGCGAGGAGTCCGCGGAGTTCGGCGTGCGGGCCTCGCGGGTCCGGGACATCGGGGTGCGGTCCGCGATGGTCCAGTGGGTCTTCGTGACGGCGTTGACGCTGGTCTCCGCGTTGGCCCTCGCCCTGGTCTACGGCGTCGGCGGCGCGCTGGCGCTGGCGGGGACGCTCGCGCCCGGCGCCGTCGTGTCACTGGCGATGCTGCTGACCCGGCTCTACGCGCCGCTGACCGCGCTGGCCGGGGCGCGGGTCGAGGTGATGGGGGCGGTCGTGAGCTTCGAGCGGGTGTTCGAGGTGCTGGACCTGGAGCCGATGATCGCCGAGCCCACCGTCGCGCGCGACCTCCCGGACGGCCCGCTCGACGTCCGGTTCTCCGCCGTCGACTTCGCCTACCCCGCCGCGGACACGGTGTCGCTGGCCTCGCTGGAGGAGGTCGCCACGCTGGACACCCGGGGCGGTGACACGGTGCTGCACGACGTGTCGTTCACGGTGCCCGCCGGGACGATGACCGCGCTCGTCGGCAGCTCCGGGGCGGGCAAGTCGACCATCGCCCAGCTGCTGGCCCGGCTCTACGACGTGGACTCGGGGGCGGTGCGGCTCGGCGGGGTGGACGTCCGCGACCTGCGGTCGGCGGACCTGCACGGAGGCGTCGGGTTCGTGACGCAGGACGGGCACCTGTTCCACGACACGATCCGCGCCAACCTGGTGCTGGCGGCGCCGGGGTCGACGGAGGCGGACCTGTGGGACGCACTGCGTCGCGCCCGGTTGGAGTCGCTGGTCAGAAGCCTGGCGGACGGGTTGGACACGGTCGTCGGCGAGCGCGGGTACCGGCTCTCCGGCGGGGAGCGGCAGCGGCTCACGATCGCCAGGCTGCTGCTGGCCAAGCCGCGGGTGGTGGTGCTCGACGAGGCCACCGCCAGCCTCGACTCCACCTCCGAGGCCGCGGTGCAGGCGGCGCTGGCGGAGGCGCTGCAGGGGCGGACGGCGCTGGTGATCGCGCACCGCCTCTCGACGATCCGGGACGCCGACCAGATCCTCGTCCTGGAGCAGGGCCGGATCATCGAACAGGGCACCCACCAGGAGCTCCTGGCGCACCGGTCGAGGTACGCCGACCTCCACCGCACCCAGTTCGCCGCCGCCTGAGCGGATCATGGAACCTTGATCCCGGATCCTCCTCGTTCCGCGACGCCGTCGAGCATCGTCTTCAGGCCCGTCTCGAAGATCTCGTCCTGGTCGAAGTCGATGTCCTGCCGCAGGAAGACTCTCGCCGAATGCGGGAAAGTGCCGCTGTCCATGATCGCGCGGGTCGCGTCCTCCCGGGCGACCAGCCACTCGTCGAGGGTCACGCCCGTCTCGGACTCCTCGCGACGCTCGGCCTCCAGGCTGCCCGCGGAGCCGTGCACGTAGACGAACAACGACAGGTGCAGGCGGAAGATGGTCGCGTCGTCGAAGCCCAGCTCACCCAGGGCGCGGATGTTCCACTCCGAGTACGGCATCTGGTTCGGGCCGGCGTACGGCCTGGTCAGCGACGTCATGGTGGCCAGCCAGGGATGCCGGCGGTACATCGCCCAGAGCCTGCGGCCGGAGAGCTCCAACTGGGCACGCCACCCCGACGGCGGGACGGCGGGCAGCGGGAACTCGCCGAACGCCGCATCCCGCATGAGCAACAGCAACTCCTCCTTGCCGGGGACGTGCCGGTAGAGCGACATCGCCCCCGTGCCGAGGTCGGAGGCGACCCGGCGCATGGACAGCGCGTCGACGCCCTCGGCGTCGGCGATGCGCATGGCCGCGCGGACGATCCGGGTGCGGCCGAGCTCGGGTTCGGGCTCCCGCACCCCGCCCGCGACGACCGTCCCCACCCCGGGGAGCACCCGCACCAGACCCTCCTGCCGCAGCACCGCCAGGACCTTGCTCGCCGTGGCCATCGCGATCCCGAACTCGGCGACGATCTGACGCGTGGAGGGGATGCGCTCCCCCGGCCTCAGCTCGCCCGCCTCGATCCGGGCCCGGATCACCTCGGCGACCTCCCGGTACGCCATGCCGCCACCTCCGCACTAGTGCACCCGTGGCGCACCTCGGACGCGCACTAGAGCGCGTTACTACGGTCGATCGTATCTCCTGGTGAATCTCTTGCGAACACCTGCGTACTTCGTACGCTCAGTGCATCACCACTCAGGAGGACACATCATGACGCGCACCGCCCTCGTCTCCGGCGCCGGCATCGCAGGCCCGACCCTCGCGTACTGGCTGCGCAGGCAGGGGTTCGCGGTGACCGTCGTCGAGTCGGCACCCGGTCCCCGGCCCGGCGGCCAGACCGTCGACCTGCGCGGCGCGGGCCGGACGATCATCGAGCGGATGGGCCTGATGCCCGCCGTCCGCGCCGCCTGCATGGCCCAGGAGGGTCTCGCCCACGTCGACGCCGAGGGGAGGCACCTCGCCGAGATGCGGGTCGACGACCTCGGCGGCGACGGCATCGTCAGCGAGTTCGAGATCCTGCGCGGCGACCTCGCGCAGATCCTGCTCGACGCCACCTCCGACTGCGAGTACCTCTTCGGCACCCGGGTCACCGCCGTCGACGGCAGCACCGTCACCCTCTCCGACGGCGGCGTCCGCGAGTTCGACGTCGTCGTCGGCGCGGACGGACCGCACTCCGGGATCCGCAGGCTGGTGTTCGGGCCCGAGGAGGAGTTCGTGCGGCCCATCGGCGGCTACATGGCGTGGTTCACCGCGCCCGATCCGGTGGGGCTCGCCGGCTGGTACGAGATGTACAACGAGCCGGGCCGGGTCGCCTCGGCCCGTCCGGACAGCGTGCCCGGACGGGCGAAGGCCGGCCTGGCGTTCCTGTCCGAGCCGCTGGAGTACGACCGCCGGGACGTCGCCGCACAGAAGGCGCTCGTCGCGTCACGCATGGCGGGCATGGGATGGAGGACATCGGACCTGGTCGAGGCCATGCACACGGCGGACGACTTCTACCTCGACCTCGTCGCCCAGGTGCGGATGGAGCGCTGGACGACCGGGCGGGTCGCGCTCGTCGGGGACGCGGGGTACTGCCCCTCCCCGCTCACCGGCCTGGGGACGAGCCTCGCTTTGGTCGGGGCGTACGTGCTGGCCGGCGAGCTCGGACGGCACGCGTCGGTCGCAGAGGCGTTCGCGGCGTACGAGGAGCGGATGCGGCCCTACGTCACGCAGGCCCAGCAGCTGCCGCCCGGCGGGATCAAGGGCTACGCACCGCCGACGGCACGGGCGATCCGCCGGGGGATCCTGACGATGAAGCTGATGGTCAGCCGCCCCCTCCGCGGCCTGACGAGGCGACTGTTCTTCAGCAAGGCCGAAGCGATCGACCTCCCCGACTACCCGGTGCTCAGCGGAAGTCGTCGGGGGTGACCTCGTCCAGGAACTCGCGGAAGTCCTCGAGCTGTTCCTGCGGCGGGGCGTCCGCACCCTGGGGGAAGAGGTCGTCGGTGGGTTGGCCGACCTCGTCGAGGATCTCGTCCGCGACGCCGATCGCGAGGCCCTCGCGGACGGCGACGGCCAGGGCGTCGCTCGGCCGCACCGACACCCGGACCTCGGCCGCCTCGGCGTCGCGCAGGACCAGGTCGGCGGAGTAGACGCCGTCGACCAGCGCGGTGATCTCGGCCCCGACGACCCGCGCGCCCAGCGCCCCGACCACCGGGACCAGCACGTCCTGGGCCTGTCCCTGGTCCTCCGCCGCCACCCGCGGCCCGACGGAGATCACCTCGGCCTGCTGCGGTCGCAGGAAGACCGGCAGACAGCGGGAGCCGCCGATCTCGCCCAGGACCAGGACCGGCTGCCTGCTCTGGGCGTGGACGACGAGCCTGATCATCCGCATCGGGCGCATCCGGACAGTGTGCTGGGTCACAGCCGGGCCCGGTGTCTCAGATCGAGACCGCTAACGACGGCCCGACCGGAGCCGAGTCCGACGGCATGAGCACCGTGGCGGACGAGGCCCGCGCGATCGCCGACGCCTGGTCCGCACCGGGGTCCCCGCCGGACTGGTGGCTCACCGCGGCCCTGTTCACCGCGGTCGCCGAGGACGAGGTCCTGCTGGAGATCGGCGCCGGGATCCCGCCCGACCGCAGGCCCGCGCTGCTGCTGTCCGCGGCGGTCACCGCCGTCGTCACGTCCGGCGCGGACCCGGTCCGCCGGTACTTCCCCGTCCCGGGCGGCCCCCAGCCCCCCGACGACGGCGGGTTCCGCCCCGCGTTGAAGGCCCTGGTCCGCGGGAGCCGGGAGGCGATCGCCGCGCTGTGCGCCGGGCACCGCTACCAGATGAACGAGGTCGCCCGCAGCGTCGACGTGCTGCCGGTGCTCGGCGCGGTCGCCGCGGAGACCGGGCGGCCGCTCGCCCTCGTCGACCTCGGGACCGGGGCCGGCCTGGGCCTGCGGCCGGACCGGTACGCCTACTCCTACACGCTCCCGGACGGATCGGTCCGCACCGTCGGCTCCGGGTCGATCGAGCTGCGCTGCGCCGTCCGCGGGTCCGTCCCTCCCCTTCCGGAGAGGCTGACGGTCGCCGCCCGGGTCGGTGTGGACGTCGAGCCCTCGGACCTCGACGATCCGGCCACCGCGGCGTGGCTCGCCGCCTGCGTCCCACCCGAGGCGGGCGCGGTCACCCGGTTCGCCGCGGCCGTCGACCTGGCTCGGGCCGAGCCCGCGGAGATCGTCCGCGGGGACTTGCTGGAGGTCCTGCCCGCGGTCGTCGCGGGGCTCCCCGCGGACGCCGCGGTCTGCCTGGTGGACACCTACGTCCACGTCTTCCTCGGCCCCGAGCGGCTGGCCCGGTTCGCCACGCTGATCACCGGGCTGGGCCGCGACCTGGACTGGATCTCGGTCGATCCGCTGGTCCCCCTCGGCCCCGAGGCCACCACCACGGTCCAGGGCCTCGACGTGCCGTCGCACTGGCTCGCCGAGAACCGCGACGGCGGGGTGTTCGGGGTGATCGGGCGGGTCTCCGTGCGCGACGGCGTGGCCTCTGCGCAGCTGCTCGGGCGTGCTCATCCGGGCGGTTCCTGGCTCGAGTGGGGTTAGTCTCCCCGATGTGCGACACGGTGGTCGGGCTCTGTGGTTCGTGGTCTTCGCGGTCGCGTACGGGACGAACGTGCCCACTCCGCTGCTCCTGCACTACCGGGTCGATCTGGGCCTGTCGCCCACCGCGCTGACCGCGGCGTTCGGCGTCTACGCCGCGGGCCTGGTCCCCGCGCTGCTGCTCGCGGGACCGCTGTCGGACCGCATCGGGCGGGCGAAGGTGGTGGCGCCGTTCGTGGTGCTCGCCGCGATCACCTCGCTGGCGTTCCTGGCCGTGCCGTCCGCGGTGTGGACCCTGTACGCCGCGCGGTTCCTGCAGGGCGCGGTGTCCGGGGTGGTGTTCAGCGTGGGCACCGCCTGGCTCGCCGAGCTGTGGCCGGACGGACGCGCGGCGCAGGCCACCGCCGTCGCGCTCGGTGGCGGCTGGGCGCTCGGGCCGCTGGTCTCCGGGCTGCTCGGGCAGTGGGCACCGGGGCCCGCGGTGCTGCCGTACCTCGTGCACGTCGCGCTGCTGGCGCCGGCGTTGGTGCTGGTCTGGCGCATCCCCGAGACCCTCACCCGGCCCCGGCCGGGGCCGCTGGTGAACCTCGGGGTGCCTGCGGGGGCCCGGCGGGCGTTCGGGCTGGTCGTGGTGCCGATCGCGGTCGGGGTCTTCGCCTACGCCGCCACCGCGGTCAACGTGCTGCCGCTCGAGCTGGAGCCGGTCATGCCCGGCGTCGGCGTGGCCGTGACCGGGGTCGTCGCCGGGATCACGATGGGCACCGGGGTCGCCGTCCAACCCGTCGTCCGACGGCTGGGGACCACCTGGTCCGGCGCGATCGCCCTGGCCCTCGGCGCGGTCGGCACCGCGGTCGGGCTGCTCGCGGACGCGAGCGGGGTCTGGCAGCTGGTCGTGCCGGTCTCGGTGCTGCTCGGCCTGGCCTACGGGATCTGCCTGGCCACCGGGCTCACGCTCGTCGCGCGGCTGGCCGATCCCGCCGCCCGCGGCGCCCTCACCGGCACCTTCTACGCCTGCTCCTACCTGGGCTTCTTCGTCCCGCTCCTGCTCGCGACGGTCGGCGGCGGGCGGTTCGGGCCGGGGCTCGCGGGCCTCACGGTCGTGTCCGCGGTGGTGGCCGTGTGGCTCGCGAGCCCCGCGGCCCGACGACTGGTCAGCTCGCCCACTCCGACAGGTCGTCGCGCCGCCGCAACGCCCGACGTGCCGCGCTCGGCGACTCCCCCACCACCCGCGTGAACGCCCGGCTGAACGCCGCCTCGGACCGGTAGCCGAGCGCGGCGGCGATCCGCGCGACCGTCTCGCCCGCGCCCAGCCGGTCCATCGCGACGTGCATCCGCCAGCGCGTCACGTACGCCATCGCGGGCTCCCCGACGAGCTCGGTGAAGCGCGCGGCGAAGGCGGAGCGGGACATCGCGACCTCGCCCGCCAGCGCCGCGACCGACCAGTCCCGGGCCGGGTCGCGGTGCACGACCGCCAGGGCCCGGCCGATCTGCGGGTCCGCCAGCGCCCCGATCCAGCCGGTCCGCGGCGCGGTCTCCAGCCAGGTGCGGATGGCCTGGATCACCAGGACGTCCGCGAGCCGGGTGATCACGGCCTCCCCGCCGGGCCGCAGCTCCTCGACCTCCAGCGCGATGAGGCGCAGCGTGTCCTGCAGACGGCCGGTCAGCGGGGAGACGGGCACGTGCACCAGCTCCGGCAGCAGCCCGACGAGGGTCTTCGCGGCGGGATGGTCGAACCGGACCGCCCCGCACACCATCGTCGCGGGCTCCCCGCCGCCGCCGTGGCGCAGCAGCGCGTACCGCTCGTCGATCTCGTGCGGGATCGCCGTGATCGACGGCGCGGACGCGGCCGGGTCGCTGCGCATGAGGTGCCCCTCGCCGCGCGGGACCAGCACGAGGTCGCCTGCCCCCAGCTCCCGCACCTCGTCGCCGGCCGCCAGCAGGCACCGCCCGGACGTCACGACGTGGAACCACAGGCAGCCGGGCATCGCGGGCAGCGTGAAGCCCCAGGGTGCCGTCAGCTCGGAGCGGCAGTAGAAGGTGCCGCTCATCCGGAGCACGTGCAGGGCCTCGCCGACGGCGTCGGACCGGGTCCAGGGCGGGTGGGTCACGGGTCCCAGCGTCCACCCTCGGCCGACCCGAGGTCCAGACCGTCTGGACGTTCGAGCATCGAATCTGGATCCGCAGCCATTCTCCGTCCCCACCTCGGCCGCCAGGCTGGACCCATCGACGAGAGAGGGAGCTCGACATGATCACGATCCTGGGAGCCACGGGGAACACCGGCGGACGGGTCGCGGCCCGGTCGGCCGAGGCGGGCGGGACGGTCCGGGCCGTCTCCCGCTCCGGCCGCGAGGTCCCGGGCTGCACGGCGGTGCGGGCGGACGCGAACGACCCGGCCGCCCTGGCCCGCGCGTTCGACGGGGCCGAGGCCGCCTACGTCCTGCTCCCCTTCGCCCTGTTCGACGCCGGCCACCACGCCCACCAGGACCGGCTCGGCTCGGCGATCACCGCAGCCCTGCGCACCGCGGAGGTGCCGTACGTCGTCGCGCTGAGCTCGCTGGGGGCCGAGGTCGAGACCGGCACCGGCTACCTGACCGCCCTACACCGCCAGGAGCAGCGGCTCGCCGAGCTGGACGCGGAGGTGCTGTTCCTGCGCCCCGGCCTGTTCTACGAGTCCTTCCTGCACAGCCTCGACGCCCTCCGCGCAGGCATGCACGTCGACACGATCGACCCGGACGTCCGGTTGCCGATGGTCGCGACGCAGGACATCGGCGACGTCGCCGCGGAGGCCCTGCTCGCCCGCCGGGAGACCGGCGTGCGGGAGGTCGTCGGGCCGGAGGACCTGACGGTGCCCGAGGCCGTCGCGCACCTCGGCGCGGGGTACACGCGGATCCCGGACGAGGCCCTGTGGGGCGGGCTGAGGGAGGCCGGGATGCCGCCGGACGTCGCGGACCTGCACCTGGAGATGAACGCGGCCTTCAACTCGGGCCTGGTGCGGGCGCACGGGACCGGGCCGCGGTCGTCGACGACGATCGCGCAGTGGGCAGGCGCGCTGGGACTCGGCGCCTCGACCGACAGCGCTCCGGGCGCCGCCTGCGGGCCTGCGGACGCGGGGCGGTCGGCGTGAACGCCCTGGTCACCGGCACCGCGATCGGTGCGGGCCTGCTCGGCGGCATCTTCCTGGCCTTCACGATCGCGGTGATGCCCGGGCTGCACGACAGGCCCGCCGCGGAGGCCGCGGGGGCGATGCGGGCGATCAACCGGGCGATCGTGAACCCGATCTTCGGCACCCTGTTCGTCGGCACCGGCCTCGCCGCGGCGGCGCTCACGGTCTGGGCGCTGGTCGCCGGGTCCTGGCTCGTCGCGGCGGGGGCGGCGCTCACGGTCGTCGGGGCGCACCTCGTCACCGTCGGCGTGAACATCCCGCTCAACGACCGACTGGACCGGGGCGGGGAGTGGGAGCGGTTCGAGGGGCCGTGGAACCGGGCGCACACCGTGCGGACGCTGCTCACCGTGGCCGGAGCCGTACTGCTCGTGGTGTGAGCGGATGGGGGGTGGCCCGGGGAGGGGTGGACCAGGCATCGTGGAGAGCCGGTCCGCTTCCCCCGGGCCTCGTCCATCCGTCCAGCACGACCCTCGGGGGAACCGGTGCACCCGTACGAGCGCCGCCGCCATGCCGCCCTGCGCGCCGACCAGGAGACGATCGGCCGCGCCGCGGCCTGGCTCCGACACGACGCGATCCAGGCGGGATACGCAGGCCTGACCCATCCGGAGTACGCCTTCGGCCTCGCCTCGATCCTCGACGACATCGCCCTCCGCTCGGGCGAGGACGACGCGCTCCGCGACCACGCCGTCCGGGTCTGCCGGACCATGCTCGGCGACCGCATGGACATGCCCGCCACCCGCCGCACCCGCCGCCGATGAGTAGTCCACAGGCTCATCCACAGCTGTGGATCGAACTAGTGTTCGAGATCCGCCGGGCCCTCGTGGACCTCCAGGCCCAGCTGGGTGGCGACCTGGCCCATGATGTCCTGCACCGCGACCGTGTCCGCCAACGGCATGACGGCGCTCTCCACGCGTCCGGCCCGGATGCCCTCGGTGACCTCGGCGATCTCGTGGGAGTAGCCCACCCCGAGCGGGGGGAGGGAGAGCTCCTCGGGCTCGTGGCCGTTGCGGTGCACGCGCAGCGAGACGGGGTGGTGGAAGCGGGGCGGGACCTCGATCCAGCCGCCCGTCCCGACCACCCGCGCCATGCCCGGCGTCTGGCAGAGCAGGGAGGCGAACAGCGTGGCGGTGCGGCCCTCGGGGTAGGTGAGCAGCACGGACTCCTCGACGTCGACCCCCTCCGGGGCGAGCCGCCCGTGCGCGACGACGGTCTCGGGCGTGCCGAGCACCATCTGCGCGAACGAGATCGGGTAGACGGTGAGGTCGAACAGCGCACCGCCGCCGAGGGCCGGGTTGAAGAAGCGGTCATCGGGGTCCGCGTTCTGCTGGGCGCCCAGGTCCGCCTGCACCGCGCGGACCTCGCCGATGGCCCCGTCGGCGAGCAGCTCGCGCAGCTTCACGACGGCGGGCTGGAAGCGCGTCCACATCGCCTCCATCACGAAGACGCCGTGCTCGGCGGCCGCGGCGGCGATCTCCCGGGTGGCCTCGGGGGTGACCGTGAAGGCCTTCTCGACCAGGAGGTGCTTGCCCGCGCGGATCGCGGCCAGCGCCATCGCCCGGTGCTGCGGGTGGGGCGTGGCGAGGTAGAGGACCTCGACCGCCGGGTCCTCGAGGATCGTGCGGTAGTCGTGCACGGTCGCGAGGCCGAACTCGTCCGCGAAGGCCTGCGCCCGCTCCTTCGAACGGGACGCGACCGCGGTCAAGGAGGCGGAGGGGACGTGGACGAAGTCCGCGGCCACCTTCCGGGCGATGCGCCCCGGCCCGACCACACCCCAACGAGTCACTTCACACCCTCCATCAGCCGCCTGAGCAGCGGCGTCGACAGCATCACGAGCAGGCCGACCGCGATCGCGACGGCCCCGAGGATCCCGAAGTACGCCGTCTCGGACTCCTCGCTGTAGAACCCTGCCAGGGTCCCGGACAACGCGCTGCCCAGCGCCACGGAGAGGAAGAACAACCCGACCATCTGCGCGCGGAAGGCCTCCGGCGCCAGCTTGGTGGAGATCGACAGGCCGACGGGCGAGATCATCAGCTCGGCGATGGTGAACACGAACAGGATCCCGACGAGCCCGAGCAGCGGTGCGCTGTTCGGCCCGCCGCCCGCCATCGGCAGGAACAGCAGGAACGCCACGCCCATGATCGCCGCACCGAGCCCGAACTTGACCGGGGTGGGCGGCTGGCGGCTGCCGAGCTTCGTCCACAGCGCCGCGAACACCCCGGACAGGACGATGATGAACACCGGGTTGATCGACTGCACCCAGCCGACCGGGAACTCCCAGCCGAACAGGTTCCGGTCCAGGCGCTGGTCCGAGTAGAGCGTCACCACGGTGAACTGCTGCTGGTAGAGCGACCAGAAGGCGGCGCTCGCGATCCACAGCGGGATGAACGCCAGCACCCGGCGGCGCTCCACCGCGCTGACCTTCCCGCTCGTGAGCAGCAGGGCGAAGTAGCCGACGGAGGCCACGATCGTCACCAGGATGACGGCAAGATCGAGCCGATCCGCGCTGAGCACACCGGTCAGGGCCAGCACCACGATCACGACGAGCGCCGCGCCCGCGAGCCCGATCATCCGGCTGCGTTCGCGGGCGGCCAGCGGCGAGGGGATCTCGTGCGCCGCCGCGGGCAGGTGCTTGCGCCGGATCGAGTACTGGACCAGGCCAACCGCCATCCCCACGGCCGCCAGCCCGAACCCGACGTGGAAGCCCGCGACGTCCGCCAGCCACGCCGTGAGCAGCGGCCCGACCAGGGCACCCAGGTTGATGCCCAGGTAGAACAGGGAGAACCCGGCGTCGCGGCGCTCGTCGTCGGGCGCGTAGAGGGTGCCGACGAGCGCCGTGGCGTTCCCCTTCACCCCGCCGCTGCCCAGTGCGATCAGCACCAGCCCGACGCCGACCCCGAGCATGCCCGGCAGCACCGACAACGCGATGTGCCCGACCATGACCACCACGGCCGAGAAGAACAACGTCCGCTCGGCACCCAGGACGCGGTCGGCGAGCCAGGTGCCGATGATCGTCGAGAGGTAGACGAGCCCGCCGTAGGCGCCGACGATCCCGGTCGCCGTGGCCTCGGAGATGCCCAGCCCGCCCTGTGCCGTGGAGTAGTACAGGTAGATCAGCAGGATGCCCTGCATGCCGTAGAAGGAGAACCGCTCCCACAGCTCGACCCCGAACAGCGCGGACAGCAGCGAGGGCTGCCCGAAGAAGCTCCGGTCGGCGGACGCCTCGACAGGGCGTGTGTCGCTCATGGACTCAGCCTGTCAGCGCAGGTCGAAGCCGTCATGACCCCGAACCGATGAGTTTTCCGCGACGGTACGGTCCACCTCGCGACGACACTCCACGAAAGGGGCCTCCGATGGCGACCACGACAATCTTCGTCAACCTGCAGATCTCGGACGTCGCCACGACGCGCGCCTTCTGGTCGGCGCTCGGCTACTCGATCAACGACACCTTCTCCGGCGAGCAGTCGGTGGCCGTGGAGATCGGGACGGGCATCACCGCGATGCTGCTCACCCCGGACCACTTCACGACCTTCACCACGAAGCCCGTGGCGTCCGGGACGACCGAGGCGATCCTCGCCCTGGGCGTGGAGAGCCGCGAGGAGGTCGACCGGATCGCGGACGCCGCGCTGGCCAACGGCGGCGGCAAGGCGCAGGACCCGCAGGACCACGGCTGGATGTACGGCCGCTCGTTCCTCGACCCGGACGGCCACCACTGGGAGGTCGCCTACATGGACCCCTCCGCCGCGGGCTGAGCCGCGCCGCGACAGGGCCGCACCCCACCCGGGGTGCGGCCCTTTCTCATATCCGCCGGTAGCCGGGGTGGACGCCCGGGGTCAGACCCTGCTTCTCGGCGAGGACGGTCAGCAGTCGTTGCAGGGTGGCGTGATCGGCCGCGTCGAGCCCCTCGGTCAGGGCCTGCTCGTGCGCCCTGCCGACGACGGCGATGCGACCGAGCAGCTCCTCCCCCGCCTTCGTCAGGTGCAGGGCGTGCAGCCTGCGGTCCTGCGGGTTGCGCCTGCGCTCGACGACGCCGCGCTCGTCCAGGCCGTCGACCAGCGCGACCAGCCTGCTCGCCGGCATGCCCAACCGCGCGGCGACGGCCTGCTGGGAGAGCCCGGGTTCGCTCGCGACCAGCCGGATCAGGCCGGTCTGCGGCGGGGTCAGGTCCAGCTCGGCGATGCGCTCGGCGAACTGCGCCGCCGCGTGCACGCCCAGCTGGGACAGCAGGAAGGCGACGTTCACGGCAGCAACCGTATCCCTTGACAAATGGTGCCGGCAAGAGAACCGTTCTGATTTGTAACGACTTCGAGGAGGAACGATGATGACCTCTCCCCGGGGCGGCCCGCCCCTGCCGGTACCCGCCCTCGCCTTCGCCGGACTGACCGTGGCCGGGGCCTTCCTCGGCGGGTCGGGCCCGCGGCCGTCCAGCACCGCCGCGGAGGTGCTGGCCTACGCGGGCACGCACGGCACGCTGATGAGCCTCGGCGCCGCGCTCCTGCTCGGTTCGGCCTTCCCCCTGGTCGTGTACGCCGCGACCGCGCTACACCGGATCGGCGGCGGTGCGCCCGGGCCGCTGATGGGGTTCGGCGGGGCCGTCCTCGCCGCCGGCGGGCTCGTGCTCAGCGCACTCGCGGCGTGGGCGGCCGCGCAGACCGCCGGGCTGGGGGACGCGGAGCTCGCAAGGCTCCTGGCCACGCTGTGGTTCGGGGCCGGGAGCGTCGGGTTCACCGCGCCGCTGGGGTTGCTGCTGCTCGGGCTGGGCGTTCCCGTACTGGTGCGCGGGCAGGCACCGGCGTGGCTGGGCTGGGCGGCGGTGGTCGTCGGCGCGATCGGCCTCGTGACGACGTTCGCGCCGGTCACCGACCTGCTCTACCCGTTGATCCCGGTCGCGCGGTTCGGTGGGGTGCTCGTCCTCGTCGGCCTCGCGGTGACGCTGCGGGCCGAGGTCCGGGAGGCGGTCCGATGAGCAGGGCGTTCCGCTTCGGCGTGGTCGCGGCACCCCAGGGCGGCGGGACGAGCTGGGCCTCCCGGGCCCGGCGGGTCGCGGACCTGGGCTACTCGACGCTGCTCACCCCGGACAACCTCACCCTCCACGACCCGCTGCTCGCCCTCGCGACGGCCGCCGCCGCGGCGCCGACGCTCCGGGTCTGCCCCTTCGTGCTGGCCGGGCCGCTGCGGCCGCCGGGGGTGACCGCGCGGGAGGCCCACACCCTCACCGCGCTCACCGACGGCCGCTTCGAGCTCGGGATCGGCACCGGCAGGCCAGACGCGCGGGGCGAGGCCGAGGCCCTCGGGCTGCCGTGGGGCACCGGGCCGGAACGGCTCGACCTGGTGCGCGAGGCGATCCGCAGGCTCCGCGCGCTCGACGGGCCGGAGGTCCACACGCCCGTGCTGATGGCCGCGTCGGGTCCGCGGGCGCTCGCGCTCGCCGCCGAGGAGGCGGACGTCGTCATGCTGGCGGCGCAGCCCGCCACCCCGCGCGACGAGGTGGGCCGGATGGCCCGCGACCTGCGGTCCGCGGGCCGCGATCCCGAGGTGGGGATGAACGTGTTCGTGGTCGGGGACGAGATCCCGGACTGGGCGGTGCGCTGGGCCGGTCCCGGCGCGGCCGAGGCCATGCGGTCCACGGACACCCTCGCCGTCCTCCGCGGGTCGACCGCCGAGATGGTCGACGAGCTGGAGCGTCGGCGAGAGACCCTGGGCGTCAGCTACTTCGCGGTGAGCGAGGCGTTCGCCGAGGCCCTGGCGCCGGTGGTGGAGCGCCTGGCGGGTCAGCCCGCCAGCGTCCAGGTGCCGAGGGGTTCGTAGACCGGGCCGGGGGTGCTGCGGAACAGGACGATCTCCGCGGCCCGCCAGTCCGGCCCCTCGAGCCGCTCCAGGGCTCTGAGCAGCGGCGTCAACCCTCCGCGCCGGTAGCCGAGCGTCAGGTGTGGGGTGTAGGAGCGGCGCTCGGTCGCGATCCCGACGTCCGCCGCCGCCCGCGCGACCTCCGCGGCGAGCAGGCGCAGATCCTCGACGTCGCCCTGCACCCCGGCCCACAGCACCCGGTCGCCGAACCGCCCCGCGCCCCGCAGCGCCAGGGTGATCGGCGGGGTCCGGGAGGCGACGGCCGCGAGGCAGGCGGACAGGCGCTCGACCCGGTCGTCCGGCACCTCGCCGAGGAAGCAGAGCGTGACGTGCCACTGGGCCTGTCCGGTC
>Ga0070665_100002939_pt1 | contig 18407 bp, 31 predicted proteins | sample KBSS13metaG_FD_65862 | JGI IMG/M metagenome (GOLD analysis project Ga0070665, IMG submission 65862) | Switchgrass rhizosphere microbial communities from Kellogg Biological Station, Michigan, USA - KBS S1-3 metaG | ecosystem: Host-associated > Plants > Roots > Rhizosphere > Soil ...
AAACTCTTGGCCGAGTGAATGCGCCAGGAGAGGCGAGATGACTTCCGACCAGTTCATGATGACTGCAACCGCACCGGTGACGAAGGTGGACTCGACCAGCGGTCCGAAAAGCATGTTGCTTCTTGTTCAGGACGACTCTTCGTTGGGAGACCGTCTGGAGGCAGCGTTGTCGGTCGCCCGGGCAAGCTCGGCTCATCTTAGCTGTATCCACGTGACTCCAGTCCAAGCTTACGTGGCTTTTGACAATTTCGGCGGCATGTTCATCATGAAGAAGGCCATGGAAGCCATCGATGAGCAGGCGGCCAGCCTGCGTAAGCGCTTGGATGCCAAGCTCAGTATCGAAGACGTCAGCTGGGATTTTGAAGAGATCACCGGGGACGTGGCCGCCGCGATTATCAATCGGGCGGCGCTATCAGACTTGGTAATCGCTGGCCGAGACCCACGCCACCAGGACTTTGTCGGTCCATCCGTCGGCCTAATCGGGGATCTGCTTTATCACTGTCGCTCACCGATTCTCGTTCCCGGGGATGAGCAGCCAGTCCCGGATCCCACGACGACGGCCGTGATTGCTTGGGATGGCAGCTACGAGGCTGCGAACACGATCCGCGCGTCGATCGATCTTCTGAAGATGGCGGAGAAGGTTAAGATAGTTCAGGTCGCCGAAGAAAAGCCCACGCCGTTTCCCGGCACGAAGATGCTCGAATACCTTTCCCGGCACGGCATCCATGCCGAGTTGACCGTATTGCAGCCGCCCGGCGGCTACACGGACCACAAAGCGATCGCGGCATCACTCGTGTCTCAAGTACCTGAAGGAGGTTATCTGGTGTTGGGTGGCTACAGCCACAGCCGCGCCGGCGAGTATGTGTTCGGAGGAGTAACACGCAGTCTTCTCAATCAATGCCCGATCACGCTCGTGGTGGGGCGCTGAAGCTTAAGGGAGGATATTATGACGTCGTCGAGCGATCAGCTCGCTGAATTAGAGCCCAAAAACTTCGTGGCATCTACGCAGCAGCAAATGATGAAGGCCGTCGTATACGGCGGGCCCGGCAAGAAGAGGCTCGAGCACCGGCCAAAGCCCCAGCTTCAATCGCCGGGTGACGCGATCGTGCGGATGATGAAGACCACAATTTGTGGAACAGACCTCCACATCCTGAAGGGAGACGTCCCGACAGTCAGTCCTGGTCGGATATTAGGTCACGAGGGCGTCGGGATCATTGAAGCCGTCGGGCCTGCAGTACTCAGTTTCAAACCTGGCGACCACGTTCTGGTTTCTTGCATCTCTGCGGACGGCACCTGCGAATATTGCCGGCGCGGAATGTATTCGCACTGTGTCAACGGCGGTTGGATCCTCGGCAACGTCATCGACGGATGCCAGGCCGAATATGTTCGGACGCCGAACGCGGATTCCAGCCTGTATCACGTCCAGCAGGGTGTCGACGAAGAGGCACTGGTGATGCTCAGCGACATCCTTCCAACCGGATTCGAGTGCGGGGTTCTGAACGGCAAGATTCAGCCTGGCGCGACCGTGGCGATTGTCGGATCGGGCCCGATCGGCTTGGCCGCCTTGCTGACTGCCCAGTTCTATTCTCCGGCTCAGGTCATCCTGATCGACCTCGACGACAATCGGCTAGAGTGCGCGAAGCGTTTCGGCGCGAGCTCGATCATCAACAGCAGCCGCGAGAAGGTTGTCGACAGGGTGATGGGTCTAACGAACGGTCGAGGAGTAGACACTGCCATTGAGGCCGTGGGAGTTCCGGCTACGTTCGAGTTATGCGAAGAACTCGTGGCGCCAGGCGGCGTCATTGCCAACATCGGCGTTCATGGGTGCAAGGCAGACCTTCACCTCGAAACGCTCTGGTCTGCAAACATCAGCATTACCACGCGGCTTGTCGACACAGTCTCAACGCCAATGCTCCTAAAACTCGTCGAAGCGGGGAAGATCGATCCCAAACCCCTCATCACTCACCGCTTTCCTCTCGATCGGGCCGATGAGGCGTACGACGTTTTCGGTCGGGCCGCGGACACGAAGGCTCTAAAGGTCATCATAGAGATTGCGTCTTAACTGGGTCAGTTCTCCTTCGCCGCGAAAGCTATACGGAGCGCTTCTGACAGGCTTCTCACTTCCAGCTTTGTCATCAGGTTGGCGCGATGAATTTCTACCGTTCTGGGACTGATGCCGAGATCGTAGGCGATGGTCTTATTAGGCAGGCCCTGGGCAAGCCCATCGAGCACGTCGCGCTCTCTGGGTGTCAAGCATTGCAGTTTGATCTCGGCGTCGCGCCTTCGCTCGCCGGTGACCTCCTTGCGTGAAAGGCGACTAAATCCCTCGCCAAGTGAAGAAAGAAGCGCACCTTTATCAAAGGGCTTTTCAATGAAGTCGACGGCTCCCGCCTTCATCGCCTTTACAGCGAGGGCAACATCACCGTGACCGGTCATAATGACTACCGGCAATCCGACGCCGCGCTCCAGCAACGCTTGCTGGACTTCGAGCCCGTCCATTCCAGGCATCCTGATGTCCAGGAGGATGCAGCCATCCCGCAGTTCACCGCTGTTTTTCAATAACTCGGTTCCAGACTCGTAAGTTTCGACATGGTGCCCGGAAGTCTTGAGCATGAATCCGACCGAGCGGCGGATGGCCGCGTCATCATCGACAAGGTGTACGATTCGTTGCTCGGCGCTATTCATGAACCAACCTCCGCTTTCGGGACCGTGAATCGGAACGTTGTGCCGCCATCGGCTCGCGGCTCCGCCCAGATCCGGCCGCCATGCGCCTCGATGATTGTACGACAGATCGACAGGCCGATGCCCATGCCCGATTGCTTAGTTGTAACAAACGGCTGGAACAGCTGATTAGCCACCTTTTCGCTGATGCCAGAACCGGTGTCCTCGATGCTGACTTCTGCGAAGCCGTCGGGGCGCGATCTGCTGGAGATCGTCAGCGCTCGAACCGGGCATTCCAGCATGGCCTCGATGGCGTTCCTAATAAGATTGAACAGTACTTGTTGGATTTGGATGCGATCAACGAAGACGTGGTTACACATCGGATCCAGACTCACTTGGACGTCGATCCCGTGTTCGCGGGACCCGACTAGCGCGAGCGCGTTCGCCTCGGTCACGAGGCGCGACAGTTCCTCGATGGCGTGCTCCGTCTCGCCATGGCTCAGGAAGTCACGCATCCGCCTGACAATTTGACCGGCGCGGAGAGCCTGCTCGGCCGTCTCGCGCATCGCTTCCCTGGCCATCCCGATCCGCTCCGCGTCCAGCTCTCCGTCAAGAAGGTCGGCCGCACCTTGGCAATAGCTGGTGATGGCTGTCAGCGGCTGGTTGAGTTCGTGCGCAAGTGATGACGCCAGTGTGCCCATCTCGCTCAGACGGCCGACGTGGGCGAGTTCGCCCTGCAAATCGCGAAGACGCATGTCGGCCTGCCGGCGTTGCGTGAGGTCGTGAATGAAGCCGGTGAAGATCCGCTTCCCGTCGACCCACGCTTCGCCCACTGAGAGCTCGATCGGAAATGTATTGCCGTCTCGGTGCCGCGCTGTCGTCACCCGCCCGATTCCGATGATCTTGCGAGTGCCGGTTGCGCGGTAGTTCTTCAGGTAGCCGTCATGACGTTCGCGGTCGGGCGACGGCATGAGCATCGAGACGTTTTCGCCGATAACTTCGGCCTCGACGTAGCCGAACATCTTCTCCGCTGCGGTGCTGAACGAAAGGATGACGCCTGCGTCATCGATCAACACCATGGCGTCGGGAACGGTGGCGAGGATGGATCGGAGATGCTCCTCGCGGTTCGTTCCTTCTTGATCGAATGGCTGATCCATCCGAGCAAGTATAACGTCAGTTGAGGAATTGGTCAGCGGACGCTGGCGATGTTGAAGGGCGTGACTTCACCATCGGGCTCGGCGATCGAGAGTCGACCGCCAAGCCGAATTGGCGACGAATCGAGATAGAGCAGCCTATCCTTCCCATCGCAACGCATCGACCAGTGGCCGCCATTACGCGCTATCAACCCAATCTCGTCGGGCTCGGTTGACCAATGTCTTCGTACCGTTGCCCGTGCTGGGTTCGACCGCACTGCCGCCTCATCGATCATGTCGTCATCATCGAGCGGCAATCGAAGCAAATAGGCACGACTGACCGACCCAGCGGGAAACTCGCGCGTGCTGGCCAGCTCCAGCCGGATAGACTTCCAATTCATCGGGCCAAAATGGCCAGTTCGCCTAGCCCGGCAAATAGGGGTTTTCCCCTAGCGACTTGGATGGGCTCGAGCGCGATGTTTCACACCATGAGACTTAAAAAGATGGCAGTTGCGGTGCTCGCCGCGCATCTCGCCACTTCGGCGTTTGCGCAGCAGGTCGACTTAAGCTCAGGCTCCGTCGTCGAAACCGTCTCGAACCTGAAGGCCGGCGAGTATGTCTGGGCTCCTCAGGTCGCACCGGACGGACCGATGTTGCTGGTCGTCAATCTCAAGACGCAACGTGCAGTGCTGTATCGGAATGGTGTCCCAATCGGTGCCACCACCGTCTCCACAGGGAAGCCGGGTCATTCGACTCCCACAGGAGTATTCACAATCCTGCAAAAGCAGATCGTTCATTACTCTTCTAAGTACGACAGTGCCCCGATGCCGTATATGGAGCGGCTAACCTGGTACGGTGTCGCTCTCCACGCAGGACATTTGCCAGGCTATCCGGCATCCCACGGGTGTATTCGAATGCCGAAAGGCTTTGCTCAGTTGCTCTACGGCGTCACCGGTCTTGGAATGACCGTCGTGATCGCTAACCTTCCGGCAGCGCCGCGGGTCGCTCCAACACCAGGCCTGGTATCCAGTAGCACGAGCCAAGGCAGCGATACCGAAGCACTTTCTTGGGATCCGGCGAAATCGCTCCACGGACCGGTGTCGGTGATCGTGAGCGCTGCGGATCATCGCGCGGTGGTAATTCGCAACGGCGTGGTGATTGGCTCGGCAACGGTTTCCATCAGCGGCCCAGTAAGCGGCACGTGGGCTTATTCGCTCCGTAGTATGGACGCTGCGGGACAGCATTGGGTGCGCATCGAGCTTTCGGGACGGGCGACCAGTGATGGGCCCGTAACCACGACTGAATGGGATAGGTTCAGTGCCTCAGACGCATTCAAATCAGCGGTAGCCCGCATCGTCCAGCCCGGAATGACGATCGTCGTCACCTCGGAGTCGCTGCGTACTGCCGCTGCTCCTGTCACGCTTCTCGAGGGCTGAAGGATGACTACTGCTGCGTAACAATACGTACTGCAATTACTCGCCATTAGTGCTGTTTAAGGGCAATGGATGCGCAGGAACGAACCTATTATCTCCGCCGCATTTTGCAGGAGCAGGAAGCAGCGCGGGTCGCGAAAAGCGCCGAAGCGCGCGAACGGCACGAGGAGCTCGCGGCTGCCTACCAGCTGCGTTGCCGAGTGGATGCACAACTGACGGCGATGAAAGCTCCACCACCTACCCTTGAGATCGACTTCGCGGCTTAGGACATTTCAGCCGACGCAATGAGGGCTTCGGCAATCAGTGGCGCGACATCGAAACTTCGCGAGAGCATTGGGGATCGTATTTGTGGTGTGGAAGCTCGCAGAGTTGCCACTAATCGCTTGCGCCGTCCTCTTCGAGCAGAGCGCGTGGATTGCCAGGCAATGGGATCGCTTGAACGCCGCGTCTCGCAACATCTGAAGTGCTCGCCTCTTGGTCACGCCCGAAGATACGATATCATCGGGGACATTGCTGCAAGCATTCACGGACTAGGCGCACCGCCGCGGCCCAACAGGGATTCTCAACTATCCGTGTAGCAGTCCCAACGGTTGCGGTAGGTAAGGGAAACTCCTGATGTCGCGGCTCCGCCGAAGTTCCGATGATCGCAACGGATAAACGGAGACGCGTCATGAAAAGCGCGAACAACCTGGTGATGGAGCGGTCATCAAAGCTGGTTCACGAAGCTGACAACGCAGCAATCAAATCGATCCTCTTTGCGGTCCATGACGATGACAATCTCGATAACAGGCTGCAGGCGGCGCTCTCGCTCGCTCGCGCCTGCTCGGCCCATTTGCAGCTTCTGCATGTCGTTCCGATCCAGGCTTACACCGTCGTAGACACCTATGGCGGCACCTTTGCTAGCGGCGAGATTGTGAAAGCCCTTGAAGAGGAGGCCGCGAAGCTTGGCATTCGCATCGAAGGCCAGCTTTCGAAGGAGGACGTAAGCTGGAACTACGACTCCACAACCTCGTCGGCGATTCCTGAATTAATCCAGGCTGCCGCCTTTGCCGACCTCATGTTGATCGGGCGTTATCCCAGCTGGCACGATTTCGGTCGAACCGGACCAAGCCTGGTCGGTGAATTGTTGTGCAGCATGCGCACGCCGCTGTGTGTGCCTGGCGATAAGGCCAAGACGCTCGATCCTTTCGGGAAGGCAGTAATCGCCTGGAAAGGCAGCGCGGAAAGCGCCGCTGCGGTCAGGTCCGCGATTGGGCTGCTTCGGATGGCCTCGGAAGTCCGTGTCGTCCGGTATGTCGAAGACGGTGAAGATTTAGGGTTTCCGGACGTGCGCCTGCTTCAATATCTCTCCCGTCACGGCATTCATTCGGAGATTGAGTCTCACCTCCCAGTTCACGGAGTTGGCGAGGACATCGTCGATTTCGCGAGGCGCGCGGACGCTCAATACATCGTGATGGGAGCTTACAGTCATAGTCGCGCCGGCGAATTCCTGTTCGGCGGCGTGACACGAGAGCTTCTCCGCGGCTGTCCGATTTCCCTCGTCATGGCACATTGAGGAGACAGACCATGCGCCGCATTAGCCCCACTCAATCCGGAATCGCCGTTGGCTCCGTGGTTGGCATCTGGCACCTTTTATGGGTCGTGCTCGTTGGCCTTGCTTGGGCGAAGCCAGTGATGGATTTCGTCCTCCGGCTCCATTTCATCCAACTCGACTATGCGCTCCTTCCGTACAACGTGACCTCGGCGAGCACACTGGTAATCGTGACCTTCGCCGTCGGCGCCGTCATTGGGGTGATATTCGCCCTCATCTGGAATTGGCTGACGTTGGAGAGTGCGCCCGCGTGGGAGCTCGACGGTCCGCAGCAAGCGCCGGCGGAATAGCGAGCTAGAGGTCGGGGGATCACATGGAACATCCCGCAGTCAAAATCCTCAACCTCCATCGAATCATGGCGATTTCCACGGTGCGGCCGGACGGCTGGCCGCAGACCACGATTGTTGGCTATGCCAACCAAGGTTTTGATCTGATCTTCCTGATCTATCGGTCGGGCCAAAAGTTCGCGAACATCAAACAGGACGACCGCATCTCGATTGCGGTCGCTGCCGAACCTACGGACCTGCACGACCTTCAGGCGGTCTATGCCTCCGCCCATGCGTGCGAAATCGTCGGCGAGAGCGAGCGAGAAGAGGCGTGGCGACAACTGATGCAAAGGCACTCCAATCTCGCTGGTTCGCAGCTACCGAATGCGAGCGAGGCGGTGTTCATGCGCGCAAGATGTCAACATGTCTCCATGCTCGATTTCACACAGGGCCTCGGTCACCGGGAACAGTTCGAAGTGGGTCTTGGTGAGCCCGCCACTGGTGAGCACAGCATCGACAGCGATCACTGGGGCGTTAGCGTAAGCGCCCAACCTGCGAGCTGACGTGATCGTTGCGGCCTTGGCTCTGCTCGCTCAGGCCCCGATGAGTTTAGAAGGTTCCTGGATTAACGACCGGAGCAGCGTTGTCGTCAAGATTCGGTCATGCGGCAACGGGCTGCAGGCGATGTGCGGTACCATTCAATCGGCCTCGGACAAGGCGCAGGCGGATGCTCGTCGTGCCGGAACAAACGAACTCGTCGGAACCGAAGTGCTTCACGAATTCGTGGCCATCGGACTAAATTCCTGGAGCGGCACTCTTTTTGTTCCCGATCTCAATCGGAGATCCAAGGCGCGTGTAGTATTATTGGACGATAACCGTCTGCGGGTGCGGGGCTGTGCGGTCGGCAATCTTTTCTGCAAATCGCAAATCTGGTCACGAATTCCAGAATAGAATTGGGTGAACTTCTTACGGAGATCGATGAAGCATTCCGGCGCGAAGGTAGGCGGTGACTGACCAGATTTCGCGTCGACTGAGCTTTCTCTTGAACGCTGGCATCTCTGACTCGAATGCCGAGCCTCCCTCTGCGATGGTCCAATAGACATAAGGCTGAGCCTGGTTCTTGGGCGTATGCGTCAACCACTCCAAGTCAGCGGGCGCGGGGATCTGCGCGAAGGCATCGGGGCCCGTGCCATTGCCTTCCCAACCATGGCAGGCTGCGCAGTGCTGATCGAAGATTTTGCTGCCCCGCCGCAACTTTGCGTCCGTATCGGGCGAGGCGTCCCGCATCCCGGTGTAGGGCTGCGGCACGCCATGCATGATGACTTGTTGCTTCCTGACCAAGTTGGCGGCCCAGCGCGGCGGACCTTCGTCTGACTGCGCAATTGCTTCAACCGACAGAACAATAGCGGCTGCGAAGATGCCGAATCGGATCATTGGACAGGACCTCCCTACGTGTCGGGGCAGTTCTTCGCCTCCAGAGGGTTCCATGTCATTAGGTAGGAGTGCGTATGGCCGGAGCTCCAAGTGCGCGCCAAGCTTGAGGCAGTCAAATGCTGTCAGAGGACCTGCAAAATGACCAAGACCGTAGCCCGTGAAAAGATCGACAGGATCGCCAAAGAACCCGAAGACGCCCGACCCGCTCGATCGACGAAGCAGGGGGGCAACCACCCGGCCGCAATGGATCAGTTTGACCACGAAGGTATGGGCGTCGCCGCAAAAGAATGAAGCGCGAAGCCACCATCCGGCTCGCACACATCGGTAGAATTACCGATTAGTTTTGGTCGAAGGCCGAGCAATTAAGCGACTGTCCGTAAGTACAGGAGACTTCGATGACAAGCCGGTTGAACTCAGGAATGCTTCGCGCTCGCGGCGAAATCGTCTCTCCGCCGATTGCTCCAATTCAGCGCGCTTGTACCGACCAGACCTTCGAATTGCCCGGTGCCATTTACGTCGCCATGGCGTTGATGTTCGTGGGCTTCGTTGCCATTTTAGGGTTCAGCCTCAGCGAACATATGGCCGTGCCTCTCGGCGTAATCTTCTTCTTTCTGGCCGCATTCTTCACGGTTCCGGCCATCTTTTCCCGAACCAACCTTGAAGGGTCGTCAACGCGATCCCTCAGCATCTTCGAATTTGCGGACAAAGGCATTGCCACCGCAACTGGCCGAGTACGCGGGGGTGACGCGACAATACTCGTACTGCTGCTGCCGTTCGTGATCTTAACTTGGGGAGTCGCGATTGCAATCGTCGCCGCACTTGTTTGACGAAGTCCATTTGAGGGAGAAGGCCGAGTGAAAGGATTCTGCGACGACATTGAGCGGCGAACTTTGGAGAACGGCGACTTCCGCCGCGTGCTCTACACTGCCGAGCACTTCCAGCTGGTTCTTATGACCCTTCGGGCTGGCGATCAGATCGGAGAGGAGGTGCACCCAGACCGCGACCAATTCTTCCGCATCGAGCAAGGCGAAGGAGTGGTTGATATCGATGGCATCGAGAACCACGTTCAAGCCGGCTTCGCCGTGATCGTGCCAGCCGGTTGTCGTCACAATGTCCGCAACAGCGGAAACTCGCCGCTACGCCTTTACACCATCTACGGACCGCCGGAGCACTTGGATCATCTGGTTGAGAGAACTCGTGCTCAAGCCATGGCGACCCATGAGGAGTGGGACGGCCGCACCACGGAATAGTCTGGAGGACTGCCGTGCCTATGCGAAAGACCGAAGCCCCAATTCCCTGCGCCGCCGCGGACTGCACCAACTTCGCGACCATCATGCATGAGGAAATACCGTACTGTGGGAAGCATGCCTTGGACTCCTTGGAACGAGGTGTTCGGACAATCCGTCCGAAATCCGGTCTCGTCGACGATCGCTGACTTTGGCGTTCAAGAACGCATCCGCACGGGATAGAATTGCTTTCACCTCCATTGCCGGCGCTTGGCCTCGCGCGACGTCCGCGTGCTCTTGGAGTCCGTTCTACTTAACCCACATCTCTCAGGTGCAAGAGGGGAAGGCGTTTGACACGCTTTCACTCATCTGGGGCCATTACGGCTACTTTGCGACGCTAGGCGGCCGGTGGCAGGAATGGGTCGATTGCCAGTAGTGTCCGATTTCCACCCATTCCTGCCATAAACTGACGCTTTGCCGATCCGGATTGATCATCGCGCGCGTTCTAGCAGGTTCGTGCCTTCGGTTTTGTCCCATTCGAGTGCGCGCGGCATACGCGCAACTTCCCGTCCCTGTTTATCGACGATGACGGAATAAGGCATGCCGAGTGCGCCGTACTGTTGGACCCTTTCAAGCGATGCAAAAGCGAGCCGCAGGTGCGGGTAGCGGCCAGCGAAGGATTTGAGCGCAGCGCTCTGATCTGTGTCAACGGAGGCCGCTATCACTACCAAGTCGCGGCGTTTGGCCGCGAGGCGGTCCAAGCTCGGTAATTCTGTGCGGCATGCCACACACCAGCTGGCCCAGAAATTGATGAGGACCGTATGACCGCGAAGCGTTCGCGCCCTCAGCAGCATCCCGTTGCCTTCGCTAATTTGGGGCAGCGAGGGGTTGTGGCTTACGGGTGGCCTCGCGCGGGGTGCGGCGAACGCAGGGAACGCCGCCAGGCAAGCAGCAGCCACCAAGAAATGGCGCCGAAGCCTAGCGGCGGCGATGATCAAAACGCCTTGCCTTTCACAGCCGGCCAGTTGGTGTCCGCCTTGACGATGGTGCCCGCGCGATCCTGGTTGAACAGCCCGAGGGCTTTGGGTCCATTGTTGAGATAGAGCTTGCCGCCCACCACCTGTCCGGTTTCCGGATCAGTATCGACCTTCTCGCCAAAGGCGGTCCCAACGGCGCAGAAGCCGCCGAATTCAGGAACAAATTTCTCCGGGTCCGCGAGGAACTGGTCCCGGTGCGCGGCTGAAGAGAATAAGTATCGCGCGCCGGCGAAGGACGCCGACAGCCCCTGCAGCCCGTGCGTCGGCTTGCCGCTGTCAAAATAAGCTACGGGATCGTAACCCCGAAGGGCGAGCCCCTGTTCATCAGTATTAATCTCGGAGGTCGAGCCGGGCACCCCGGCATACGCCGGTGTGCTCATCGACAGCGCAGCAAGCGGTCCTGCCGAAATCATGAGGGCGAAGACAGATTTCACGAGGTTACGGTTCATTTCGCTTGGTCTCCTTGGAGGGCTGCGCCTGCGCTACCCATGCTTTGCTTACGTGAGGAAGGACTGACCGGTTACGCAGTGTCGGTGGCTTTGGGTGCTCGTCGGCCGCGGGGGGCTCACCAGGGAGATCGATCCGATCCTTGCGCGCGATTGCTTTCATACGAATGTCCGGCCGCCACGGGGACGGCCGGCGAACTTTCGTCATGCCTTCGGAGCGAGTGAGCCGAGACCCTTTGGGGTCTTGATCGAGGTACAAGTCCCCGCCTTGACCAATTTCCAGGCGTTGCCTTGGTAATCGGTTCGGGAGGTTCCGGCGCAACTCGTGCCGACGCCCGCCTTACAGTCGTTCTTGCCGGCCTTGGCGACACCGTAGCACTTTTCCATGGGCTGCTTCGCCTGATCGGCGGCCCGCGCCGCGCCTGCTGTCAAACCAAGGGCAATCGTGGCGGCGAAGGCCGCGTGGGTCTTGATCATGCTTCATTCCTTTCCTTGAGGTGGGTCCGGCGGGCCGGGGAAGTCCGCCGGACCGTGACCTTGAGGGAGGGGGCTACAGGTCACGACCGACCTACGTTCCGATGAACATTGCGGTTACAGGATGACCAATTTGGATGTCGCTGGCGGGAAGCGTGTAACGAGACCGCCGTCCCTCGCGTACTAGATTTCGGGAGTGCAGATGGCTCGGAGCGAGGAACAGCTCAAAGCGCTTATGGTCAGGGGATTGGACGGCGACAGCGCCGCCCATGCCGGCTTGCTTCGCGCGCTCGTGCCGCTCCTTCAGTCATTCTACCGGCGCCGCTTGCGCGGCGAAAGCGATGTGGAAGATCTCGTGCAGGAAACCTTGATTGCGATTCATACGCGGCGCGCTACCTACGACCGCGGCCGGTCCTTTACAGCCTGGTTCTATGCCGTAGCGCGCTATCGCCTGATCGACCACCTGCGGCGGCAGCGGACGGCCGTGCCGATCGAGGACGTTGAATCGATCCTCGTCAGCGAAGGATTCGAAGACGCGAGCAACGCGCGCATGGACGTCGGCGGTCTCCTCGCGACCTTACCGCCCAAGCAGGCCCGCTCGATCCGCGATACGCATCTGACCGGCAAGACCGTTGCAGAGGCGGCGGCCAGCGCGGGAATCGGCGAGTCAGACGTAAAAGTCTCCGTGCACCGTGGTCTAAAGGCGCTTGCCGCCCGGGTGAGGAGCACACGCCATGATGAATACTGACATTCTCATCGCCAACCTCAGTGAGGACGTTCCCAAGGTTTCCCGGCACGCCGTGGCGAGGCGGGTTGGGACTGGCCTCCTCGTCGGCGGCATGGTCGCCATGATAGCGGTGACAACGCTCTTGGGCGTCCGTCCCGACCTCCATGTGGCGATGCGCGGGTTCGCCTTCTGGATGAAGTGGACGTACACGATCTCCCTTGGGTTGGGTGCAGCTTTTGCTGTGACCCGACTCGCGCGTCCGGATACGCGGTCGCTCCAAGCCTTGTGGATTCTCGCTGTGCCGGTCCTCCTCCTCGCAGGCGTCTGCATCAACGAGCTTGCCCGGACTCCCCCGGCCAAGTGGCTCGCAATGTGGCTCGGGAAAAGCTGGATGGCTTGCCCCTGGCTTGTCCTGTCGCTGGCCGCACCGATCTTCGTCGGTCTCCTCTGGTCATTTCGGAAAATGGCGCCGACTCGCTTGCGGGCAGCAGGCGCAGTCGCGGGCCTCGCTGCCGGCGCGTGGGCAGCGACGATCTACTGTCTGCATTGCCCTGAAGTCTCCGCGTTGTTCGTGCTGACCTGGTACAGCCTAGGCATCGCCATCGCTGCGGGCCTCGGAGCACTGATCGGGCCGCGCCTGATGCGCTGGTGAGCTTCTGTAACCGGTGATCCGTCCTTCGCGTAGGACTGAAGCCTTTTGGGCAACTCAAACGCAGGAGATCACCAATGAATTCGTCAAAGACTGCGATCGGCTTCGCTGCGGCAGCGGCAATGATTGCTCTGTCCAATGTTGCCGCATCCGGCCCGGCCGTAGCCAAGTCAGGTGCTGCCAAGGTCGCACCCTGTTACGGAGTCAATTCCTGCAAGGGCCAATCTGACTGCAAGTCCGGCAACCACGACTGCAAGGGCCAGAACGATTGCAAGGGCCAGGGGTTCAAGGACCTTACTGCGAAGCAGTGCAAGGCCGAGCACGGCAGCCTTACCCCTTCCAACTGATCAAACCGGGGCCGGCATCTCGCGACCGGCCCCCACCTTCTTGCGGACCTTATCATGTTCGACACCCACCAATTCGGCCTTGGGTTGCGCAAGCCGCACTATGCCGACTTCCTCGACGAGCATGCGACCGTCCCGGTCGACTTCGTCGAGGTGATCTCAGAGAACTTCATGGTCGATGGCGGCCGGCCCTTGGAGATCTTGCGCCGCGTGCGGGAGCGGCACCCGGTGGCACTCCATGGAGTCTCCATGTCCATCGGATCCGCCGACGGTCTCCGTGCGGATTATCTCGAGCGCCTGCGGGCGTTGGTTGAGGCAATCGAACCCCTGTTCATTTCCGATCACTTGAGCTGGTCGCGCATCGGGCAGTTCAACTCGCACGACTTGCTTCCGCTACCGTACACTACAGAGGCATTGGATTGCGTTTGCCGGAATATCCATGAAGCGCAGTCGGTCCTCGGGCGCCCCATGCTCATCGAAAATCCGTCGAGCTACCTCGCCTTCGCTGGCGAGATGACAGAGTGGGAATTCTTGGAGGCGATGTGCGACCGCACGGGCTGCGGCCTGCTGCTGGATGTGAACAACATTTACGTCAGCGCGGTCAATCACGGTTTTGATCCGCTCGCTTATTTGTCCGGCATCCCGGCCGGGAGAGTTCGGCAGATTCACCTCGCTGGCCACAGCGCAGGGCGCGAACTTTTGATCGATACACACGACAAGCCTGTACCCCAGGCGGTCTGGGCGGTTTTTGATGCCGCAATCGACCGGTTGGGACCGGTCGCCGTCATGATCGAGCGTGATGACGATATTCCGCCGCTCGTGAGCTTGTTGGAGGAACTCGACACCGCGCGTCAAAGGGCGGCTCGGCCCTTGCGGAGTGCTGCGTGAGCCTCCTTGCCATACAGGAAGATTTTCGTCTTTGGCTTACGACCGAAACTGACGACGCCAACCTGCGGCTCGGCGGAGAATCAGCGCCGGGCCTGGCTGTCTATCTCAACAATTATCGTGGCCAGTTGATGGCGTGTTTGACGGCGAGCTACCCGATGCTGCAGGCGTGGCTCGGCACGAACGCATTCCACGGTGCAGCCGCCTTGCACGTAGATCGCGTCGCGCCGAGCGATTGGACGCTCGACGCTTATGCCCTGAACTTCCCGGGAACCCTGATCGAGCTTTTTCCGAGCGACCCCGAGATAAGCGAGCTGGCGATGCTGGAGCGCGGGCTCGACCTCGCCTTCGTCGGGGAAGACGCTCCCGCCACAGACGTCGGTGCGCTTGGGAACCTCGACTGGGACCGAGCTCGCTTCAATCTGGTACCGACCTTGTCCACGTACCTCTTCGCAACCAACGCCTGCGCGATCTGGTCGGCCATTGCCGTCGGCTCAGAGCCCCCACCGGCGGTGCTGCTGGATGAACCTGTCTGCGTGGCGCTCTGGCGCCATGGCCTCACACCGATGTTTCGGACGCTTCCACAGTTGGAAGCGATCGCTCTCGAAATGGCACGAGAGGGGCGCGATTTCGGGCAGATCTGTAGCAGTATAGTGGAAATTGCTGGTCCGTCTGACGGTCTGCAATGGGCCGGTGAGTATCTCGCGGGATGGCTGCAATCAGGAATTATCCAGTCGATCGAAAGCTGACCGTCACGATACCGCGGGCAGGCCGGCCAGGTTGAGCACCGCATACAGATCGCGCCCTATGAAAGTCGGCGCAGGTCCGATGTGCTCTGGAGGAGAGCCAGCCCGGTTAACCCACGCAGTAGGATAGCCGAACCATGCGGCTCCCGCAGCATCCCAGCCGCCGAATGCCGCAAAGCCAATTCGCGATCTCGGTAATCCAAACGCTTCTTGGGCCATCGCATAGGCCTTGGGTGAAGGCTTGAATGCGCGGACTCGGTCAGTGCTCAGGATATGCTCGAATGAAGCGGTCAGGCCGTTCCGATCGAGATTGACGCGGAGCCAGGCTTCTCCAAGGTTGGACAGCAAAGCCAATCGGATACCCGCTTCGCGCAGCGCGGCGAGCGCGGTTTTTACGTCGGGCCACGCATCGAGACTAGAATAGGCGCGCACCAGATTGGCGCGATCAATAGACGACAAGGTCAAGCCCAGCCCGTCGGCGGCGAAACGCAGCGAATCCTCAGCAATCGCATCGAAGGGGGCGTATTGGTCGGCGACGGTGTAGAGCCAGCTAGTGCTGAACAACTTGTTCGACCAAGCCTGCGCCAGCTCGCGACCATGATCCGGCGCCAATGCGATGATCTTTTGGGTGACCGATCGCGGATCGAAGATCGGAAAGGCATCAAAGGCAACCGCTTCAATGGCAGCCGTTGCCCTTGCGCCTGCGGCGTTGGGGCCAAGCGCGAGTGCAGACCCCAGCGCGCCGAGCGTTTCCCTGCGGCTGAGAAGTGTCGAAGCACGGTTTGTCATAGACCCGCTTTCGTTTCACGGTGGCGGGCCGTTACAGCGCCCTAATTGATGGTCCGAGCCATCCGCATCGGCTCTGGGCCAGCCAGGGTCTCAAGCCCGAGCTTTTCGAACAGCACGGCGTCCCGATCATCGCCGGCGTTTTGGGCCGTCAGCAGCTTGTCGCCGCAAAATATGCTGTTGGCACCTGCCAGAAAGCAAAGCGCCTGGGTGGAGTCCGACATGCTCTCGCGCCCCGCGGAGAGGCGCACCATCGACTTGGGCATGGTAATCCGCGCGACCGCAACGGTGCGAACGAATTCAATGTCATCGATCATCTTCACGCCATCAAGCATATCTCCAAGCGGTGTGCCTTTGATCGGCACTAACGCGTTAATAGGCACGCTCTCCGGATGGCGCGGGAGTGTCGCCAAGGCATGGATGAAGCCCACTCGGTCAGAACGACCTTCACCCAATCCTACGATTCCCCCGCAGCACACAGCGATTCCGGCCTTGCGCACCTCGTCCAGCGTGTCGAGCCGATCTTGGAAAGTGCGTGTGGTGATGATCTCGCCGTAGTGCTCCGGCGAGGTGTCTATATTGTGGTTGTAATAATCGAGTCCGGCCTCCTTGAGCGCTTGCGCCTGCTCACCCGTCAGCATGCCAAGCGTCATGCAGGTCTCCAATCCCAGAGCCTTAACCTCTGAGATCATCCGGCTGAGCGCGGGAACGTCGCGATCCTTGAGCTCACGCCAGGCCGCACCCATGCAGAAGCGTTGAGAGCCGCGCTCTTTGGCTTGTCGCGCCGAGGAAACCACCGCGTCTACGTCAACTAGTTTTTCAGCCTTGATCGCGGTTTCGGCATGCATCGACTGTGAGCAGTAACCGCAATCCTCGGGACAGCCGCCGGTTTTGATCGACAGCAAGGTGCACAGCTGCACTTCGCCCGTTGGATGATTGGCCCGATGCACTTCCGCCGCCCGGAAAATGAGATCTGTGAAACGCAAATCAAAGAGATCGCGGATCTCGGCGCGTGTCCAGTTCGTGCGGCTCATGGTGGGAGTCGCCTAGCAACAGCGCGGATTAGCGCAATCCCTTTAGCTTCGAGTGCGTGGATGTCACGACGGCTTGCCTTTTCGTAAATCGGTGAGGCAGCATTACTTCATGAGCAAATTCGATGAATATCAGAGTGCTGAAACCGCCAAGCATATCCTTCGGTCCATGGTGGCCAATGCTCGCGACGGCTTCTGGAACGGCGCAAGGCCGCCGCTAGGCTACAAGGTGGTGATCGCCGAGCGACGGGGCGACAAGGACAAGAAGGTGCTCGCGGTTGATGAGACCGAGGCCCCGATCGTCCGCAAGATCTTCTCGCTCTATCTTGAAGGCGACGGTGCGTCGGGGCCCATGGGCATCAAGAAAATCGTCTCCTGGCTCAACGGCCGGAACTACCTCTACCGCGGTAAGCCATTCCACGTCTCCAATGTCGACGTGGTGCTTCGGCGCTCGACCTACATGGGCACCCACTACTTCAACCAGAGTGACTCTCGCACCGGCGAGCGCCGGCCGCGCGAGGATTGGGTCGCAATGACTGTCCCTGCGATCATCGACGAAGGGACGTTTCGATCGGTTCAAGCTACGCTCGCTAAGCGGAATCCGAGGCAGACGCCGTCGCGAGTAGTCACCGGACCAACCCTGCTAACCGGGGATCGCTCGTTGCGGCTGCGTTGATTGCCACGGTGCCCTTACCATTAGGGCCGGTAAATCTGGTCAATATCGGTATTACGCCTGCTCTCGTCGGGCCACTCGCGGCGAGACCGCCTGCAGCGGTCGCTCGATCCGCATGGAGAAGCTGGATGCCATTGTTCTCGACGCTCTCGAAGCGCGTGTGCTGGCGCCGGAGCGAATACCCGAGTTGCTAACGGCGTTCTTGGAGAAGAGTGACGAGTCCGATCAGCGTCGGCGTGAGGAACTGCGCTGCTTCGCGCCGCCAAGACCAACAGCGAGGGCGCTATCAACCGACTTTACGAGCTTTTGGAGCAGGGCCTTGCCTCACCGAGCGACCGGGATTTCGCCGAGCGCCTTGCTCATCACCGGCAGCGCATCGCCGCGCTTACCGCTGACATTGTCTCGCTGGAGCGACAGTTAGCTTCGAGCCAGTGTCGGATCACGCCGGATGTAGTCGGAAGATTCGGAAACCTCCTGAGGGAAGGACTCAGGGGTGAGCACCCAGCCCTGCGCCAAGCCTATGTCCGTCTTCTGATCGATCAGGTCACGGTCGAAGCCGATCAGGTACGAATTCGCGGATCCCGAAAGGCCCTTGAGAGAGCCGTAATCGCGACTGCCGCAAGCTCGCGGGCCAACGTGCCCAGCTCTGCACGGGAATGGCGCGCCATTCCCCAAGAGTCTGGCTAATTGCATCTTATCCAGATTCGTTTCGGCCCTATTGAATTTTCAGTAAGAACGTGGCCCAGTCTCTGCTAGACAGAGGCTGCAGCCGGGGGGCTGTGTTTGAGTAACCGGGTGGGGGGAGAGACCACACGGAGAGTTGAGTGAACATTCAGGCCCCGCGCGACTTCATCGATCGCCGTCA
>Ga0070665_100002941_pt1 | contig 18405 bp, 10 predicted proteins | sample KBSS13metaG_FD_65862 | JGI IMG/M metagenome (GOLD analysis project Ga0070665, IMG submission 65862) | Switchgrass rhizosphere microbial communities from Kellogg Biological Station, Michigan, USA - KBS S1-3 metaG | ecosystem: Host-associated > Plants > Roots > Rhizosphere > Soil ...
CCATCAAGCGCATCCATGTAGTCGCGCGTGCCGGCGACGACCCCGACGGGGAAGCCGCCTCCGATGACCTTGCCGTAACAGGCCAGATCGGCCTTGATCCCGAACATCGCCTGCGTGCCGCCGAGGCTCGCACGGAAGCCTGTGATGACCTCGTCGAAGATCAGGCAGGCACCGTGGCGCTGCGTGATGGCGCGCACCTCTTTCAGGAACTCGCGCGGCTGAAAGTCGGGCCGGCGACTCTGCACCGGTTCGACCAGCACCGCTGCCAGATCGTCGACATTCGCGCGGATGAACTCGAGCGATTCCGGTGTGCCGTAGTCGAGCACACGGACATCGCCAAACACCCCTGGCATGATGCCCGGCGCAGCCGGAATGCCTTTGCCACCGCGCCCTCCGCGCACCAGCACCTCGTCAAAGGTCCCGTGGTACGACCCGGTAAACAGCACAACCGTATTGCGTCCGGTCACTGTGCGTGCGATGCGCAGCGCAGCCATCACCGCTTCCGACCCTGTGTTGCACAGACCGACACGATCGAACCCGGTCAGCTCACACATCAACTTGGCCACTTCGCCAGCCAACGGATGCTGCGGGCCGATGTCGTAGCCAGCGTCGAGCTGCTTGCGCACGGCATCGTTGATGAAATCGGGCTGCCAGCCGAAGAGGTTCATCCCGAAGCCGTTCAGCGTATCGACGTACTCGTTGCCATCGAGGTCCCACATCTTGGAGCCCTTGCTGCGCTCGACAACAACCTGATAGACGATCTCCTTCGTCATCGGCCGAAATCCGTTGACGACGCGCGGATCGGCCAGGTGCGGGCGGTGAAGGGTCGTGTACTCCTTGCTCTTGCGTGTGCGCTCGACATAGCGGCGAATGAAGGCATCGAGTCGAGCACGCTGGCGATCTGTCAGCTGATTCGGCTGGGTATGAATGCGCGCAATCGCGCCGAATGCCTTCTTCACGTCATAGCGGATCGGGCCGCCTTCGTCATCCGCGGCCGGAGTCGCCGGCTTGGGCGCGGAGAGTGCAACGATCCGCGTTGTCGCAGCGACGACTGGAGCTGCAACGATGGGTTGAGTCGGCGACGCGGATATCGGGTGTGCTCCACCACCGAGAAGCGCAAGTTGCTGCGCCATCAATTGCATCTGCTGCGCAATCACCTGTTGAAGGAGATCACTTCCCGCGGCCGGCGTCGCTGGCAGCGGCGGCGCCTGCGAGATCGCCGGTACCGTGACGGCGGCGGTCACAACGGCGGTCGTCGCGACGGGTGCCACGACCGGCTCGGGCGGCAACGTGGTGTCGAGGAACTCCGCCAATGCATCGAAGCTTCGATATGCCTCCATCAACTGGCGGAACGTGATCGCCACGCTGAATTGGCGTTTGACTTGCAACGCCGCCTGCGTAAGCGTCAGCGAATCGAGGCCGAGTTCGATGAAGCTGGTGGTGCCGTCGCTGGCGGATAAGTCGGTGCCGGCAACGTCTTCGAACAACGTGCGCAGGCGCTCGGCCAGGTGTGGACGACGTGACACGGGTGTATTGGTGTTCATGAGTGGCGTCGAAGGAACGGAAGATATTGCGGTGACGGCTTCGGGCGCAGCGATGGGGCTCGCACCTGTGCCACCTGCCGGCGGCGCATCGAGCCAGTACCGCTTGCGCTCGAACGGATAGGTGGGCAGACGCACGCGACGGCGCCCTTGCGATGGCGTCGCCGCCGACGCCCTAAGATCGAGACCCAAAGTCCAGAGCCGGCCCTGCGCGAGCAACATCTGTGCGGTCTCGCCCTTGGGCATGTCGCCAAGGCTGCCCACTGCCGTTGGCGCCCCGACACCTGTGCGCACGTGCTGACGTGCCAACATCGACAGCGTCGCCCGCGGACCGATCTCGAGGAAGGTCGAGTCCTGCTGCTCTTGAGCAGTGCGTATCGCGGTCGAGAAGCGCACGGGCTCACGCAGATGCCGGGCCCAATAGCGGGGGTCGGTCGCGTCGGTCGCCGCCATCCATGTCCCCGTCAGCGTCGAGACGATCGGAATACGCGGTGCGGCGAGCGTCACCTTGCGCACCTCGGCCTCGAACGGCGCAACCGCCTCGTCCATCATCGACGAATGGAATGCGTGTGAGGTCTGGAGCATGCGCGCGACCACACCGTCCGCCTCCAAACGCTGCTGCCACGCCTGAACGTCACTGGTCGGGCCGGCCACGACGCATGCGGTCGGACCATTCTCGGCCGCGAGCGACAACTCCGGTGGCAGGACAGCTTGAAGCTTGTCCAGCGGCATGCGGACCGACAGCATGCTGCCACCTGGCAACGCCTGCATCATCGCGCCGCGCAGTGCAACCAGCCGCGCTGCATCGGCCAGCGACATCACGCCGGCAATCACCGCGGCGGCAAACTCACCTACGCTGTGTCCGATCAGCGCGGCCGGTTGCACTCCGCGCGCAAGCCAGGCGTGCGCGAGTGCCACTTCGAGGCAGAACGTCGCGGGTTGTGTCGTTCCGGTCGCGACCAGCGACTCAGGCGCGCCGTCGAACATCCTTGCCTTGAGGTCGAACGCGACGACGCCTTCGAGCGCTGCCAGACACCTGTCGAATGCAGCTCTGAACACCGCGTCGTGCTCATAGAGTTCGCGGCCCATTCCGCCGTACTGGGCCCCTTGGCCGGGGAACAGCCACACGACCGACGGGGCCGAACTGCCGAGCGTGTGGCCGACACGAAGAGGATGGTCGACGATGCGCAACGCGTTTGCCGCGTCCATAGTCGAATCCGCGACGACGCAGAGGCGATGCGCGAAGCGGCTGCGACCCACCTCGAGCGTGTGCGCGACGTCGGCGAGATTCATTTCGGGGTGCACGCTCAAGTGATCGGCCAACGCAGCGGCCATCGCATCGAGCGCTGGGCGGCTCTTAGCCGACAGCTTCAGCAGTTGCGGGCCGATGGCCTCCGTCGAGAAAGCCACCAGAGGGGCCTCTTCCAACACGACGTGCGCGTTGGTTCCGCCCACGCCGAAGCTGCTGACACCTGCACGTCGCGGTTGCATGGCCCGCGGCCACGCCGTCTGCCGATCATTGACGATGAAGGGGCTGGCGTTGAAGTCGATCTTCGGATTCGGACTCGTGTAGTGCAGCGTCGAGGGCAGCGTCTCGGTCGCCAGCGCCAGCGCCGTCTTGATCAGGCCTGTCGCACCGGCTGCTGTGATCAGGTGCCCGACGTTGCTCTTGACCGAACCGATTCGACAAAAGCCCGTGTCGGACGTCGAACGCCGGAAGGCACGCGTCAGACCTTCCACCTCCACCGGATCGCCGAGCGGCGTGGCGGTGCCGTGGGCCTCGACGTACGAAATGCTTCGCGCATCAACGCCTGCGTCGTCGTGGGCCGCTGCGATGACGGAGGCCTGCCCATCGATGCTCGGCGCGGTGAAGCTCGCCTTGCCGCCGCCGTCGTTATTGGTCGCGACGCCACGGATCAACGCGAAGACCTGGTCTCCGTCGGCCAACGCGAGCGACAGCGGCTTGAGCATAACGACGGCCGCACCGTCATTGAAGGCCGTGCCTTGCGCTCCGGCGTCAAAAGTCCGGGTGTGGCCGTCCTTCGAGAGCATCGCGCCCTCTTGGTAAAGATAACCGCTGCGCGCCGGCGCGGCCACCGACGCTGCACCTGCGAGTGCCATGTCGCAGCGACCAAGCCGCAGACTGTCGACCGCGTGCGCAATCGCCACCAGCGACGTCGAGCAAGCGGTGTTGATGTTGACCGCGGGTCCTTTCAGGTTGAGCTTGTAGGCGACGCGCGTCGCGATGTAGTCCTTGTCGTTCGCCAACTGAACCTGCAGCTCGCCGACGCGCTCGATCGCCTCGGGATGATGGAGCACATTGCCCGAGAGATAAGCGGGTGTGCCGGCACCGGCGAACACTCCGATCGAGCGGCTCGCGCTCTCGGGCGCATAGCCGGCGCGCTCGAGGCATTCCCACGCCAGTTCGAGAAACACCCGGTGCTGCGGGTCCGTGACTTCGGCTTCGCGCGGCGGAATCCCGAAGAACGCCGCGTCGAAACTCTCGACATCGTCGATGATGCCGCGCGCACGCACGTAATCGGGGTCGTTGCGCAACAGCGCCGGAATGCTCGGATCGAGCATCTCGGGCGTGAACTGGGTGATCGAATCGCGGCCCGCGAGCAGGTTGCTCCAGAACTGTTCCACACTGGACGCGCCCGGAAAGCGCCCCGCCATCGCGATGATGGCAATCGGATCGTCTTGCGCGACGCGGCGGCGCTCGACGGAAGCCGACGACGGCGACGATTCATGCCCGTCGGCGCTCTGGATCAGTTCCGCGAGTCCCGCCGGCGTGGGGTGCGCGAAGATCGACGCAACGCCGAGGGCTGCACCGACACTGCGTTTCAGGTCCTCGAGCGCTTGAATGGCAAGCAGCGACGAGCCGCCCAGTTCGAAGAAGTTGTCGTGCCGGCCCACGCGATCGATCTGCAGTCGGTCGGCGAACACCGCGCACACCATGCGCTCGACATCACCGACCGGGTTTAGATACGGTCGGGCGAGTTCCGGTCGCTCGTGAAGTGGCACCGGCAGTGCCTTGCGATCCAACTTTCCGTTCTCGGTGATGGGAAGCGCCTCCAGCATCACGAACACAGCCGGCACCATGAACTCCGGCAGCTTGGAGGCCAGATACCGGCGGAGCTCGACGCGGGACGCATTCGCCGCTGCCGGCACCACATAAGCCACAAGACGCGCCTCGTCGGCAGGGCCGTCATTCCTGGCAATCACCGCGCAAGCTCGCACGCTCTCATGCAGGCTCAATAGACTCTCGATCTCACCGGTCTCGATACGAAAGCCGCGAATCTTGACCTGATGGTCGATGCGGCCGCGATACTCCAGATCGCCATCGGGGAGCACCCGCGCGAGATCACCGGTCTTGTACAAGCGCTTCGTCGCTTTCGAACCAGGCGCCGACCACTCAATGAAGCGCTCGGCGGTCAAGTCGGGACGATTCAGATAGCCTGAGCACACGCCCGCGCCACCCACGTACATCTCGCCAACGTCACCCGTCGCTACCGGGGCGAGGGCCTCGTCCAACACCTCGACTTCAAGGTCTGGAATCGGACGTCCGATCACGCTGCCGCTGCGCTTGTGGATGTCCGCCATACCGATCAACCGGTACGTGACGTGCACGGTCGTCTCGGTGATGCCGTACATGTTGACGAGTCGCGGCCGAGAGTCTCCATGACGATCGACCCACGGCCTGAGCATCTGCAGGTCGAGAGCTTCCCCGCCGAAGATCACGTAGCGCAAGGCCAAGGCATCAATACTCGCACCACTCGCCGCATCGGCTTCGATCAGCGCGCGAAACGCGGACGGCGTCTGATTCAGCACCGTGACACGTTCGCGAATCAACAACGCATGGAAGTCCTTCGGCGAGCGGCTGGCGAGATATGGCACCACAACCACGCGGCCACCGTAGGCAAGCGCTCCCCAAATCTCCCAGACCGAGAAGTCGAAGGCGTGAGAATGGAAAAATGTCCACACATCGGTCGGACCGAAGTCGAACCAGTGCTCGGTCGAAGAGAAGAGACGAACGACGTTGCGATGCGTGACTTGGCAGCCCTTGGGGCGACCGGTCGAACCCGATGTGTAGATGACATATGCAAGTGCGTCGCCATCGGAAGGTGCCAACGCCTGGAGCGTCGCCACCACGCTGGCGTCAACATCGTCATCTTCCTCATCGATCAAGAGGATCGTCGCGTCCTCAGAGGAAGGCAACCCAGAGCGACTGGCCGAGGAAGTCAGCAAGGCCTTCGGCTGGGCGTCTTGCAGCATGAACTCGAGGCGATCCTTGGGATACGCGGGATCGATGGGCAGGTACGCTGCCCCGGACTTCAGGATCCCAAGCAGGCCCACGATCATGTCGATGGATCGCTCCATGCCGATTGCCACCAGCGTGCCGTGCGTCGCGCCCACGCGGCAAAGGCGTGCGGCAATGCAGTCCGACCGACGATCGAGTTCAGCGTAGCTGATGGACCCGTTGTCGCAGACGACAGCAATCGCGTCGGGATGCGCAAGCGCTTGTGCTGTGACCAGCGCATGGATGGTCGAAAGCGTCGCAGCAGATGGTCGCACCACCATGTTCGTCGTCATTGCATTCCCAATCGCTGAGAGACCTGTCTTATTCGGTCAGGCGGCGTGTAGGTCGTCTCGATGTCAGGAGAATTCACACACCAGGATCAATGGCTCAACACCACGCCTGAACCTGGGTGGAAATTATCGAGCGATGGGTATGCCTAGCATCCCCTCAATCCAAGGTTAGGCGAGGCCAAACCGGCGGTCTGGTGTTGCAATGTGAACAACTACCGTCAAGTCTCAGACGATGCGGATCACCCTGCACCGATCTCGGCCACCAGTCACGCAATGCTGCGCGTGGCGTGGAGCGAAAGCGCGATCAACCGAAGCGCGCAACCACGACGCGAATCTGACTTTCCGCGTCAGCAACACCGCGTATCTCGGAGTACCCGTTCGTGCTCGCAAGTCGCTGCATTACAGCGGGCCCTTGGCCCAGTCCGACCTCAAACAACAGCCACCCGCCGGCGCGCAGGAACTGCGGCGCTTCGCGTATCGTGCGCTGCAGGATCTTCACGCCGAGTGCTCCACCGTCAAACGCCAGACGCGGCTCGAACGAGATGATTTCGCTCGGCATCTGCTCCAGCTTCTTCGACGAAATGTATGGCGGATTGCATGTCACGACGTCCGCGACATGATGAAAGCGCGGCTCGTCGAATGGCTGAAGCAGATCGCCGACTCGCGTTTCAACGCGATCGACGAGACCCAGATGCACGACATTGCGCTGCGCAAGCTCGACAGCCTCGGGCGAGAGATCGGCGGCATAGGCACGCACCCGCGCGTCCGAATTCGCCATTGCAAGCGCGACGTTGCCACAACCCGTGCACACGTCGATCACGGTCGCATGATCGCGCGTCGTCAGAACGTGGTCGCGAATGACGTCGATTGCCGCGCGAGCCAGCAATTCAGTCTCGCGACGCGGGATCAACGCCTGCGAACTCGCGAGCATTTCCATGCCCATGAAGCGCTGGCGCCCGCTGAGGTGTGCCAGCGGAATGCCGGAAACGCGCTGATCCACCAGCCGCTCCAGCGAGCGTTGGTTCTGGGCATCCAGCGGAACGAGGGGTGCCTCCATCGCCGCATCCGGCGACAAGTGCACGCCGGCAGCGAGGTGCCAGAGACAGCGCAGCGCTGACTCAGCCGTCTCTTCCGGCTTGTCCGGCAGGGTCTGGAGCAATTGTTGAAGGCGGCTCTGCAGACCTTGGTACAGCGTGACGCCCTCGGCGCCGATGCGCTGCGCCTCGACCGCATTCATGCATGCACCTGCGAGACGGGTTCAATCAGCGCCGGACGCGCATGGAGATACGCGGTCGCTCGACGCTTCGACTCGATGTCGTTGTAGATGAACTCGGCACGTGCTTGATCAATGCCTAGACAACTCGCAAGCTCGGCTGCAGGCAACCCGTTGTTGTGAGCCCAGAGGGCCAAGTCCATCTTGTCGTAGGGAAGCGAGAAGTAGAACTCGTCCTGCCCTTGCTGGAGGCTGTAGGTGTCCGTCGTCGGCATTGCCGAGCACACTTCCTCGGGCAGACCCAAGTGCCGTGCCAGCGCATAGACCTGGGTCTTGTAGAGGTGCGCAATCGGCTTGATGTCTGCAGCACCGTCGCCGTTCTTGACAAAAAAGCCCTGGTCGTACTCGAGGCGATTCGGCGTGCCGATCACTGCGTAGTTCAGGCGGTCGGCATGGAAGTACTCGACTGTTTTGCGAATACGCTGTTTGTAGTTGGTTGCCGCAACGATCTGCAGGTATTCCTGGATCGGCAGGCGCGCCTCCTGAACCATGCCGTCCGGCGACTGCACGATCAGCTTGAAGAAGTTGATCCGCCCTTCGGTGCCGCCGGCAATGGCGATCTTGCTCTTCCAATCATCCGCGTAGGCAGGAAAGACACGCCGCATCGCCTCGTCGCGCCATCGATAGCAACCGATGGCCTCCAACGTCGGCCCGATGTTCTCGACCGCATGTGCAATGCCGAACTGTTCGGCAACGCGTTGGCCAAGATCCTTGCTGCTGCTCTTCGAATCACGTTCCGGCAACATCAGCCCGAACACCTTCTTCGGACCAAACGCGTGCACAGCGAGCGCGCCGCTCACCGAACTGTCGACCCCACCCGATAGCGCAATGATCACCCCGCGACGTCGTTGCTCGCCTGCGACGATCTCGATCATGCGCTTGGTGATGCGCTCGACTTCGGCGGCGCAATCGATCTCCAGCACCGACGGCGTCAGCTTCATGCTCAAACCTTGACCAGCTTCTTGCTGACGTACGCCTCGATGTTGTCGAGGCTGTCCAGATTCTCCGGGATCATCTCTTCGTCTTCGACCTGAATCCCGAACTTCTCCTCGAGAAACGTGATCAGCTCCAAAAAACCGGTCGAGTCGATGATGTGCAGATCCAGAAAGGAATCGCTGTCAGCAAACTTGGCGGCATTGCTGCCCATGACGAAGTTGTCGGCGATATAGGCACGGACCTGATTCTTGATGTCGGACATGATGTTTCCTTGAGGCTTGAAGTGTGCGTTGTAGTAGTTGATTGTCTCGACTCAGGCGAGCCCGGTCTTCTTGATCTTCCCAGTATCGGTCTTAGGCAGCGCATCTACGAACTCGACATACTTCGGCGCCATGAAGTTCTCGAGCCGACCGATGCAGTGCTTGATGACATCGCGCTCGCTGTAGCCGTAGCCTGGCTTGAGTGCCACGAACGCCTTCACCGCCTGGCCAAGCAACTCATCGGGCACACCAATCACGGCCGCCTCGTACACTCCTTCGAGCGCGTACAGCGCATTCTCCACTTCCCGCGGGCTTACCTTCTCCCCGCGGCTCTTGATGATGTCGTCCTTGCGGGCGACAAAATAGAGCCAACCCTCATCATCGGTGCGGAAGACGTCGCCCGAGTGCAGGATCATCTCGCCCGGAATCGGCCCCGGTTTGAGCCGCTTGGCCGTCTCTTCCGGCTTCTCCCAGTAGCCGCGCATCACATTGCTGCCGCGAATCACCAGCTCGCCCGTGCTTCCGTTCGGCAAGCGTTTTCCTGTGTCGTCGACAAGCCAGACTTCTTCGTTCGGCATTCCCCGACCAACGCTGGTCGGTCGGATGTCGAGTTGCTCAGGCGGGAGGTAGGTGACCCGTTTGCACTCGGTCAATCCGTACATCGAGAACAGCGTCGCCTGGGGAAACAGTCCCCGCAGCTGGCGGATGTGCTCCTCGGACAAGGCCGCCGCCGTATTCGTCATCATTCGCAGTGAGCTCAGCTCGTAGCTCGCCAGAGATCCGATGTTCATCAGCATCGAGAAGACCGTTGGCACACCGGGGAACACGGTCACGCGATGCTCGACCATTCTTTCCAGCACTTTGATCGGAAACGTGAACGAACGCTCCAGCACCAGCGTCGCGCCGAGCTTCACGCTCATCAGCAGCTGATACAAGCCGTAGTCGAACGCGAGGGGCAGCACGCAGATAACTACATCGTCGCCACGCAGCCCAAGGTACGTGCTGACCGAACGCGCCGCTGACACCATGTTCAGATGCGTCAGCATCACGCCCTTGGGGTCGCCCGTCGAACCGGACGTGTAGATGATGCTGGCGAGGTCCTGATCGATCAAGCCAGGATCTGCAACGGCGGCGTTGTTGGCGCCAATGACAGGGTAGGAAGCGATACGCGCATCGCACAAGGTGCTTGTACCGACAACGAGACAGGACCGGACCGTCTTGTTGTGACCCAGGGCGTCGGCATAGATCGGCTCGAGCGTCGCTTGAGTGACAAGCGCCGTGGCGCGCGAATCATTGAGCATGTAGGCCAGCTTGTCGGCCTTGGTCAATGGGTTGATCGGCATGAAAACCGCGCCCGCAGCCAGGGCCGCGAACACACCGACGACCAGCTCGACGCTGTTGTCGAGGAAGAGTGCAACGCGGTCACCGCGCCGAACGCCGCGTTGCTGTAGCTCGGCAGCCAAGGTCACCACCATTTCGCCGAGTTGGGCGTAGGTGTAGTGGCGCTTGTCGCTGATCAGCGCGACGTGAGCCGGCTTGGACGCCACCGCAGCGTCGAGGAACTGGTGAAGTAGAAGTGCCATGTGCTGTATTCGACCCGGCCGGGGTCAAGCGACGACGGTCGGCCGCGGTTGCTCGGCCGTGACCGCGGCCTGTACGGGCTGCTGTACGAATGCGTCGTGCAGCAGCATGGTGGAAAGAATACCTACGAAAGCCATGTTGTCGCCAAAGCCGATCGCGCGACCAGCTCGACACTTTTCGAACAGCTTGCGCACGGCAATCGGGTCGAAATAACCGGCCTGCTTGATGCGCGATTCGCTGAGCAGATCCTCCGCATAGTCGACGGCGCGACCGCCTTCGAAAAAGCTCGCGCTGTCCGGCGCGCGATAGGGCTGCTTGGTGCGAGTGCGGATCGAATCAGGTAACAGACCGCTCATCGACTTCTTCAGCAAGTACTTCTCCGTCAACCCTTTCATCTTGAACTTCGGCGGCAAACCATTCGCGAACTCGATCAGTCGGTGATCGAGGAACGGAAAGCGCCCCTCGATCGAGCTCGCCATCGCAACACGATCCCCCTGCGAACAGAGCAGGTAGCCGGACATGAGCGTATGGGCCTCGACATACTGGTCGCGCGCCATTGGTGACCACTGGCTGATCTCCGCCGGGAGCGTACGGACGACTTCACGATACGGGTCCCATTGCGCCAGTTGCTCGCGGACTTCAGGTGCGAAGAATTGCCAGATGCGGCGCGTTGTCGTCCAGCGCGTCGTGTGCGCGAAGTACGGCTCGTTCAAATGCTCCATCCCGTCGGTGAAGAATCGATGCGTGAACGCACGACCCGCGGCCGGAGAATGTTGGAGATAGGGATAAAGCCGCTCCAGAATCCGGGGACGAATCTTCGATTCGGGTTCGCGCGCCAGAAAGCGGCGAATCTTCGCCTCTTTGAACAGGTCATAGCCGCCGAAGACCTCGTCTGCACCCTCACCCGTCAGCACGACCTTGTAGCCGGCGGCACGGACGCTCTGGGACAGCAGCATCAGCGGCGCAGGCGCGGTGCGGACGATCGGCGATTCCGTGTGCCACACCGTCCGCGGGAACGCCGCCGCGATATCGGCTCGCGTGCAGCGGATCGAAGAATGATCGGTGCCCAAATATTGGACAAGTTCGTTCTGATACGCGCTCTCGTCGAACTCCGCATCTGCGAAAGTCAATGAGAACGTCCGCAGTGGCGTATCAGTAAAGTTCTTGATCACCGATGTGACGATCGACGAGTCGAGACCGCCGCTGAGATATGCGCCCACGGGGACATCCGAGCGCAACTGCAGGCGCACCGCGTCGACCAGCAACTCGCGCAGTTGCTCCGCGCATTCGGCCTCTGAGCGCGTATCGACGGTACCCGCGGAAGGGAACGACCAGTCCCAATAGCGTTCGATGCGCGTCTGGCGATCATCGATCACCATCACGTGACCGGGTGGCAAGGCCGTCACTCCCTGGAACACCGTGCGAGGTGCGAGCGGCGCCCAATAGGTGAAGATCTCGCCGAGCGCGCGAGTGTCCAGGCGACGCGGAAGGTTCGCGATGGCGAACAAGGCCTTGGCCTCGGACGCGAAGAGGAGTCGACCGTCGGCATTCGCATAGAACAGCGGCCGGATGCCTGTGCGGTCCCGCGCCAGCACCAGACGCTGACATTTGGTGTCCCACAGCGCGATTGCGAACTGCCCGTTGAGGTGCGCCACGAAACGCTCGCCGTACTCTTCGTAGAGATGGACGATCACCTCGGTGTCGGAGTGCGTGTAGAACGAATGACCTTGCCGCTCGAGATCACGACGCAACTCGACGTAGTTGAAAATCTCCCCGTTGAAGGTGACCCAGACCGTCCGATCTTCGTTGTGGATCGGCTGCGTACCGCCGGCGATGTCGATGATGCTCAAGCGCGCATGGGCAAATCCGATGCGCTCTGCGCGATACAACCCGACGCCATCCGGCCCGCGATGGTGCAGTTGACGAATCATCGCAGTCAGTTCAGCCTCGCTCGGCGGGGCCGCCTGTGGGGTACTGAAGATTCCTGCGATTCCGCACATCGTTCGCTACTCACTTCCAAGACAGGCAGCGAATCAGCATATCAGCCGCTCCACCGCCAATAAGCACGCCAGTGCCCGAATGCCACGCTTTCCGGGCCGCGCCCCCTGGACTGTGGGGGCACTGGCGGCGCAACGCCGAGCCTACAAGCGCCAGCCCGAATACCCCAGCTCCGCCAGTTCCTGCGGGCTGTACGACGATTTGACATCGACGAAGACGCCCTTGGGCATCAACTTGCTCGTCACCGACTTCACGCCCATTCCGAGATACTCGCTGTGCGACACGGTCGCAACGATCGCATGCGCCTTGGGCAAGTTGTCCCATTCGACGAGCTTCACGCCGTATTCGTGCTCGCACTCGTCCGAACTCGCGATCGGGTCGTGAACATGAACGTTCACGCCATAGGCAAGCAATTCGCGAACCACGTCGATCACCTTGCTGTTGCGCAGGTCTGGGCAGTTCTCCTTGAAGGTCATGCCGAGCACGACGACGTCGGCGCCTTTGACCGGGATGTCCGCCTCGATCATCTTCTTGATCGTCTGCTCGGCGACGTATTTGCCCATGCTGTCATTGATGCGCCGGCCGGCCAAGATGACCTGCGGGTGGTAGCCGAGCATGTCGGCCTTGTGCGTCAGGTAGTAGGGATCGACGCCAATGCAGTGACCGCCAACGAGGCCCGGTCGAAACGGCAGGAAGTTCCACTTGGTCCCAGCCGCCTTCAGCACGTCAAGGGTGTCGATGCCAATGCGATGGAAGATCACGGAAAGCTCGTTCATCAGCGCGATATTCAGGTCGCGCTGCGTGTTCTCGATGACCTTTGCGGCCTCCGCCACCTTGATGCTGCTGGCCGGATAGACACCGGCCGTGATGATGGAGCCATAGATTTGCTTGACGGTCTCCAGCGTTTCAGCAGTGTCACCCGAGACCACCTTGGTGATCTTCGTGACCGTGCGCTCCTTGTCGCCCGGGTTGATACGCTCAGGGCTGTAGCCGACGAAGAAGTCACGTTTCCACTTCATGCCCGAAACGCGCTCCAGGATCGGGATGCAGACCTCCTCCGTCGCGCCTGGATACACCGTCGATTCGTAGACGACGATCGCACCCTTCTTCAAGTTCTTGCCCACGCTCTCCGAGCTTTTGACCAGCGGCGTGAAATCGGGCTGATGCGCCTCGTCGACGGGAGTCGGCACGGCCACCACAACGAAATCTGCCTCAGCGAGCGCCGCCGGGTCGGTCGAGCATTGCAATCCCGTCGCGGCCTTCAGATCGGCCGATGACACTTCACCAGTGGGGTCCACGAAGCGCTTGTAAGCCTCGATCTTTTGTGCAGACAGATCGAATCCGATCGTCTTGTATTTCTTGCCGAACTCGACGGCGAGCGGGAGCCCGACGTAGCCCAGACCGACAACGGCGATGGTGGTCATTTGTGTTCCCCTTTTCCTCGATCTCAAACCTTGAAGTAGCCGCGGTACCACTCGACGAAGCGCCGCACGCCCTCGGGCACCGGCGTGGCCGGCCGGAAACCTGTCCACGCGGCCAGCTCTTCGACATCAGCGCTGGTGGCCGGCACGTCGCCGCTTTGCAGCGGCATGAAATTCTTGATCGCTTCCCGGCCCACAGCCTGCTCGATGGCCGAGATGAAATCCATCAATTGAACCGGGTCGTGGTTGCCGATATTGAAGACACGATAGGGCACGTTCGAGCGCGCCGGGTCCCCGCGATCGGATTGGTAGTCCGGATCAGACGTGGCGATACGGTCCAGCGTGCGGACGACGCCCTGCGCGATGTCATCCACGTAGGTGAAATCGCGGACCATCTTGCCGTGATTGAAGACGTCGATCGGGCGTCCTTCGAGGATCGCCTTCGTGAACAGGAAGAGCGCCATGTCAGGCCGACCCCAAGGGCCGTAGACAGTGAAGAAGCGCAGCCCGGTCGTCGGCAATTCGAAAAGATGGCTGTACGTATGCGCCATCAGCTCGTTGGCCTTCTTGGTGGCCGCGTACAAGCTAACGGGATGATCGACCCCATCGTGCTCCGAAAACGGCATGCGGGTGTTTCCGCCATAGACGCTGGAGCTGGAGGCGTAGACCAGATGCTGGACCTTGCTATGGCGGCAACCCTCGAGCACGTTGGTGAAACCGACGATGTTGCTGTCGATGTAGGCCAGCGGGTTCTGCAGTGAGTAGCGCACACCCGCTTGCGCCGCGAGGTGCACCACCTTGTCGAACTTCTGCTCGGCGAACAGCTTGGACATGCCGTCGCGGTCGGCGACGTCCTTCAAGACGAACTGGAAGGCTGGATCGGGCGTCAAGCGCGCCAGACGATCACGCTTGATCTGCGGATCGTAGTAGTCGTTCAGATTGTCGAGCCCGACGACAGTGTCGCCGCGTGCCAGCAGCAGCTGGCTCACATGCATGCCGATAAATCCGGCCGCGCCAGTCACCAGGATCTTCACCTGTCGTTCCTCTTTTGTTGATTGCTTGCGTGCATCGTTCGCCTCATGCCAGCGCACGCACAAGGATTTCGACCGTCCGATCCGCCGCGTGACCGTCCCACAGATACGGACGTCGACCCTGCTTGCCGTCCCCCGCCAGCACACGTCGGGCCGAGGCGACGATCACGTCGCGGTCACTGCCCGCGAGGACGTTCGTCCCTTCGGTGACGGTCACCGGCCGTTCGGTGTTTTCGCGCAGCGTGATGCACGGAACGCCCAAGGCGGTCGTCTCTTCCTGAAGGCCACCGCTGTCGGTCAGCACGAGCGCAGCGTCCTTCCAAAGGTTCAGAAACTCCATGTAGGCCAGTGGCGGCATCAGCGTCACCTGCGGGCCGAGATCGATGCCGAATTTCTCGAGGTTGTTGCGGGTGCGCGGGTGCACCGGGAACACCAGCGGCAGCGACTCTGACACGTCGCGCAGCGCCGCGGCGATGCGAGTGAACACCACCGGATCGTCGACATTGGAGGGCCGATGCAGCGTCACGACACCATAGGCCTCATGCGCTTGCTTGAACGGCAACGAAGCGCCTTCGGTCGGCGGCGCTCTCAGCAGCGCCTCGCGCTGATGGAGCACGTTGTCGACCATTACATGGCCGACGTAGTGCACCGTCTCGGGACGTTTGCCTTCCTTCAGCAGGTTCGCCTCGCCGCTGGGCTCGGTGACAAAAAACCAATCCGAGATCGCATCCGTCACGAGCCGATTGATCTCCTCCGGCATCGCCATGTCGCCACTGCGGAGCCCGGCCTCGACGTGCGCAACCGGAATACCGAGCTTCTTCGCCACGATCGAGCATGCCAGCGTCGAGTTGACGTCGCCAACGACCACGACAGCAGCAGGACGCTCGGCCTGGCACAGCTCTTCGAACGCCACCATGACCTTGGCGGTCTGCTGCGCGTGCGAGCCGCCCCCTGCGCCGAGATGGTGATCGGGCTTCGGAATGCCGAGTTCCTCGAAGAACACGTCGCTCATCTCACGGTCGTAGTGCTGACCGGTGTGCACGATGCGATAGCTCAGCACGTCACGCCGACGATCCAGCGCCCGGACCATCGGCGCGAGCTTCATGAAATTCGGCCGCGCCCCGGCGACGAGATAGAGCATGCGAGCGGCCATCGTCAGCCCACGACCTCGAGTTGCGCCGGCGCCTTCTTCGTCAGTTCGTCAATCAGCGATTTGGTCTGACGAATGTTGCCGCGACTGGACGCGCCGAACACGATCGATTCAATCTTCGGTTGATCGCAAACATATTGAACCGCTTCACGCGGCGACAACGCGCCGGACGCCAGCACCGACATCGCGATCGGTCGAAAGCGGCGCGTCGCGATCGTCTTCTCGTACGTTTCCACACCGCCGCACATGCGAAAGCCGATTTTGTTGATGTTGGCGCAGACGATGGGATTGTCGACGCCGAGTTCCTCGAGCACGTCGAGCAGCTTCGGCATGTTCATCGTGATGAAGCCGGGCTCGGCGTTGTAGCGCTTGCGCACGTGCTCCGCGAAGATTCGCAATGCGTCCTTCATGCCCAGACCGAGCAGCAAGTCGGTGATGACGTTTTGCATGAAGATGACCGGCGTCGGAAGGCCGTCGAACATCTTCATCTCGGCATCGACGAGCAGCTGCAGAATGACTTCGATGTCCTTGCTCGCAAGCGCAACCCCGCCGCGGAACATCGCCGAGATCGCCCCGTCCTCGGGCAGGAACTTGCGCAGTGCCCCGACCATGCCGTGCTCAGTTGCCGCATTGGCGTACTTGTGCGCATACGGCATGCAGGGATAGAACTGATAGTCGGGGTACTTCTCGCGATTGGCGCGAAAGTAGTCGCAAATCTCGGCCACGCGGTCGTGTGTCGTGCACATGAAGGTGCGGATGCCTTCTTGATATGCGGCGTCCAGCACATCGATCACCGCTTGCAAATCCTGAAAACGCATCGCCTGCGCACGCGCCTTCTCCTCCGACATGTGGTTCACGCCGAAGAACTGGTTGTCACCGAAAAGAACTCTGTCCATCATGATTCGATGTCGTGTTGATTGGTCGAGCACGGTGTCGACGGTAGCTCAGCCGAATCGGCGCGCCCAGAAGCCCTTGGCCTTGTCTGCCACTGCAGGCGGCGCGGACCGAGCGCCACCACCGGCCTCCGCGAGAATCATGCCCACCAGCCGGTCTGCCTGAAGAGCCGATCTGAACGAGTTCACATTCTCGGTGCGCTTGGCCGCGATGGCCTTGACGAAATAGTCGATCTGCGCCGAATACTCCTCGCCGCGCAGGTAGTACCAAACTTCCTGAGTGAGATCGGTCGTGTACCTGACGGTCCAACCGGCCTTCGACTCGGGCAGCGCATCATGCGGCGTGCGCAGATAGATCTGGCATTCCTGGCGATCGGCCGTGATGCGACCGTTCGTTCCCCATACCGAGATCTTGGTCGACATCTTGCGAAAGCTCTCGTCGCTCCAGTTGACCGAGAGCTGACCTGCTGCGCCATCGGCATAGTTGAGCGTGCAATAGACCTCGTCATCTACGTCGCGCGAGTAGATGCTGTTGAGCACCACGCCGCTCACTGAAATCGGCGGGCCGGCGATGAAGTTCACGAGGTCGAGCGCGTGACAGGCGTAGTCGTAGAGTGCACCGCCGCCCTCATTCTTCGCCGAACGCCACGTGCCGCCCTTCGGCCGCAGCACGACCGGTCCGTAGGCCTCCGCGCGCACATGGTGGATGCGCCCGAGCGCACCTGAGCTGACCACGCGCGCCGCTTCCTGGAACGCCCCGACAAAGCGATAGTGATATCCCACCTGGTTGACGAGGCCCTTCGATTCGGCCAGCCCCGCAAGGCGCTCGCCATCGGCAACGTCGAGCACGAAGGGCTTTTCGCAGAAGACATGCAGCCCGCGCTCCAGCGCCTTCTCCACCATCGAGGCATGCAGCTTCGAAGGCGTGGCGATCACCACCGCATCGAGTTGCTCTTCGCTGAGCATGCGGTCGTAGTCGTCGTAGCACTTCAGGCCGGTGTACTTGGTCAGCACATCGGTCAGATACGCAGTCTTGTCGCACGCGGCCACGACCTTCACGCCCGGGTGGGCATTGACGATCGCATGGTGGGACAGGCCCATCTTGCCCAGCCCGGCCATCGCTACTCGAACCATCTGTACTCTCCAGTCATCATCTTCTTCCCAGGTCCTCCGGTCGCATCAGCGGCCGAGGATCGCGTTTTTGATCAAAGCGTAGGCCTCTTTGCCCTTGTCGAGCAGTTGCCGATTCGCAGGTTTGCGCGCCGCAGTGTCCAGCAGCGACAGCACCGTCGCAGAAGTCAGCGTGGGATCGTGCACGAAGGCACCCACATCCAGCAGATACCGGTCGACATCGAGCAGCTCGTCCTGATAAACGGACACGGTCGGAATGCCCAGGACGGCCATCTCACGCGTCATCGTACCGCCGGCGCCGATGAACAGATCGCAATCCGGTGCGATGTCCGCGATGTCGAGCGCCGTATCGACGACGCGAACACCCGCGAACTGCGCGCCACGATAGTGCACCCCTTGCTCCTTGCCGCGCGGCAAGACCGTCACGTTCACCCTGTCTTTCACGCCCAGAAGCAACTCATCGAGAAAATTCCGGCTGCCCTTGTAATACTGCGCGGTCCAGGGCTCGGGGCGAATGTAGACCGAGGGTCTGTCCTTCGCCGCCTTCCCGGGCGTTGCGCTGCGCAAGCGCTCCTCGAGTTCCCAGAGGTAGATCCCTTC
>Ga0070665_100002945_pt1 | contig 18399 bp, 17 predicted proteins | sample KBSS13metaG_FD_65862 | JGI IMG/M metagenome (GOLD analysis project Ga0070665, IMG submission 65862) | Switchgrass rhizosphere microbial communities from Kellogg Biological Station, Michigan, USA - KBS S1-3 metaG | ecosystem: Host-associated > Plants > Roots > Rhizosphere > Soil ...
GTCCTGTGCCGCTCGCAGCGGCGGGTCGTGCGGTGATCGTTGCGAGCGTGACGTGGCGGCGACCCGGACAGCGGTCACGTGCCACTCGCGCGGCGGTCGCGCAGTGATCGTTCCGAAAGTTGCGTAACAGCGACCCGAACAGCGGTCACGTGCCGCTCGCCCGGCGGGTCGTGCGGTGATCGTTCCGAAAGTGACGTGACCGCCGGTCCGGTGCCGCTCGCCCGGGCGGGTCGCGCAGTGATCGTTTCGAGTGTGACGTGACGGCGACCCGAATAGCCGTCCTGTGCCGCTCGCAGCGGCGGGTCGTGCGGTGATCGTTTCGAGTGTGACGTGGCGGCGACCCGGACAGCGGTCCTGTGCCGCTCGCACCATGGGTCGTGCGGTGATCGTTGCGAGCGTGACGCGGCGGCGACCCGGAGAGCCGTCCTGTGCCGCTCGCCCGGCGGGTCGTGTGGTGATCGTTTCGAGTGTGACGCGACAGCGAGCCGAACAGCCGTCCTGTGACGCTCACACCACGGGTCTCGTGGTGTGGTCGAGGGTCAGCGGATGCGGGCGAGGGGGCCTGTGGGTCCGTCCTCCCGCGGCGGACGGCCGCGCAGGATGCGCTTGAGCGCCGCGGTGTGGCGGCGGGAGACCGGAAGCTCGGGGGCGCCCGGGCCGTGCCCGATCCGCACCACGTACCCCGACCCCGACAGCCGCAGCTCGGTGATCAGCGGCAACGCGACCAGATAGGCGCGGTGGATCCGGACGAACGCGGCCTCGCGCCAGCGCTCCTCGAGCACCGACAGCGGGATGCGCACGAGGTGCGAGCCGTCCGTGGTGTGCAGCCGCGCGTAGTCGCCCTGGGCCTCCACGAACCGCACCGACGAGCGCGGCACGAGCTTGGTGGTGCCCGCCAGCTCGACGGGGATGACCTCGTCCTCCGGCGGCTCCGGGCGCGGGGGCCTGCCGGGCGCGGCCCCGGGGGGCGCGGGGGCGAGGGTGGGGCGGGTGGAGCTGCGGCTGGCGATCGTCCGGTCCAGCGAGCCGGAGAGCCGCTCCGAGCGCAGCGGCTTGAGGAGGTAGTCGACCGCGCCGATCTCGTAGGCGTCGACCGCCCGGTCGTCGTGTGCGGTGACGAACACGACCGGCGGCGGCGCGGCCATCGCCGAGAGCACACGGGCCAGCTCCAACCCGTCCAGCCCCGGCATCCGGATGTCGAGGAACACCACGTCCACGCCGGACTCGCCGGGGTTGGCGCCGGGTCGCGAGCCCAGGATGCGCAGTGCCTCGGTGGCGTCCGGCGCGGTCAGCACCGTGCCGACCCGCGAGTCCTCGCCCAGCAGGTGGGCGAGCTCCTGCAGAGCAGGCTCCTCGTCGTCGACGGCCAAGACCGTCAGTCCGTCCGAGACCTGGGTGCTCACGTGCGCCTCCTCCTCGCGGGTCCGCCGCACCGACGGGCCGGGGGAGCCGAGGTCCGCCGTCGACGGATGGGAAGTCCATCCCCGACACCAGTGGGTGACTGCGGGCACAACGCTAGCGAAGGGGTGCGCGGCCCTCGACGTCCGGTCGACGGCTACCCGGCCCCGCGCGGTCAACGGCAGTCCCTCGGCGCGTCGGGCCGATCCCGGGACCCCGTGTCGCGGCCCTCTGACCGTCGGGGAACACCAGACGACCGCTCACCGTTCGAAGTAGTTGCACATGCACATAAAGGAGCGAGAGATGCAGTTCGGGATCTTCACGGTCGGGGACGTCACGCGGGACCCGACCACGGACACCACGCCGACCGAGCAGGAGCGCCTCCGGTCGATGGTCCGGATCGCCGAGCACGCCGAGGCCGTGGGGCTGGACGTGTTCGCGACCGGCGAGCACCACAACCCGCCGTTCGTGCCGTCGTCGCCGACGACGCTGCTGGGATACGTCGCGGGCCGCACGGACAGGATCGTCCTCTCGACGTCCACGACGCTGATCACCACGAACGACCCGGTGAAGATCGCCGAGGACTTCGCGATGCTGCAGCACCTCGCGGGCCCCGAGCGCGTCGACCTGATGCTGGGCCGCGGGAACACCGCGCCCGTCTACCCGTGGTTCGGGAAGGAGATCGGCGACTCGGTGGCGCTGACCGTCGAGAACTACCAGCTGCTGCGCAGGCTGTGGGACGAGGAGAACGTGGACTGGGAGGGCCGCTTCCGCACCCCGCTGCGCGGCTTCACCGCGACCCCGCGCCCGGTCGACGGCGTGGCGCCCTTCGTCTGGCACGGCTCGATCCGTACGCCGGAGGTCGCGGAGATCGCGGCCTACTTCGGCGACGGCTTCTTCGCCAACAACATCTTCTGGCCGCCGTCGCACTACACCCGGCTCATCGGCCTCTACCGGCAGCGCTTCGAGCACTACGGTCACGGCCCCGCGGCGAATGCCACCGTCGGGCTCGGCGGACAGTTCTTCATGCGCCGCAACAGCCAGGACGCCTGGAACGAGTTCCGGCCCTACTTCGACGAGGCCCCGGTCTACGGCCACGGCCCCACGATGGAGGACTTCACCGAGCGCACGCCGCTGACCGTCGGCAGCCCACAGCAGGTGATCGACCGCACGCTCACCTTCCGCGAGCACTTCGGCGACTACCAGCGCCAGCTGTTCCTCGTCGACCACGCGGGCCTGCCGGAGAAGACGGTGCTCGAGCAGCTCGACCTGCTCGGCGAGATCCTTCCGGCGCTGCGCGCGGGCTTCGAGTCGCTGCGCCCGGCGGGGGTCCCGTCGAACCCGCCCACGCACGCGGAGCGGGTCGTGCAGGCCGAGCCGGTGTCCGCCTGACCGGACATCCGACGGCCGCGTCCCGTTCACCGAGATGTCACCAGGAGTGACCCCCGTCCGGAGCGCCCGGCCCCGGACGTGCGGGAGAGGCGAATGGTTCCCCGATGTGACGTGCACCCGCCGTCACCGAATGGAGTTGCCGGCGGTGGCCGGGTCGAGGCACTCTGGAGGCGTGATCGAGAACGGTGTCGTCCAGCGAGGGGTGCCCCGGCTGCCCCGCGCGTGGCGCCGTCCCGAGCACGTCGCGCACGGTCGGTGTCGCGGTCGCTGATCCGCCACCCCGCCCGTCGCACTCCCGGAGAACTCGATGCGCAACCAGAAGCGCCTGATCCGTCGTCGCACCGTCGACCACCTGCGGACGTCGAGCGCGCTGTGTCGGTCCACCACCGCACCCGCCACCCTTGATCCGTCCGTCCCGTAGGAGCACTGCCATGACCGCCCCGACCGACGACCGCCCGGCATCGACGCCGCAGGTCCCGAAGCAGGATCCCCCGACCGTCCGGCTGCCCAGGCCGACCCGGGACGACAACCGCACCGCGATCGTCACGCGGCTGTTGGACTCCCTGGAGGACCTGGTCACCCGACACCGCGCCCTCGCCGGGGACGCTGCCCAGGTCGAGCTGCACGCCGAGCTCATCGCCGCCGAGGTGGCGCACGAGCTGTCCGTCACGCGCTCGGCGCTGCGGCGCCATCCTCCGCTGCGCCGCGCCAACTAGAGCTCCGCCCAGACGGCCCGCGACCCCCGGTCGCGGGCCGTCGGCGTGTCCGCTGCTTTCGGAGGGGTGTGCCCCGTCGCTTCGAAGAGGCCTACTATGGCACCGAGTGCCGAAATAGTAGGGTCACTCGCGACAGCGGGAGCGAGCTGCGAAGGGGCAGGCGAATGGCCAGCACGAAGAATTGGTTCGAGACGGTGGCCGAGGCGCAGCGCCGGGCGAAGAAGCGCCTGCCGCGCTCGGTCTACCTGGCGCTGGTCGCCGGGTCCGAGAAGGGCCTCACGATCTCGGACAACGTCGCGGCGTTCGACGAGCTGGGGTTCCGTCCGCGCATCGCCGACGCCCCGGCCGAGCGCAGCAAGGCCACCACGGTGATGGGCCAGGACATCTCGTTCCCGGTGATCATCTCGCCGACGGGTGTGCAGGCGGTCTACCCGGAGGGTGAGGTCGCGGTCGCGCGGGCCGCCGCCGGGGCGGGTACGGCGATGGGGCTGTCGTCGTTCGCCAGCCGCTCCATCGAGGACGTCGCGGCGGTCAACGACAAGACATTCTTCCAGATGTACTGGGTCGGGTCCCGTGACCAGCTCCTCGCCCGCGCCGAGCGCGCGAAGGCGGCCGGGGCGAAGGGTCTGATCATGACCCTGGACTGGTCGTTCGACTCCGCGCGGGACTGGGACGCCCCGATGATCCCGGAGAAGGTGGACCTCAAGGCGGCGCTGCACTTCGCCCCCGAGGTCGCGCTCAAGCCGCGCTGGCTGTGGGACTTCGCGAAGTCCGGGAAGCTGCCGGACCTGACCACGCCGAACCTGTCCATCGACGGCGAGCCCGCCCCGACCTTCTTCCAGGCCTACGGCCAGTGGATGGGGACCCCGCCGGTGACCTGGGAGGACGTCGCCTGGCTGCGCGAGCAGTGGGGCGGGCCGTTCGCGGTCAAGGGCATCATGCACCCGGACGACGCCCGCAAGGCCGTCGACGCAGGCTGCACGGCGATCTCGGTGTCCAACCACGGCGGCAACAACCTCGACGGCACGCCGGCCTCGATCCGAGCGCTGCCCGCGATCGTCGACGCCGTCGGCGACCAGATCGAGGTGCTGCAGGACGGCGGCATCCGCCGCGGCTCCGACGTGGTGAAGGCCCTCGCCCTGGGCGCCAAGGCCGTGCTGATCGGCCGCGCCTACCTGTGGGGCATGGCCGCCGCGGGCCAGCACGGCGTGACGAACGTGCTCGAGGTGCTCCGCCAGGGCATCGACTCGACGCTGCTGGGGCTGGGCAAGTCCGGCATCGACGACCTGTCCCGGGACGACCTGATCATCCCCGAGGGCTTCGCGCTGTCCCCGAAGTCCTGACGTCGGTCGGGAGGGTGACGGTGAACGCGGCCCCACCCTCCTCGGCCGGACCCGCCGTGATCGCACCGCCCATCCGCGTCACCAGGCCGTGGACCAGGGCGAGGCCGACGCCGCCCGCGCCGACCGGGCGGTGCCCGCGGTAGCGCTCGTGCAGGACGCCGCGTTCGAAGACCACGGCGTAGTCCTCCGGGGCGAGGCCGGGTCCGCCGTCGCGGACCTGCAGCGTGCCCGGCGCGTGCGCGGCGAGGACGAGCGGACGGCCCGCGGGCGTGACGCGCAGGGCGTTCTCGGCGAGCCCGTCGAGCACCTGACGCACCCGCCGCGGGTCGGCGTGGGCCGGCGCGGCGGACGTCCGCACCCGGAGCTCGACGCCGGCCGCCCGGCAGCGCTCCGCCCACACCGGCGCGGCCTCGGCCACCACAGCGGCGAGGTCGACGGGCACCGCGTCCAGCCGGAAGTCGTCCGCCTCCAGCCGGGCGAGCTCCATCAGATCCCCGACCAGCCGGTCCAGCCGCTGCGCCTCGCGCAGGATCGTCCGCCCGGCGTCGGGACCCTCGACCAGGCCGTCGACCAGCGACTCGGCGAACCCGCGGACCGACGTGAGCGGGGTCCGCAGCTCGTGGCTGACCGACAGCAGGAACTCCCGCTGCCGGGCCTCGCTGCGGGCCAGCGCGTCGGCCAGCTCGTTGACGGCGGTGGCCACCTCGGCCACCTCGCTCGGCCCCCGCACCGGCACCCGCACGTCCCGACGGCCGGTGCGCAGGTCGTGCGCGGCCCGCGCCGTGCGGCGCAGCGGCCGGGCCAGCAGCCCACCCACCACCAGCCCCACGACGATCGCCACCCCGGCTCCGGACAGCAGCGCGAACCCGAGGTTCCGCCGCAGCAGCCCGCTGCCCAGCGGGCCCGCCTCCGTGCTCCGGACCAGCGCGAACCCGCCGCCGGGGGACGGGCGCGCCTCCACCACCCAGGTCTGCCCGCCGAGCGTCACGGCCGCGGACCGGGGCGCGGTGACCGCGGACCCGTCGAGGCCCGCGCGGCGCAGCACCTCGCGCACCCCGGGTTCCGGCTCGCCGACGTACCCGGGCCGGGCCGCGCCGAGGGTCGCCACCGCGATGCCCTGGCCCTGCAGCACCGCGACCACCTGCCGGATCCCCGCGAGCCTGCGCAGCGCGGCCGGGTCGTCGTCCACCGCGGCGAGCTGCGCGGCGATGACGTCCGCCTGCTGCGCGAGCACCTCGCCGGTGACCTCGCGCGCGGTCTGGGCGATCAGCCGCACCGACACCAGGGCCGCGACCAGCACCGCGACCAGCGCGACGAGCAGGCAGCTCGCCGTGATCCGCCAGGCCAGCCCGGTCCGAGGACGACGGTGTGGGCGGGCGCTCACGGGGTGTCCGCGGCGTAGCCCACGCCCCGCACCGTGCGGATCGGTGAGCCCGGACCGAGCTTGGCTCGCAGCTGGGCCACGTGCACGTCGACGGTCCGGGAGCCCGCCGCGGCCGCGTACCCCCAGACCGCGCCGAGCAGCTGGTCGCGCGAGAAGACCCGGCCCGGGCTGCGCATCAGGTGAGCGAGCAGGTCGAACTCGGTGGAGGTGAGGGCGACGTCGGCCGCGTCCACCCGCACCCGCCGCCGGTCGACGTCCAGGACGACGGCCCCCAACGCCAGCGTCTCCGAGCGGGCGGGCGGTCCGGCGGCGCGACGCAGCACGGTCCGCACCCGCGCCACCAGCTCCCGGGGACTGAACGGCTTGGTGACGTAGTCGTCCGCGCCGGTCTCCAGCCCGAGCACCCGGTCGATCTCGTCGTCCCGGGCGGTCACGAACAGCACCGGGGTCCAGTCGTCCGCGGCGCGCAGCCGCCTGCAGACCTCCACCCCGTCCATCCCGGGCAGCCCGACGTCGAGCACCACGGCCACCGGGTGGAGCCGCCGGACCGCGGCCAGCCCGCCGTCCCCGGTCGTCTCGACGTGCACGCCGAAGCCCTCCCTGCGCAGGTAGAGGCCCACGAGGTCGGCGATCGCGCGGTCGTCCTCCACCACGAGCACCAGCCCACGCTCGGTCATGGGGTGATCGTGCCGGCGGGGTCAGCCGGGGACGTCGTCGAGGTCGCGCTGGATCGCGTCGAGCTGCGACTCGACCTGCGACACCGCCGCGTCGGGGCCTGCGTCGCGACAGCCCGCGAGGGCGAGCCCGGCCACCGCGACGGCGACGAGCGCCCGACCGGCCCGGGTCACGCGCAGTCCTTGCGCTGCACGTCCTGGAGCTGCGTCTGCAGCGTCCTGAGCTCCTGGATCGTGGCGGGCCGGTCCGCGGCGCGCTGGTCCAGGAGGTCGGCGAGCGCCGGATGGGTCGCCCGGACCCGGTTCGCGCGGCCCTGCAGCCAGGCCGTGGAGCCCCTCGTCGAGGCGTCGCCGTCGATGCGGGTGAGCAGCGTGTCGATCCGGGCGAGCGCCTTCGGGATCCGCTGCGTGCACACGACGTCGGTGCCGCTCCCGCCGCTGCCGCCGTTGCCGCCACCGCCGCCGTCGTCGGCCAGGGCGACGCCCGAGCCCGCGACCAGGCCGCCCGTCACCGCGACCGCGGCCAGGGTCCCGCCGAGCCATCTCCTCATGAGAAGAACCTCCGTCCCCGCCCGGAACGCTTCCGGGCAGGGACGACGATCGGCGACGGGCGTGCGGTCGCCGTCCGGGGAGTGTTCGGATCAGGTAAGGGCGAGCCCCCGGGCGCGCAGGACGCGCCGCTCGATCGGCCGGAACACCAGCAGCTCGATGCCGATGCCCACGACCAGGATCAACAGCACGGCCGAGAACACCCCGGCGATGTCGTTGAAGTCGCTGCCGTTCTTCAGGTACGCGCCGAGGCCGACGCCCAGCGCCGGACCCGCCGCGATGATCTCCGCGGCCATCAGCGACCGCCAGGAGAACGCCCAGCCCTGCTTGCAGCCCGCGAGGTAGCCGGGCAGGGCGGCGGGCAGCAGGATGTGCCGGGCGCTCGCGAGGCCGCGCGCCCCCAGCACCCGGCCGACCCGCGGCAGGACCGGCGGGATCTGGTCGATGCCCGCCACGAGCCCGGTGGCGATCGACGGGACGGAGCCCAGGAGCACCACGAAGTAGATCGTGGCGTCCGTGAGCCCGAACCACAGCACCGCGGCGGGCACCCACGCCACGGACGGCAGGCTCTGCAGCCCGGACAGCAGCGGCCCGATCGCGGAACGGACGACCGGCACCTTCGCCACCAGCAGCCCCAGCGGCGTGGCGATCACCAGCGCCACCAGGAAGCCGACGAACGCGCGGCTGATCGAGGTCCACAGGATGGACCAGATGCTGCCGTTCTCCACGATCTGCAGGAACGACGCCCACACTGCGCCGGGGGAGGGCAGCTGGTACTCCGGCAGGACCGCCGAGGCCCAGACCACCTGCCAGACCACCACGATCAGCACGAGCGCGACGATCGGCGGGACCACCGAGCCGCCCAGCCGCCGCCACCACGGGGTGCGGTTGACGGTGGGGGTGTCGAGGGCGTCGAGCCCCGCGACCGCGGCGGCCTCGTCCGCGCGGTCCACGAGCTCAGGCGGCATGGCTGGTGATCACCTGCCGCAGCCTGCCGGTGATCTCCTCGTGCAGCTCCGGGCCGTGCTCGGCCACGGACCACTCCCGCACCACCGTGCCCGGCCGCGAGGACAGCAGGACCACGCGCTGGGCGAGCCGGACGGCCTCGCGGACGTCGTGGGTCACGAAGACGACGGTGGTCCCGGTGGCCTCCCAGACCCGCAGCAGCTCACCCTGCAGGACGTCCCGGGTGATCGCGTCGAGCGCGGCGAACGGCTCGTCCATGAGCAGCAGCCCCGGGGTGCCGCTCTCGACGGAGGTGGCCGCCGCCAGCGCCCGGGCCAGCGAGACGCGTTGGCGCATGCCGCCGGACAGCTCGTGCGGGCGCTTGTCGCCCAGCCCGGACAGCCGCACCAGGTCGAGCAGCTCGGCCGCCCGCTCGCGGCGGGCGACCCGGCTCAGCCCGGCGAGCTGCAGCGGCAGCTCGACGTTGCGGGCGGAGGTCAGCCACGGCAGGAGGGCGGCCTCCTGGAACATGAACGACGGCCGCGTCGCGCTGACCCCGACCGTGCCGGTCGTGGCGGAGTCCAGCCCCGCCAGCAGGTTGAGCAGCGTCGACTTGCCGCAGCCCGACGCCCCGAGCAGGCAGACGAACTCGCCGTGCTGCACGTGCAGGTCGATCCCGCGCAGCGCGGTCACGGCCGCCGTGCCGCTGCCGAAGGTCTTGCCGACCCCCGTGAGCTCCACGGCGGTCCCGCCCGCGCGGACGCGTCTGACCTGGTCCATCTGCACAGTCACGTCGTCATCCCTGCTTGTCGAGGCCCGCGGCGTCGACGGGGGGCTTCCCCGCGGCCTGGCGGACCGTGTTGAGCGCGGTGACGTCGACGAAGCCGGACAGGTTCGTCTCGGTCGGGGTGGCGCCCGCGGTGACGCTGTCCTTGGCCAGCTGCGGGAACGTGGCGGCCAGCGGGTCGTTGTCGAACGTCAGCTCGCTGAAGGCGCGGTCGAGCACCGGCTGGGCCAGGGCCGAGTTGGTGATCGCCTTGATCGAGTCGTTGGTGATCGTCTTCGCCTGGGCCGTGTTCGTGGTGGCGAACTCGATCGCCCGCTGCTCGCCGCGCAGCAGCGCCTCGACGGTCTCGGGGTGCTCCCGCAGGAACTGGGTGCGGACGATCAGGACCGTGGTCGGGAACTTGCCGTCCGGCCACAGGGTCTTCTCGTCGACGAGCACCCTGGCGCCCGCGTCGACCAGCCGGGAGCTCCACGGCTCCGGGAGCCAGCCACCTGCGACCTGCCCACCCTTGAACAGGGCGAGGGTCTGGGGGTTGTCGATGTTCTGGACGGCGACCTTGTCCGGGCCCTCGCCGATCTCGAGGCCGTTCTCCTTGAGCCACTTCTTCAGCGCGACGTCCTGGGTGTTGCCCGCCTGCGGGGTCGCGATGACCTTGCCCTTGAGCTGCTCCGGCGTGGTGATGTCCGGGGTGGTCACGAGCTGGGCGCCTGCCGAGGTCGAGCCTGCGATCAGCCGGATCGCCTCGCCGTTGGACTTGGCGAAGGCGTTGATCGCCGGGCTGGAGCCGATGAACCCGGCGTCCAGCGAGCCGCCGAGCAGCGCGTTCACCTCTTCCGGGCCCGCGTTGAAGGTCTGGGTGGTGAGCTTCGTGCCCGCCCCCAGCTCCTCGGCGAAGTAGTTCTGCGCCACGCCGATCAGCGCGGGGGCGTGGGTGACGTTCGGGAAGTAGCCCAGCCGCAGCTCGGCGGCGGGGCCTGCGGCGGCGGGGGAGGCCGGGGTGGTGCTCTCCTGGGCGCGCGAGCAGCCGGCGGCGAGGCCGATGGCGACGAGGGCGGCGAGCCCGGTGGTGAGCAGACGACGGGCGGCGGGCATGCGGGGTTCGGGTCCTTCCGGGGGGCGCGCGGGCACCCCGGGACTCGGCCGGGATGACCCGGCGAAAACGACGCTCGGGCGGGGTGGCGGGGAGGGGACGGCGGGACACGCCGATGCTCCCTAGCGACACCCCTCGTCGAAGGCGAGGCTCCGGCGCGACGGCCAGAACCGCTCCAGGTCGAACGAGCGCAGCGCGCGGCGCACACGGACGGTGCGCGGCGCGGTGGTGGTCATGCCCCTATCGTGCGTCGCCCGGTTCGACCGGACAAGCGAGCGTCCGGAGATCGGGAGCGGGGTCGTAATGACCGGACAAGTCGATGTCGCTTTCCTCCGGTTCGGCCCGATTCGGTGCGGCCAGGTGTCCGGTCACGTCGCGAGCGTCGGGAGCAGCGCGAGGGTGCGTTCCACCTCGGCGGGGGTCCCCACGGGGACGACCTGCAGCTCGGTCACGCCCGCGTCGGCGTAGGCGCGGACGGCGGCCGTCAGCGTCCGCTCGTCCCCGGCGACGAGGGTGTCCGCGGCGCCCGCCAGCCCCTGGCGGTCCAGCCAGCGGCGGTAGGTGGGCAGGTCGTTCGCCGGACCGAAGGCCGCGCCGACGGTCTCGCGGGTCCCGTCCGGGTCGTCGGTCAGGACCAGGATGACGCCGGCGACGACCTGCGGGGCGGCCCGTCCCGCCGCGGCGGCCGTCACGACGGGCACGATGTGCTCGGCGACCGCCTGCGGTGTCGTCCAGGTGGTCAGCACGCCGTCGGCCCGCTCGCCGGCGAGCCGCAGCATCCGCGGTCCGTGCGCGGCGAGCAGCACGGGTGGGGCGGTCGCGCCGGGGGCCGCGACCCCGCCGTGCCCGCTCAGCACCCGCCCGTCGAGGTCCGCCTCCCCGCCCGCGAGCGCGGGCAGCAGGATGTCCAGGTACTCCTCGGTGTGTGTGGCCGGGCGGTCGAAGGGCAGCCCGAACCGGCCCTCCACCAGCGGCGCGTGGCTCGGCCCGATGCCCAGGGTCAGCCGTCCGCCGGTCGCGGCCTGCGTGGTGAGCGCCTGCGCCGCGAGCGCGAGCGGATGGCGGGGCATGGTCGTGGTCACCGCCGTGCCGAGGTCGATCCCCCGGTCGCCGACGGCCGCGAACAGGGTCAGGGCGTCCCAGCCCGCGCGGTCGCCGATCCACGCGCCCGTGAACCCGGCCGCAGCGGCCTTCTCGACCGCCGTGACGACCTCGGCGAAGGGGCGAAGCTCGTCGATCCACAGTCCGATCCTCATGGCCCCAGCCCACTCGCGCGGGCCGCCGGGAGCAACGAGCACCTACGCTGTGCAGCGATCACGATTCGTGATGGAGGGTGCGATGGAGGTCCGTCAGCTGCGCTACTTCGTGGCGGTGGCGGAGGAGCTGCACTTCGGGCGGGCCGCCGAGCGGCTCGGGATCGTGCAGCCCGCCGTCAGCCAGCAGATCGGCAGGCTGGAGCGGGAGCTCGGGGTCCGGTTGCTGGACCGGACGCCGCGGCGGGTGGCGCTGACCGGGGACGGCACCCGGCTGCTCGCCGAGGCGCGGGCCGCGCTCGCCGCCGTCGACCGGGTGCGGGAGGTGGCCGACGAGCTGGCCGCCGGGCGCGCGGGGGTGTTCCGGCTGGGCACCAGCCCCGGGCTCGGGGATCGGCTGCGCGCCGGGGTCGGCAGGCTGCGGGCCGGCTCCCCGGACCTCGAGCTGCGCCTGGTGGAGGGGACCCTCGCCGACCACGCGCGCGGGGTGCGCCGCGGCGAGCTGGACGCGGCGCTGGTCCGGGGCACGGTGGACATGCCGGGCGTGCGGGCGACGCCGCTGTGGGCGGAGTCCCTGCGGGTGGTGCTGCCGCGCGGGCACCCGGCCGCAGCGGGGCCCGTCGCCGTCCGGGACCTGGCGGACCTGAGGCTGCGGCTCCCGCCCCGGGACGCCGACCCGGCCCTGCACGTCGCCGTCCTCGGGCGGTGCGTGGCCGAGGGGCTCGACCCGGCCCGCGGCCGCGACGTGGGGTCGGTCGAGGACGCGGCGATCGAGATCGGCGCGGGCGACCCGGCGTGGACGGTCGTGCACGGCGACCAGTCCGGGCCTGCCTCCTGCGGGGCGATCGTGCGGCCCTTCGCCCCGCCGCTCACCGTCCCCGGCCAGCTGCTGCTCCCGGAGACGGGGGCACCGGAGTGTGCTGCCGCCCTGGCCGAGGCCTTCGGCGGGCCCCGCCGGGACCTCGGCACCGGCATCCCCGATCCGACCCCTGCCGACGGGCTCACGGTCGCCTGATTCCGCCGAGGGTCAGCGGGTGGCGGTGGCCTCGGCGCGCTGCTCCGGCACCTCGGACGCGATGCCGGTGCTCAGCTCGGTGGCCAGCACGTCCGCCAGGCGGGAGAGCTCGACGCGGACGGCCGACTGCACGGTGCCGAGCCGCTCGACCTCCTGCTCGGCCTGCTCCTGCAGCACCCGGGCGGCCCGCTCCGCGCGCTGGCGGGTGTCCGCGGCGGCGGCCTCGGCCTCCCGGCGGAGCCGCTCGGAGGTGCGGGTGGCGGCCTCGGTCACCTGGTCGGCCTGCTCGCGCGCCGCGGCCAGCTGGTCGGCGATCTGCTGCTCGCGCTCGGTCAGCTCGGCGTTGCGCGCCGCGGCCTGCTGCTCGAGCTGCGAGCCGCGGGCGATGAGCTGCTGCTCGACCTGGTGGCGGTGCTGCTCGGCCTCGGTGCGGGCCTTCTCCAGGATGGTGGCCGACTCGCGGGTGACGTTCTCGCGCACCTCGGTGGCCTCGGCCTCGGCGAGGCGCAGGAGCTTCTCGGCGCGGAAGCCGAAGCCCTCCTCGGCAGGCGCCTGCGGGGCGCGGTTGCGCAGCTCGCGGTTCTCCCGCTCGGTGGCCTGGGCGTGCTCGTTCGCCTGGCGCAGCCGCTGGCCGAGCTCGGCCACCTCGCTGCGCAACCGGTCGAGCTCGCGGGTCTGGTCCTGGAGGAACTCGTCGACCTGCTGGCGGTCGTAGCCGCGCAGTGACGTGAGGAAGCTGGGAGCGCTCACCGGGGGATCCTTCTCGGGGAGGGGAACGGATGGGGGCGGGGGACCCCGTCGTTCGACACCGTCCGTCCCGAGGCCTGCCCCGGACGACCTGTCGTCACCCGATCGCGTGCACAGAGGTGACGCGGTGTCACGGCGAAGGCTAGCGGAGCATGATCAGCGGTCCTTCTCCGGGTGGCGGGCGGGTGGTCACCGGGGCCCCGGTCAGCCCCTGTTCCAGGCACCCAGTACGAGCAGGGTCTTCGTCCCCGCGATCGGTCCCGCGTTCCGCAGCCGGTCGATGACCTGCTGCAGGTGCGGGACGTCCCGGACCCGGACGTGCACGAGCGCGTCCGGGTCGCCCGCGATCGTGTAGACCGCCTGGACCTCGGGGACGGTGGTGGCGGTCGCGACGATGTCCGCGACCCCGGTCGTGCCCGCGTACCGCAGCTCGGTGAACGCCTCGACGCCCCAGCCGAGCCGCCGGTGGTCCACCTGCACGGTGAACCCGGTGATCACGCCGATCTCCTGGAGCCGGTCCACCCGCCGCTTCACCGCCGCCACCGACAGCCCGACGATCCCGGCCATGTCCGAATAGGTCCGCCTGCCGTCCTCGCCGAGCAGGGCGAGGATCCGGTGGTCGATCTCGTCGACGTCTGCCACGCGCAAAATTCTAGGGTCTCCCGGCGGAGCAGCGCTCGAAGTTTGCGAGATCGAGGCCGAACCACGGGGGTTGCTTGCGTCGACGGAAGCGGGTCCGTTCCACTGCTGTGACCACCTTCACCAGAGGAGACGACGTTGGTGACTCTCGACGACCGCTACGCCGCCGACCACGGCCGCGCCCTCCTCACCGGCGTCCAGGCACTCGTCCGGCTCATGCTCGAGCAGCGCAGGCTGGACACCGAGCGCGGGTTCGACACCCGCGTGTTCGTCTCCGGCTACCAGGGGTCGCCGCTGGGCGGCCTGGACTCGGAGCTGGTCCGGGCGAAGCGCTTCCTCGACCCGGCGGGCGTGGTGTTCCGACCGGGTGTGAACGAGGAGCTCGCCGCCACCGCCGTGGCGGGCACGCAGATGCTCGGGCAGGTCCCCGGTCGCAGGCACGACGGCGTCGTCGGGTTCTGGTACGGGAAGAACCCCGGCCTCGACCGTGCCGCGGACGCGATCCGGCACGGCACCCTGTCCGGCACCGCGACCCTCGGCGGCGCCGTCGCGATCATCGGCGACGACCCGGCGTCGAAGTCCTCGACCGTGCCCAGCTCCTGCGAGCCCATGGCCCAGAGCCTGGTCCTGCCGCTGCTCGCGCCCGGGACCGTCGACGAGATCATCGGACTGGGGCTGCACGCGGTGGCGATGTCCCGGGCGTCGGGGCTGTGGACCGGCCTGAAGATCGTGGCGGACAACGCCGACGCCTCGGCCACCCTGGACGTCGGCGCGCTGCGCCGCGGCATTCCGATGCCGCCCAGCCGGCCGCGGCCCGCGGCCGGTGCGCTGGTCGGCCCCGCCGCGCTCGACGCCGAGCACGACATGCTCACCCGCCGCCTCGACCTGGCCCGCGCCTACGCCCGCGAGGCCGGCCTGAACCGTGCGGTCTTCGCCCCGGCCCGCGCCCGGATCGGCCTGCTCGCGAGCGGGACCGGGTTCGCCGTCCTGCGGCGCGCACTCGACGACCTGGGCCTCGACGAGGCCGCCTGCGAGCACCTCGGCATCCGGCTGATCCGGCTCGACATGCCCTGGCCGATCGACGCCGAGGAGCTGGTCCGGCTCACCGCGGGCCTCGACGAGGTGCTCGTCGTCGAGGACAAGGTGCCGTTCCTGGAGGGGCACCTCAAGGAGGCGCTGTACCGCGTCCCGGAGGCGCCGCTGGTGATCGGGCGGCGGGACGAGCGGAACCGCCCGCTGCTGACCGCCCGCGGCCAGCTCGGCGCCGAGGACGTCGCCACCGCGCTCGCCGCACGGATCGGCGCCGACCGGCTGCCGCGGCCGCTCGTGGAGGTGCGGCGGCCGTCGCGGATCGGGCTGCCGATGGCCGGCGCCGCGCGCACGCCCTACTTCTGCTCCGGCTGCCCGCACAACACCTCGACCAAGACGGCGGACGGGACGCTGGTCGGCGTCGGGATCGGCTGCCACGTCATGATCGCGCTCGACGGCGCGGGCCGCGGCACGCAGGTCGGCCTGACGCAGATGGGCGGCGAGGGCGCCCAGTGGCTGGGCCTCGCCCCGTTCACCGACGACCGGCACTTCGTGCAGAACCTCGGCGACGGCACCTTCCACCACTCCGGCTCGCTGGCCGTGCGCGCGGCGGTCGCGAGCGGCGCGACCATGACCTACAAGCTGCTCTACAACGACGCCGTCGCGATGACGGGCGGGCAGCAGGCCGTCGGACGGCTGTCGGTCCCGGAGATCGTGTCCCTGCTGGTCACCGAGGGCGTCCGGCAGGTCGTCGTGACCACCGACGACCCGGCGAAGTACCGCGGCGTCACGATGGCGGCCCGGGTGCGGCACCGGGACGACTTCGCCGCGGTGGAGGCCGAGCTGGCCGCCGTCGACGGGGTGACCGTGCTGATCCACGACGACCGCTGCGCCGCCGAGGAGCGCCGCCTGCGCAAGCGGGGGACGCTCCCGACGCCCGCCGAGAAGGTCGTCGTCAACGAGCGGGTGTGCGAGGGCTGCGGGGACTGCGGCGACCAGTCGACGTGCCTGTCCGTGCAGCCCGTCGCGACGGAGTTCGGCCGCAAGACCCGCATCCACCAGCCGTCGTGCAACTCGGACCTGTCCTGCCTCAAGGGCGACTGCCCGTCGTTCCTACTGGTGGAGCCCGGGACGCGGCCCGCGCCCACCGTCCCGGCCCTGCCGGTCGCGCTGACCGAGCCCGAGCCGCGCTTCGACGGCGTCGAGACCCTGGTCCGGATGCCCGGCATCGGGGGCACCGGGGTCGTCACGGCCTCGCAGGTCCTGCAGATGGCCGCGCACCTCGACGGCCGGTTCGCCGCCGGGCTGGAGCAGGTCGGGCTGGCGCAGAAAGGCGGGCCGGTCGTCTCGGACGTCCGGATCGCGAAGCAGCCGGTGCGCGGGGCGGTGCGGGCCACCCGCGGCACCGCGGACGTCCTGATCGGGTTCGACGTCCTCGGCGCGGCCGAGGCGACGAACCTCGACACGGCCCGGCCCGGGCACACCGTCGCGGTGCTGAACACCGCGATCGTGCCCACCGCCGCGATGATCAGCGGCCGGGCCGCCCTGCCGGGGACCCCGGACGAGGCGGTCGGCCGGATCGCGGACGCGGTCGCCGACGTCGTCGCGCTCGACGCGCAGGGCCTGTCCGAGGCCCTGTTCGGCGACCACATGCCCACGAACATGATCCTGCTCGGCGCCGCGTTCCAGGCCGGCGTGCTGCCGGTCTCCGCGGAGTCGATGGACGAGGCGATCCGGCTGAACGGTGCCGCCGTGGAGCAGACCCTCGCCGCCTTCCGCTGGGGCCGGGCCGCCGTGCTCGACGCCGAGGCCGTCCGCGCCGCGGTGAACCCGCAGGTCCCGGTGGTGCAGGAGGCCTCACTGGCGGAGGCGCTGGCCATCCGGGTCGAGGACCTCACCGGCTTCCAGGACGCCGCCCTGGCCTCCCGCTACGAGACCGAGGTCCGCCGGGTCGCGGAGATCGGGGGCGAGCGGATCGGCCTCGCCTACGCCCGCGGCCTGCACCGGCTGCTGGCCTACAAGGACGAGTACGAGGTCGCGCGGCTGCACCTCGACCCCGCGGAGAAGGCCCGCCGGGACGCGGAGTTCGGCCCGGACGCCAAGGCGTCGGTCCTGCTGCACCCACCGGTCCTGCGGGCGCTGGGGATGAAGAACAAGATCCGGCTCTCCGGCCGCACGGCCGAGGTCGCGTTCCGCGGCCTGCGGGCCGCGAAGGGCCTGCGCGGCACCGCGTTCGACGTCTTCGGCTACGCCGGGGTCCGGCGCGTCGAGCGGGAGCTGGTGGGGGAGTACCAGGCCCTGGTGCGGTCCGCCCTGTCCCGGCTGACACCGGAGAACGAGACGCGGGTCGTCGCGATCGCCGAGCTCGCGGACGTCGTGAGGGGCTACGAGGAGATCAAGCTCGCGAACGTCGAGCGCTTCCGTGCCGCTGCGGCGGAGGCCCTGGCCGCCCTCTGATGGGTCATGTCGGGCGTGGTTGTGCCCGGCTCGGCACCGCGGGCGCGAGGTCGCGTCAAGCAGGCTCTCGATCCGAGGGGCATCCTCAACCCCGGCAGAGTCATCCCAGAGGAGCGCCCATGTCGTCCGACACCGCCGTCGGTCGGGAGGAGCAGCTGGTCCACTCCGGTGTCCGCCGGGCCGGACGCAGGCTCATCCCGCTGCTCATCGTGCTGTACTTCGTCAACTACCTCGACCGCGTGAACATCGGTTTCGCGGGCCCGAACGGGATGAACTCCGAGCTCGGGCTCTCCGCCACGATGTTCGGCGTCGCCGCGGGCGTGTTCTTCATCGGCTACCTGCTGCTCGAGGTGCCCAGCAACCTGCTGCTGCACCGCTTCGGGGCCCGCCGCTGGATCGCCCGCATCCTCGTGACCTGGGGGATCGTGGCCACGGTCATGGCGTTCACCCCGAACGCCACCGTGCTGATCATCCTGCGGTTCCTGCTCGGCGTGGCCGAGGCCGGCTTCTTCCCGGGCATCATCCTGTACCTGACGTACTGGTTCCCGGCCGCGCAGCGCGCCCGGATGACCGCCTGGTTCATGACGGCCATCCCGGTCTCCACCGCGCTGGGCGCCATCGTGTCGTCGCTGATCATCGCGCACGGGGACGGCCTGTTCGGGCTCTCCGGCTGGCGGGTGATGTTCCTGGTCGAGGGGATCCCGGCGATCCTGCTCGCCGTCGTCGTCTGGTTCTTCCTGACCGACCGGCCCGGCAAGGCGACGTGGATGCCCGCCGAGGAGCGCGACGCGCTGGAGCGCGCCGTCTCCGCCGAGGGCGCCGAGGTCTCGGAGGCCGGGCCGAGGTCGGTGCTCGGGGCCCTGAAGAGCCCGCGCGTGCTGGCCCTGAGCTGGGTGTACTTCGGCGTCGTCTACGGCCTGTACGCCCTGGGCTTCTTCCTGCCGACGATCGTCAAGAACTTCTCCGCCCAGTACGGCACCC
>Ga0070665_100002946_pt1 | contig 18394 bp, 13 predicted proteins | sample KBSS13metaG_FD_65862 | JGI IMG/M metagenome (GOLD analysis project Ga0070665, IMG submission 65862) | Switchgrass rhizosphere microbial communities from Kellogg Biological Station, Michigan, USA - KBS S1-3 metaG | ecosystem: Host-associated > Plants > Roots > Rhizosphere > Soil ...
GTCGCTGATGATCAGGATGTTGTGGCCGCTCTTGATCGCGTCCACGCACTCCGCGCACAGCGACGCCAGCTTGGCTTCGACGCCTTCGTCGCCCCAGACGAGCGGATAGGTGATGTCGAGCTCGTAGCTCTTGAACTTGGCGCTGGTGTGCTTCTCGATCTCGCGCAGCCGCCCCATGTCGGCGAAGTCGAGTATCGGCTGCGGCACTTCGAGCCGCATGGGCGGATTCACCGCGTTGATGTCGAGCAGGTTCGGCTTGGGGCCGATGAACGACACGAGCGACATCACGATCGCTTCGCGGATCGGATCGATCGGCGGGTTCGTGACCTGCGCGAAGAGCTGCTTGAAGTAGTTGTAGAGCGGCTTGTTCTTGTCCGACAGCACTGCCAGCGGCGAGTCGTTGCCCATCGAGCCGATACCCTCTTCGCCTGACAGCGCCATCGGGCTGAGCAGGAACTTCAGGTCTTCCTGCGTGTAGCCGAAAGCCTGTTGCCGATCGAGCAGCGACTCACGGTGCGGTGCAGGCGCGGTCGTGCCCAGCGGCACGCCTTCGAGCTTGACGCGCACGCTCTCGATCCACTGCCGGTACGGCTTGGCCGACGCGAACTGGTTCTTCAGTTCCTCGTCCTCGATGATGCGGCCCTGTTCCAGGTCGATGAGCAGCATCTTGCCCGGCTGCAGACGCCATTTCTTGATGATCTTGTTCTCGGGGATCGGCAGCACGCCGGACTCGGACGCGCCGACCACCAGGTCGTCCTCGGTGACGATGTAGCGCGTGGGCCGCAGGCCGTTGCGGTCGAGAGTCGCGCCGATCTGCTTGCCGTCGGTGAACACCATGGCGGCCGGCCCATCCCAGGGCTCCATCATCGCGCCGTGGTATTCGTAGAACGCGCGCCGGCGTTCGTCCATTGTCGTGTGCTGTTCCCAAGCCTCCGGGATCATCATCATCGCGGCGTGCGCGAGCGAGTAGCCGCTCATCACGAGCAGCTCGAGCGCGTTGTCGAAGGTCGCGGTGTCGGACTGATGCTCGAAGCTGATCGGGTACAGCTTCTTCAGGTCGTCGCCGAGCACCGGCGACTTCATCACGCCTTCGCGCGCACGCATCCAGTTGAAGTTGCCCTTGACCGTGTTGATCTCGCCGTTGTGCGCGACCATGCGGTACGGGTGGGCGAGCGGCCACTCGGGGAACGTATTGGTCGAGAAGCGCTGGTGCACGAGCGCGAGCGCGGAGACGACGCGAGCGTCTTGCAAGTCCTTGTAGTACTTGCCGACCTGATCGGCCAGCAGCAGGCCCTTGTAGATCACCGTGCGGCAACTCATGCTCGGCACGTAGTACTCGCGCGAGTGCGTGAGTTTGAGCGCCTGGATCGCCGCCGATGCGGTCTTGCGGATCACGTAGAGCTTGCGCTCGAGCGCGTCGGGAACGATCACGTCCGGACCGCTGCCGATGAAGATCTGCTTGATCACCGGCTCCTTCAGGCGCACGGTGGGCGACATCGGCATCTCCGTGTCGATCGGCACGTCGCGCCAGCCGAGCAGCATCTGGCCCTCGGCCTTGACCGCCCGCTCCATCTCCTGGATGCACGCCATGCGCGAGGCATGCTCCTTCGGCAGGAAGATCATGCCGACGCCGTACTCACCCAGGGGTGGCAGTTCGATGCCCTGGGCGGCCATTTCGGCGCGATAGAACTCGTCGGGGATCTGGATCAGGATGCCGGCGCCGTCGCCCATCAGCTTGTCAGCCCCGACCGCACCGCGGTGGTCGAGGTTCTCGAGGATCTTCAGGCCCTGAGTGACGATGCTGTGTGCCTTCTGGCCCTTGATGTGGGCGACGAAGCCGACGCCGCAGGCATCGTGTTCGTGCTCTGGAACATAGAGGCCGGTCGCTGCGGCTTGCTGACGATCCGAATCTGCCGGGGCAGGCACAAAGCTCGTGCGCATTTCACTCTCCAAAAGGGCAGCCGAGAGAATACTGCGATGCAACAAAACCTACAATCAAGAAAAACGGGGTCTGTCCCCATTTATTGGACAAGGCTTGTGAGCACAAACTAAATTGGGGACACTCACCTCGCAATTTTGGGACGGCCGGGCCTCAGGGCGGTCGGTCGACGTGCCGTAGCCTGCGCCAATCGACTGAGGAAGGCTTCGTCCGATCCCAGCGCCCACCCTTTGCGTAAGCTCTTCTCGACCACTAGCAACTTTTGCGCCTCTTGAGGATCGTCGAGATACGCACGGTACGCGGCTTCCCGCTCGAAGGGCGTATTGCCGAGCGCCCAATAGACAGGGTGATCTTCGATCAATGGATCCAGGTCGCCACGCGTGTGATGTAGCCGGCTCGTCTCCGCGCCGAGCGGAGGATCCTCTCGCGCTTCCAAGTAGCGCATCGCCGGCAACATAAACGCGCTGGGATCGAGAACGGTCGCGCGGAAGCGCCCGTTCCACAGGCCGCCGCTTCTGTCGTGACGCCTATTGAAAGCGGCCGCATAGCGCCCCGAGATCAACTGCAGACCGCGGCTGAAGCCTTCCGATGTCCGAGGCGTCAACAGCAGTCCGACATACTCGATTCCCAGGCTGTAGGCATGCAAGGCCATCCCATGAGCGCGCGCCGCCTCCGACAGGATCGACTTGAATCGCTCACGATCGGCCTCATCGCGAAACAGCGCTTGGCCGCTGTGCGATTCGTGCAGCACCAGATGGGGCAGCCCGGCCACGACAAGACGTGCTAGGCGCGCCATCTCACTATCCAGGGGCTTCGCGCCCGGGCCAGTTCAGAGGCGTGCATCCACACGCCAAAAGCGTCACGCTCCTGCGTGATCGAATCGCCGTCCGTCATCCTTCGGTGCCCGTTTGTCGCTCGATCACCCGCAGGAGCCGACGCCCCCGATACATTGCCGCCATCTCTCGCAAACCAAGGCTAGCACGATGACTCGATCTCGAAACCGGGGCTTCACTCTGATCGAAGTGATGGTGGTCGTGGCCATCGTCGCAATTCTCGCTGCAGTCGCTGTCCCTTCTTACCGCGACTATGTGCGCCGAAGTCAGGTTCAAGAGGCGACGACGTTCCTCTCGGACTATCAGATCAAGATGGAACAGTTCTATCAGGACAACCGGTCGTACGGCAACGGTGGCTGCGCAGCCGGAGGCGCAGTAGCGACCAGCTGGAGTTTCCCCAGCACTGCCAAGTACTTCACCTACACCTGCACCGGTAGCAATGCGAACGCTCAGGGATTCCAAGGATTTGTGATCACGGCGACCGGCCTGACCACTCAAGGTTCCAACGGGCACACCTATACGCTGACCAACAATGGCGGGACAGTGGCAAGGCAAACGACGCAGTTCAAGGGCGCGACCTCGACCGCCAACTGCTGGTTGGTCTCAGGAACCGAGTGCTGATCCATGAGCGGCAAGCCCCGTTCGGACTCGCATGGTTTTACGCTCGTCGAATTGGTCGTCACGATGGCCATCCTGGTGCTGATCGCGTTTGCAGTCATGCCGTCAGTCGCTGACTGGATACGAAGCACCCGCGTGCGCAATGCTGCCGAAGCAGTCCAAAACGGTCTGCAAAAGGCGCGCACCGAAGCGCTACGTCAAAACAAGAACGTCACGTTCTGGTTGGTATCGCTTGCCGACGACCGCGTGATCGACAACAGCTGTGCATTGTCGGGTGCCGCCGCCTCTTGGGTCGTCAGCTTGGCGACGCCGCAGGGAAGTTGTGCCAGTGCCCCGAGCGAGACGGTGGCCCCTATGATCATCGAGACGCATGCCGCCGGTGACGGTGGGCACAACGTTACCGTGGTCTCGGTCGATGCAGGTGGCAACTCGGCGAGCAGTGTCACCTTCAATGGATTTGGTCAGGTGATTTCGCCAGGCACGGGGGGCACGGCTCCTGTCGCGGCAATCGACTTGACGTCTACAGCGGGCGGACGCCGTCTGCGCATACAGGTATCGAGCGGCGGGGGCGTTCGCTCGTGTGACCGTGACGTCGCAGCCAATGACCCGCGCACCTGTGTTGCCGCCAACTGAGTGCAGGAGAAGCATCGTGAAGCGTCGTGTCTCAAGTCGCCCAGCGCTTTCCAAGGGTGTCGCACTGCTCGAGGCGCTGGTCGGAATCCTGATCCTCGCAGTCGGCATCCTCGGCCTTGTGGGACTGCAGCTCTCGATGACGCGTGCGCAAACGTCGGGCAAGTTTCGCAGCGACGCTGGGTACTTGGCCAGCGAGTTGGTCGGCGCGATGTGGGGGGATTTTGCGAACTTGAACCAGTACACGATCGCAGGCTGTGCGGCCAACGCGAGATGCGCGAGTTGGACCGCAAAAGTAGCCAAGGTTCTCCCCGGAGGTACGGGCACGGTCGCGACGGACATCAGTGGCAACACGACCATCACGATCAGCTGGTCAGTCCCCGGCGAGGGTGCTCACCAGTACACCACGACTACGAACGTGCAGAGATGAACACGACCACCCCTTGTCGCGCTTGCTTTGTCGGCTCGCGTCCGGCCCGCGGCTTTACGCTCGTCGAGCTGATGGTCGCTTTGGCGATCGGCTTGATCACGTCGCTGGCCATCGCACAAGTGCTGATGTTTTCCGAGGGCTACAAGCGCACGGCAACTTCTGGTTCGGACGCGCAGACCAACGGCTCGCTGGCGCTCTATACGCTGCAGCGCGACATTCAGATGGCCGGCTACGGATTCGCCAGCGACAAGGATGCGCTCGGCTGCCCGATCCACGCCAAGTTCAATGGCGCCGATGTCGCCACCGGAGCCGGCGTTTCGACTTTCCCGACTGTGCTGGCGCCCGTCGTGATCGACACCACCGACCCGAATCGCAACAGCATCCGAGTGCTGAGCAGCTCCAAGACCAGCTATTCGATTCCGACGCGGATCATCGCGCCGAGCTACAACCCCGCGCTCCCCGCCACGGCAAATCGATTCATGGTGAATTCGACGCTGGGCACGGTGGCCGGCGATCTGATGCTGGCCACGGGTGCAGCCGGCGCCATCTGCGAAGTGTTCCAGGTCTCGAATGACCCGACCGTGGCCAGCACGATCGACAGGATCGACGACACGAAGTGGAATGCGACCGGATTTCCGACTGCCACCTACTTCGATGGCAACGCGCTTGTGAATCTGGGGACGCTCGAGGACAGCACTTATTCGATCAATGCGACCGGTAGCCTGCAGCAGACACGCTTTGCGCTCAATGCGCTGACAAGCGCGCCCGGCTACAGCGCAGCGCGAGACCTGTTCCCGAACATCGTCGCATTGCGCGCGTACTACGGGCTGGACACCGACAACGACCAGATCGTAGACACCTACACCCAGACCCAGCCGGCGAACAACGCGGGTTGGCTCCAGGTCCGCACCGTCCGACTTGCGCTCGTCTCACGCAGCGCGACGTATGAGCGGGATGTCGTGACCGGCGCCAACCCTCAATGGGATGTGGGCACCACGGGTACGTTCGCACCGGCCGCGGCACCCTGCGGCACGAGCAGGTGCCTGACGCTCGGCATCGACACGCTGCCTGATTGGCAGCACTACCGATACAAGGTCTTCGACACCGAGATCCCTTTGCGCAACCTTTTGTGGGCGCCGTGAGCGAGGACATGATCATGACTGCCTCACACTACCTCGCAAATCGCCGCCGCCAACGCGGTGCATCGATGCTGTTCGCGCTGATGACGCTGGTCGTCCTGGCGCTGGCCGCAGTCGCGCTGATTCGCTCGGTCGACAATGCATCACTGGTTGCCGGCAACCTTGGGTTCAAGCAAGACGCGACCGCAGCGAGCTCGCGTGCGACCGAGCTGGCCATTGCCTACCTCATACCCCTTGCGGGCGGCAGCGGCCTCGACGCCGACGTGCAGGCTCAGGGCTACTACGCCTCGAGTCAGGACAAGCTCGACCCGACCGGCGGTCTGACCAGCAGTGCAGTGCCATTGGCAGTCGTTGATTGGCAAAGTGACGGGTGCGCCTCGGTCCAATACAAGAGCGCGTGTCGCCAGGCTGCACCGGAAGTCACGCTGCCGACCACTGGCGTCAAGGTGCGCTGGATCATCACGCGACTGTGCGCGCAGGCAACGGCAGTCGGCGCGAGCAACCCTTGTTCGCGTGCCCAAACGACCTCGACCTCGACCGCGATGGAACGCGGCGACCTCTCGTCGCCACGCTTCGACACCACGGTCGCCTCGCCCTACTACCGCATCATCGTGCGCGCCCAGGGCGGGCGCAACAGCGTCGCTTATACCGAAAGCATCGTGCACTTCTGATCATGAACACCAAGGGATCCTTCATCATGACTCGACGCACCAGTCTTCAGGTCGCGCCCACATCGGTGGCGCTGACGCTAGTCTGCCTGCTCAGCGCGCCACTGGCCCGCGCCGCCGTCACGGACATAGCGCAAGTGCCGCTCGTGACCTCGGCCAGTGCGACGGTCAAGCCGAACGTGATGTTCATCCTCGACGACTCGGGGAGTATGGCAAGCGACTACATGCCGGACGACGCCAATTGGAATGCGACGACCAGGTATGGCCGCTTGGCTTCCCAGTGCAACGGGCTCGCTTACAACCCGAGCGTCACGTACACATTGCCCGTGGACCAATCGGGCGCATCATTGGCCGCGGGGAACGACGCGTTCGGCAGCAGCAATCCGACACCTTACTTCTATACCTACAGCGGTACACAGCCCAAGCTCAGCTTCAAGTATTCGGCCTCTGGTGTCGACACGTCGACGACCTTTTATCGCGAGTGCAACAGTTCTCTCAACAACGCACCGGGCAGCAGCGTATTCACCCTCGTCAACGCGTCGTCGTTGACCGGTGCGGCCGCTACGAACTACCAGATTTGGTACACGTACTACCGGACGCGCATCACGATGATGAAGTCGGCGATGAGCCTCGCGTTCAAGCCGCTGGATGACAAGTTCCGAGTCGGCTTCACGACGATCAGCTCGAACACCGCGACACCAGGCACCAAGTTCCTCGACATCAACACCTTCAACTCGACGCAGAAGAGCGCGTTCTATACCGCGTTGAACAACGCATCGCCGGGTGGCAACACGCCGTTGCGGGGCGCCTTGTCGAAGGCAGGGCGCTACTTTGCCAACCGTGCGGTGGGACAGGCTTCCGACCCAGTTCAATATGCTTGCCAGAAGAACTTCACGATCCTCTCTACCGATGGCTACTGGAACACCGGCCTGGAGACATCGGACTACACCGCGTTGACCGTTACGGGCACCGCCGTCGGTGAACAAGACGGCGCCGAAGATCGGCCCATGCGGGACAGCGCAAGCGCGTCCACAACCACGGTTTCGACATGGAACACGACGCGCACGACCGTGACACAGGTCGCCACCACGACCACATCGTATGCGAACGCCTCGACGCAGACGGCAACGACCTACAGTGCGGGGAGTGGCTCTCGAACACACTCCTACAGCACGACGCTCCCGGCAAGCACCAGTTCTGGCAGTTGCACCAACAGCCCCAAAACCTGCACGGTGACCGTCTCCACGTCGAGCCCGTTGACGGTCGGTACCAGCATCTACGTTGTCGGTGCGACACCCGCTGCGTATGGCGGAGCGGCGACGGTTACCAGTACGACGGCGTCGCAATACACCTATACGACCTCATATTCGGGTTCTCGGCCCTCGGCGCTTACGGCCGGCGGCGTCATCTATGCGGGGGGCGGTGGTTGCAGTGCCGGCCAGGTAAACGCAAAAGATGCCTGGTCCCAGATCGACACCTTCCCCGGGTCGAGGACCACGGCGACCACGGCTTCGGTGAGTACCGACACCGCATACACGCAGTCGCAGCGAGTTACGGTGACGCCTATGACCGAGACCAAGGTGGTCTCGAATGGGGTGACGATTTCCGACACCACCGTTGCCGGAACACCTGTCGTGACGAACACCGCCTTGACGGCGCCGGCCAATACGACGACTGGGCCGACACCCACTACAGTGAGCACGTCGACGGTCGCCGTGACACCGGCGACGGTAACGGCCACGGGCACGACGACGGGATGCGTCAACGCGCCCCCGACCAACGGCACGACGACGGCTACGGTGCTGGCCCCGGTGCCCACAGTGGCGCCGTCCACGACGCCGACAACTTTGGCTCCGACCACCGTCCCAGTGACCACGACCCTGTCGGATGCGACCGTCGCGGGCACGGTGACATCGACCAGCACCAATTCGACCACGGGTGGCAGCAGCAACTCGCTCGCAGACGTCGCGGAGTACTACTTCAAGACCGACTTGCGCAGCAGCACTTTCGGCAATTGCCAGGGTGCGTTGGGCAGCGGCACCAATGTGTGCCAAACCACCAATCCGGACAACACAACGGGGAACACGCTCCAGAACATGATCACGTTCACCATTGGCCTGGGAACCAGCGGCACGTTGACTTATGACAAGAACTACAAGACCCAGGCGTCCGGCGACTACTTCGATCTGACTCAGGGGACGAAGAACTGGCCGATTCCCACCGAGAGCACCAACGGTGGTGACCCGACCAATATCGATGACCTCTGGCACGCTGCGGTAAATGGCCGCGGGCGGTATTTCAGCGCTGGCGACCCGAACGAGGTCGTGAACAGCCTGAGCTCGGCTTTGATCGACATCGCCGCGATTGTCGGCTCGTCTTCGGCCGCCGCGACCAGCAGCCAACAGCCGGTCGCCGGAGACAACGACATCTATTCGGCGCAGTTCACGTCCGGCAAGTGGACAGGTACCCTGCTCGACTACACCATCGATCCGTCGACGGGCGCTATTTCAACGACGTCAAAGTGGGACGCTGCGGCGGTGCTCGACCAGCGCATCCAAGCCGGCACGAATCCGCGCAAGATCTACTACTTCCAGCCAGCGGGATCGGGACCCGGTGGCTCGCTGCGCGCATTCACCTATGCCAATCTGACGGCGGATGCGAAGAACACGCTGTTCGACAGCTTCTGCTCCAAGTCCGGTGCCGGCGGCAGTCTCGCGCCCCTGCAGTGCGGCGCGCTCGACGCCGCTGGACTCACCGGCGCCAACAGCGGTTCCAACCTTGTCAGCTACCTGACCGGGGCGAAGTTCGACGCGTTCTATCGGCCGCGCGACTCGGCCCTGGGTGACATCGTCAACTCTACGCCGGTGTTCGTGGGCAAGCCCACATTCAAGTACACCGAAAACGGCTATCAGTCCTTTGTGGCGGCGAAGATAAATCGGCCGGGTGCCATCTATGCCGGCGCCAACGACGGCATGCTCCATGCCTTCGATCGTGACGGCAATGAGCTGTGGGCCTATGTACCCAGCATGGTTCTGCCGAATTTGTACAAACTCGCCGATACGGCCTACCCGGCCAATCACCAGTACTACGTCGACGGTTCGCCGGTGATGGGTGATATCTACACGAGCACGGGTTGGAAGACCATTCTGGTGGGCGGTCTGGGCGGCGGTGGCCGAGGCTACTACGCCCTCGACATCACCGACCCCGCCAACCCGCAAGCTCTATGGGAGTTCACCGATACCAATCTCGGCCTGACATACGGCAATCCAGTTATCACCAAGCGGGCGAACGGAACCTGGGTAGTCGCCTTCGGCTCGGGCTACAACAATGTCAGCCCCGGGGATGGCAACGGACGCCTGTACGTTCTGAACGCGAATACGGGACAGTTAATCACCACAGAGACGACGGCGTCTGCAGGCACCACGGCAACCCCCAGCGGCCTGGCGAAGATCAACGCCTGGGTCGACTCCGATCTGGACAACACGGCCAAGGTCTTCTACGGCGGCGATCTGCTGGGCAATCTCTGGCGCTTCGACATCGATGGCGTTGCTGTTCCCGCAAATGCGTCGTACCTCTTGGCGCGCTTGAACAATGGCAGTACCCCTCAACCAGTCACGATCAAGCCTCAGTTGGGCGAGGTGACCCAGAACGGGACCAAATATCACGTGGTCTATGTCGGCACGGGTCGCTATCTCGGCGGAGCCGATTTCGGGTCGACCGATTTGCAAAGCATCTACGCCATCAAGGACGACTGGTCGGCCACCGCGGCCATCGGCGATGCGAGGGCGTCGGGCAAGTTGGTCACGCAGACCCTCAGCGCAGGCGCCGATTCAAGTACGCGAACGGCATCTGACAATGCTGTTGACTGGGTCTCGAAGAGCGGGTGGATGGTCGATCTCAGCCTGTCGAGCGGCGAACGCGTGAACGTGAACATGTCGCTGTCGTTCAACATTCTCACGGTCGCGTCCAACGTCCCTACGCCAAGTGCCTGTGATGCGGGCGGGCAGTCGTGGCTCTATCGATTCGACGTCTCCACGGGCAGAGCAGTCCCGACCGCCAGCGGAGTCGTGGGTACGTCCATGGGCCAGGCGCTCATCGTCGGTATGACGGTGGTACAGCTCACGTCGGGTCAGACGGTGACGATCACGTCGCTCAGTGACACACGAAAGACCACGTCCAACAATCCGCCTCCACCGCCGAGTGGAACCATCAGGCGTACGTCGTGGCGCGAATTGGCGAACTGATCACCAGCGCAGGCCCGCCGATCGTCAACAGCGAAGGCCCGCGCAACGCAGCGGCGGTACGCTACCGGCGGGTGGCGCTCATGGCCGCGATCGCACTGACCGGTCACGTCGCCGCGCTGACGTGGGCATCGAATTCAGTTGCGCCCGCCGGTGGGCGCAGCAGCGCGACCGCCACGCTGCAAGCGCGTTTGATCGAGGATGTGCGCGCTGCCCCGGCCACTCTGACTGGCGACAGTTCGGCTGAAGCATCCCTGACAGTTGCCTCACCGCGAGGTGTCGGCGCGCCGTTGCACACTGACAGGACCGCCAAGCAGCCGGAACCCGATCGATCGATATCGCCCGCGGTACCGGCGCACGCCCCGACCGCTCTACCCATCCATAGCGAAGGGTTGCTCCTCGACTACCTGCCGCGGGGAATGCTCAGCCGTGCACCGGCGCCGCAGTCATCGATCGAGATCCCGTTCCCTCCTGAAGTCGACAATGAGGTCCATCTGACTGCCGCCCTGTCCTTGTTCATCGATGAGACCGGCGTGGTGCAGCAAGTGCGCATCGATTCCCCGATCCTGCCTGCGCCAATGGAGGAAGCCGCTCGCACGGCATTCTTGCGTGCACGTTTCAGCCCCGGAGAAGTGGAAGGGCGACCCGTTCGCTCTCTTGTGCGCGTCGAGGTGACCTTCGACGCAGACGTCGCTCATTCCGAATCGGTGGCAGCGCCCTGAGGATCGACAGGCCAAGGCAGGACGGAACCCGTCAGTCGCGAGTGCTCCTTGAGCGCGAAGCGATCTGTCATTCCAGCGATGTAATCCGCGACGGCCTCTGCAAGCGGCTCGCGCGTTCTGTAACGTCGCGGCATTTGACTTGGCTCGCCAAGATACGCTTCGAACAAATCTCCAACGACCTGGCGACCAAGATCGGTCGTCGCGACCACGCGTGGATGACGGTACAACTGCTCTCGCAAGAACATCTGAACCTGCGCCACTTCCGACTGAAGCGGGCTGCTGTGACGGATCAACGGCTGCAAACCGCGCGCGGTGTCGGCATCGGGTTGCGCGTGTTCGGCAAGCAGTGCCTTGGATGCGTCGATCACATCGTAAACCTGCGCCGACAACATTCGCCTGATGGTCTCATAGAGCAGTCGCTTGCTCCGCAGCGCCGGGAACTCGGAGAGAACGTCATGTTGGAATCGCGCGAACAGCGGCAGCGTCCGGAGTTGCTCAAAGGTCAGGAGGCCCGACCGGACACCGTCGTCTAGGTCGTGGGCGTTGTAGGCGATCGCGTCCGCCAGATTGCAGATCTGCGCCTCAAGACTAGGTTGCCCACCCTCTAGGAAACGACGCCCGACGCCACCCGGCTCTTGCTCCTCCAACAAGCGTGCGCGCCGACGCGAGCAGTGCTTGAGAATGCCTTCGCGGGTTTCGAAGGTCAGATTCAGACCGTCGAACGCCGGATACCGCTGCTCGAGAAAATCGACGACGCGCAAGCTCTGGAAATTGTGCTCGAATCCAATAGAGCTCGGATCAGTGCGGCGCAGGCTGGCATCCAGAGCGTCCTGGCCGGCATGACCGAAAGGTGTGTGCCCGAGGTCATGCGCCAGCGCGATGGCCTCGCACAAATCTTCGTTCAGCGCCAACGCGCGCGCTATCGACCGAGCAAGTTGTGCAACCTCGATCGAATGCGTGAGCCTCGTTCGAAACAGGTCTCCCTCGTGATTGAGAAAGACCTGGGTCTTGTACACGAGACGCCGAAATGCCGTGCTGTGCACCACCCGATCCCGATCGCGCTGAAAGTCGTCACGCGTTGGCGCGGAAGGCTCGACGTGGCGCCGCCCACGCGAGCGAATCGGGTCACTGGCCCACGAGTTCGACCGCACCATCTGCAGGACTCAGCCGGTGTGTGCGCCCAGAACCTGAGCCACCAAGTCGTCCTCGACGGTGCGCACCGCTGCTCGGCCGAGCGACTCGATCACAACGTGGCGCATGGCCCCGGCTCGGGCTTTCTTGTCCAAGCGCATGAGCTCCAGATAGCGCTCCACACCCAGGGCCGGAGCGCGGGTAGGCAGGCCGGCGCGGGCGACCACCCGGGCAATGCGCACGGCAGTCGCCTGATCGATCAATCTCAGCCGAGCAGACAGATCTGCGGCCATGACCATGCCGCAGCCAACGGCCTCACCGTGCAGCCAGGTTCCATAGCCGAGACCAGTTTCGATTGCGTGACCGAAGGTGTGACCGAAGTTGAGGATCTCGCGCAGGCCAGCTTCGCGCTCGTCCTGCGCGACGACCGACGCTTTGATTTCACAGGATCGTCGCACCGCGTGCGCCAGGGCGCCCAGATCCCGGGCTTTCAGCGCGTCGAGATTGCCTTCGATCCAATTCAGAAACTCGGGATCTGCGATCGGCCCGTACTTGATGACCTCCGCCAGCCCCGCAATCATCTCCCGTTCGGGCAGGCTCGCCAGGGCATCAAGGTCGGCGACCACGCGCAGCGGCTGGTTGAACGCGCCGATCATGTTCTTGCCCAGCGGATGATTGATCGCTGTCTTGCCGCCAACCGACGAATCCACCTGCGCGAGCAGCGTCGTCGGGACCTGAACATACGGCACGCCACGCATGTAGCAAGCGGCGGCGAATCCAGTGATATCGCCGACGACGCCCCCTCCCAGCGCATACAGCGTGGTCTTGCGGTCACATCCCCATTCGAGCAGCGCGTCGAAGATTCGATCCAAGCTCGACCAGTCTTTGTGCGCTTCCCCATCCGGCAATTCGATGACGCGAGCTTGGCGATGCACGGCTGCAATACCTGCGAGCATGCGCTCGAGCAACAGGGGCCCGACTGTCGTATTCGTGACGATGACTGCATCGTCGCGGGGAAGGCCCTTCCATGTCTCGGCGTGACCGATCAGATCACGGCCAATCACGATATCGTAGCTGCGCGCGCCGAGGTCGATCCGCACGCGTTGTGAAGAGCTGTTCATGCCCGCAGTGTACGGGGCTGGGCTGAGCCTCAGCGCGCGTCGCCGGTGAAGCGCGATGCATCGATCGGCGAAGGTACCGTCGACGAATCGACCGCTCCGGCCAACTCGAGTTGCATCAAGATCATATTGACAAGCATCGGCACCGACGGCCGCCCCGTCTCAATCACAAAGCGAGCTGCTTCGCGATACCACGGGTCGCGCTTGGCGTAGAGCTCGCGGAGCTTGGACAACGGATCGGCCACCTGAAGCAACGGCCGCTTGGTGTCGTGCCGCAATCGGCGCATGAGCTCCTCAGGCGTCGAGCGCAGGTAGATGCAAAGGCTCTGATCCTTCAGCGCGTGTCGATTGACCTCGCGCACGACGACGCCGCCCCCGGTTGCGACGACACCCTGAAAGGATCGCAACAAGTCCGCGAGAACCGAGGACTCGAGGTCGCGAAAACGCTCTTCTCCCTCGCGCTCGAAAAAGGAGCGTATCGATTCACCCGCGCGGCGTTCGACGACAGAGTCGCTGTCGACAAACTCAACTCCCAAGCGCCGCGCCAGATGGCGCCCGACCGTGGATTTCCCACCGCCGGGCATGCCGACTAGGCTCAGAAGCATCTACATCATCGTCAATTTGGGATGCCGCACGCGTTGCTGCCGAACGGGCTGTTTAGACCGGCCGGCGCAATCGTCTCGCTCGTGAAGTCCTCGCTGGTCCCAGTGACCCAGAAGATCGCTTCCTTGCTCGATTCGGTGCCCGCCACTACCGCCTCGGCGCGCAACTTCACTTGCACCCACGGCGCATAGCTTTCGGCGTAGATCAGTGACACCGTCGCGCGTCCCGTGGCGTCGGTCTTCACCGTTCCGCTCGACGATCCGCTCGTCGCCCCCGTCGTGCTAACTGAAATGACGTTGCCCGGTTCGAGAACTCCACTGCCATTGAAGTCCTCTGTAGGGTCCAGCACGCCGTTGTAATTCAGGTCCTCGTTTTGGCAGACGTAGGTTGGCGGTGGTCCCGCCGAATCAGCAAATGCCCATGTCCAAACCTTGCCGGTCCAAAACAACGACCCCTTCCCGTACTTCAAAGGAAGAACCTTGATCGTGACGCTGATGTTCGGAACAGCAACGCCGTTTGCATCGGTGACATACACGACCCAGTCCTTCTTATAGGTCTGTGGGTCGATATTGGCGATGGTATTTCCGGTACCGAGCGCGATAAACAAGGCGCTTTGATTGACCGTCAATGTGGTATCGCCGAGTACCGTCGTGGAACCCGACACCGTTGCACGCAATTGCACACCATTGCTGGCGGTCGTCAGCGGGCCGGCGATGTATTGAGCCGTCGCCTGGCCAGTGAGGTCGGTAACCGACGACGCTTGGTTGAGGGTACCGCCGCTGGGATCCGAAATTCGCGTGAAATTGACTGTGATGCCGGGAACCACATTGCCCGCGGCGTCGGTGACGGTCGCCACGATCTGGGCCTGTTGGTTTGTCGCTCCCCCTTGATTCGGACCGATCGCCGTCGGAGTTGCCTGCAAAACCAACTTTGCCGGTGTCAGCGCAACGAAGTCGATGGGCAACGTCGCCTGCGCCGCGACGCCTGCGCCGGACAGCGTCGCCTGTACGAGAGCAGGGCCAGAAATGGTTCCTGTGATGGTGGCACTCGCTGTCCCGCTCGCATCCGTCACCGTACTCGTGGGGGTCATCGTCCCGGCAGTCGACGTGAACAGCACCGTCTTGCCGACTTGTGGGGTACCGTTCGACAGATACCTTACCGTCATCACCTGGGTACTACCGACACTTACCTGCGTGTTCGCCGCTGGCGAGACGAACGTGAAGTTCTCCGAACTGATCTGCAGTGCCTGAGAAATGGGCGCACCTGCCCCGCTAAAGCTCAGCGTGTCGGTGCCTGAGTTAGTGGCCGTGTAATCGACATTGGCCAAACCGGCTGAGTCGGTCGTTAGCGTCGTCGCCGATACACCATTGCCAAGGCTGCTGGCAACGGCCACGGGCAGCCCCGTAATGACATTGCCTTTCGAGTCGACGGCCTTGACGCCAACCTTCGCGGTCGTCTTCAACGGCACTGTCGTCGCACCGAAATAGGTGAGCGTCGTACCACTGACTGGAAGAACAATCTTGCCGCTGGCCGACCCAGACGTCACTGTTACCGTGATGTCGCGATTGCTCTTGTTCGAGCCCGCCGAAAGCGTGGCCGTCGCGACGCCGTTCTGATCGGTCGCTGTCGATGCACCCGTCAGCGTACCCGAGTCCGTCGAGAAGGAGACCGATGCCGCCGGCATACCGGTGTTTCCGCCGTCCTTCACGGTCGCAGTGATGGTGACCTGATCACCGCCGCTGCCTACTTTCACGTCGGAGGCCACTACATCGACTGACGCTGCCGTCGACCCCGGCGCTGGCGTATTACCCCCGCCAAAAACCGACGTTCCCGCATCTCCGCCCCCCCCGCAGCCAGCAGCCAGGGAAACTAACAACAGCATAGCGAGTCGTTTGAACATGGTCATCTCAACATCGAATGAACAAAAAGGCGGCGCCAGGACTCGCCTCAGCGCGCCGCCGTGCGATCGGTGACGACCTTGGGCGTCAGGAAGATCAGCATTTCCGTCTTGGTGCTGGTCTTGGTGCGGCTCTTGAACAGATTGCCGAGGTACGGCACGTCGCCGAGCCAGGGCACCTTGGTGACGTCATCGTGATCCTCTTGCTCGAAGATCCCGCCGATCACCACCGTGCCGCCATTCTCAACCAGTACCTGGGTCTGAACCGACTTGGTATCGATCGACGGCACACCAGCGAAGATGGTGCCGACGGCGTCCTTGTTCACTTCGACGTCCATGATCACATTACCCTCAGGTGTAATCTGAGGCGTCACTTCCAGCTTGAGCACGGCATCGACGAAAGAGATGTTGGTGTTGCCCGCCGTCGACGCTTGCAAATACGGAATACGCGTGCCCTGCTTAATCGTCGCCTTCACGTGGTCAGCCGTGATGAGGCGGGGGCTCGATACGACTTTGCCCTTGCCGTCGGCTTCCAGCGCAGAAAGTTCGAGGTTCAGAAAACGGTTGGCGCCCGCGCTAAAGAGCGACAGCGCAATCGACGCCGGATTTGATCCGCCTTGCGCCGTCGCTGGCAAGTTGACGAAGTTGCTGTTGCTGAAGTCGACCGTACCTGTCGTCTGATTCGTGATCCCACCAATTGCGGTGAGGTTTCCTCCGATGGCGACCCGATTGCTGCCGCCGACGCTCCAGCCCGGCACTCCGCCCTGCTGAGCACGCAAGTCAGTAGCTCCGAGCTTCACACCGAGCGATCGTCCCCACGTGTCGTTGGCGATCACGACGCGGGCCTCGATGAGCACCTGCCGGACCGGCACGTCGATCTTTGTGATGAGTTCCTGGATCTCCTGTAGCTTCGAAGGCACGTCGGTTACGAACAATTGATTTGTCCGAGTTTCGAAGATCACGCTGCCGCGCGTGGAGAGGATGCGTGTATTCGTACCGCCGCCGGAGCCGCTACCGCCTGCAGAACCTTGACCCGTGAGCCCCGGTGCCACATCCGAAGCCTTCGCATAGTTGAGCTGGAAAGACTGCGTACGCAGCGGCTCGAGGGCTGCAATCTGCGCCTTCGCCTCGAGCTCGACCTTCTCCTTCGCGTTGAGCTCGTCCTTCGGCGCGATCAGGATCACATTGCCCGACTTGCGCAACCCCAGGCCTTTGGCTTGGAGAATGATGTCCAGCGCCTGGTCCCACGGCACATCCTTCAAACGCAGCGTCACGTTGCCGGTCACCGTGTCGCTCGTCACGACGTTGAAGTTGGTGAAGTCGGCGATCACCTGCAACAGCGCGCGGACTTCGATGTTCTGGAAGTTCAGCGACAGCTTTTCACCCGCGTAACCCTGTCCTTGCACCAGCTTGTTCGGATCGATCTTCTGCGGACGAACTTCAAGCACGAACTGGTTGTCGCTCTGGTAGGCACTGTGCTCCCAGTTGCCACGCGGTTCGACCAGCATGCGCACACGGTCACCGCTTTGGGTCGTCGTGACGGCCTGGATTGGCGTGCCGAAGTCGGTCACATCCAGGCGCTTGCGCAGGCTGTCGGGCACCGTCGTACGCAGGAACTCGACGACAAGACTCGCGCCTTGCTGGCGAATGTCGACGCCGACTTGATTGCTGGGCAAGTCGACGATCACGCGGCCCGCACCGTCTGCACCGCGGCGGAAGTCGATCGCTTGCAGTGTCTGCGCCGTGCGGTTCAAACTTGGTGCGAAGTGCGTCGTCTCGGCTGCCGATGCCGCTGGCGCAGCAGGTACTGGCTGCGCAGCTGGGGCTGCGGCCGCAGTCGTCGTGGTCTCACTCGAGCCGCTGTCCACGGTGATCAGCAGCACCTTCCCCTGAATTTCGGCGCGGTAGTTCGCGGCCTTCTTCAAGTTCAGCACGAGTCGGGTTCGTTCACCGCCTTGCGCAATGTTCACCGAGCGCAGATTGCCCTGGTTGAATTCAACACTGCTCTTTCCGGTCGAATTGACCACCCCGGGAAGGTCGATCGCGACACGCGGCGGCGTCTGGATCGAGAACCCTGCAGGCACCGCAGTCAATTGCTCGGACATCTCGACCCGCACGACTTCAGCGCCCGCTTGCTGGCTGCTGTTGATCGACTGGATTGCGTTCTGCGCGAACGCGGGCAGGCAAGCGCCGAGCGACAACGCGAGTGCCAAGGCACGGGAGCGCCACTTAGCTGTCATCTGATTCTCCTGATTGCTCGTCATCGCGCCTTCTCCTGAAGCTGGAGGGCGCTGGTGCGCTCGATCCATTCGCCAGCCGCATCCTGAACAATTTCCCTCAGGGCCACATCGGTCTCGGAGATCTTCGTGATCTTTCCGTAGTTCTGACCGAGGTAGTCACCCGCCTTGACCTGATAAAGCAAGTT
>Ga0070665_100002947_pt1 | contig 18394 bp, 22 predicted proteins | sample KBSS13metaG_FD_65862 | JGI IMG/M metagenome (GOLD analysis project Ga0070665, IMG submission 65862) | Switchgrass rhizosphere microbial communities from Kellogg Biological Station, Michigan, USA - KBS S1-3 metaG | ecosystem: Host-associated > Plants > Roots > Rhizosphere > Soil ...
TCCTGGTCGATCGCGGCCATTGCGGCGGCGTTCCGCGCTAGCGCAGCCGTGTCCGTGTAATGGCGAGAGAATCGGTCGGGCATCGGACGCTCGGTCGGCCGGTGGTATTCAGTATGCAGAATGGTCGCTTTCTCCCAAAAGGTCCGCTCCACTTCCAATGCGACGACCTCGCATTGCCAATTGGAGAATGCCTCAGCGTTTCCGCCATTAACGGCCGCACCGAGTGCCGGCCGGTTGGCTGCTGGTCCGTGAGCGACCCGAACTCAAGCTTCACCGACCTTCTGAGGTACTTAAAACCGTCCGGTTGCGTGGAAGGGTAATGAGATAGTAGTACCGGAGAATTCGTGAAGGGCTCCGTCAAAAACTCAAGCCACTTTCCTTCGTCTTTCCCCAGTATCGCTGCTACTGCCGCTTCGAGCGTCGGCGCGATTTGTTTTTCCACCGCGGCGGCACAAGCGGCCTCCGCGTTCTTCATCCACTCGTCCGCCTGGTTCCGACTCGCGTCTGCCTCTGGCAATCCCAGAAACTCTGGCGACAGTGACAAGTCGATATCCTCCGAAAAGCGATCGATGACGCCGAACACTTTTGAGAGCGAGGTCCCGCCTTGAACACGAGCGAGGCTGCAAACTCGGACTCGAACAGAATCCCCAGAAGCCAGCACACCCAGAAATTTCTCCAGGATCACTGCCGATACGTTTCGTTGAACTGCTGCCTGTTCGATATACAGGCCGCGTTCGTTAGTCGAAAGCTCAAGGAAGTTGAGCTTCATGACGCTTCCTCGGCCAAAGCTCGGAAGATCGGATGCATCCAGGCCGGGGCTAACTTGAGATCCTTCAAAAGCTCCCGCCGCTTGTCGGCTGGCAATGTGCGCTTGAGGCGCTCAATGCGTGCCTCGGTCACATGCTTCTTTCCCAATTCCCGAAATGCTTGAATCACCAGACCGCTGTGCCGGCCCGCCGCTGCCATGTTCCGCGGTGTGGTGCGCCGGAGTTGGATTGTCATCGGTCCAATCCTCACCGTGCGGCTCGCCCCGTCGGTCAAGAACACCGCCTTCGCGGGCACTTGTTCGGACAGCCCGAGAGCGTTTGCCGCGTAGGCGCCCGCAGATTGCAGGCGGGCGTGGTCCCGCCCGGCCAACGCCTCCGCAATGGAATCAGCTGACGGCGACAGAAGCCCTAGCACCGGATGCTGCTCCGGGAGGTCGTACACCCCGCGCGCAAGCCGCCGGAGAGTGCCGTTCTTGACGAATCGGTGGAGGGCTAAATCCACTGCTTCTCGGCTCCCTAGGTCCAGGAAATCTCCCGGGACATGGACAGACCCTTTTCCCTTGCTACGGATACGAGAAAGGATTTTGGCGACAATGCTTTGGGTCGTTTTCTTCATGCTCATCATGTAACTGGGTTCGTCGCGGATGGCACTGGTGATTTGGCGCAGATCACGAGTCCCGACACTTGTTTCGGCACGTCGCGGTCTGTCCGCAGTTGTCGCACTTCTTGTGGATCGAATACGGAGAATCGTACGCGGGTAGGGTATTGGACCGATGCGTAAGGCCGTCCGACAGTCCGAGGGCGATCGATTCAATACTACTTCGAGCCCCTTAAGGCCCACAGAATGCAGCGCATTTGCAGCACGGCACATTTTGGAATTGACGCAACCGCAAGGGTCACGATCGCTCGACGCGAAATCCAGCTCAGGTTCAAATCCCGCCGGCGCCACTTAATGTAACAGAAAGCCCTTCGACGAGAACCTCGAAGGGCTTTCTCATTGTGGGGACAAGATTTGCACCATCTAGCCTGCAGTTCAAACAGATGATTTCTCGAGGATTCGACGCTTTACAGCGTAGTCGGCACCAAGCCATTGCTCACGAAGCGTTTGCGAGAGTAGGGAGTTCCAGTCTGGGCATTCAATTCGACGCACGACGCGGGAACGCGCTGCAGAAAGCGCGGGGCCGTGTCGTACGGGAACGCCTCGACGACTTGTTGCGCGGTCCATTGGGCCGATGGATTCGCCGTGACGTTAAAGTGCAGCACGCGGCGGCGATCCAGGCTGACAACGACGAACACGTACAGCAGCCGGAACGTGACCGTCGGCGCGACGAAGAAATCGATGGCGGCGACGTCAGACAGATGCTTTGCCAAGGACGTCTTCCACGTTGGCGACGGCGGGGTGCGCTGGCGGTCCATGTAGTGAGCGACCGTCGATTCCGCGAGGTCGTATCCCAGCAGGCGCAGCTCGGCCTGGATGCGCGGCGCGCCCCACAGCGGATTCTCGCGCGACATGCGGCGGATCAAGGCTTTAATCTTGCAATCGACGCGCGGCCGGCCATTCCGGCCGCCCCGCGACTTCCAGCGCCAATACAAACGAAACCCTTGCCGATGCCAGCCAACGACGGTATCGGGCTGGACGATAATAAACGCCGACCTCCAACCGGTCCACAACCAAGTGAGCCACACCCAAAGGACACGGTCCCATGGCCGGAGCTTGGGTCGCTTGGCGCGCCGCTGTAGAATCGCCAACTGCTGTCGCAGCGCGAGATTCTCAGCCGCCAGTGCCGCCCTGCGGGTAGCCAGCGCACGCAAACTACCCATCAGCAGCGGCAACCATTCGATCACGGAATCCGACTCCTTGGTCAATCCGGGCTTTCCGATATCGACCTTGAAAAACCGTGATCATCGTTCGCGCCGAATGCCTATGCAAGGATGCCTGCGAACCCTGGGAATCACTCAATTGGCGACCGAGATTCGGTGAGCAATCGCCGTGCCGCCGCGCTCCAGCCTGCGAAAGAATCGCTAAATAGTTTTATTGGTGTCCCGTTACCCCGAGTTTGTACCATGTTGGGCGTTTGGGCGCGCAACGCCGCCGACCCGCTTTGCTGAAACGCCTTCTGCCCGCACTTAGCACTCGGGACAACTATTTGAACTTCAGCTCCCACTGAGCGTGCTTACTCACGGTAGCATGAGCGGCGCGACCGGCCACCCAGCGGGAGGCCGGCTCTGGGGAAATCCCCGACCTGGAGCCGTGCCGCCCGATTATGGCTAATGTCTCGGCAGCTGTTTCCCCATCTTACAAGAGTCGCCCTTCAGTAGTACGCTCAAATCCCAAACATAAGCCATGACCGAGAGGCCATTACGGCGTAAACGCCGCCGACCGTTCTCGCAGTTGGCTTCGACAGTCCACACGAGACCTAACCGTCGATCCATCACCACATCCCCGGGTCGGACCAGATCCATCGCAACCATAGTACTGTCCCGCCATTTCTAATGATGTTCGTCGAGCAGCGCACCCAAATAGCGACAGCCTGTTGGCGATCAGGTAATGCAAATTGGTTCCCAAATCCATTCGATCCTTACGCGCTCGCAATCGCAGGCTGTCGCTGTCAGCGCATGTCTCAAATCCCGATGGAAAGATCATCCGTTTGATCGCCATCCGAGGCGACAATTTCTAACCTCCAACCTGTTCCGTCCACCTCCACTTCCTGCGCGATTTGACCGCCGCACGGCACGAACAAAGTCGCGGCGGCGGGATCGATCGAAGGGGTCGGTTCAGGTGAGTCAAAGTAACTAAATGCCACGTCCACGTCGCCCTTGTACCCGGACTGAGAGGTTAATGTCACGGTCACGATCCCGGGCGTCGTGGTTACATCCATTGTAAAATATCCGGCCATGCTAATTATCGCTCGATCTTCGGTTTATGGTAGGGATTAGGAAAGACGTAGTTCTAAAAATGAGTCTTTGACGGAAACTCGTTCGCGGTTGACAGCTACCTTGATACTGCCAATTGGCGTATCAGAAATAGCGTTGAAGTACCCCTGCTCGTAAAGCTTGTACATCCACGCGGCCTTTATGCTGTGAGGGCGCACGGCCACAATCAATCCTTGCGTCGGATTGCTTGGCGTGAGCGAATTGGTCCAAGCCAGCAGTTGTCCGGCGACTTCCCCAAGCACGCTCAATATCTCTCCGGGCGTGAGCGTCGAGGCGGGATTTACTCCCCTGCCAAAATTGGGGGCCGCCCAGCCTAACATCAGCCAAATTGCGCGATTCGCCGCTTTTTGGTACCGGCACGCCAATGCCAGCTGCATGTGGTTCGGCTCCACCGGGCCCGTATTCGGCGGAAACCACCCAAACAACTCCGCGGGGTCGTCTCCATAAACCCCACCGGCCTTTACCCAACTAGCCAGTTGGTCGCCATTAAGCGAGCGGTATCGCGGATCCATCAATTGCATGATCGTCGCAAATCGATCACGCAGTTCGGCGTCGGCCGGCGCTTCTTTAATCGCAACCCAGGAACCAGGCATTAGTATCCCTTCATGAAGAAATCGTAGCGCTCAGGGCATTAATCGCTGCCTCGGCCTTTAAGTCCAAGGCAGTCGTAAAAGCCTCTCTTGAATAATCGCCACTTTCCAATGCCAACCGCCATTCTTGTCGGTGGCGCCCAGAAGAGGTACTCTGGAGGGTCCAGGCAAAATCCGGAGCGACTTATGAGCGATTCAGTGACACGCTGGTGGCGCGAAGCGAAGTCCGGTGACGACGTGGCAATGGCGCGCGTATGGAACCATTGCCGTGGGTTTGTGTTCTCGATCGCTATGGCTCATTTGCGCGGTGTATCGCGCGCTGTCTGTGACGAAGAAGACGTGATCGTCAGTGTCTTCGACACGGTGTTTCGTGGGGCGGTGGCAGGAACTCTGCCGGAATTGCACGATCGGCAAGATCTCAAGGATCTACTGGCCGTCGTCACCATCCGAAAAGCCATCAATCGGGTGCGCTATCTCCATAGGAAGAAACGCTTCCCCGGAACGGTTGATAGCTCACCGATCACGCTGGAGGAACTGGCTGGGAACATTTCACCGCCGGACATGCACGCCATTGCAGTCGAAACGTGTCGCGAAATGTTCGACAGCCTCAAGGATGAAACGCTGGTCCGCGTGGTCGTGCTTCGGATGGAGGGTTATCAAAACCAAGAGATCGCCGATCAACTGAATTGCGCGCTCAGAACGGTCGAACGTAAGCTGGAGCGAATTCGCCGCATTTGGCGTCAATTCGATCAGCCATGAAAGCCGATTCGTCAGATCAGTTCGACAACGGAGACAGCCGGCAAATACCGGACTCCATTTTTTTCCAGATTGACGATGTTTGTAGTCGTTTCGAAGCTGCCCTACAGAAAGAGGAAAAGCCACCGTTCTCGCCTTTTCTGGAGTCCGTTCCAGCCGAATATCGGGATCATCTACTGTGGGAAATGGTGGCGCTCGCCAGCGAGTACGCGGGGCGGTCTGGTCCCTGGCCCAATCCAAAATCTCTCCAGCCCGCGACTCAAGATGGCTCCTCTGCTGACTTGGATCGTTCGCGGTCCTTCGGCGAGTACGACCTGTTGTCCGAGATTGGTCGCGGCGGAATGGGAATCGTTTACCGCGCTCACCAGCGATCGCCAGACCGCTACGTGGCGTTGAAGATCATGAACCCTCTATTATCTGGGGTTCTTGAAGACAGCGTCGAATCAGCCCCGACAGAGCGGTTCCGCGCCGAGCCGCACGCCGCGGCGTCCGTCGAACACGCTAATATCGTGCCCATTTACCATACGGGCTTAGTAGGCGGACGCGCGTACTACGCCATGCGTCTGATTGACGGACTGTCCTTGGCAAAAATCGCGGCCCCGAGCCCGTTGGAATCGCGCCGAGCTGCGCGATACATGCGCGACGTTGCCGACGCCGTGGCGGCGCTGCACGCAGCCGGGATTATCCACCGCGATTTAAAGCCCAGCAACATATTGCTTGACGCAACTGACAAGCCACTCGTTACCGATTTTGGACTGGCCAAGTCTTTGAATCGCGATGACTTAACGCTAACAGCGGAGTTGCTGGGCTCTCCAGGGTACATGTCCCCGGAACAGGTGAACTCTCCGCAAAGCGTGACTGACGCAGCGGACGTCTATAGCCTCGGCGCCACGCTGTACCATCTGGTGACCGGTCGCCCGCCGTTTCAAGCAGCGACTCCAATGGAGACGGCGCAGCAAGTAACGAATGCTTTTCCGGTTCGGCCTCGACAGCTTAATCCGGCGGTGCCGCAAGACATCGAAACGATTTGCCTAAAATGCCTGGAGAAAGATGCCTCGCAGCGTTACGCCAGCGCCATCGATCTTCGCGACGAATTAGCCCGTTACCTCGCAGGCCAACCCATTCGCGCTCGGCCGGTAGGTTTGGTCGGCCATGCGATCCGATGGAGTCGCCGAAATCGCTCACTGGCAATGGCGTTAGCCGGATGCGCGTTCTTGATGATGGGCGTCACCGTCATTTCGGTGACCATGCTCGTCCGCGAGGCACGCTCCAGCGCCAGGATCGCGGCCGCCTTGCAAGAGAGCAACCTGCGATTGTCGCGTGAATTGTTGGCGCGATCGCGTTTTGAAGATGAAGACGAGCCTTTAGCTGCCCTCCCCCTGCTTTGGGAATCGCTTAGCCAGGTCATTGGAACTACGCGGGAACGACTGGATCGTTTACGCCTTGACTCAATACTTCGTTCTGCGCCGTGGCCGCAAATCAAAATGTCCCAGGCAGCGCCGGTGACAAGCCTGCAGATAATACCCAATGCGGAGCAGGTCATTGGCACGGGTTCGGACGGCAAAGCCCGACTTTGGTCGACGAAGGACGGAGCATTGATTTGCAAGTATGACCATGGTGAGCCGATTCGTCGTGCTGTCAGTAGCCGTAGCGGCCTGCTCTTGGCCACCTTGGGCGATCGCCAGGCCAAAGTCTGGAAGGTTGACTCGGGCGAACTAATCGGCGTCCTTCGGCACGACAAGGCTTTACGCGACGCACAGTTTACGAACGACGAAAGGCATCTGCTGACAGCCAGCCTGGATGAAACCATTCGGAAATGGAATCTGAACCAGCAGGCAATCGTCGCAGAGTATCGTCAAGGGGACAAAGCGATCGCGAAAATGGCGGTCACGCCTTCGGGAGAAGCGCTGCTGACGTTCGGCGGAAACGGAGTCATACGGGTCTGGGATTTGTCGACCGACCAATTGCGATTTGCGCCGATCGAGAGCCCTAGCAAAGTGCGAACGGCTGTCTTCTCTTCCGACGGAAAGTTGATCGCCGCCGGTCATAATGATGGCGGGGTCGGTATCTATGACGCCAATACTGGCGCTCTCGTTTATAGCTGGCGCGCGGAGTGGTCTGTGAGGCGCCTAGAATTCACCCCGGACTGCCAAAAACTTGTTGTCGCCGGAAACGATGCAGTGCAAGTTTACGATGTCCAGACGCAAAAGCGCGCAGGAACAACCATCGAACATCCAGGGCTTGCAGAATTGGTGCGAAGGCAAGATGGAAGCCAGTTACTTACAGTTGGCGAGCGCTCGGTGCGGTTGTGGGATCTCGAAAGTGGCCGGTCATTATGCTCTGCCCTGTTACACCCAGCGAATGCGACCGCCGCTTGCTTCGACGAACCAGGAGACCGCATCGTCACCGGTTGCGATGACTCCCACATTCGTTCGTGGCGCTGGCAGGCTGCTGAGAGTTTGGCGCAGTTTTCGCACGAATCCGCTATCAGCGCTATTCATTTGGTGGAGAATAGCAGTAAAATTGCCACGTCGAGCTCAGACCATACGGTTCGAGGTTTTGACTGGAAAACCGGCGCGGTGGTATTCGAACCCTTGCAGCATAAAAGCGCCGTGAAAGATTTGGCGATGGCGCGCGGCCGACTCGCGACGTGTGATTTTAATCGAGCCACGATCTGGGACCTAGAAACCCCCGACGCCCCGAAGACGATTCCGCACGGGGATTCCGTGCTCAAGGTCGGGTTGGTAGACCAGGGTAAACGGCTAGTAACCGGCGATATTACTGGTGGAATCCGATTGTGGGACGCGGCCAATGGACAGCTCGTTGGCCAATCCCAACTCGACGGGCCGATCGTGGCGATCGCTACATCGACGGAGGCGAATATCGTCCTGGCTGCGGGCGGACACACTGCGTGCCTCTTTCAGGCTTCCTCGCCGCTGACGCCGGTTAGCGCCCCGATGACCTTTACCGCCAATGTGCTTGATGCAGTGCTCAGTCCAACAGGTCGTCAAGCTGCGGCTTTCAGCAGCGGCGGTGACATCCGCTTGATTAACGTATTGGCTGCTGGCGTTTTGACAAGGACTATCGATACCAAGTCCGACTTGGCATCGTGCGTCTTTAGCCCTGACGGCAAGACGCTTTTGACGGCGAGCAAGGACGGTCGCGCCCGCTTCTGGGACACATCGACGGGGGCCAGGGTCGGCTCGACAATTACTCGTCAAGGAACGATCGTCGCCGCCTGTTTCAGCGGCGACGGTCGCCTCGTAGCCCTAGCAGGCAGCAACGGTTCGCTTCGAGTTTGGGATGTCGCCACCGCGGAGTCGGTTAGTATCGAGTTGCGCCATGGCGGCTCAATCGTGCACGTGCAGTTCGTCTCGGATGGCCGTCTGATGGCAATTAGCCGAGATGGGAAGCTAAGTCTGTTTGCAATCCAAGAATATGAAGCGAGCGCGGCTACCTTGGGCGTGATGAGCCAAGGCTTGATGACCCCATAACCGCAGAGATCGTCGCGCGAGCCTACTGTCAATACTCGAATTCATCGTCCAGAGCGAGAAGCACTTCGCGCGCCGCTTCAATCGATCCGACCAGATCCACGAATTTTTTGACTTCCAAAAGCTCGGCTAGCGTGAACTGATCGACTTTGACGGAACCATTGATCGCGACCATTATTTGCCCAACCAAGTGTGAGAATGTCGTCGTCTGGCCCCACAAACCGGCCGTCTCACACTAAATCGCCAGCGGCGCTTCGCCCCCGCCATCGTGGCGCAAAAAAAGACCCGCCGAAGTAGATCTCAGTCCCAAGTGGCGGGATAGCTGAGTTTTACGGCCACATCTAACGAGTTGCCGGAGCACGACCACAGCATTTGTCGAGAAGTGCGAACCCACTCGAGATACTGGTTGCAATCAAATCAGACTGTCGGGTGCCATTGCAAGTAGCGCCACTACCTTTTGCGGCTCAGTCGTTGATTGATAGCGAAAAGACCCAGAGCAAAACCAGAACCGAGAAGAACAAGCGACGACGGTTCGGGCACGGACATGAGCATGAATGTCGGGCGATCCAAGCCCGCGCTCGCGAAGAGACCTAAATCAACGCCCGCGGACGAGAATTTTTCAATCTCATTTGCCGCCCAATTGGACACATAACAATTCCCCTCCGAATCGATTGCCATTCCCCAAGGCGCTGGCCCTGGTCCGATAAACAGCGATCCAATGCCTTGCGGACTGACTTTTTCGATATAGTTTCCGTGTTGGTTTGACACGTACAAGTTTCCTGCTTTGTCGAACAAAAGCGCCGTCGGGCCATTGAGCCCGGTATTCGCAAACACCGTGCTAACTCCGTCCGGCGAAATCTTGTCGATCTCATTCGCAGAGATTCTTGCAACGTAAATATTTCCGGCACTGTCAACTGCTAATCCGCCAGGCGCCAATGCGGCTTGCGTTGGGCTGTTGATCGCGACAGTGGAAAACGTGCTCTCCGTTCCATTCAACGCAAACTGCTTGGTTAAGCCGGAGTTGCTATTGACCACATAAAGGGTCTCGGCGTTTGCCAAGGGCGATCTTGCCAGATATTCGCAACACATGGCGACGACGATTAACAAGACTTGCCGCCCCCTGACTCGCGAATCCGATAGCGAGCTTGTAGTGTCACTCATTAGCATTATCCTTTTATGCTAGCGCCATTGGTCTTTATTTGCCGGAGTTTCAACGGCTATTGTCATAATCGCCATTTGTAATTTAACGGCCTACAGCACTCGCATTTATCGGCAGGGCGAGAAGTGCGCCGCGCGCCGCTTCGATCGATCCGAGAAGATCCAAAAAGTTTTGGCTTCCAAGACCTCGGCTAGTGTGAGCTGATCGACTTTGACCGAATCATTGATCGCAACGATCGTTTGAATGTCGTCCGACTATACAAACCGGCCGTCTCATGCTTAATCGCCAGCGGCGCTTCGACCCCGCCATCATGGCGCAAAAAAAAAGACCCGCCGAAGCGGGTCTTCGTCTCAACCGGTGGTTAGTCTAGCTAAGTTTTGCCAGTGCCTCGATGGCGTCACGGGCTCGGTCAATTGAGCCAATAGACTCAACCAGTTTTTTTGCCGCGAGCAAATCCGGTAGGGCGAGGCCGCCCTGAGACTTTTTACCTGCAGGTTTCCTCTTGCCGAGTGTCGCCTTAATGTTGCTCACTTGAGCCGGCGCGACCTTGATCTTGTTCGCCGCCAGATGGGCAATGACGTCTTTGGGACGCGCATCGGCGCCTAGATTTCCAAACGCCTCGCGAATTTTTTCTGCCTTGTTGACCTTCATGATCGCTTCCCCTGAATCACAGTGTTTACGGGGCCCCAGATAGCATAAGTTACAGAATCATGAGGAATCGGCCAAGGCATGCAACTACAGTTATTATTTATACTTACAACAATCGCCGAGGAAACGTATTTGACCGGGACTAAAAACGATTCAATGTGCTCGTCGGACCATCCAGGTAGAAAGGCTCGCGGTAACAGCACCGGAATGGTTGCCTCGACCATGGACGTTGGTCGAGGCAGCCAAACCAGAGTCATGGTTTCGTCTCAATTGGCTTGACGTTTACGGCGAGCCAGTCCAATGACACCGCAGGCGCCCAGCAGTCCTAGAACGATAGTTCCAGGCTCAGCAACGGGAGCGAGTGGGGCAGCGTTCGTCGCTCCAATCTGATCTGTTAGGACAATATCCAACACTCGGTCGCTGTAATAGAGATCGAGGTTGATCGGAACAACGACGGCGGTGACTCCGCCAATCGTCAGCGTTCCACCTCCACTGTCAGTGTTCAGGGTCGAATTGCCGTCTAGGCCAAACGAGCCCAAAGTTATGGGTGTGCCACTTCCGGTGTTCAGGTTATAGTCCAGCACACCGCTCGTCAGGCCGAAGGTGATCTGGCTGGAGTCAAACGCGTCGGAAGTAATCGAGAGCGCGCTGCTACTGAGATCAGCGACCATATCCCGCAGCGCCATGACGCCTGCCACGCCGATCCCTGATTCTGGATCGCCCGGATCGTTATACAGTGTGGCAAACAAACCGTAGTTCGCCAATTCAGTCCCTTTGTCCGGCGGGTACGGATTCAACGAGGTTCCGGCAGAGGCGTTGCCGCCATCGGTGCCAGGTCGCATTTCGGTGCTTTGATTGTTGAAGGAAACGTCACCGCTGTTGAAAGTGATTGTTCCCGCCCCACAACTGACGTCAAACGTCCCCCCAAGCGACGTCAAATCACTGTCCGTCAGCTAGGCCGAAGAAATCAGCGTTGACGTCGAGTGATCGAAGATTTGGACCGTCAGATTGCTGAACTCCGGATCGACGTAGAACGTCTCCGCCCGCGAAACGCGGATCGCAGAGAACGCGCATACGGCGCCTGCTGCGATGACTATTGACCATCTCTGCCTTTTCATAGACAAGTCCTTCCTTTTACCGATGGGACTAGAAATGCGCAACGCCTTGTCGCGCGAACTCAGAGATTTTGTCAAAGGTGCTCTGATTGCAAATCATTTTCGACAGCAGATCGATGTATTATTCGTAATGAGTTAGGCTCGTGTTAACCTTAACGTGTATCTACATCACGTGGTTCATACCTCGCATGCGTACGTACACTTCATGCGGCCGCGATGGATGTCATCCGATTCTGCCTGGTCATAAATCGAATTCATGTTGAGGCTGGTGACGTTGAGTGCCTCAATGACCGAGAAGGTACTGCCTTTGCAGTACCTCCGACACCGACATTGACGGAATACCTGACGCGTGAGCAAGTGATCGCCGAACTCACCTACCTGGCCACGGTGGAGCATGCGCTGATCGTCGAATACTTGTTCGCCGTCTATTCAATCAAGGCTTCTCGCTTGGTTCCGGTGGGACCGGTCGACGAACTCACGCGTGCGACGATCGCCGCAACGAGGGAAGTCTTTCGAGTCGCGCTCGATGAGATGCGGCATTTCCGCTGGGTGAATGAACTCCTTGGCTTACTGGGTGCGCCGCACTCAGTCAACCGAGCCATCGTGATCGGAGAGCCGCCGAAGCCCGGTAGCGGACGAAAGCTGGATGAAACCCGCAAGTACCTACAACGCCCCTTCTAACTGCGGCCGCTTGACCGCAAAACTCAACAATGGTTTATCGACGTGGAGACACCGAGCCAGCAGGCCAATCACGACCTCGACGGCATGTATGTAGCCATCCTGGAGAGCATTAATTACCAACCGGAGCTTTCTCCGGAAAGAACCGATGCCCTCCCGATCGTGAAGCTCATCATTGACGAGGGGCAAGGACACTACTCGCGCTTCCTTTCTACGCCGAGACAGGCCCGGTCGTTGATACAGACTTCTTTGCAGCCCGCTTCGAGCAAGGCGAAGATCCCGATGGGTAGTCAGTCCATAAGCACTCGAAGTCACAAGATGATCACATTCGAGAAAGCCCCGCGGAGCCTCGTCATCGACGACGACCATAACACCACTTGGGTCCTCGCGAAACTCTTTGAGGCCCTCGGCTGCTCTGCCACCCGATGCACGAATCCAATGCGTTGCGTGAACATCGCACGCAGACTCAGACCACATATCGTTGTGCTCGATATCGGGATGCCGCGTCTCAGTGGTATCAAGGTGGCAAAGGCTTGAAGATGCTCGACAAGCCTCCGGAAATGATTGTCGCTCTGACGGGCTATACGGGCACAACCGTGCAGGAAGAATGCGGGAAGTCGGTTTTCACTCCTTCATCACCAAGCCTGCAACCATTGAAGTGCTGCAAGAGCTGGTCCAAGAAGCCGCTCGTCTGAGCAACTAAAAAAGCCCCGCCGGTCAGGGCGAGGATTCTTCAAAACGGAGTATTTTAACGAACGCCACGGATCGAAGTCTTGGCCACGCATTTCTCATTTGCAGCGATTTGACGACCGTTCAGGGCGCAGTGTAGTTTCACACCGCCTTCGAGTGTCATGCGGCGGAACTCGTCGAGAATCGCAGTCATCGGATTCGTTGCGACTTCATCGAGCCGTGATTCGAACGCACCCGAGAGGTAGCGGTTCGTCGTCTTGGTCCACGAGTCGGCCGTCAAAATATCAGCCGCGAAAGCTGGGCTCGCAACGGTCAGAACCGAAGCGATGGATAGACGAGAAAGAAACGTCTTCATCGGAAAGGGTTGGGAAGAGTAAAACGACAGTACGGTGCCACGATTATTGCGTGGCGTCAAGCTATTTTGCATAGTCCCTACGTGCTCAATAGCGAAGCACAGAGGACGGGATACCAACGCATCAGAAATGTTTGGAGGCCATCGGCGAGGGACTCCATTCCCGCTCGCCATCATGGCCTCCATTCCCTTACGCGTCTGGGAACTCCAAGCTCATGATGAGCAACTCCAGGAGTACGGCGGTGAACTTCAGAGCCCAGAAAGCACGTAACGCACGAGCACGGCGGCGGCAATGCCTGTACAACATCCACGATGTAACGGCGAGCAACAGAAACAGCGTACAGATCAGACCGATCTTGAGGCCGTGAGTCATAGCCTTTTCCTCGGGGTGGCAATTTAGACAACCGCTTCGCGATTGTTCTGCTCACTCCATCGGCCCGATCAATCCGTACTTGAGAGCAAATTCTCACAATTCGGACTGAATCTTTTGTGCTATCACGAGGCTCATGCGCTGTCGGAAGAATTTCCGTATGAGGCACGAGTCTGCGGTTTTCATTGGTTGCAACAATGATCTTCAGAGTTGACCGTTTGATATCGTTTCTTCGATCAACAAACTTACCATTGCGGAATGGGACGATGATTGGCACCAAGGCAACCAGGCAGAGGCATATGCTACTAGCGATCTTGAAACGTCGAACGACGACTTCATGCCGCTCATTGAAGCTCTGCTTGGTGGTCCGAGTGATATTCAGCACGCATCGATCCTACCACCGCCAATGTGAGGGGAGCTAATTAGGGTGTGGTAATGTCTCCCAAGTTTGCGCAGCTTGAAGGACCACCGTTAGAATCCGAATGGCTTAACTCCCATATCGCTCCGGTTCTATCCATCTACCCCCACGAGCCGACTCTAAAAATAGCGGTGCATTGGTCACTCCCGCGCTATAGGTCGTGAAAGGTCTGGGCAACCTCCCGTGTCGGACGCATGACTCCTGATCAAAGCGCGTTGAAACGCAGCAAAACCACCAGCTGAGCAACTCGATCGCGATGGAAACGCTCCTTGACAAGCAAGGTAATTGCCCCAGAGTGATCGTTGTCGAGACAAGAACACTATGAACAAGCAATGACTTGGGTCGAGTCCAGCCGTCAAGCCGGTGAATCATCGCTCAACAATAGGCGCACCTGGCCATCCCAATTTGCCAATCCTGCCAGGAAAAGTTCTATTGGCGTCCTATTGCCTCCACTAGTTGTAAGTTACGCCGAAGCAAAGCATTTTATGTGACTTCGCGCGTTGTTATCGCGAGCCCCAACCAATTGAGGAATGCGGTAGTCGACCGGATTGCCATCGAATTGGGGTTTGCACGTGTGACAAATCAATCGTGTCGCATACTATCGTCGCCACAAGTCAAGTGGCCAAGCGGTCGTCATTCTCGATGGCTGCGACTTCTGCCTCGGCAAGCACAACAGCGCCGCCAGTTGCGCCGAGTACATCCGTCGCATCGCCGAATGGTCCGCCAACGACGGCGCAGTTCCGCGGACCGAAAGCCTGACCGTCGCGGAACTGCTCGGTGCTCGCGATCTGACGTAGCACGCCGTTACGTTATTCGGAGATCACAAGTGAGATCGCATCGACAAAACGGACGGAAAAGCTAACGCGAGTTGGCTCACCATCGAGGTACTGAAGGCCGCGAATCTCCAGCTGGTAACTTTGCAGAGGTAGAACTTTGAGCGATTTCGGACGAAAGATCACGCAGTTATTCACGCCAAAACCTTGCGTGTCGACCGTTAGGCGTTCGATCTCAAAGGGGCGATCACGGTCCACCTGGTCTTGTCGGATCGGGAACAGTTCAACCGTGATGGCTTTCAGATCGGGTGGACGATATTTGCCAGGGTTGAGCGAGACGCTCCAAGCGTACGATGAGGCAAAAAAATCGACAGGGACGAAACCTGGCGGCGGGAAGCTGATAAAGGCGTACTCAGGCGCGGGTGTGCGGCTACTATCAAAGGCCCACATCGCGCAATACTGCTCAGATCGGCCCAGGCCCAGCTTGAGCAATTTTGGGTTCAAGCACCAGCGGCGATGTCCGAGGCGGTTAAAGTTCTGCGCGTCGCTGTCGTTCATCCACAAGTCGATCGCCTTGGAGAGACTGCTTTGGCCGGATGACAAATTGCACTTGCCGGCGGCGACGCGAGCCCTCTCGTACTCGGCATCTGGTAAGCCAGGGTTGTCGGGCGCGTGGCTAAGCTTCTTCAGACGGCGGCAAATATCGGCGACGGCGAGGGCATCCTCATCGAGTTCTCGACTAAGTGTCAGATCATCTTGCGGCAGGTAGCATAGAAAACGATACATCCGCAATCTCAATAATGCACTTTGTCGCTCACGTTCCATGCCAGTGCTGGTTAACTCACGTTCTTCGGTGGCAATGGCTTGAAGGCCGGCTCGGAGTTCGGCGAACGAACGCTCATCTGTCGGCTCCGTGGAAATTGGCGGCTGTGGAGACTTCGCCGTGTCGGAAGGGTCGGCCGCGGACGGCACAAATCTGAGCGTTGATCGACGCTGCTCGATCACCGCGCGCGGCTCCTCGACCGCGTCGCTGAAATTGCTTTTGAACAATAGCGTTGCAACGCTCAATACGCTCCCCACCAACATTGCCGCAGGCGCGATCCATTGCCGCCCGTTGAGTGCCGACAAACGAAAGCGATCAATCGTCATAGCCACGACCCTCGAACTTTATCGGCGCTGAGAACACCACGTAAGAAACGTTCCAGCAAGTTTAGTCTTCGAGAGGAACGATCGAAGCGGAATTCGCTGAAAGAAATTCCGTGTCGTCGCTGTGCTAGCGGAACACAACAGATGCTAGCTGAAGAGAATTGGAGTGGATCGCGTATCAACACGGACGACTATAACCTCTCGTCGAATCACACCTCGAATGGTTATTACGCCAATTCCGCAGCTTCAAGGCGGATTGTCGCCGTACTGACACGACGCGGCTGTACAATGATCGTTATCCGGCGCCGGTTCTCGACGCCACGCTTCAGATTTCACGGAGGTAATCATGGCCAGAAAACAATTTGCGGTTGGCGTGCTCATCGCATGTACCGCAGTTCTAGGAGGCATCGTCTCGGCGCAGCAGGGTGGCCAACCGAGCCGCGCAAGACGCGCCGTCGATAAGGCCCAGGATGCGGCCGAAGCCGCTGGTGACCGAGTTGGGGATGCGTTCAACGGAGCCAAAGGAGTGCTTCTGCGCGGCACCGTGGTCATCTTCGAGGGCGAGCCTGGCGAAGCGCAGGAAGTGAATAACAGCGGATTGATCGTCGTCAGCATCCCCGACTCACAGAGTCATCAGCCCCAGCGTATCTCTGTTACGCCGCAACCCGAGCGAGACTTTCAACACCTTGGGCAAGTCCAAGGCATGAATGCGAAGAACGGTCGAACGCAAGCGGGCGGCGGCTTCACCTACGATTTGTGGAGGCCAAGAACGGAATGCGACGCGACGTTTAAGGTGACCTATACGCCAAATGGCGGCGGCAAGCCGGTGGATCAGGTGTACCGCGTCAAAGTGGTCGCGCCGGAGAAGAAAGTTCAGTGAAAGCGACTCGACCAGGTTGGCGCGCCGGTCTTACCGACGCCGAGTCTTCACTGACTATTGGGGCATTTAAGTATTCCTTGTCGTCGGCTGTTACCGCCGCACTCAAATCCGCGTTCTCCGCCCAGTCGCGAGCATTGAACTGACGCGTGTCGACGTACGTCTGCGTGAGCTTGACTCGTTGGGTAGACCACCAGAGGCAGAGTTCCACACCACATCGAAGTTATTCTCGAACTTATCCCCGCTTCTCGTCGCGCTTGCGAATCCTTTCCCGCCGTTCGTGGGCTTCTCTTTTGATTCTTTGCGACAATCCCGGCATTTCAAGTACCGCGGCCAGGTCCTCGGCCGCCTTCTCGTCGTCATGAATCGAGGAATAAGCGAGCGCACGATTGTAGGTCGCCATGGCCTTCACATCGGGCGGCACGTCAGGCACTTCGATCGCGGCTGAGTAATCGGCGATTGCATCGACGTAGTTGCGTTTGTTCGCCTTCGCCATTCCAGATCGATAGAGCGAGAGGGCCTCTCCGCGGCGCGAAAGCCAGCTCTTCACCCATCTAATGAAGCTCATTGGGTCCCTCATTGAATAGATCGTGCCGACCACGGATCTTTAGCCACTACGACTTAAGCGGCACGGGCGTATCCCCGGCTTTGCTCGCAGTGAACGCCGGCTTCACGTTTTCGTGACGGTTCGACGGTGTGAGTACGCGCTGAGACGTTGACGCACCGCCTTGCACCAATGCCCAGGCGATCCGCTCGTAGCGCAGAACATCAATGGGCATGCCTGAATGCTGCGGTTAGCCTTTCTTCGTAGGGGCGTCGTAATACCGCGGAAACATCACTCGGAATGTCGTGCCATTTCCCGGTTCGGATTCCAGTTCAATGCTGGCGTCCAGCAAGTCGCAAAGTCGCTTCACAATCGAAAGACCGATACCTTCGCCTTGCTCCTGGTGCACCGGTCGCAGATCCGGCGAAGGTTCCTGTGATTCCTGTTTGCCTCGCGAGGTGTCTTCGTCGACATGTTGCGACTCGGCGGTGGCGTCCTTCAATGCTTCGGCCAGCGGAGCGCCAGGTCCCGCGTGCAGGCCCGGGCCGGAATCTTGCACCCAGAGCATCCAACGCTTCGCATCATTGTCGCGGCTATCTCCCCATCCCATCGTTACGCCGCCCGTCTGAGTATATTTCAGGGCGTTGAGCAATAAGTTCTGAGCGATGCGTCGCACTTTGATGGCGTCCCCGTCGATGGGCAGCGAATCGACACCGTCGCCTTTCAAGAACAAGCCTCGATTCACGGCTTGCGGCTGCGAGTTCTCTAGTAGTTCCTGCAGCAGTGCCGCCACGTCGAATGATTTTACTTCCCGCAGTTCATGACCCGCTTGCAGGCGTGCCAGATCCATCACTTCGTCCAACATCGAATGCAGCGATGAGACACTTCTTTCCAATAGCTGTAGAAACTCAGCTCGCATTGTTTCCGGGATACCATCCTGCGTGAGCCCGGTTGAAACGTTCTTGACCACGCCCACATTGCCGCGCAAGTCGTGGGCGGCCTGTCGAAAGAGTTCGATTCGCCGGCGATCAAGCGCGCGCACTTCTTCGAGCGTTTGCTGCATGTCGCGGACGTGTCCCTCGGCCT